>OGIE01001021.1_pt1 | contig 40637 bp, 30 predicted proteins | sample 1571581 | NCBI WGS metagenome assembly OGIE01 (sample SAMEA2582021, study PRJEB24529) | metagenome | biome: Human gut stool | place: China | collected 2011 | reverse complement strand
CTCTAGCGTGACAGGCTAGCGTTCTAACCAACTGAACTACCGGGCCATACCCAGCTTTGTGCGCTGCCGTGGCAGCTGCAACGTTGTTTATTATAGCGGCTGACACGCAAAATGTCAACACTTTTTTTGATATTTTTTACCGATTTTTTCAGCTTCGATAAAATACAGCGCAGTTGCGTAAAAACCTAAAGAACATTGCATTCCGGGGCAGGGCGTGGTATGATAGATCATATCAGAGCTTCGGGCGGAAGAACTGCAGCTCCTCGCCGCGATGTATCCGCTGCAGACCGGCCCAGTGCCGCGTAACCATGATAACGGCATTCAGGGCCAGTACAGCACCGGCCTCGGTGCCGTATTGCAGCCAGCCCACCGGCACAGCCAGCGCGGCAATCAGCACCGCGCCTACCGGTAGATAGCCGGTCAGCATCACAGCCACGCCGCCTGCCAGACAGCACAGCACACCGGTGACGGGCAGGTACAGCATGAGCCACGCGCAGGTGACGGCCACACCCTTGCCGCCCCGGCCCTTGTACCAAATCGGCCAGTTGTGCCCGAGCACCGCGCCAAGCCCGCCGTACAGCAAAGCGGTAAGCCCCAGCTCCGGCGCAAGCTGGTGGCAGAACCAGCAGGCCGCCGCAGTCTTGATGACGTCGCCCGCCAGAACCAGCAGCCCGGCCTTTGTACCAAGATGTGTCGCGATATTCGCCATGCCGGGGTTGCCGGTGCCAATATCCCGCGCACTGACGCCCGCCGTGCACCGCGCCACGACCTCCGCTGTCAAAAAACCGCCGAGCAGATACCCCGCCAGCAGGCAAAGTCCCCGCAAAAATAGTGCCATACGCCTGCCCCTCCTTTTCCTTACAGTATGGGTGCGCCGCGCCCGATTTAACCATGTCAGAGGAAGTATATTATGGAACTGCAAGCATTGCAACAGGAATGCCTGGCCTGCCGCCGCTGCGGCCTGTGCGAGACGCGCCACAGCGTCGTCTTTGGCCAGGGTGCCGCACACGCCGAGGTCATGCTCGTAGGCGAGGGCCCCGGTGCCAACGAGGACGAGCAGGGTCTTCCCTTTGTGGGCAAGAGCGGCCAGCTGCTGGACCACTATCTGGAGGCCGTCGACTTGAGCCGTGACAAAAACGTCTATATTGCCAATATCGTCAAATGCCGCCCGCCGCAGAACCGCGATCCGCTGCCGGAAGAATCCGCCGCGTGCATGCCTTGGCTGCGCCAGCAATTTCAGCTGATCCGTCCCAAAATCGTTGTCTGTCTGGGCCGTGTGGCCGCGCAGCGGATGCTCGACCCGGGCTTCTCGATTTCCCGCGACCACGGTAAATTTTTCGACAAGCAGGGCACACTGTTCATGGCGACCTACCACCCCGCAGCGCTGCTGCGCTACCCAGACAACAAGCCCGCTGTCTTTGGCGACTTTGTGGCCCTGCGGCAGAAAATCACAGAGGTCTGCGAACATACCTATTAAAAGTATACCACCGGATGCAAGGAGGAAAGCGGCATGGAGCCTGAAGCGTTGGCACTGACGCTGCCCATACGGCGTCTGGTGGAGTTTTTATTGCGCACCGGCAGCATTGACAGCCGCTTTACCGGCTTTGACCGCGCGCTGGAGGGTGCACGCCTGCACCGCAAATTGCAGCGTGCCGCCGTAAAAGAGTACCCGGACTATCAGGCCGAGGCGGCGTTGAAACAGGACTACGCCTGTGCCCAAATCACCTACACGCTGGAGGGCCGTGCCGACGGTATTTTTACCGATACTGACGGTATGCCGACCATTGATGAGATCAAAACCACAACTCTGCCGCCCGAGCTCATCACCGGTGAGCAAAGCCCGGAGCACTGGGCACAGGCGCAGATCTATGCGGCCATCTACGCGCGGCAGAACGGCCTGCCCACTATGCGTGTGCGGCTGACCTACTTTCAGGTCGATGAGGAACTGGAATTTCGTTTCAGTCATGACTACACCGCCGACGCGCTGGACGCCGTTGTGACCGACCTGCTGACGCAGTACGCGCCGTGGGCCAAGCGTGCCGCCGAGTGGCAGCGCATCAGCCGCGCGTCACTGGCGGCGCTGCAATTTCCGTTTCCCGGCTATCGTCCGGGCCAGCGGGCCATGATCGGCGCGGTGTACAAGATTTGCACCGAGGGCGGGCAGCTGCTCTGCCAGGCTCCCACCGGCATCGGCAAGACGATGAGCGTGCTGTTCCCGGCGTTAAAGGCTGTGGGGCAGGGCGGCCCTGTCTTTTACCTGACGGCCCGCGGCACGACCCGTGCGGCAGCGGAGAACGCGCTGACGCTGCTGCGGGCGTCCGACGCCCATTTAAAGCTGCGCAGCGTAACGCTGACGGCCAAGGACAAAATCTGTATGCAGGATCGGCGCGAGTGTACGCCCGAGGCATGCCCCTATGCCAAAGACTACTATGATCGCGTCAGGACGGCGCTGTGGGATGCGCTGGACACCCACGCTCTGACCGCTGACGCCCTGCAGATGCTGGCTCGCAGACATAAGGTCTGTCCGTTTGAGCTGGGGCTGGATCTAAGCCTGTGGTGTGATGTAGTCATCGGGGACTACAACTACCTGTTTGACCCCGTCGTGCATTTGGAACGCTTTTTTGACACAGCGGGGGACTATCTGTTTCTGCTCGATGAGGCACATAATCTTCCGGACCGCGCCCGGGACATGCACAGTGCCGTCCTTGCCAAAAGCGCCTTCTACGACGCCAAAAAGCGGCTGGGCAAGGGCAAAAGCAGCCTGAAAAACGCACTGACAAAGGTCAACGACATCTTCATCGAGTGGCGGCACCGCTGCGAGAAAACGCCCGGCGACAGCCGCTTTGGCCGCACGTTCTTTGAAAAGTCCCGCGCCGATACGCTTGACCGTGCGCTGACAAGGCTCTGTGAGCCGCTGGAGATCTGGCTTGACGAGCACCGCGACCCCGACGAGACCCACGAGGCACTGCTGCAATTATACTTTGACATCCGCGCCTGGCTGCGCGTGGCGGACACGTTCGACGATCACTTTGTACTGCAAATCTCTGCCCACGGCAGTGAGGTCCGTGCCGCAATGCTCTGCCTGGACCCGAGTGACTTTCTGGCGGCGGACTTTGCCAAGGGCCGCGCGGCGGTGCTGTTCAGCGCGACGCTGGCTCCGGCAGGCTATTACAAAGATCTGTGCGGTCTGCCCGATGCCCGCGCTGTAGCGCTGCGCAGCCCGTTTGATACGGAGCATCTGGGCCTGTGGTGCGCCCGCTACGTCAGCACCCGCTACAAGGACCGCGCGGACAGCATTGCCAAGGTCGCCGACCTGCTGGCCGTGATGTCCGGGGCGAGGGTCGGGCACTATCTGGCGTTTTTCCCGAGCTACAGCTATTTACAGCAGGTGTGGGAGAATTTCACCGCCCGCTACCCGGACCAGCCGACCCTCTGTCAGGAAAGCGCCATGGACGAGGGAAAACGCGCGGAGTTTCTGGCACAGTTTCAGAAATCCGACGGCAGACCGCTGTTGGGCTTTGCGGTGCTGGGCGGCGTTTTTGGCGAGGGCGTCGATCTGACGGGGGAGAGCCTCATCGGTGCAGCCATCGTCAGCCCGGGCCTGCCGCAGGTCGGCCCGCGGCAGGAGCAGCTGCGCGATTACTTTGAGCAGACGCGCGGCTCCGGCTTTGACTATGCCTACTGCTTCCCCGGTATGAACAAGGTTTTGCAGGCGGCAGGCCGGGTCATCCGCACGCCGGAGGACCGCGGCGTTGTCCTGCTCATTGATGATCGGTTCCTGGCCCCCGACACCCGCCGCCTGATGCCGCCGCACTGGGAACAGCTGCGGGTCGTGGAAAGCGCCGAGACGCTGGCCGGGGAGCTGGAACGGTTCTGGGGCAGAGCGGCTTCTCCTGAGGGGGAAGCAGTCAGCGGCCCCGCCCGCTGACTGATGAGGGCGGTACTTGCTTATGCCGCCCGCTTATGAGCGATTGCGCAGACTCGCATCTCAGCCGGCCCTGCGGGGCCACCGTCTCCTGAGGGGGAAGGTTTTAGACTTATTTGCCCAAAAATCGCAAAATTTGCATAATTTATCCTCTTGCATTTACAGGCGTGCGTGCTATAATACAATCCGCACGAAATTATGCACGTATATAATAGGGTAGGGAAAATCATGACAAAAGACCTTACGAGCGGCAGTCCGCTCAAAGTTATTCTCCTGTTCAGCTTGCCGCTGGTGCTGGGCAACCTGTTCCAGCAGTTCTATGCGCTGGCGGATACCATCATCGTGGGCCGGTTCTGCGGTGTCAGTGCGCTGGCCTCTGTCGGCGCTACCGGCTCGGTCAACTATCTGATTTTGGGTTTCGTCATCGGCGTCTGCAACGGCTTTGCAATTCCCATTGCACAGCTGTTCGGCGCGCGGGACTATAAAGATCTGCGCCGCCATGTCGCCAACGCCGCCTGGCTCTGCATGGCGGCCAGTGTGGTGCTGACCATCAGCACCGTTGCGCTGACCCGCCCGATGATGCAGCTGATGCAGACGCCCGACGACATCATTGACGGCGCGGTCATCTACATCGGCTGGATCTTTGCAGGCATCCCGTTCATCTTTCTGTACAATATGGTGGCGGCCATCATGCGCGCACTGGGCGATAGCAAGACGCCGCTTTACTTTCTGATTTTGACCAGCGCACTGAACATCGGCCTTGACCTTCTGTTTATCGTGCCGTTCCATTTCGGCGTGCTCGGCGCGGCGCTGGCAACCGACATTTCGCAGGTCATCTCCGGCGTGCTGAGCTTTATTTATCTTCGCCGCAAGTTCGACGTGCTGAAAATGGAAAAGGACGATCTGGCCTTCTCGAAAAAGGCCAGCATACGTCTGCTGGGCATCGGTGTGCCGATGGGTCTGCAGTGCAGCATCACGGCCATTGGCAGCGTTATCATGCAGTGGGCGGTCAATGTGCTGGGCAGCACCGCCGTTGCCGCCGTCACCGCAGCAGGCAAGACCCAGGGTCTGCTGACCATTCCGATGGAGAGCGTCGGCACGGCCATGGCAACCTACACCGGGCAAAACCTCGGCGCATCCCGGATGGATCGTGTGCGGCAGGGCGTCAACAGCGCAATGCTCATTATTTTGATTTACGGTGTGGCATCGGCTTTCGTTCTGCATTTTACCGATGTGCAGATCATGGGGCTGTTTCTGGACACTGCCAAGGAGGTCGACATCGTTGCCATGGGCCGCGAGTATCTGTTCTGGAACAGTGTGTTCTTTGTGCCGCTGGGTGCGCTGATCGTCTGGCGCTACTCCATCCAGGGGCTCGGCTTCTCGTCACTCGCTATGCTGGCCGGTGTGGCCGAGATGGTCGCCCGCACGGCGGTGGCGATTGTACTGGTCCCGATTCTGGGATACTTCGGCGCGGAGCTGTCCAATCCCGCCGCATGGATCGCGGCCTGCCTGTTCCTGTACCCTGCGTACCGCTGGACCTGCCGCCAACTGGACAACCGCCTGCTGGCCGCCAGGCTCCACATTCAGGGCGACCACGCGGAGACTGTGCTGTAAATAGGATAAAAGACCGTTCCGGTTCTGGAACGGTCTTTTTCATTTTGGCTGCGCAGTAGGGGCGGGGCATGCCCCGCCCGCAGCCTTCCCAGTAGCATATGCTTGCCATACAGCCGCGGGCCGGACATGTCCGGCCCCTACAGCGCTATTTTTCCCAAAGACTCTTGCCGTCGCCTTACAAACCGTATATAATAAGCCTATACGAAGCATATAAAGGGAAAGGAAAGACAATCATGCCGCAGAAAAAGCCGTTTATTACCCTTGCCCAAGCGAAGGAGATCGCCGCCGATATTCCCACCCCATTCCACCTTTACGATGAAAAGGGGATCCGCGAGAACGCCCGCAGGGTCATCGCCGCGTTCAGCTGGAACAAGGGCTTCAAGGAATACTTTGCCGTCAAGGCCACGCCCAACCCCTACCTGCTGAAGATTCTGCAGGAGGAGGGCTGCGGCGTTGACTGCTCCAGCTATACTGAGCTGCTCATGAGCGAGGCCTGCGGCTTCAAGGGCAGCGACATCATGTTCTCCTCCAACGACACGCCCGCGCAGGACATGAAGAAAGCCTACGACCTCGGCGCGTACATCAATCTGGATGATCTGACCCATGTCGAATTTCTCGAGAAGGTTGCTGGTGTGCCCAAGACCGTATGCTGCCGCTACAATCCGGGCGGTGTGTTTGAATTGGGCAACGGTATCATGGACAACCCCGGTGATGCCAAGTACGGCATGAGCGAGGACCAGATGTCCGAGGCATACACAAAACTGATGGCTGCCGGTGCCGAGGAGTTCGGTATCCACTCCTTCCTGGCCAGCAACACCGTCACCGATGACTATTACCCCAAGCTGGCCGGTGTCCTGTTTGAGCTGGCCGTCCGCCTGCACAAGCGCACCGGCGCAAAAATCAAGTTCATCAACCTTTCGGGCGGCGTCGGCATTGCCTACCGCCCCGACCAGCGCAGCAACGATATTGCCGCCATCGGCGAGGGCGTGCGCAAGAAGTTTGAGGAGATTCTGGTGCCCGCCGGCATGGGGGATGTCGCCATCTTCACCGAGATGGGCCGCTTCATGCTGGCACCCTACGGCGCACTTGTCACCACCGTGCTGCACCAGAAGCATATTTACAAGGAGTACATCGGCGTTGACGCCTGCGCGGCCAACCTGATGCGCCCTGCCATGTACGGCTCCTACCATCACATCACGGTGCTGGGCAAGGAGGACACCCCCTGCGACCACAAGTACGACGTCACCGGCGGTCTGTGTGAGAACAATGACAAGTTCGCTATTGACCGTATGCTGCCGGAAATCGACATCGGCGACATTGTCTACATCCATGACACCGGCGCACACGGCTTCTCGATGGGCTACAACTACAACGGCAAGCTGCGCAGTGCCGAGGTCCTGCTGAAGGAGGACGGCTCCCACCAACTCATCCGCCGCGCCGAGACGCCGGAGGACTACTTTGCAACGTTTGATTTCAGCCCCTTCTTCAAAAAATAATTCCGGGAGGACACCCCATTGTTTGAATTCCTTTTTGTTATCGGCATCGTGCTGGCGTTTTACGGCTACTCCGCAATGAAGAACCCCAATGTCTGGGGCGACCAGGGCCGCGACGAGATCAAACCAGAAAACTGGAACGGCTATGTGGTGCACAACGGCCAGTTCATGATGTACGCCGGGTTCTTTCTGGCTGCGCTGGCCGCACTGGATGTGATTTTTGACTTTGCGGGCTGGCTGTACATCCTGATCCTGCTGGGCGGTCTGGCCATGATCTTCTATCCGCTCGCCCATTGGATGCACGAAAAAGAGGGTAAATGGTGGCCCTGGCCGAAGCATAAAAAGAAAAAGTGAAACTCTCAAAAGCCTTCCCCCTCGGGGGAAGGTGGCCCCGCAGGGCCGGATGAGGGCAAGGCGTATCTGACTACTCAAAAACGGGTCATTGCCACAAGCTTTGCCCTCATCAGTCAGTGGTCGGAGCCACTGACAGCTTCCCCCGTGGGGGAAGCCAACGCAAACAAAAATGCCTGTGCAGGCTTCAAACCTGCACAGGCATTTTTGCTGTCGTAAGATTTATTCCGCCGTATCCGCCAGCATCTCCGTCACTTCTGCCTTGGTAAACTCGCCCAGCGGCAGCACCAGCTTAACCAGCACTTCCTGCGGCAGACCTGCCAGCGCGGCACTCTGGTCTGCCTCGGCGTCCGCAGCAGGCAGCAGGTGAGAAAGGCCCTCGCCGTCCACCTCGATGCGGGCATAGTGCCCGGTGGCAATGAACGCACAGTCCAACTCGGCAGCCTTGTCGGCCAGCAGCTGCAAAAGCGCGGCAGGCGTGACTTCGTGTTCAGCCGTGAATGTCTGCACCGCAAAGCCCTGCTGCTGCAAAATGCGCATGGCTGCGGCGGCGTCACTGCCGCTGTTCAGTCCCAGCAGGACCTTATCCTGCTTTTCAAATGTGTTAAAACCGTCCATGTTTCTCTCCTAATGCCAAGGTCAGGCCTGACGCCCGCCGTATTTCTTGCTTTGCTCCACAGCCATGCGGTCACAGCGTTCGTTTTCGGGATGGCCGGCGTGGCCCTTCAGCCAGTGGTAGGTGATTTCATGCTTCTCGCTCTCGGCCAGCAGCGGGGCCCACAGATCCGGGTTCAGGGCGGGGGATTTGTCTGCTTTCTTCCAGCCGCGGGTGCGCCACCCCCTGGCCCAGCCCTTTTGCAGGCTGTCAATGACGTACTTGCTGTCGCTGTACAGGTCAATGGCGCAGGGCTCCTTGAGCTGGCGCAGCGCCTCCAGCAGGGCGGTCATCTCCATGCGGTTGTTGGTCGTGTTGGCCTCGCCGCCGGAAAGCTCCTTCTCGTACACCTTCTGCGCCGTGCGGAACCGCAGGATCGCGCCCCAGCCGCCCGGGCCGGGGTTGCCGCTGCAGGCACCGTCGGTATAAATTTCAATATGCTTCATGCGTTGTACTCCGTAATTTTCGTCTATAATATTACTATTATAGCAAGCCGGGCTTCATAAGGCAAGATATTTGACATAGACGCCATTTCCGATTATAATAGAGTGTAATTGCATTGTGTGTTTTATCGGGCCTGGCCGCGTCTTTTCAGGCGGGCTTTCCGCGCCCATTCCATTAGGCATAGGAGCATCCGCTCTTAAAATACATAGATCGCAACCGCTTTTGAGGGATTCCGGTACCTGCAGATGGCAGGCACCAGCCCGGAAATACGACGATTCGGAGGTTTTCGATGGAAGAGTTCAAGCCAAAACGTAAAAATACCGCACAGTCTGCCCAGAACGGCCAGAGTGCGCCCCATACCCGCAAGCCGCGCACACCCAAGCCCCAGGGTGAGAACGCTGCCAACGCGCAGCACAAGCCCCGCCCGCGCCGCCCGCGCCCCGCGGCCCCGGCCACTGCCGAGCAGAACGCCGCCGCGCAGAGCATCCCGGCTCCGCGTCCGCGCCGCCCGCGCCAGAATCAGAACAGCGCTGCACCCCAGAACGGTCAGGCTGCCGCACCGCGCCCCCAGGGCCAGCGCCGCGGACGCCGTCCTAAGAACCCGGAGCATCTTGAGATGACCCCGGCCATCCCGATGCACATCTGCCCGCTGGGCGGCCTCGGCGAGGTCGGCAAGAACATTACGCTGTATGAGTGCCAGGGCGACATGATCCTCATTGACTGCGGCCTTGTGTTCCCGGATGCCGATATGTTCGGTGTCGATCTGGTCATCCCTGACTTCACCTACGTGCTCGAGAACAGGGACCGCATCAAGGGCCTGTTCATCACCCACGGTCACGAGGACCACATCGGCAGTCTGCCGTACCTGCTCAAAAAATTCAATGTGCCGATCTACGCCGCCAAGCTGACGATTGGTCTTATCAAGAACAAGCTCGAGGAGCACGGCCTTGCGTCCAGCGCGATCTTCCATGAGATCCGCCCGCGCCAGAAGGTCACGCTCGGCTGCTTCACCGTTGAGCCGATCCACGTCAACCACTCCATCCCGGACTCGCTGGCCTTCGCCATCGACTGCCCGGCGGGCGTGGTCATCCACACCGGCGACTTCAAGGTCGACTACACGCCGCTGTCCGGCGACGCCGTGACCGACTTGCCCACGATTGCCGAGTATGGCCGCAAGGGTGTGCTGGCGCTGCTGGCAGATTCCACCAACGCAGAGCGCCCGGGCTTCACCGCCACTGAACAGACCGTTGCCGAAGGTGTGCGCCGCCTGTTTGTCAAGGCCGGTAAGCGCCGCATCATCGTGGCAACGTTCGCCTCCAACATCTACCGCGTGCAGCAGATCATCGACCTGGCGATTGAGTCGGGCCGCAAGGTCGCCGTCAGCGGGCGCAGCATGGTCTCCAACACCGAGATGGCCCGCGAGCTGGGCTACCTGCACGCGCCGGATAATGTGCTTATCACGATTGACGAAATCAACAAGTACCCGCCGGAGAAGGTCGTGCTCATCACCACCGGCAGCCAAGGCGAGCCGCTGAGCGCGCTGTCCCGCATGGCGCAGGCCAGCCACCGTCAGGTGCGCGTCGGCCCCAATGACTTCATCATCATCTCGGCCCGCCCGATCCCCGGCAATGAAAAGACCGTCACCAAGGTCGTCAACGGCCTGCTGACTCTCGGGGCCGAGGTCATCTACGAAAATATGTACGACACCCACGTGTCCGGCCATGCCTGCCAGGAGGAGCAGAAGCTCATGCTGACGCTGGCCCACCCGCAGTTCTTCCTGCCCGTGCACGGTGAATTCAAGCAGCTCAAGCGCCACGCCGAGACCGCGGAGCATCTGGGCTATATCCCGAAGCAGAATATCTATATCGCCGAGAACGGCCAGAACATCCGCCTTTCCGCGGATGGCATGACCGTTGAGAACACTGTTACGGCGGGCGCTGTGATGGTCGATGGCTACGGCGTCGGCGATGTAGGCAACGTGGTCCTGCGGGACCGCCACCACCTGTCGGAGGACGGCATCATCATTGTGACCGCCGCCATCGACGGCAGCAACGGACAGGTTCTCTCCGGTCCCGATCTCGTCAGCCGCGGCTTTGTCTACGTGCGCGAGAGCGAGGAGCTGATGGAGGGAGCCCGCACCCAGGTGGAGATGGCCCTGGACCGCAGCCTGGCCGACAACCTGCACGACTGGGCCAGCGTCAAAGCCCGCGTGCGTGAGGCGCTGTCGAGCTATATCTACCGCCGCACCAAGCGCAGCCCCATGATCCTGCCAATTCTGCTGGAAGTGTAATTGTTTTCCTGAACAGGGGAGTGTACGATGAAACACAAGGATGGATTGGATATTGCCGCTCTGCTGCTGTTGCTGCTGGTCGCCATCGCCGCGATGGTCGTGCCGGTGGCCCTGACGCAGCCTGCCCTGCTGGCCGTGCCTGCGGTGCTGGTACTGATCGCGCTCTGTGTAGTGCTCTACCAGCGCCGCCGCCTGCGCGCGTTTCTGGCCAGGCAGCTTTGCAGCACCGATTTTGAGAACAGCCGTATCCAGTACAGCCTGGCAAATCTGCCCATCCCCACGGTGCTTGTCAATGACGGGCGCATTTTGTGGTACAACCAGTATTTCAGGCAGGATGTGCTGAACGATTACGACGCGGTGACCCGCCCGGTGAATCGCGTTCTGCCGGAGCTGGATCTGGCTGTCTGCTCCCGCCCGCACGGGCAGGACCTGAAAGTGGGGGAGCGCCGCTTTACGGCCTATGCAGGCTCAGCCAAGGGCAGCCGCGGGGCCAGCCTTGTGTATCTCATCAATGATACGCTTTATAAAGAAACGCTCGACGAGTACAACGAGAGCCGCCCGGCCTGTCTCATCATCGTCATCGACAGCTATGACGAGCTGTTTGATGATATGAAGGACAGTGAGCAGGCCAAGGAGCTGGAGGCTATCAACAGCCTGCTGGAGAAATACATCGGGCGCAGCACCGGCTTTTTGCGCAAGGTCACGAACAGCCGCTACATCGCAGTGGTGGAGGAGCGTGACGTCCGCTGGATGCTGGCGGAGCGCTTTGACATCCTCGATAAGGTCCGTGCGCTGCATCCCGGCGGGCTGACCACGCTGTCCATCGGTGTCGGCCACGGCGGAAAGACCCTGCAGGAATGCCACCAGATGGCACGCGAGAGCATCGACATTGCCCTGGGCCGCGGCGGCGACCAGGCCGCCGTTAAGACCGTTGACGGCTTTGAGTTCTACGGCGGTATCTCCCACGGCGTCGAGAAGCGCAGCCACGTCCGCAGCCGCATTATTGCCAATGCGCTGTGCGACCTCATCAAGCGCAGCGACAGCGTTATCATCATGGGGCACCGCATGAGTGACCTCGACGCCGTCGGCTCCGCCATCGGCGTGCTGCGCATCTGCAAAATGTGCGATGTGCCCGCGGTCATCGCCATCAACAGCGAGGCTACGCTCGCCGGGCCGCTGCTCAAGACTTTTCTTGATGCAGGCGAGGGCCACGACTTTATCGCACCCGATCAGACGCTCGACGTCATCACGCCGAATACGCTGCTGATCGTCGTCGATACCTACCAGAAGCGCCTGCTGGAAAGCCAGCAGATCTACGAAAAGTGCAAGCACGTCGTCGTCATCGACCACCACCGCATGGCGGTGGGCCACATCGACAACCCGACGCTGATCTGCCATGAGCCCTATGCGTCCAGCGCCAGCGAACTGGTGTGTGAGCTTCTGCAGTTCATGCCGAAGGAAAACAACATCACCCCGCTGGAGGCCCAGGCACTTTTGGCCGGCATCATGCTGGACACCCGCAGCTTTGCGCTGCATGTCGGCGTGCGCACCTTTGAGGCTGCCGCCTGGCTGCGCAGCCGCGGTGCCCAGACCGCTGACACCAAGCTGCTGTTCAACACCTCAAAAGAGGAGTACGAGGCCCGCGCCCACATTGTGGAGGCGGCCTACATATACAAGGGCTGTGCCATTGCCCTGTCGGACGAGCTTGAGGCCGGTATGAACGTTGTGCTGCCGATGGCGGCCAACGATCTGCTGACCATCAACGGCGTCGATGCCAGCTTTGTGGCAGTCGCCAAAAACGACGGCGTCAATATCTCGGCACGCAGCATGGGCGCACTGAACGTGCAGGTCATTCTGGAGCCGCTGGGCGGCGGCGGCCATCTGATGATGGCGGGTGCTCAGCTCCAGAACTGCACGCTGCAGGATGCGGAGCACCGCATCCGTGAACAAATCGACCTTTACCGCGCGGCGCAAAAGGAAAATACTGCGCGGTAATTGTGATAAAAATTTTGGGAGGGAAACCCTTATGAAGATCATTCTCAAACAGGACGTCAAGACCATCGGCAAAAAAGACGAGATCCACGAGGTTTCGGACGGCTACGCCCGCAACTTCCTGTTCCCGCGCGACCTGGCAGCCCCTGCGGATGCCGCAGCACTGAACCAGGCCCGCACCAAGAGCGAGGCTAAGGCCCACCACGAGGCCGAGGCACGCGCCGCCGCAGAGGAGTTGGCCGCCAAGATCAAGGGCCAGGTCGTGACCGCCAAGGTCAAGGGCGGTGCATCCGGCAAGCTGTACGGCAAGGTCACCGGCAAGGAGGTTGCCGAGCTGCTGACCGCCCTGACCGGCACCGAAATCGATAAAAAGAAGGTTGAGCTGCCTTCCGCCATCAAGGAGTTCGGCAGCTATGACGCCTCCGTGCGCCTGTACGCCGGTGTCGTCGCGCCCTTCAAGCTGAAGGTCGAGGAGCTGTAATTTGCCGTCTGGCAGGGAAGGAGGATGTCCGCTATGCCGAAAAATGAAGAAGTAAGCCTTGCCAGCCTGGGCATCCAGATGCCCTACAGCATGCAGGCCGAGCAGAGCGTGCTGGGCGCGGCGCTGGTGGATGAAACGGTGCTGAACCGCCTCATCACCGACATGGAGCCCGAGATGTTCTACTCGGACCAGAATCGCGCCATCTATGAGACGATGCGCTCGCTCTACACCGAGAGCGAGGCCGTTGACATTGTCACGCTTGTCAATGCGCTTGCCAGCAACAAGACGTTTGCCAGCGCCGACGACGCCAAGGTTTATCTGGCCCGCATCGCCGAGACGCTGCCCTCGGTCTCGAACGTTGATTCCTATTTTAAAATCGTCAAGGAGAAGTACCAGGGCCGCCGCCTGATCGACGCCGCCCGGTCCATCCTGAACGAGACCGCCTCCGGCGAGGACGCCGATCTTCTGCTCGAAAGCGCGGAGCAGAAGATCTACGACATCCGCTCCGGGCGCGACAAATCGGGTGTCAAGACGATCCGCGAATCCATTCTCGAGGTCATCGACACGATGCAGAAGCTGAGCGGCGCGGACCGCGACAAGTTCGCCGGTATCCCCACGGGCTTCAACTATCTGGACACGGTCCTGACCGGGCTGGGCCGCTCGGACCTGATTATTCTGGCCGCCCGCCCCGGTATGGGCAAGACATCGTTTGCGCTGAACATTGCAACAAACGTTGCCCGCCAGCAGAAGGTGCCAACGATCATTTTCAGTCTGGAAATGACCTGCGAGCAGCTGACGGACCGCATTCTTTCCAGCACGGCGAACATCGACAGCCAGGCATTCCGCACGGGCCGTTTGAACAACTCCGACTGGAACGATTTTGCCCAGGCCACGTCGCTGCTCTACAACGCTCCGATTTACATGGACGATTCCTCCGGTATCTCGGTGCCCGAGATCAAGGCAAAAATCCGCACGATCAACCAGGATCCCAAGAAGGAAAAAATCGGGCTCGTTATCATCGACTACCTGCAGCTGATGCAGAGTGCCAAGCGCACCGAGAGCCGCGTGCAGGAGATCAGTGACATTACCCGGAACCTCAAGATCATGGCCAAGGAGCTGAACGTACCGGTCATCGCGCTTTCCCAGCTGTCCCGTGCAGCGGAAAAAACGACGGGGCGCTCGGATCACCGGCCCCAGCTTTCCGACCTGCGCGACTCCGGCTCTATCGAGCAGGATGCCGACATCGTGCTGTTCCTCTACCGCGCGGCCTACTACAATGCCCAGAACGGCGAGGAAAATCAGGCCAATGAGAATGAGGCCGAGTGCATCGTAGCCAAAAACCGCCACGGCGAGACGAGCGTTGTCCGTCTGGGCTGGGACGGCGCGCACACGCGCTTCAGCAATCTGGATGTGACCCATGAGTTCTGACGCGGAAAAAACTGTACAGCGTATGGATGAGGCTCTGTTGGACAACTGCCGCCGACAGGGTCTGTTCAAGTCTGGCGACAGAGTCATTGCGGCCTGCTCCGGTGGGGCAGACTCGATAGCTTTGTTGCTTTTTTTACTGCGCCATCGCCGTACGCTGGAGATCGAGGTGCTGGCGACCCACGTCAACCACGGCATCCGGGGCGAGACTGCCCGCCGCGATGCCGACTTTGTGGCGGACTTCTGCCGCCGGAACGGCGTGGAGCTGTTCCTGTATGACGCCGTGCAGGAAGGCATAGAGGTGCCGCCCCGCCCGAGCGAGGATTGGGCCCGCGGTCTGCGCTACGGCTGGTTCGATGAGCTGGCCGCGCGGGAGGAGGCCGTCATTGCCACGGCCCACACGATGTCCGACCAGGCTGAGACGGTGCTTTTCCGCATGGCGCGCGGCACGGGTCTGCACGGGCTGACCGGCATCCCGCCGCGCCGCGGCTGCTATGTGCGGCCCTGCCTCTGCCTGACCCGCGCCGACACCGAGGCATACTGTGCCGCGCTGGGGCAACACTATATCCGGGATGAGACGAACGACCAGGACGTTTATGCGCGCAACCGCATCCGGCATGATGCCATCCCGGCGCTGCAATACGCCAACCCCGCCGCCGAGCGCAGCATTGCGCGGCTCTGCCGCCAGATGCGCGCGCTGGACGACTGGCTGACCGGCGAGGCCGCCGCCCTTCTGCAGGCGGCCACTGTGCCGGGCGGCTATGATGTCACGGTCCTGCGCCGCGCCGAGGGACCTGTGCTGGACGCCGCGCTGCACGCGCTGGTCAGCCCCGTGCGCGACGCCGAGGAAAAGTATATCAGTCTGCTGCACTTCCTTGTTTTAAAGGGGGAGGGTGCTGTTCAGCTGACCCCGGACGTAAACTATAAAATACAGGACGGCCTGCTCGTCTGCCTGACGCGGGAGGGTTCTCAGACCCTTCCCGCGCCGCCGCAGCCCTTTGAACCGGGTGATTTTTACCTTCCGGGTGGTTATTTTGTGAAATTTCAGGTCGTAAAGTATGAAGATTTTCTAAAAAATCAACCAATTTTCAAAAAAGACTTAAACTGTTGCGCAGATTGTGCTAAAATACAGAGGAATGCTATTCTGCGCACACGGCAGCCGGGGGACTTCTTCCGCCCGGCAGGACGCCATCTGCGAAAAACACTCAAAAAATATTATAATGAACTTGGCATACCGCAGGCCGAAAGGCCGCTGCTGCCGCTGCTGGCTGACGGCAGTGAGGTGCTGTGGCTGTGGGGCTGCGGCTTTGCCGAGGGATGTGCCCCCGATGAGTACACCCACGAGGTACTGACGGTGCGGACAGAAAAAACAGGGGAGGCATAACTCTGATGTACAGCATGGACAATGATATTGACCACATTCTTGTATCGGAAGATGCGCTGAAGGCCAAGGTCAACGAGCTAGGCGCACAGATCAGCCGCGATTACGCGGGCAAAGACCTGCTTCTGGTCTCGATCCTGAAGGGTTCCGTCGTCTTTATGGCGGACCTGATGCGCGCGGTTCAGATTCCCTGCGCCATCGACTTTATGGTCGTTTCCAGCTACGGCGGTGCAAACACGTCCTCCACGGGCCTTGTCAAGATCATCAAGGACCTGGATGCCGACCTGACCGGCAGGGACGTGCTGATCGTTGAGGATATTCTGGACACCGGCATCACGCTGTCCAAGCTGGTTCCGGTGCTGAAAATGCGCAACCCCGGCAGCGTGAAGATCTGCACCATCCTCAGCAAGCCCAGCCGCCGCATGGCCGACATCGAGCCGGACTACTGCGGCTTTGAAGTGCCGGATGAGTTTGTGGTCGGCTATGGTCTGGACTACGACGAAAAGTACCGCAACCTGCCCTATGTGGGTGTTCTTAAACCGGAAGTATATTCCGGCGAATGATAAAATGCCCGGTGTGCACACCGGATAGGAGTTGATTTCTTGAAGCAAAAACAACCGAAATTCAGCGGCATCCTCGTGGTAGCCGTCCTGATGGTGTTGGTCCTGTTCATCGTCAGCCTTTCGCCGCTTCTGGCAGCGTCCGGCAGCAAGGACACGACCTACTCCGAGATTTACTATTACTTTGAAAATCAGCAGGTGACATCGTTCCGTCTGGACCTTGGCACCGGTAGCCTGGAGCTGTGGCTCAAGGAGGGCAAGGCTGCTCTGCCGGAGTCCAACGCTGCAGCCAGCCTGCCCACCGGCGGTCTGCTGACCGGCGTGTACAGCTCGGACGATAACGCCTTGCCCGCAAACGGCGGCACCGTCTATATGACCTACAAGCTGCCCTACGGCGGCGACTTCAACACCGGCAAGATCTCCGATTTTGTTGACGAGTACAACGCGGCCAACCCGGATGCGCCGATGGTGTTTGACTACGTCGCCGCCAAGACGAGCATTCCCTGGTTGGAGATCATCTTCTACGTCGCAATGATCGGCAGCATCGGTATGCTGTTCATGTCGATGTACCGCGGCGGCGCGGGCGGCGGCATCATGAATGTGGGCCGCGCCAAGGTCAAGGATCAGCAGGAGAACCAGCGCAAGGCAACCTTTGCCGATGTGGCCGGTGCCGATGAGGAAAAGGCCGAGCTGCAGGAGGTCGTTGAGTTCCTGAAGGCCCCGAACAAGTTCAACTCCCTCGGCGCACGCATTCCGCACGGCGTACTGCTTGTCGGCCCTCCGGGTACCGGCAAAACGCTGCTGGCCCGTGCCTGTGCCGGTGAGGCCGGTGTGCCGTTCTACGCGATTTCCGGTTCCGATTTTGTCGAGATGTACGTCGGCGTCGGTGCCTCCCGTGTGCGCGACCTGTTTGAAAAAGCCAAAAAGACGATGCCTTCCATCATCTTCATTGATGAGATCGACGCGGTGGGCCGTCAGCGCGGCGCAGGTCTCGGCGGCGGTCACGATGAGCGCGAGCAGACCCTGAACCAGCTGTTGGTCGAGATGGACGGCTTCGATGCCAACGATGGCGTCATCGTCATGGCTGCCACGAACCGCGCGGACATTCTGGACAAGGCGCTGCTGCGCCCGGGCCGCTTTGACCGTCAGGTCTACGTCGGTCTGCCCGACGTCAAGGGCCGCGAGGAGATTCTGCGCGTCCATACAAAGAATAAGCCTCTCGGCCCCGATGTGAGCCTGAAAACGATTGCCCGCTCCACGGCTGGCTTCTCCGGCGCTGATCTGGAGAACCTCGTGAACGAGGCTGCGCTGCTGGCCGCCCGTCAGGGCAAGAAGGCCATCACCGAAAAGGAGATCGAGGAAGCCTCCGTCAAGGTCATGATGGGACCTGAGAAAAAGAGCCACGTCGTCACCGACGAAGAGCGCCGCCTGACTGCCTACCATGAGACAGGCCACGCTATCACGGGCTACTTCAGCAAGCACCACGATCCCGTGCATCAGATCAGCATTATCTCCCGCGGCGGTGCGGGCGGCTACACAATGTACCTGCCCGAGAAGGACCCCAGCTACGTCACCAAGACCGCGATGTTTGAAAACATTGTCACCCTGCTGGGTGGCCGTGTAGCCGAGCAGCTTGTGTTGGAGGACATCTCCACCGGTGCGTCCAGCGACCTGCAGCGCGCCACCGATACAGCCCGCGCCATGGTCACCCGCTACGGCTTCTCCGAGCGGATGGGGCCTGTCGTCTACGGCAGTGACCCCGGCGAGACCTTCCTGGGACGTGACTTCGGCCAGGGCAAGGGCTACTCGGAGGCTATCGCATCCGAGATCGACAACGAGATCCGCGACATTGTGGATGAGGCCTACGAGACCGCCCGCCGCACCCTGACCGAGCACATGAACGAGCTGCACAAGGTAGCAGGCGTTCTTATGGAGCGCGAAAAGATCAGCGGTGAGGAATTCAAGACATTGATGGAAGGCGGGACCCTGCCGCCTTATGACCTGGGCAGGGGCGAGACCGCCCAGCCTGAAGCACCTGCGCCGGATTCTGCCGCACCTGTGCAGCCTGCCGAACAGCCCGAAACCCAGCAGCCTGCCGAGCCGGCCAACCCCCAGCCCGACACGCAAGAGTAAAGAGTAGGTGTAACTATGGATCAGAATTTTTCCCTGATGGCGCAGTCCCGCGCCAACTACTATACCGCCGGAAGTCCGGTGCAGTTCGTGCGTGTCGAACTGCTGAAGGGTGACACGACCGGTGAGGTCGCCGTCTGCCTGACCTTCAAGAATGTCGGCACCGAGCCGCTGACCGGCCTGGTCGTCCACTTCAAATGTAAGGATGCCGCCGGTCAGGTCCTGTGCGAGGATGACTTCTATTATGAGCAGCTCAACGCCCAGCCCGGCGCCGTGTTCGGCAGCGATGACGCTGTTTATGTCAGCGACACGCCGGTTTCCAGCGTGGAGGTCGAGCAGGATCGCGCGTTCCTCAATGGCCGCGGCGTCGACCTGCGCAATTACAAGCGTGTTCGCTTGAACATGCCCCGCGTACTGCCCGGCTCCATCGCCAAGACGCTGCAGCAGCGTACCGGCAATGTCCAACTGACCTGCGTGCCCCAGGACACCGAGTACGGCTGGTTCTGCGCCTGCGGTGCGTTCCATCCCAATGAGGAAAACACCACCGTCTGCTCCGAGTGCGGCGGTGACCGTGCCGGTATCAAGGCAACGCTGACCGCTATTCTGGAGGAGGCCCGCCAGGCCGCCGAGCGCCAGCAGCAGGAGGTCAACGCCGTCGCCAGCAGTGTGGCCCCGGCGCCCGCTCCCGCACCGCAGCCGCAGGCACAGCCTGCCCCGGCTGCCAGCGACCCGCGCGCCATGGCCAACGCCGTGCAGGCAGCCATCACCGGTCAGCAGGACATCCCGCCGCAGAGCGCCTATGAGCCCGAGCAGGCAACCGCCGCGTTTGAGCCCCAAGGCAGCAGCTACGCCGATGAGGATGCCGAGGCCGAGCGCGTCCGCCGCTACGCTCCCAAGGGCCGCCTGTTCGACGATGATGAGGACGACGATGAGGGCACCCAGATGTACGATACCGATGACCTCGACTACGATGACGAGGACGACGGTTACGACAAGAAGTCCAAAAAACGCGGCCGCTACGCCGATGACGACGAAACCAGCGAGGACGACGTCATGGCCGAGCGCATCATCCACCTGGCCCCGCCCATCACGGCCATTGTCTGCGCCTTGATCGTGGCACTGTCTCTGGTCTATCACTTCGTTCTGGCGTAAAAAAAATTGCCGGGCCGTTTCCCGAATGTGGGGAACGGCCCGGTATTTTTGATTTTTCGGCAATATCCCGCGGGCAGATATGGAATGCGCCCCTACGGATAACAACATCGTCGCTTGCAGGGGCGGATGCTTCCAGCGCCAGCCGCGGCAGAGCTTACTTTTCTGCCGTCAGTCGTTCGTACGTCTTTACGATTTCCGGGTCATTCAGCTTGATGACCCTGCCGGAAAGATACTGCAGCGTGTTTTCCTCGGGGATTCGGCCAAACGTCAGCCGCTGGGCGCAGAGAGCCTGTGTTTTCAGCCCGGTGCGCTCGTTCATCTTGTGGTTGCCGTACTTGATGTCGCCCAGAACCGGATGTCCCAGATACGCCAGATGCGCACGGATCTGGTGGGTGCGGCCCGTGATCAGCCCAATGCGGCAGAGCGCAAACGGCCCTGCCTGCCGGATGACCGTCACCTCGGTGATGATCTGCTTGTAACCCTCGCTCTCACGGGCGTGGATGCGCACCTTGTTATTTTTCTCGCTGTGCTGCAGCCATGCGACGAACCGCCCCTGCGGCGGTGCTCCCACCGTGATGGTCAGATACTCCTTTTTCATCATGTCGTCGCGGATGATGGCGTTCAGGTCGCGCAGCGCGGCGTAGCTCTTGGCGGCCAGCACCAGACCCTCGGTGCCGCGGTCCAGCCGGTTGCACAGCGCCGGGGCAAATCGCTTTTCTGCGTGGGGATCATACTCGCCCTTGGCCTCCAGATAGGCCGCAAAGGCATCCACCAGATTGGCGTCGCCGGTGCGGTCACTGTGGCAGAGCAGGTGCGCGGGCTTGTAGAGCACCGCAAAATTTTCATCCTCATACACCACGGTCACAGGCGGTTGCCTGCGCGGCGGCTTGGTAGTCTTGGCAGCGGGCTTGCCCACGGGGAAGAACTCGTCGTTGATGTACAGTTCGATCAAATCGCCTGCGCTCAGGCGGGTATCCGGCTCGGCGCGCTTGCCGTTGACCTTGATGCGCTTGTTGCGGAACGCCTTGTACATCATGCTGCGGGGCATATCCTTGGTCACGCCCTCCACAAAGCGGCTCAGGCGCACGCCGTTTTCATTGGGTCCTGCGGTAAAACTTTTCATCGTGTCCTCTTTAAAAATTCATCAGTAAAAACGGTTGGCAAAAGTCTTTTTACAGTATATAATAAAACCAGCAGAACGTAAAGATGGGATGTGAAAAAATGGCAGACGAAAATCTCCACGCGAAACACCGCGCCCGGATGCAGGAGCGCGTTGAGCGAGACGGACTGGACAGCCTGGCCGAACACGAGGCACTGGAATATCTGCTGTTTCTCTCCATCCCGCGGGCAGACACAAACGCGCTGGCGCACAGACTCATTCAGCACTTCGGCGATTTCTGCAAGGTGCTGGAGGCCGAGCCCGAGGAGCTGATGCAGGTCGAGGGCGTCGGCCCCAAAAGTGCGCGGCTGATTTCTACCGTCATGGCGTGCAGCCGCTATTATGAGCTGAAAAAGCGCAAGACCCGCCTGTCGCTGAACTCGGCAGAGACGGCCATCGCCTACGTAAAGCCGCTGTTCCGCGGTGTGCAGAATGAGCAGCTCTACCTGATTTTATTGGACGACGCCTGCCGCCCTGTGCAGGACCTGCGCATTGCCGAGGGCGTTCCCAACCGCGTGGCCGTGGACACCCGCAAGCTGCTGCGCGCCGTGGCCCGCACCAACTCGACCTGCGGCATTCTGGCACACAATCATCCCACCGGGCTGGCCATTCCGTCCGAGGCGGACCGCCTGACGACCTACCATATTATGGAGGTCACCGGCCAGCTCGGCTTTACGATCATGGATCATATCATCATAGCGGGGGAGGATGGCTGTTCGATGCTGAACCGCGGCAGCCTGCCGGAATACCGCGTAAACAGCGGCGTGCTGCAGGCCGCCAGCCGCTGAACGCCGCCCATGCGCCTTGCCGTGTCCCGGCAGGGCGCATTTTTCTGTGGTTTGGGTACAAAATATCGGCAAACCTATTTACATTAAAAATTTGTCGTGTTATAATCATTATACAACTAATTGTTGTACACGAAAGGAACGACTATGGACGAAGTCTTTCACTTAAAGGCACCGTTTCAGCCCACCGGCGACCAGCCGCAGGCGATAGAAGCGCTGGTGCAGGGCATCCATGAGGGTGAAGACGCCCAGACGCTGCTGGGCGTCACCGGCTCCGGCAAGACGTTTACAATGGCGAACATCATCGCCCGGTGCAATCGCCCGACGCTGATTTTGGAGCCGAATAAAACGCTGGCCAGCCAGATCTGTACCGAGATGCGCGGCTTTTTCCCCGATGATGCGGTAGAATATTTCGTCTCCTACTACGACTACTACCAGCCCGAGGCTTATATCCCGTCCACAGACACCTATATTGAGAAGGACAGCGCCATCAACGACGAGATTGACCGTCTGCGCCACTCGGCCACGGCGGCGTTGTCAGAGCGGCGCAACGTCATTATTGTGGCGTCGGTGTCCTGCATCTACTCGCTGGGCGACCCCATTGACTACCGCAGCATGGTCATCAGCCTGCGCCCCGGTATGCAGATGGAGCGCGACGAGCTTTGCAGCCGCCTGGTCAAGCTGCAATATGAGCGCAACGACATGAACTTCATCCGCAACAAGTTCCGCGTAAAAGGGGACACGGTGGACATCCACCTGGCCTACAACGACGAATTTGCGATTCGGGTCGAGTTCTTCGGTGACGAGATTGACCGCATTGTGGAGTTTGACCCGCTGACCGGCGAGCATAAGAACGTGGTGCGTCATGTTGCCATCTTCCCGGCCAGCCACTATATCGTCGGCCCCGAAAAGATGCAGGAGGGCCTGAAAAAGATTCAGGCCGAGATGGAGGAGCAGGTCAAAAAATTCACCGAGGAGGGCAAGCTCTTGGAGGCCCAGCGCATCCAACAGCGCACCAACTACGACATGGAGATGCTGCAGGAGGTCGGCATGTGCAAGGGCATCGAGAACTACTCCGCTGTCCTGTCAGGCCGTGCGCCCGGCTCCACGCCCACAACGCTGCTGGATTATTTCCCGGATGATTTCCTGCTGATGGTCGACGAGAGCCATGTCATGCTGCCGCAGGTGCGCGGTATGTTCGGCGGCGACTACAGCCGCAAGAAAACGCTGGTCGAATACGGCTTCCGTCTGCCGTCGGCGTTTGACAACCGCCCGTTGAAATTTGAAGAATTTGAAGCCAAAATCCATCAGAAGATTTTTGTTTCTGCAACCCCCGGTGAATATGAACGCCAGCATTCCAGCCGCGTAGCGGAGCAGGTCATCCGCCCCACCGGCCTGCTGGACCCGCTTATCATGGTGCGCCCGGTGGAGGGGCAGATCGAGGACCTGCTGGGCGAGATCCGCACCCGCATTGACCGTGGCGAGCGCGCACTCGTCACAACGCTGACCGTCAAGATGGCCGAGGACCTGACGGATTATCTGGAGGAACACGGCGTCAAGACGAAATATATGCACCACGAGGTCGACACGTTTGAGCGCATGGAGATCATCAAGGACCTGCGCGTCGGCGCAATTGATGTTATTGTTGGCATCAACCTGCTGCGCGAGGGTCTGGACCTGCCGGAGGTGTCGCTGATTGCGATTCTGGATGCCGATAAGGAAGGCTTCCTGCGCAGCGAGACAAGCCTGATTCAGACGATCGGCCGCGCGGCTCGCAACGCCAACGGCGTTGTGCTCATGTACGCAGATGAGGTCACGCCCAGCATGGAGCGCGCCATCATGGAGACCGAGCGCCGCCGCACCATTCAGGACGCCTACAATAAAGAACACGGCATCACGCCCAAAACCATCGTCAAGGCCATCGGCGGCGGGCTCGAAATCAGCATGAGCGAGGAAAACAAGCGGATGCGCCAGCACCGCATGAGCCGCGCCGAGCGACAGCAGACAATTGAACGCCTGACCAAGGAGATGAAGGAGGCCGCGCGGCTGCTGCAATTTGAGCTGGCCGCGCAGCTGCGCGACGAAATTCAGCGGCTGGAACGCGGAGAAGATCCCACCGCCGCCGACACCAGTGAACGCAAGGCCGCTGCCAAAACACGCAAGGGCAGGAGGAAATATAAAAATTGAGTACAACACCCGAAAAAAAGCCTGCAAAGCGCAGCTCCAAAATCAAAATCGACCCGAACAACCGCATTGTCATCAAAGGTGCGCGTGAGCATAACCTGAAAAACGTCGATTTGGAGCTGCCCAGAGATAAGCTGATCGTCATGACCGGCCTGTCCGGCTCCGGCAAGTCGAGCCTGGCGTTTGACACGATCTATGCCGACGGCCAGCGCCGCTATATGGAAAGTCTTTCCAGCTATGCCCGCCAGTTCCTGGGCCAGATGGAAAAGCCCGATGTCGACGAGATCACCGGCCTGTCCCCGGCCATCTCCATCGACCAGAAAACAACAAGCCACAACCCACGTTCCACGGTGGGAACGGTAACGGAGATTTACGACTATCTGCGTCTGATGTACGCCCGCATCGGCGTGCCCCACTGCCCGATCTGTGGGCGGGAGATTACCCAGCAGACCGTGGACGAGATGGTCGACGAAGTCATGAAGCTGCCGGAGCGCACCCGCTTTCAGGTGCTGGCCCCCGTTGTGCGTGCCCGCAAGGGCACCCAGGCCAAGGAGCTGGATGCCGCCCGCCGAGCCGGTTTTGCCCGCGTGCGCGTCGACGGCAATATGTACGATCTGAGCGAGGAGATCAACCTCGAAAAGAACATCAAGCACACCGTTGAGATCGTCGTGGACCGTCTGGTCATCAACGACACGGTCCGCGGGCGTCTGGCCGATTCCATAGAAACCGCGCTGGCGCAGGCAAACGGGCTTGTCGTCATCGACGTCATTGGCGGTGAACCGATGATGTTCAGCCAGAGCTACGCCTGCCCCGAGCACGGCATCTCCGTCGAGGAGCTGACCCCGCGGATGTTCAGCTTCAACAATCCCTTCGGTGCCTGCGAGAAGTGTACGGGTCTCGGCACCTTCATGAAGGTAGACCCGGCGCGTGTCATCCCCGACAAGCGCAAGTCCATCCGGGAAAGTGCCATCAAGGCCAGCGGCTGGTATTACGCCGAGGGCTCCATCTCCGAAATGACCTATAAGGCGCTGGGCAAGCGCTACGGCTTTACACTCGATACCCCCGTTAAGGACTTCAGCAAGGAGGCCCTGCACGCCCTGCTGTACGGCACGGGTGACGAGCGTATTGAGATGCAGCGCGAGAGCATGTTTGGCTCCGGCACCTACTTTAACCAGTTCGAAGGCATCATCCCGAATCTGGAGCGCCGTTTCCGCGAGACGAGCAGCGAGTGGGTCAAGGAGGAAATCGCCCTTGTCATGTCCAGCGAGGAATGCCCCGCCTGCCATGGCCGCCGCTTAAAGCCGACAAGCCTGGCCGTGACGGTAGGCGGCATCAACATTGCCGATTTCTGTGACAAGAGCGTCAACGAGGAGTTGGACTTTATCAACACGGCCAAGGTCAGCACCCGGGACGAGATGATCGGTGCGCCTATTTTTAAAGAGGTAAAAGAACGTCTGGGCTTTTTAAAGAGCGTCGGCCTTGGCTATCTGACGCTCTCCCGCGGTGCGGCTTCGTTGTCCGGCGGCGAGAGCCAGCGCATCCGTCTGGCGACCCAGATCGGCAGTGCGCTGACCGGCGTGCTCTACGTGCTCGACGAGCCGAGCATCGGCCTGCACCAGCGTGACAACGATAAGCTGATTGCAACGATGAAGCGGCTGCGTGATCTTGGCAACACGCTGATCGTCGTTGAGCACGATGAGGACACGATGCGGCAGGCCGACTATATTGTCGATGTCGGCCCCGGTGCGGGCGTCCACGGCGGCGAGATCGTCGCCGCAGGCAGCGTCGCGGACATCTGCAAGGTCAAGCGCAGCATCACTGGCGCGTATCTGTCTGGCCGCAAATTCGTAGAGGTCCCCGAGACACGCCGTGAGGGAAACGGCAAGGCGCTGCGCGTCGTCAAGGCCCATGAGAACAATCTGCAGGACATTACCGTAGACTTCCCGCTCGGCAAGCTGATCTGCGTTACCGGCGTGTCCGGCTCCGGCAAGTCGACGCTTGTCAACGAAATTCTGTACAAAACGCTGGCTGCCGCCCTGAACGGTGCACGCAGCCGCCCCGGCCAGTGTGAGGAGGTCGAGGGCATGGAGTGGGTCGATAAGGTCATCGGCATCGACCAGTCGCCGATTGGCCGCACGCCACGCTCCAACCCGGCCACCTACACAGGCGTGTTTAGCGACATCCGCACGCTGTTTTCCAACACGCAGGATGCCAAAATGCGCGGCTACGGCCCCGGTCGGTTCAGCTTTAATGTCAAGGGCGGACGCTGCGAAGCCTGCGAAGGCGGCGGAATCCTGACGATTGAAATGCACTTTCTGCCGGATATTTACGTGCCCTGTGACGTCTGCAAGGGCAAGCGCTACAACCGTGAAACGCTCGAGGTCAAGTACAAGGACAAGACCATCTCCGACGTGCTGGACATGACGGTAGAGGAGGCCTGCGTATTTTTCGCCAACATTCCGAAGATCGCGCGCAAGCTGCAAACGCTGCAGGAGGTCGGCCTTGGCTACATCCAGCTGGGTCAGGCAGCCACGACGCTTTCGGGCGGTGAAGCGCAGCGCGTCAAGCTGGCCAATGAGTTGGCCCGCCGCGATACCGGGCAGACCGTCTATATCCTCGACGAGCCTACCACCGGCTTGCATGTGGCCGATGTCCACCGCCTGGTCAAGGTGCTGGATAAGCTCGTTGATGCGGGCAATACGGTCATCGTCATTGAGCACAATCTCGACGTCATCAAACGCGCCGACTATATCATCGACCTCGGCCCCGAGGGCGGCAGCGGCGGCGGCACCATCGTCGCCACCGGCACCCCGGAGGAGGTCGCGCAGAACCCGCACTCCTTCACGGGGCAGTATCTCCGGCCCGTGCTGGAGCGCGCCGCGGAGCTGCAATCACAGAAATAACACAAACGGCTCTCCTCCGGGAGGGCCGTTTGCTGTTGCAGCGTACTTTTCTGCCAGACATTGGGGTTTGCATCACAGGGCGTTTTGTGGTATAATATCCTCATATAGGCTTTAAGGAGGGCGGTACTGTGACTGTTTTGCGTTATACCGTGCCGCCGGAAAACGAGGGCTGCAAGCTGGGGCTGTTCCTGCGTATGCAGGGTGTTACGGCAGGACTGATCAAGTCCGTCAAATATGACGGTGACGGCTTTTACGCCGACGACCAGCCCATCCGCACGAATGAGCCTGTACACGCCGGGCAGTGCATCCGCTTTGCGCTCCCGCCCGAGCAGGAGACGAGTGTGACCCCACAGCCCGTGCCGTTTTCCATCGCCTATGAGGACGATTTTGCCGCGGTGCTCAACAAGCCCTCGGGCATTGCCGTGCACCCCACGCTGAACTACCCTGACGGCACACTGGCCAACGGCTGGCTGTACCACCTGCGGCAGCGGGGGGAAAGCGGCATCTTCCGCCCGGTAAACCGCATTGACAAAAACACAAGCGGCCTGGTGCTGTGCGCGAAAAACGCCTTTGCCGCACCGCTGCTGGCCGGGTCTGCCCACAAGTGCTACCTTGCGATTGTGCAGGGTACAATGCCGCTGGGGCCGGGCCGGGTCGAAGCGCCTATCGCGCGGCGCGGTGACTCCATCATTGGCCGTTGCGTGTGCGCGGACGGCAAGTACAGCCTGACCGAGTACGCGGTGCTGGCCGCGGGGCCGGGCCACAGTCTGCTGGCCTGCTGGCCGCGCACCGGGCGCACCCATCAGATTCGCGTACACATGTCCTATATCGGCCATCCGCTGGCGGGGGATACGCTGTACGGTGGGTCGGACATCCTTCTGCGCCGTCACGCACTGCACTGCGGCATCCTTGCGTTTGCACACCCGCTGACAGGGGAGCCCCTCCGTGTGGAGTGTCCGCTTCCCGAGGATATGGCCGCCCTGGCCCGGCAGGAAAAGCTGCTGATGGGCTGGCAGCTGCACAGTCTGCCCTGCGGTGCAGACCCCACGTAAATTTGCTTCACACGGAAAGGAGCTTCCGTATTTTGAATCCCATCCAAACTGATCCAAATCCGAAAAACGATAGCATCACCGAACCCCCGGAGATGACCCCTGTAACGCGCTTTTCTCACTCATCGCAGGAAAAAAAGCGCAGCGATAACCGCCGCAAGGCAGCCCGTTACATGCAGGACCTGCACCGCCGCAACACTGTCGGCGATATGCTGTACATGGTCGGCTTCTGGGTCGAGTATGTTTTTGTCTGCGTAGGCCGCAGAGTGGGGGCTGTTGTGCGCGGCATCGGTGATACCGTGCTGAATCTGCTGCTCATTGTCCTACGCCCGATTCTGATCGGTATTATCACGCTGATCGAGGACCTGACCAGCCCGTTCGTGCGGATGGCCTCTGGCATCCGTCATATCCGCGACATCCCCGATACCCTCGTGGAGAGCGAGGATGGCGATGTGCGCCGTGCCAAGAAAAAATACCTAGCCAGCGGCATCCGAAAATACTCCATCGTCGTCTGGAACGCCATCACTTACATACTCCCGGCAGTTGCCGCAGCGGGGCTTGTGGTCCTGGTGCGCAGCGGGCTGGGGCTGCGCTTTGTGCTGAATGTGCAGGTGAACGGCGAGAACGTCGGTTACGTGGAGAGCGAGCAGGTGTTTGAAAATGCCCGTGAGGACGTGCAGTCCCGTATCAACACGGCCAAGCGCATGCTGCAGGCCTCCGGCTCTGCGGTGGAGGACACAAGCTGGGATGTCTACCCGACCTACTCGCTTTCCATCGGCAATCAGACGATGACCGAGAGCGAGATCGCCAACGCCATCCTGCGCACGGCCAGTGATGAGATCATCAACGGCACGGCTGTCTACGTCGACGATCAGCTGCTCTACGTCACCACCGAGGGCGACCACCTGCGCAGCTATCTGGAAAACATCAAGGCACCGTTTGAAAATGCGATGGACAGCAGCGTCTACACGGCGTTTGCCCACAACATCCGCCTCGTGGACGGTGTTTATCTGCAGGAGTCTGTCAGCTCCTACGCGGACGTCATCAACGCCCTGACCGAGGGCGGCGGCATCCACACCTATACAGCCGTCGACGGCGACACCGTCGAGAGCGTCGTCAACGCTACCGGCGTTTCGTTTGACTCTCTGGCACAGATGAACCCCGAACTGCTGACGCTCGATCAGGAGATTCCTGCGGGCACGGTCATCACCACCGGTGCGTCCTCGGCAGAGCTCATCAAGGTCAAGGTCGTCCGCCGCGACACAGAAACTGTTGCCATCCCGTTCGACACCCAGAACACCGAGTCCGACCAGTATGATTTCGGCAAGGTCGTGACCCTGCAGGAGGGTGCAGACGGCTCCGAGGAGATCACCTACGAGACAACGATGATCGACGGCGCGGTCACGGACCGTCAGGCCGTGGCCTACAATGTGCTGCAGGCCCCGACCCCGGAAATCACCGTCACCGGCACGAAGCTGAAGAATGGCATGATTGCCAAGGTCGGCTCCGGCTCCTTCATCTGGCCTGTGCCGAATTATAAGTACGTCAGCCGCTGGATGGGCAACGGCCACCGAGGCGCGGACATCTGTGCTGCCTACGGCACGCCGATTTTGGCCTCCGACTCCGGCACAATCATTGCTGCAGGCTGGCATTATTCCTACGGAAACTATGTGGAGATCGACCATGGCAACGGCTACAAGACGCTGTACGGTCACATGTCCAGCATCGCTGTTTCTCAGGGGCAGGCTGTCACGCAGGGGCAGGTCATCGGCTATGTCGGCTCCACGGGCAACTCCACCGGCAACCACTGCCACTTTGAGATGTCCTATAACGGTGCGCTGTTCAGCGCCTATACGCTGTTCTCGGGTATGTGATTTCCGGCGAAATTACGGTGCATGGTCAACATATCTTGTGCTGTTTCACAAAAATTTTGCAATTGCAGGGGACAGGCCTTTTCAATTAGCGCAAAATGTTGTATAATCTTAGAAAGTGTGTACTATAGGTCGGCCCTGTACAGAGGGTATACGAGCCGATTACCGCACAAAGGAGAGCTACACTTGGAAAAATACGTTATTCGCGGAGGTAAGCCGCTTGTTGGCGATGTCAACATTGGCGGCGCAAAGAACGCCGCGGTTGCCATACTCCCGGCCACGATCCTGGCCGGCGGGAAGTGCCTGATTGAAAACCTGCCCTGTATCAGTGATGTCATGGCGTCGCTGCAGATTTTGAGCGAGCTGGGTGCGAACATCCGCATGGTCAGCCGCAGCACCTATGAAATTGACACGTCGCATTTGGACAGTACCGAGGTATCCAATGAACTGTCACGCCAGATGCGCGCAAGCTACTACTTTCTCGGCGCATTACTGGGCCGCTTTGGCTCCGGTCAGGTTGCCATGCCGGGCGGCTGCAATCTGGGCCCGCGCCCGATTGACCAACACCTGAAAGCCTTCACCGCCTTTGGTGCAGAGGATTCCGTGGAGTACGGCCAGATCCACGTCAGGTCGGAGCATCTGGTCGGCGGGCACGTCTTTTTTGACACGGTCTCCGTCGGTGCCACGATGAACGCCATGCTGGCCGCTGTCCTGGCCGAAGGCACGACGATTCTTGAAAACGTGGCCCGTGAGCCGCACATTGTCGATTTAGCCAATTTCCTGAATATGATGGGTGCAGACGTACACGGCGCCGGTACCGACGTCATCAAGATCCACGGCGTCAAGGAGATGCACGGCTGCAACTACTCCATCATTCCCGACCAGATCGAGGCCGGCAGCTATATGGTGGCCGCCGCTATCACGAAGGGGGACATCACGCTGCACAACGTTATCCCGAAGCACATGGAGCCCATCACCGCCAAGCTGCGCGCGGCCGGCTGCGAGGTGGAGGAATTTGACGACGCGCTGCGTATCCAGCGCACCGGCGAGCTGAAGCCGCTCAAGCTCAAGACTATGCCGCACCCCGGCTTCCCCACGGATATGCAGCCGCTGATGACTGCACTGCTGACGCTGGCAAAGGGAACCTCCATCGTGACGGAGGGCATCTGGGAGAACCGCTTCCGCTATGTGGATGAGCTGATCCACATGGGCGCAAACATCCAGGTCGATGGCCAGGTCGCTGTCATTGAAGGCGTGAAGGAGCTGCATCCCGCGCCGCTGCGCGCTACCGACCTGCGCGCCGGAGCAGCCATGGTCATGGCTGCTCTGGCCGCCAACGGCGTGAGCGAGGTCGACGAGACCATCCACATTGAGCGCGGCTACGAGAACATCGTAGAAAAGCTACAGGCTCTGGGCGCGGACATCCGCCGCGTCGAGATTCCGGCCAATGCAGTGAGCCGGGCAATCTAAAAGGACCCTTGGGCCGCTGACCGGGCGGCCCAATTTTTATGGAAAGCGTTAGGACAAACGAATGGCATATTTTACCACCCTGTATTCCGGCTCCTCCGGCAACTGCGCGCTGATCCGCAGCGAGGACAAGTATCTGCTGATCGACATGGGCAAGAGCTGCCGCACGACTCTGACCGCGCTGAAATCCCTGGGTCTGGCAGTCAGCGACTGCGTCGGCATCCTCGTCACGCACGAGCACTCCGACCACGTCTCGGGACTGGATACCTTTTTGAAAAAGCACCCCGTCCCGCTGTACGGATGTGCCGATACGCTGGATACGCTGGCCTCCCGCGGTACGATTCCGCCCGCGGTGGAGGCAATCCCTGTGGACGGTCAGACACTGGAAATCGGCAGCTTCACGGTGACGAGCTTTCCCACCAGCCATGATGTGCCCTGCTGCGGCTACCGCATCCGCACACCGGAAGGCCGCGTCATGGCGTTCGCCACCGACCTCGGCTACCTGACGCCCGTCGTACAGGACAACCTGATGGGCTGCGATCTCGTCGCGCTGGAGGCCAACTATGACGCATTCAGCCTGCACGGCGGGCCGTACCCGTATTATTTGAAGGTGCGCATTGCCAGTGACCGCGGCCATCTGGACAACAAAGCCTGCGCGGCGGAGATTCTGGACCTGATCCAGGATGGCTGCAAAAAGTTTGCACTCTGCCATTTAAGCCAGACAAACAACTCGCCGGAGCTGGTCATGACCACCGTCTATAATGTGCTGCTGGCCGCGGGCATCCAGCCCGGACGGGACGTGCTGATTCAGGCCCAGTCCCGCAGTGAGGTCAGCCCGTATATTGAATTTTGAGCGGGGGAGCCTATGCAGAATATTGATTTGATTGCCATTGGCAAGATGAACGCCGCCTACTTTGCGCAGGGCGTGGCCGAATACCAAAAGCGCCTCGGCGGCTTCTGCAATTTCCGTATTATCGAATTGCCCGAGGTGCAGATTGCCGACAAGAACGCCAGCGACAGGCAGATTGCCAAAGCGCTGCAAAAGGAGGGGGAGGCTATCCTGGCCAGCGTGCGCAGGGGTGCGTATCTCGTTGCGCTCTGTGTCGAGGGTAAGCAGGTATCCAGTGAGGATCTGGCGGCTATGATTGCAGACCGCGCCATGAGCGGCGCAGGGGATATGGCGTTTGTCATCGGCTCCTCCCACGGGCTGGACGACAGCGTCAAGCGCGCCGCACAGGCCCGCATCAGCCTGGGACGCATCACGCTGCCGCACCAGCTGGCGCGTCTTGTTTTGACCGAGCAGCTCTACCGCGCCTGCACGATCAACGCGGGAATGAAGTACCACAAGTAAGAAACGCTTTGCCGAATCGGCAGGGGCGGATTCCATATCCGCCAGCAGGCGTTTTCGCCGCTGCAAGCGGAAAGTTTGCTCCCTGTAGGGGCCGATGCTCGCATCGGCCCGCAAATCACCGCCAAAAAAATGCCCCGCATGGAGTTTTCATCTCCATGCGGGGCTGTTCAGTTACATATCAATAGTGCAGCAGATCCAGAGAATCCTGGTACGGGGTCTCGGTGGCGACCTTCATGGTGGCCTCATTCTTGTACTTGTTCAGCATAGCAACGCTCTTGGCGGGGTCAGCCAGCGTACCGGCACCGGCAATGCAGCCGCCCGGGCAGGCCATGCCTTCCAGCAGGTAGCCGTTGTACTTGCCGGCCTTGGCCATCATCATCATCTTCTTGCAGTCGGCCAGACCCTGGGCGCTCATGACCTTGACCTCGCGGTCCGGGTCCATCTTCTTGATGGCGTTGACAACCGCCTGTGCGACACCGCCGGAGGCAGCAAAGCCGCGGGCGTCGGCACTGGCGCTGTTGAAGGCATCCTCCGGGTTGTCCGGCAGATCGGCAAAGTTCACAGCCTTGGCCTCAAACAGACCCATCAGTTCCTCGAAGGTCAGGACGAAGTCGACCTCACTGCGGACGGAACGGCGGCTGGCCTCCAGCTTCTTGGCTGCGCAGGGGCCGATAAAGCAGATACGGGCGTTGGGCTTTTCCTTCTTGATGAGACGGGCGGTCAGGACCATGGGGGTCATGGCCATGCTGATGCACTCGGCCTGCTGGGGGAACAGCTTCTTAGCCATCACGCTCCACGCGGGGCAGCAGGACGTCCCCATGAACGGGATCTTGGCGGGAACCTCTTCCATGAAGTCCTTCGCCTCGTCGATGGTGCACAGGTCGGCACCGATGGCGACCTCGGCCACATCGGCAAAGCCCAGCTGACGCATGGCCTCCTTCAGCTTGGAGGGGGTCATGCCGGGGAACTGGTTGATGAAGGCGGGGGCCACGATGGCAACGACCTCATCACCGCGCTTGATGGACTGGATCAGCTGGAAGATCTGGCCCTTGTCAACGATAGCGCCAAACGGGCAGTTGACCAGGCACATGCCGCAGGAAACGCACTTATCGTAATCGATCTCGGCACGGCCATGCTCGTCGGAGTGGATGGCACCCATGCCGCAGGCCGCGGCGCAGGGGCGCTCGGTCTTGACGATAGCGCTGTAAGGGCAGCTGTTGACGCAGCGGCCGCACTTGACGCAGAGGCTCTGGTCAATGTGGCTCTTGCCGTTGCGGAAGCTGATGGCGTGCTTCGGGCAGACCTCCTGGCAGGGGTGCGCCAGGCAGCCCTGGCACATGGCCGTGACCTTGATGACCTTCTCCGGGCAGGCGTTGCAGGCAAACTTGATGACATTGATCAGCGGCGGCTCGTAGTACTTGTCCGCAATAACGCTGTGCTCCAGACCCTCGCTGGCGGGCACGCTCTCATCCAGCGGACGCAGGGACATGCCCATGGCCAGACGGACGCGCTCGGAGATGATGGCTCTCTCCAGGAAGATGCTGCTGCGCAGAGATTTCTCCTCACCGGGAATGATCTTGAAGGGCAGCTCACGCATCAGCTTTTCGTAGTCGGAAAGCTCGTTGACCTCATAGGCCATGCGGGCAACCTCAGTGAACACCTTGCGACGGATATCCGTTACGGGGGTGTAAATGCCTCTCATTGTAATTGCTCCTTTGTTTTGCTCTGTTTGCTCCAAAAGTGACGTATCAGCGGGTACACCCGCTCCTGTTAAAATTTTACCAAAAATCCATACTTTTTGCAAGAGGGCAGGCAACAAAAAACAGGAAAATCTCTGTAAAATCCAGAGATTTCCCTGCAGAATGGATGCAATATCTCTTGCGGCGCGGCGGCATCTCCGGCTTGCAGGGGCGGATGCCTGCATCCGCCCGCGGGTCGATGCTTGCATTGCCCCTTACATCGAGCATGAATAACGGCGTTGCAACAATCAATATAAATCAAACGATCTCCGCCCTGCACCGTTTCCCGTCCCAGGCACCCAGCGTGACCTCCACAATGTCGCCGGTCTTGTGCCCGGGTGCGCTGACCAGCACAGGCAGGTACTGCTTCGTGTAGCCGGTGAACATTGTGGCGGACAGCGGCGTTTCCAGCAGCACGCTGGCTTTGCGGCCCTGCATAGCGGCTGCTTCGGCAGCGCGTACCTCCTCCACAGCGGCGGTCATGCGGCGGCTGCGGGCCTCCTTCTCATGCTCGGGCAGCTGGTCGGCAAAGTCGTAGGCTGCCGTCCCTTCGCGGCGGGAGTAGGGGAACACATGCACCTTCAAAAACCTCATTCCCGTCACAAAGGCCATGCTGGCTTCAAAATCATCCTCCGTCTCGCCGGGGAAGCCTACGATGACATCGGTGGTAAAGCTGACGTTGTCCGCACCGAATGCCGCGCGCAGCTTGGCTGCAATATCGGCGTACTGGGCCGTCGTGTAGGGGCGGCGCATGGCGCGCAGCGTCTTGTCACAGCCGCTCTGCAGGCTTAAATGGAACTGCGGGCAGAGCTTCTTTACGGCGGCCATGCGGCGGATGTCGTCATCGTGCAGCATGTCGGGGTCAAGGCTGCCCAGCCGGATGCGCTCAATGCCGGGCACCTCGGCGGCTTTTTCGATCAGCTCCACCAAGCTCGTACCGCTGTCGGTGCCGTAGCTCGGCAGGCTGATGGCCGTCAGCACGACCTCCTTATACCCGGCGTCGGCCAGGCGGCGCAGCTCCTCCAGCACGCTCGCCTCATCGCGGCTGCGCACCGGACCGCGGGCGCGCGGAATAACGCAGTAGGCGCAGCGGCGGTTGCAGCCGTCCTCGACCTTGACAAAGGCGCGGGTGTGCTCGGCAAACTTATCCATGGGCAGCTCTTCAAAGCGCTCGCCCTTCTCGTGGGGGCGGATGTCGATGACGCGCTCCTCCTCACCGTTCAGCACCTTCTGCACGTCGGTCAAAATCGCGTGACGGTTGCCAGAGCCGGTCACAACGTCCGCCTCGGCGATCTCGGCGGCCTCGTCCGGGAAGGCCTGCGGGTAGCACCCTGTCAGCACGGTCACAGCGCCGGGGTTCTCGCGCTTGGCACGGCGCAGCCATTTGCGGCTCTTCTGGTCGCCGAAATTCGTCACGGTGCAGCTGTTGACGATGTAGACATCCGCACCTTCTTCATTGGAGACAACGGTGTAGCCGTTTTCCTCAAACAGCTGGGCCAGCGCGCCCGTTTCATTCTGGTTTACCTTGCAGCCCAAGGTGTAAAAAGTTACCCGCATGGTGTACGATTCCTTTGCTTTTATAAATAGTAGACATACATGATTTATTATAATAGAATCCGGCCAAAAGCGCAATACTAATTCCGCACAGAGCAGCATATCGTAGTACCAAAGCGATTTCCGCCGGAGGTGTGCTGCCATGAAAAAACGTGCCGTGACCCTGCTGCTCTGCCTGGTGCTGGTGGTGCTTTCGCTGCTGCGCGGGTTTGCCGCGTCCGCTGCGGGCATCATCCCGGCGACCAAAGCCGACTTTGACGTGCCCTGCGCGGCGGCCATCCTGATCGACGAGGACTCCGGCACGGTGCTCTATGAGAAAAACGCCGATGCCCGGCGCCCGATCGCCTCCATCACCAAGGTCATGACACTGCTGCTGGCGTTTGAGGCCCTCGAGGCGGGCAAGATACACCTTGACGATTTTGTCCCCGTCAGTGAGCACGCCTACCACATGGGCGGCAGTCAGATCTGGCTCGAGCCCGGCGAGCAGATGACGCTGGACGACATGCTCAAGGCCATCTGCATTTCCAGCGCCAACGACGCCGCGGTGGCCGTGGCTGAGTATGTCGGCGGCAGCGAAACCGCTTTTGCGGAGATGATGAACGTCCGCGCGTATGAGTTTGGCATGACGAATACCCACTTTGTCAACGCCTGCGGGCTGGACGAGGCAGGGCACCTTTCCACCGCGCGGGATGTCGCCCTGATGAGCCGCGAAATGCTTCTGCACCACACCGAGGTGCGGGACTACTGCTCGATCTGGATGGACACACTGCGCGGCGGCGCGACCCAGCTCGTCAACACCAACAAGCTGCTCAAAAGCTACCGCGGCATCACGGGGCTGAAAACCGGCACCACCGGCAAGGCGGGCGTCTGCATCTCCGCCAGCGCCGAGCGCGACGGCCTGCGGCTGATCGCTGTTGTGCTGGGCTCTGCGTCGGGCAAGGAACGCTTCCAGGCAGCCAGTACGCTGCTGGATTACGGCTTTGCCCACTATGAGAGCGCCGCCGCCGCGCTGCCCGGCGACGCGCCGCAGACGCTGCCCGTGGAGCACGGCACGGCGGCGACAATCCCGCTGAACTACGAAAGCCCCGGACACTGCCTGATGCCCAAGGGCGAGGGCGGCACCCTGGAAGCCGTCGTCGAACTGCCCGTGTCGCTGTCTGCGCCCGTCGCGGCGGGGGAACAGGTGGGCCGCATTAAGATACTGCATCAGGGCACGGAAATGTGCAGCTATCCCATCACAGCAGCACAGAACGTTGATGCGTTAAGTTTCCGCTATTGCCTTCACCTTCTTGTCCAAAGCCTGCTGCTCCGGAATTGAATTTGTGCAAATTTCATGAAAAAGCCGAAAAAAGACCCCTACTTTTGCTTGACAATACCGACGTAAAACGGTATCATGGGGATATAAAATCATAAAGGAGGAGCTAAAGATGGCTGTTTCTTTTAACGGCAAGCATCTTGCAAAATTCATCCGTCCTGAAGAATATGAGGCAATCTATCCGCAGGTCGAGTTGGCCCACAATCAGCTGGAATCCAAAACGGGTGCCGGCAATGATTTTCTGGGCTGGCTGGACCTGCCTGTTACTTATGACAAGGAAGAGTTTGCCCGCATCAAGGAGGCTGCGCAGAAGATCCGCTCGGATTCCGATGTGCTGCTCGTCGCCGGTATCGGCGGTTCTTATCTGGGCGCACGTGCTGTGGTCGAGGCCGTTAAGGGCCTGTACCACAATGAGGTTGATGACGGCCTGAAGATTTATTTCTGCGGCAACACCATCAGCCCCACGGCCCTGAACGACATCATCAAGCTGACGAAGGGCAAGCGCTTCTCGATCAACGTCATCTCCAAGTCCGGCACCACCACCGAGACCGCGCTCGCGTTCCGCGTGCTGCGCAAGCTGCTTGAGGATTCTGTCGGCGCCGAGGAGGCCAACAAGCGCATCTACGCCACGACGGACCGCGCCAAAGGCACGCTGAAGCAGCTGGCAACCGAGCAGGGCTGGCCGACCTTCGTCGTTCCCGACGACGTCGGCGGACGCTACTCCGTCCTGACTGCTGTCGGCCTGCTGCCCATTGCCTGCGCCGGTATCGACATCGACGAACTCATGCAGGGCGCTGTCGATGGCCGCGAAAAGTTCGGCAAGCTGTCCCCGGACAACGACGCCTACCGCTACGCCATGACCCGCAACATCCTGTACCGCAAGGGCAAGAGTGTTGAGACGCTGGCCTGCTTCGAGCCTGACTTCACGATGATGAACGAGTGGTACAAGCAGCTGTTCGGCGAGAGCGAGGGCAAGGACCAGAAGGGCCTGATGCCGACCTCCTGCATCTTCTCCACCGACCTGCACTCCATGGGCCAGTTCCTGCAGGACGGCGCACGCATCATGTTCGAGACCTACGTCGACGTCAAGCACACCCGCGACGACTTCTATATTGAGGAGCTTGAGGGCAACTTTGACGGCCTGAACTTCCTGGCCAACCAGAATATGAGCGTTGTCAACCGCAAGGCAATGGAGGGCACGATTCTCGCCCACACCGACGGCGGCGTGCCGCTGGGCCTGATCGAGGTCGACAGCCTGTCCGCCCACGATGTCGGTGAGCTGATCTACTTCTTCTGGCGTGCCTGCGCCGTCTCCGGCTATCTGCTGAGTGTCAATCCGTTCGACCAGCCCGGTGTTGAGAGCTACAAGAAGAATATGTTCGCGCTGCTGGGCAAGCCCGGCTATGAGGACCGCAAGGCTGAGCTGGAGGCCGCGCTGAAAGATTAAAGGAACTACGCGCACTGCGCGCTGACGAATATAAGGAGGTAACCCCCTATGCTGAAACTGATTGTTGGAACCAAAGGCTCCGGTAAGACCAAGACCATGATCGATATGATCGACAAGGCCGTCAAGACCACCTCCGGCAACATTGTTGTCATTGAAAAGTGCATGAAGCTCACCACCGAGATCAACCACTCCGCCCGTCTGGTAGACGTTGACGAGTACGGCGTTTCCGGTGCTGATATGCTGTACGGCTTTGTGGCAGGCGTGCTGGCAGGCAACTACGATATTACCGAGCTGTTCCTCGACGGCATCCTGCGCATCACCGACCACGATATGGCCGCTGCCGCCAAGGTCCTGAACGCCATCGACAAGATCACCTCCAACATCGAGGTCGTCGTCACGGTTTCTGCCGATGCGTCTGACCTGCCGGAGGACCTGAAGAAGTTCGTCATCTGAACCTTCTGAACCGCAAAAATTGAGATTTCGGGGCGGGAAAGTGCTTCCCGCCCCGATTTTCTGCGGAAAATCCAAAAAAATCTCAACTTTTTGTGTTTTACAGGTTGACAAGACCCTTTCGCTTGTGTATACTATTTAAGCAACCTTTTGAGGTGTACTATGCAATTTGATATTCGTTCTTTTCTGGAGAGTGGCCGCAAGCCGTTTGAGGCGCATTTTGAGGCTGATTTCTCCAAGGCGGATTTCGGGGGTTACAGCGTAAACAACCCGGCAGTATGTGACTTTACGGCGACGCTGACCGAAGACGGCGCAGAGTTGCTCTTGTGTGTAAGGGCTCATATTGATGCCGAGTGCGCGCGTTGCCTGGAACCGCTGACGCGGGATTACGATTTTACACGCGAATACTTCGTGCGGGATCGTGATTTGGAGGATCCGGATTTTGAACTGCCGTGCAATGAGAACGGTTGTCTCGACCTCGAGGAGCTCGCCTATCAAGAGCTGATTTTTGAGGTGCCCGCAGTGCTGCTGTGCAGTGCTGATTGTCAAGGTCTATGCCCCATCTGCGGCAAGAAGAAGGCGGCAGGGTGTTCCTGCCAACCGGCAGACAATGCTGCCCCTGCAGATGCAAGGCTTAGCATATTAAAACAACTATTAAGTTGAATTTCACCAAGGAGGTGTCCGATTATGGCTATCGTACCCAAGAGAAAGCATTCTCAAGCCCGCCGCGATAAACGTCGCTCTAATGTCTGGAAACTGGAGGCGCCTACGCTGGTGAAGTGCCCGCAGTGTGGCGAACTGAAGGTTCCCCATAAGGTTTGCGGCAAGTGTGGCTACTACAAAGGCCAGGAAGTCATCAAGAAAGAGGCGTAAGTCTCTTGCGTGGGGAGGGCGATGCCTTCCCCATTTTTTATTGAACAACCATCGCAAAGGAGTGTGACACCATGGCCCTGTATGTGACAGCGGTAGATGAAAATTCCCCCGCGGAGCGCTTCGGCCTTACCGTAGGCTGTGCGCTGCTGGCCATCGACGGTCATCCCCTAAACGATGCACTGGACTACCAGTTTTATACAACGCCCACCTCGTTCTCCCTGGAAGTGTGTGAGAACGAGCAGCACCGCACCGTGCAGATCACCAAGGCGGAGTATGAACCGCTGGGCTGCAACTTCAAGACCTATCTGGGCGACGAAAAGCACAGCTGCGCCAATCACTGTATGTTCTGCTTTATTGACCAGCTGCCGCCCGGTATGCGGGAGCCGCTCTATTTTAAGGATGACGACGAGCGGCTCTCCTTCCTGTTCGGCAACTATATCACGCTGACGAACCTGACCGACCACGAAATTGACCGTATCATCCAGATGCATATCAGCCCGATTTTCGTCTCGGTCCACACGACAAACCCCGCACTGCGGGTACGGATGCTGGCCAACAAGCGCGGCGGCGAGGTGCTCAAGTACCTGCCCCGGTTGG
>OGIE01001016.1_pt1 | contig 40726 bp, 30 predicted proteins | sample 1571581 | NCBI WGS metagenome assembly OGIE01 (sample SAMEA2582021, study PRJEB24529) | metagenome | biome: Human gut stool | place: China | collected 2011 | reverse complement strand
AGGAGCATCTCTACAATCCGCGTACGATCCATTTGCTTCAGCAGTCCGCATGGACGAACAGCTACGAGATCTTCAAGGAGTACAGCCATGCACTCAATGAGGAAGAGCAGACCGTCAACCTGCGTAGCCTGATTGATTTCAAGTTCGATGAGAACGGCGGTATCCCGATTGATGAGGTCGAGAGCGTTGACTCGATCGTGAAGCGTTTCAAGACAGGAGCAATGTCCTACGGTTCGATTTCTCAGGAAGCTCATGAGACTCTTGCAATCGCGATGAACCGTCTCGGCGGTAAGTCAAACACCGGTGAGGGCGGTGAGAGCCTTGAGCGTCTCGTCCCGGGCCCGAAGAACAACAACCGCTGTTCTGCAATCAAGCAGGTCGCTTCCGGTCGTTTCGGTGTCACATCCCGCTACCTCGTGAGCGCTCAGGAGATCCAGATCAAGATGGCTCAGGGTGCAAAACCTGGTGAGGGCGGTCAGCTTCCGGGCGGAAAGGTTTACCCGTGGGTTGCAAAGACCCGTCACTCAACAACCGGTGTCGGTCTGATTTCCCCGCCACCGCACCATGACATCTACTCGATCGAGGATTTGGCACAGCTGATCTACGATCTGAAAAACTCTAACACGAGAGCAAGAATCTCCGTCAAGCTCGTATCGGAGGCTGGTGTCGGAACCGTTGCTGCCGGTGTTGCAAAGGCAGGCGCACAGGTTATCCTCGTATCCGGTTTTGATGGTGGTACCGGTGCAGCTCCGAGAAACTCGATCTACAACGCAGGTCTTCCGTGGGAGCTCGGTGTTGCCGAGGCACACCAGACGCTGATCATGAACGGACTGCGTGACAAGGTCATTCTTGAGACAGACGGAAAGCTGATGACCGGTCGTGACGTCGCAATCGCAGCAATGCTCGGCGCAGAAGAGTTTGGTTTTGCAACGGCTCCGCTTGTGACGATGGGCTGTGTGATGATGCGTGTATGCAACCTTGATACCTGTCCGGTCGGCATTGCAACGCAGAATCCGGAGCTGAGAAAACGCTTCAAGGGCAAGCCGGAGTATGTGGTAAACTTTATGCATTTCATTGCTCAGGAGCTCCGCGAGTACATGGCAAAGCTCGGAATCCGCACCGTCGATGAGCTTGTTGGACGTACCGATCTGCTCAAGAAGAAGGATCACATTCCGAATGCGCGTGCGAATAAAGTTGATCTGTCGAACATTCTCGATAACCCGTATGAGGGAGAGCCTCTGCGCGGTTACCACGATAAGGTTGAGTATGACTTCAAGCTCGACAAGACGATCGATGAGCAGGTATTCTTGAAGAAGCTCAAGAGCGCACTGATGAATGGTCAGAAGAAGGGACTTCAGGTTGATGTCTCCAACGTTGACCGTGCACTCGGAACGATCTTTGGATCGGAGATCACCCGCCATTATCCGGACGGACTGCCGGAGGATACGTTCACGATTCAGTGTAGCGGAAGCGGTGGACAGAGCTTCGGAGCCTTCATCCCGAAGGGTCTGACGCTTGAGCTTGTCGGAGACAGCAACGACTACTTCGGCAAGGGTCTGTCAGGCGGAAAGCTCGTCGTTTACCCGCCGAAGGGAGTACAGTTCAAGGCAGAAGACAACATTGTGATCGGTAACGTTGCCCTCTACGGTGCGACAAGCGGTAAGGCGTTCATCAACGGCGTTGCCGGTGAGCGTTTCTGTGTACGCAACTCCGGTGCAACCGCAGTTGTCGAGGGTGTCGGTGATCACGGCTGTGAGTACATGACCGGTGGACGCGTTGTCATCCTCGGAACGACCGGAAAGAACTTTGCGGCCGGCATGAGCGGTGGTATCGCCTATGTTCTGGATGAAAAGCGTGATCTCTACAAGAGACTCAACAAATCCCTCGTCTCTCTCGAGGAGGTAACAAACAAATATGATGTTCTTGAGTTAAAAGAGATGATTCAGGAACACGTCGCTTACACCAACTCGGAAAAGGGCAAATACATCCTCGATCATTTCGGAGAGTATCTGCCGAAGTTCAAGAAGGTTATGCCTCATGATTACCGCCGGATGCTCAACACGATTGTCCAGATGGAAGAAAAAGGACTGAGCAGTGAGCAGGCACAGATCGAAGCATTCTATGCCAACATGAGAAAGTAGGGAGGAGAGAGAACATGGGAAAGCCAACAGGATTTTTAGAGTATGACAGAGCCAATGGCAAGGCTGTGGCTCCATTAGAGAGAATTAAGAACTTCAATGAATTCCATGCCTCTCTGTCAGAGGAACAGCAGAGAAAGCAGGGCGCGCGCTGTATGGATTGTGGCGTTCCGTTCTGCCAGTCCGGCATGGTACTCGGCGGAATGGTTTCGGGCTGTCCGTTAAACAACCTCTGCCCGGAGTGGAACGATCTGGTTTTCACCGGAAACTGGTCTCAGGCATACAACCGTCTGAAAAAGACGAACAGCTTCCCGGAGTTTACGAGCCGTGTCTGCCCGGCTCCATGTGAGGCGGCATGTACCTGTGGTCTGAACGGAGATCCGGTCAGCATCAAGGAGAATGAGCATGCGATCATTGAGCGTGCGTATGAGACCGGGGAGGCAGGTCCGTGCCCGCCGAGAGTGCGCACCGAGAAGCGCATCGCAGTCATCGGTTCCGGTCCGTCCGGACTCGCTGCCGCAGATCAGCTCAACAAGCGCGGTCACAATGTAACCGTGTTTGAGAGAGAGGATCGCGTCGGCGGACTGCTGATGTACGGCATCCCGAATATGAAGCTCGAGAAGTCTGTGATCGACCGCAAGGTCGAGGTCATGAAGGCGGAGGGCATCCGCTTTGTGACTGGTGCAGACGTCGGCAAGAATTACAAGGCCGGACGACTCAAGAAAGAGTATGACAGCATCATTCTTGCATGCGGAGCATCAAATCCGAGAGACATTCAGGTTCCGGGACGTGAGGCAGAGGGCATCTACTTTGCAGTGGATTTCCTCAAGTCCACGACGAAGAGTCTGCTGAATTCCAATCTCGAGGATGGCAACTACATCTCTGCAAAGGATAAGCACGTCATCGTCATCGGTGGTGGTGATACCGGAAACGACTGTGTCGGAACTTCGATCCGTCACGGCTGTGCATCTGTCACCCAGCTTGAGATGATGCCGAAACCGCCGGTGACCCGCACCGCAAGCAACAGCTGGCCGGAGTGGCCGAGAATCCTCAAGACCGACTATGGTCAGGAGGAGGCGATCGCTGTATTCGGAGAAGATCCGCGTGTCTACCAGACAACTGTCAAGGAGTTTGTGAAGGATGAGACCGGAAAAGTCTGCAAGGCAATCCTGATCAACCTTGTTCCGCAGAAAGATCCGGAGACTGGAAGAAATCTGATGGTCGCAGTCGAGGGCTCTGAGCGCGAAGTGCCGGCAGACCTTGTGCTGATCGCAGCAGGTTTCCTCGGAACTCAGGAGTATGTGGCAAATGCGTTCGGTGTGGAGTTAAATGCCCGCACGAACGTTGCGACAGAAGCCGGAAAGTATGCGACAAATGTGGAGAAAGTCTTCGTAGCAGGAGATATGCACCGCGGACAGTCTCTCGTCGTATGGGCAATCCATGAAGGACGAGAGGTCGCAAAAGAGGTGGATAAGTTCTTGATGGGATATACGAACCTGGCATAACTACAAGCCGTGCAGAATAACGCACAGAGGCGTCTGCGGAAAGTTTACTTTCTGTCAGATGCCTCTGTGCGTTATTCTATGGGGCGCCAGCCCACATCGAGCTGGAGCGGAGAGGAAGCGAGATGGCGCTTCCTCGATACGCAGAGCGGACGTAGCGGTGCATAAGGTCGTAAAAGACGCGATATGATATTCACACGTTGTGCGAATATCATATGAGTTTGCCGATGCTTCGCATTCCAAATCGGCAAACTCAGCTACCATTACTGCATCATACGGAATTTTCAGTTCAGAAAATTCCTACTTATAAACGATTGTGGTACGCAACTTAAACACCGACGCTTCACACGGGGGTGCGTGGACTTTTTCGATCGTCGGAGCTTTTGTTCTCAATAAGAGAGGTTCTCGTTGACAGAATCATGAATTTGCGATATATTTTAGAGCGCAGGGAATGAAGTTCTCCCTTGGATAAAACCTAAACTGCTTATAATAGCTGATGACTTCTACGATTCTTTTTTATGAAAATCGTGGGAGTGCATCAGCTTTTTTTATAGAAATTGTGCCTTTTTTATAAAGAAGATTGTTTGAGACGTTAGTTTGGCAGATTTGCAGATGTGGTTTTGCAGATATTTATTTTTGAGGAGGAAAAATTATGTTAGCTTCACTGTCACTCATTTTTCTGGTCGGGCTTGCGCTCGGAGCGATCTGCCGTGTGGAAATATCATTCTGTCGGTTGCTGTGCTTGCAATCATCATCACCGCACCACTCGGCGCATTTGGAATCGACAGCACTTATAAGAGATTTCTGGTGAAAGAAGAAAATCGGGATGGTAGAAAATAAAGGACGATATTTTCGTCAATGAGTAAGAAAAGCCGGGATGCGTGATACATTCCGGCTTTTAAAATCGTTGGTTGTGTTCGTTGAATGGCGATTGTGCCAATTTCGTTAAAACATCTGAAGTGAGTGATTATTGTGACTATTCTCTCGGCTTTTTCAGCTCGATTGCAAATCCATCTGGCATATCAAACCAGTGCTTCTTGTCTGCGTACTGCGTGCATCCTCTTGCCACAGCGCGCTCAATCACGGTATCCCAGTCGTCGGAAGCGATGCCGATGTGGCTGTACATGCTTCCCATCTCGCCCATATCCTCGACCTCGTTGAGCTGGATGCCTTCGTTGAACCATACCTGACGCTTTGGGGCTTCGCCTTTTTGACGCTCCACGGTCATCTCAAAAACTTCCTCGAAAAATCGAACATACCAGTCATAATCTTTTACATTTAAAGCGACATGATGAATCATAGCGATCATAGTTTCTCTTCCTTTCACAACTCCGAATCGACTCTTGTAATATACAATACGATAGAAAAGACATCGGAGGTTTCTTTTTTGCGTTCTGCCAAAACTGCCTGATGAAATTTATTATAATGGAAAAAAGAAGCTATGTAAAATAGAAAATTCTGTATCAAAGTATATGAATCCGTCTATATCCTTGAAAAGCGATGTCTGATGGTGTGGAGGACAGGTTACTGTTCAGAGGTAGGCACTTTTGGAACCGAAAGTGCCGTAAGATAAAGTGGTGATAGCGGGAATTTGCCGTATTTAAATGCGAAGCCACGGCAAATTCCGTTACTGGGCACATGCGTGTGAACAGTAACGAGGATAGGTCGGATTTGCGAACAGAGACAAGAATGGTCTGTTTTTTGCAGAGAAATTGTGGTAAGATAAAAAAGATTCAGTAAAAATGGAGAAGGGAGCATGGCTTGTTTAGGCATGTATGCTCTGAATTGAGGGATAGAGACATGTTGACAGAAGCACGGGCATTCAAACGGTTTTGCGATGCGATATGGGAGTATCACGCGGATACCAATCAGATTTATGTTCATCATGATCGCACCACACCGGAAGTTTGCGGAGAATGGAAGGATTATGAAGAACTTTATCGTCTGTATCGGGAGCAGTATGTCTACCGGGAGGATGTGGAGATCTGGCAACAGTATATGAATCCGAATCATCTGAGAGAATTTTTGAATCAAGAAGATCAGGAAGATCATTTTTTTGTCCGGATTGAGCACAAGGAGCTTGATTGGAATTCCAGAAAGAATACAGAGTTCTTAAATCGTTGGATGGAATGGCATGAAGTCTACATCAGCAAGATCGATGAGAAAAGTCTTATGATTGCGAGCCGGGATGTCCGGGAAGAACAGCGAAATTCGACGATTGCACAGGCGGTTCTTCCGGAGTTTGACTATGTGTGCCGGATTGACGTTGCGACGAACAACTATGTGATTTATTATTCGGATAAGGAAAAACATATCATTCCGAAGCATGCGTCGGACAATTATCACACGACAATGGAGCGGGTGAACCATAAAAATGTGATTGAGGAAGAGGTCGAGACGCTCTGCAAGAGTATGAGGGTGGAAAATGTCGTTGAGCATCTGGAGCATGAGAGCGAGTATATTCTTTATGCGACGATGGAGGAGGACGGCGTGATCGCCCACAAGAAATACCGGTTCTGCTATGTGGATTCCGAGAAAAAGGCGATTCTTCTGACGAGAACCGATGTCAGCGGGATCATTCAGGAAAAGCAGAGGAGGGAGCGGGAGGAGCGAAAACGGCTGAGTTACCTCGAAAACATGCCGGTCGCATTCTGCTCGATTCAGGTGCTTCTCGATGAGGATGGAAAACCGAAAGATTTTCTGTTTACATACAGTAATCGCGAGCATGACAAGCTCGAGGGAGCAGGTTACGGGGAGCTGATTGGAAGAAAGTTTTATGAGTATTTTAAGAATGGAGATCCGAAATGGCTGAAATACTACTACGAGACGGCATATGAGGGGATCCCTCATGTAATTCGGGAGTACAGCCGGGAGATCCAGAAAGAACTTTTGATTCACACGTTTCAGACGGAGCGCGGGCACTGCGAGTGCGTGATGCAGGATATCAGGAATCGGTGCTCACGCTTGAGCTTCACCGGAGTCGGGAGGAACTTAAGCGGATTCTTGAGACCACGACGACGCTCGTCTTTCAGTATGATCCGGAGAACAGCAAGGTGATTCTTGATCAAATTGGAGTTGAGGATCAGCAGAGACAGCAGAGCTTTTCGGAGCAATTATTTTTTGAGGATGTCGAGAAAAGGGGACTGATCGGGAACACTTATGTGGAGCTTGTCAGGGATTGTCTGAAACGCATCCGGGAGGGCGAGCACCATATCTCAGTGACGATTCAGGCAAAAATGAAGCCGGAGCAGAACTGGACCTGGTATCGGATGACGCTCTTTGATTACCTCGATGAGTACACGAACAACCGGAGAGTTGTCGGTTACCTCCAGAATATCGATCAGGACATGATGAAGCAGGAGAAATTGCGCCAGAGGGCGCGGACAGATTCTCTGACCGGTCTTTTGAATGTCGGAGCTGGAAAACGGAGGGTCGAGAAACTTCTCGAGGCACAGAAACAAAGAATGTCCGGTTACAATGCGCTGTTTTTGATGGACATTGATGATTTCAAGAACATCAATGACACGATGGGGCATAAGAAGGGTGATGAGACGATCCAGTGCTTTGTCCGTGTGTTCAAACGGACTTTCCGCGCGGAGGATGTGATTTACCGAATGGGCGGAGATGAATTTGCGGTCTTTGTGGAGAGACTTCAGACGCCAGATTTGAATATCGACACGATTCTTCGGCGACTGCGCGCACATATTGAGGAGGCGCGACGGGAGTTTCCGTTTTTGAGTGTCAGCACGGGCGCATATCTGACAAACGGGTTCCATACTTATGATGAGTATTATGTGGAAGCTGACCGGGCGCTTTATGAGACAAAGAAAAAAGGAAAAGATCACGATACGGTTCATAAGAGCAATAAAAGTAATAAAAACGACAACAGCGATGAGAGCAACAAGATTGCGGAAGGTGCTGACCACAGATAGGAGTGTGGGTGCAGTTGCCAGCCACAGGTCAGTTTTGGGGATGGGCGAAAAGAAGGAGTGAAGCGAGATTGGACAAGAATGGTTTGACAGAGCAAAATGATTTTCGAAAAGATGCGAGTTCGACGGGCAGTCAGCTGGAACTGACGAGCCTGATGGCGGAGTATGAAAATCAGTTTGATCGAAGCAACAAGATTGACAATAAAGTCTATATTGCAATCACGTTCTGCGGATTTCTCTTTGTGTTCATCATCGGGCTTTTCAGCGGGATTTCCCAGCTCAAAATGCCGGAGAATGGGATTCAAATGTTCATTTCCGGAATCTATATGTTAAGCTGTATCGCTGTGATGGGCGCCTATGTGTATGTGCTCGTATTTTTCATGAGACTGCTTCAGCCGGAACAAATTGCGCGGATGGACCCGGAAATCATGCAGAGAGAACATTTGGAGAGCATGGAAGAAGAACAGGCGAGACTTCGGCTGATTGCGCTTTACCGAAAGACGATCAATGGAAATCTTGACCGGCTCCATCACCGCTGTGATGAGTTTGTCCGGGGACTGAGATATATCCTCTGGACGGTGATTCTGGCATTTATCTGCTATGCGATTCAGATTCTCTTGCAGATTATGAGATAGTAGGAAGCGAAGGATCGTGGAGATCGTAGAAGGATAATTTAATTAGATAGTTTTTGACAAAAAATAGGGTTAAGTTTTAAATTGGGGAAAATTATAGAAAGGAAATAAAAAAGATTTTTTAGATATGAAAAAGCAGGAATCAAATAGAAATATGACAGAGACAACAAAGACAAATGCAATAGAGAAAAAGACATTTGCAGACTGGCTGATTCAGACGGTTGGAGCTTCTGCGATCGCGGGAATCAGTGCGATGAGTGGAAGTTCTGACGGTGGAGATGTCTACCGAAATATGCAGAGATAAAGATACAAGAAATAGAAAACAGGAAAGGATTAGAGTTTATTATTATGACAACAAGGGAACGGACAGACTATGATTATCTTGCGGTGGCAGAAAAGATGGACTATCGTCCACTCACGGCGGAGGATGTGATCTTGCTGGCACCGTTTTATACACTGCGCCCGAATCGAAGCTGTGACAGCGCCCCGCTCGACCAGTATTTGTACCGGAATTTTTATCAGGTAAAATACTGTCAGGTTGAGGATGCGCTGTTTTTGATGTTCATGGATGGATCGGAGGAAGCAGATCCGGACGGAACCGCAAAGAGTGTGACACCGGAGATCTACGGCTTTCTCCCGTATTGCAGGGAGGAGGATCTCGCCCACTATCTGAAATTGGAGGAAACCTACTTCAATCAGGTGCTCGGAATTCCGCTTGTGATGACGAGTGCGGATCAGGAGGGCGTTGCTTGCCTGAAAGAGACGGACGCTCTGAATGATTACGAGGTGAATGAGGTTGAGGATACCCGCGATTACCTCTATGATGCGGAGGCTTTGAGAACGCTTGCAGGACGAAAGTACACGAAAAAGCGCAACCACATCAACAAGTTTTTGAAGGCATATGAGGGCAGATGGGAGTACCGCACGCTGACTTATGCGGATCACGAGGAGGTCCTCGCATTTTTGAAAAAGTGGATGGAGGCAAAACTTGCAGTCGGGGAGGAAGGCGGAATCGACGAGAACGGGGAAGCTTTTGACCCGGAGGAGGAGCTTCGCGGGGAATTCCTTGGCATTCAGGATATTCTCAATCATGAGAACCTTTTCAATCATATCCGCGCGGGTGCGATTTATCTCGACGGGGAATTAAAGGCATTCTCGATGGGCGATTACAATGAAAAGGAAAAAGTTGCAATCATCAGCATTGAGAAAGCAGATCCGGAAATTCCGGGACTCTACCAGATGATTAACCAGCAGTTTGCGCGCCATGCTTACCCGGACGCACTTCTGATCAACCGTGAGGACGATGTCGGAATCGAGGGACTCAGAAAGTCGAAGATGTCGTACTATCCGGTCGATTTTGAGAAGAAGTATGTGATTACCCAGAAGAATTTTCCTGCAAAACAGACGGGATGCGGAGCAGATCAGACGGAGAAAGAAAAGAGCGATGATCGGTTCGCAGAGAAGAGTGAAAAGATCAAGAATGGCGGGGAGCATGCATAATAAAAAAATCCTCTCAGACAGCTTTCGTTTGTCTGGGAGGATTTTTTATGATTTTCTAGCAGAAATACTCCGGGTAGGCTTCGGTCAGTTCTTTTCTCTCTGTGCGGTGGCGTGCCAGATGGCGGGTCATCAGCATCTCTGCCATTTCTGCATCATGGCGCTTGAGTGCATAAAGAATATCCTCATGGTCGGAAATCACATAGTCGAGGTGTCCCTTTTTCGCAGAGAGTGCGCGAAGCCGGTCGAAATGGACCATCTGCTCTCGAATGATATGGTAAGACCACATTTTGTTGACAGACTGGAAAATCAACTGGTGGAACTCGTTATCAAGCTCAAGCATCCGGTCATTGTCTTTTGTCTCGGAGCATTGGCGTTGAAGTTGGATGTTTTGCTGGAGGGCATCTAAATACGATTGATCGATGCCATCGCATGCCAGTTTTAACACGGCATTTTCCATCACAAGTCGGAGAAAACGAGATTCCTCCACAATATCATAATCAATTTTGGAGACGTAACTTCCCTTCTGTGGGATAATCTCAACGAGTCCAATCCGGTTTAACTCAATCAGTGCCTCTCGGACAGGAGTTCGGGAGAGGGAGAGCGCAGAAGAGAGCTCGTTTTCACTCACAGAACTGCCGGGCGTGAGCTCCAGATGAACAATGTTGTACAAAAGTACCCGAACCGCGTAAGAGCGTGCATTTTCGGAGCGTTCTTTTTCAAGAATGGTCATAGCAAAATCCTCACTTTATTTAAGATGAACATGTTGTCGAATGGCCAGCCGGATTGCATGCTTGCATGTAAGTGCGGAGGAACCTTATCTGACAATCAAAACTTCACTGTTAATCTTTATTATACAACCGGCAGATTCTTTTCGCTAGTCTATTTTCCAATCTATTTTTCGGTGATAGAATAAAAAAGTCCCTATATTAAAAATCAAACGTGAAGACGATTTTGCGGATGGACGGATCGTGACTGTCCACAAAATCAAAGGCTTCCTGTGCCTTGGTGAGCGGGAAGGTGTGAGAGATCGAGTTGTTCAGATCGAGAGTTCCAGCTTTGATCATCTCGATCGCCTTTCCAAACATCTTATTCTGAAGGCGGGAACCTCTTACATCCAGCTCTTTGGAGGTGATCAGGAACTGATTGACTTCCGTCGGAGCGGTGGAGAAGCCCATTGTGATGACGCGGCCGGCATTTCCGGTAGCCTGAAGAAGCAACATCAGAGAATTTTTTACACAGGCGGAATCGATCGAGACGGTAGTACCTCTTCCGTGCGTGTATTCCAGAACCTTTGCCTGAAAATCCTCGGTTGCGACATTGATGGTGTATTTTGCACCATGCTTGCGTGCTTCCGCCAACTTGTCATCCATAATGTCAGCGACAATGATGTGATCGCAGATTGTGTGAGCAATCTTGAGCATTGTGCTACCGAGTGCACCTGCGCCGTAGATCAAAAGCATATCGTCCGCGCACAGCTCAGCGCGTGTGCACGCCTGAATTGCGATTGTGGTCGGCTCGATCATGACGGCATCCTGATCGGAAAGAGAATCCGGCAGGAGATAGCAGTCGGATTCCGGGACAGTGATGAATTCCCGATAACCACCGTCAATGTGAACGCCTCTGACTTTCAGATTGTCGCAGACATTTCCACGTTTTCTCATGCAGGGATAGCAGTGACCGCAACTGGTTACCTGATTGATGATTACACGGTCACCGACTTTCAGATGAGTGACCCCTGCACCGATCTCTGCAACGACACCGACCATCTCGTGTCCGATAATTCGAGGATAGGTAGCAGCTGCGTTCGTTCCATGGTAGATACCGACATCTGAACCGCAGATACCGGCAGCGGTCATTCTCACCAGAATGTTGTTTTTGCCGGAGAGAACCGGCTTTTCAACATCGATTACTTCTAATTGGTTTGGTTTTACAATCTGGACAGCTTTCATAATGGGAACACTCCTTTTCTTTTTTGTTTGACCATGTTTTTGAGTTTTGAATTTTTCTTGTTTGTTTCTTGGTGAGATATCAGATCAAAATCTTGACGATTTCTTGACTTGATATCTGACACACAACTTACATACAAGTATGGTAGTCGAATAAAAGATAAAAGTCAATATCCAGCGAGAAGAAAAATAAAAATTAGATAAAATGCACAAAAATAAGTAAAGTAAACTGTAAAAAAATACATATTAAAAAAACATCAAGAATAAACTACCATACTAACATACAGCCAAACACAGCAAGACAAGAAGACAAGAACCTGTTATGAAACATGGAACGATGAAACAGGAGAATAATGAGAACGATGTTTCGGAGGTTGTGAAATCATTTAGGAGGGTGAAAAGAATGAAATTTGCGAAGACGGCAAAGAGGGGAACAACACTGTTTCTTATGTTGCTGGCAACAGGAATGGCGACGGGATGCGCCTCATCGGGACAGGAAAGCGGAAAGAGCAAGTTGGTAAAGATTGCGGTCTGTGTGTCAGATCAGACACCTGCGGCAAAAGCAATGACGGATGTTTTCAAGCCGATGGTAGAGGAAGCGACCAACGGAAAGTATGACATTCAGATTTATAATTCCGGAGTTCTTGGAAGCGAAAAAGTAACCTACGATTACACGAAGAGCGGAATTGTGGAGATGTGCGTGGTTGGAACTTCGATGTGGTCGGAAACTCCGAAGATGGCAATTCCTGATTTTCCATTTCTGTTCCGGGATGTAGAGCACGCAAGGAAGAGCTATCAGGGCGAGCTTGGAACCTACATCGCACAGGATCTCGAGAGTACCCAGCCGTTGAAATTGCTCTCGTGGTTTCCGAACGGAGCGCGAGCCTTTTCTTCTAATAAGAAGTTGGAGAGCCTTGATGATTTCGCAGGACAGAAGTTGAGAATGCCGAACAATCCGATCCATGTAAAGCTGGCAGAGAGTCTTGGCGCGAATGTTGTCATCATGGACATGGGCGAGGTCTTCACCGCACTGGAACAGGGTGTGGCAGATGGTCAGGATAACCCGCTCTCAACCGTAAAAAATGAGGGCTGGTACGAAGTCCAGAAGTACATATACAATACGAATCATATGGTTGCTTCCCTGGAGCTGTTTTCCGGAGATGAATTCTGGAATGAGCTCACACCTGAGGAACAGAATGCTTTTTCAGAAGCAGCCGAGGCGGCTTCCGATTATGCCTGGGATCTGTATGAGAAGCAGTTGGATGCAGATGTGGACTTCATGAAGGAACAGGGGTTGACGGTCACAGAGCTTTCTGAGGAGGATCGAGGAAAGATGCTTGAAAAGATACAGCCGGTTTATGATTATCTCAATTCTCAGTATGAGTGGGTGGACAGTGTTCGGGAGATGGTCTCCAATATCAAATAGGGAGTGTAAGTATGGATAAGATAGCAGATAAGTTATTTAAGGGAATTGATTACTTTACTGGAATTTTGACGGGACTGATGGTTCTGTTCGTATTCTTGAATGTTGTGCTTCGTACATTTTTTAATTCCGGTCTGACCTGGTCGGAGGAACTGGCGAGATACTTGTTTGTGTTTGTGATCTACATCGGAGCGATCAGTGCGATGCGCGCAAATGCACATCTGGGCGTGGATACGCTGATCAGCAGGATGAAGCCTCAGGTTCAGATGGTCATGTATGTGGTTTCTCAGCTGATCATCATGGCATTGATGGTGATTCTCGTTCAGGGTTCGCTGAAAATGGTGGCTCAGAACACGCAGTCCCGCACCGCAGCGCTCGGAATTCCATATGCCTTTCTGTATGCAGTTGGAATCCTGACCGGAGTGGCAATCGCGATTATGGCAATTCTGAATATTGTACATGCACTGAAAAACCCGTCCAAGATCTCGGAGATCGTGACGATGAGCACCTCGGATGATATCTCTCTGCATCCCTTTGTGTGCTGTGGTTCTTTATCGCAAAGAAAGACAATCTGGCAAAGGCACCGCGCCAGAGTGCAAAAGAGGTTGTAAAAGCACTTGTCGATGGTCTGTGGGCAATTATTCTTCCGGTATTTATCCTGTTCGGACTTAGAAGTGGAAAGTTCACTCCGACAGAGGCAGGAGTTATCGCTGCTGTGTATGCACTGTTGATCGGACTCTTCGTCTACAAAGAGCTGAAAATTAATATGCTGATGGAATGTCTGGTTTCCGCAGCGAAATCCTCCTCGGTTATCATGTTTCTGGCAGCGGCAGCAATGGTGTCTTCCTGGATGATGACCGTCGCAAATGTTCCGGCAATTGTGACAGGAATCCTTGCACCGTTTATCAGTCATCCGACGCTCCTGATGCTGATTATCTGCCTGATTGTTCTCCTCGTGGGAACCTCGATGGACGTAACCCCGACGATTATGATTCTGACTCCGGTTCTGCTTCCGGCAGTCAAGCAGGCAGGGATCGATGTTCCGTACTTCGGAGTAGTATTTATTCTGATGACGGTTCTCGGACTCTTAACTCCTCCGGTTGGAACCGTGTTGAACATAGCGTGCAGTGCAGGAAAAATTAATATGGAAAGAATTGTGAAATCAATCTGGCCGTTTCTGCTTGCAGAGGTGTTGATTTTGCTTGCAATGGTTCTCTTCCCGGCACTTGTGACGGTTCCGATGAACTTCTTCCTGGGCTAATTAGGTTAATCAAACGTCAGCACAATCTTGCGGATCAACGGATTGTGGCTGTCAATAAAGTCAAAGGCTTCCTGAGCCTTGGTCAGAGGGAACGTGTGAGAGATCGAGTTTGTGAGATCAAGCGTTCCCTCATTGATCATCTCAATCGCTTTTCCGAACATGTGATTTTGGAGGCGGGAGCCTCTGACATCGAGCTCCTTGGCGGTGATCAAAAACGGATTGATCTCCATCGAGGCTTTTGTGAGACCAAGCAGAATTACGCGACCGGCATTTCCGGTTGCCTGAAGCAACATCATCAGAGAATTTTTCCGGCTTGCACAATCGATCGAGACTGTCGTTCCTCTTCCGTGCGTGTACTCGAGAACCTTTGCATAGAAATCCTCGGTTCCGACATTGATCGTATACTTCGCACCGCGCTTCTTTGCCTCCGCGAGCTTCGCATCTGAGAAGTCAGCGACGATGATGTGATCGCAGATCGTGTGGGCGATTTTGAGCATTGTGCTTCCGAGTGCGCCTGAGCCACAGATCAGAAGCATGTCGTCAGCAGTAAGCTCGGCGCGCGTGCATGCCTGAATCGCGATCGTCGTCGGCTCGATCATTACCGCATCCTGATCGGAGAGGGAGTCTGGGAGAATATAGCAGTCGGATTCCGGGACGGCGATGAATTCCCGAAAGCCACCGTCGATGTGGACACCGCGGACTTTGAGATCATCGCAGACATTTCCGCGGTTTATCTTGCACGGATAGCAGTGACCGCAGCTGCTCACCTGATTGATGATGACGCGGTCTCCGACTTTTAAGCGCAAGACATCTGTGCCGACCTTGTCGACGACACCGACCATCTCATGACCGATGATTCGAGGATAGGTGACGATCGCATTTGTTCCCTGATAGATGCTGACGTCGGAACCGCAGATGCCGGCAGAGGTCATCCGCACGAGAACATTGTTTTTGCCGGACAGAACCGGTTTTTCTACATCGATGATTTCTAGGTGTCTTGGTCCTGCAATTCGGACAGCTTTCATAAGTAACCCCCTCCAATTAAGTTATCAAATTTATTTCGATAATAAAATCGTATCGTTGTCAGATACAAAAGTCAAGAAGTTGTTATAGTTTACACGCCGTGCAAACAGCAATGGATTTTGTCGAAACGTTACTGTGCGGTAACATCGAGAATTTACAAAGATTTTCTTGACAAGAAATTTAATAGCGCATACAATAAGTAGATAACAGCGAAATTGCTTTTTATTAATCAAACCGAATAGAATAAAGATGACAGAGTATAATAGCGCAGGCGCCCATCTGTCGAGGATGGGAAGCCATATGCGCTATTATTATGTTTGCTCAAAAGCACGAAAGGCAATTTCGGTTGAGCAACCTGGAGTGGATTTGAAGTGGAGTTTCAGATCTGCCCGAAAACCACGAATTATTTTTTATGGAAGGAGACAAAGGAATGATTCGAGTATTAATGAAATCAATCCGAGAGTACAAAAAGCCGTCCATTCTTGCACCGCTTCTGGTATCGATGGAGGTTATCATGGAATGCATCATTCCGTTTGTGGTAGCCCGTCTGATCAACCAGATCAAGGGAGGATGCGATCTTGGAATGATCATCCGCTACGGCATGATTCTTATCGTGATGGCGGGGCTCTCTCTGTCCTTCGGAGCGGGAGCGGGATTCAACTGCGCAACGGCTTCCTGTGGATTCGCAAGAAATCTGCGAAAGGACATGTTTTACCGGATTCAGACTTACTCATTCGAGAACATTGATAAGTTTTCCACTTCATCACTGGTGACTCGAATGACGACAGATGTGACGAACGTGCAGATGGCATACATGATGCTGGTGCGTCTTGCGTTCAGAAGCCCGCTGATGCTGATCTTCTCAGCGACGATGGCAATCATCATGGGAGGAAAGATGGCACTGATCTTCGTGATCGTCATCCCGATTCTGGCAGTCAGCCTGTTTCTTGTTATGAAGAGTGTTACTCCGATCTTCAAGAACGTGTTTAAGAAGTACGATGCACTCAACAACTCGATTCAGGAGAACATCAAGGGCATGCGCGTTGTGAAGTCCTATGTTCGTCAGGAATATGAGAAGGCGAAGTTTGAGCGCTCCGCAGAGGATGTGTGCGCAGACTTCACGAGAGCGGAGAAGATTCTGGCACTGAACAATCCTATGATGCAGTTCTGCCTCTATGTCGCAATGATCTTTGTGTTGTCCTTCGGTTCCTACACGATCATCACAAGTGGTGGTATGGATCTCGATGTCGGTCAGTTTTCTGCGCTTCTTGTATACAACTTCCAGATTCTGATGAGTCTGATGATGTTCTCGATGGTCTTCGTTATGGTGACGATGGCAGAGGAGTCAGCAAAGCGTATTGCGGAGGTTCTGATGGAGGAGACCACACTTCACAATCCGGAGCATCCGGTGATGGAGGTTGCGGATGGTTCCATCGATTTCGACAATGTGAGCTTCCGTTATTCCGAGCATGCGGAGAAGATGGCGCTTGCGAACATTGACCTTCATATCAAGTCCGGTGAGACGATCGGAATCATCGGCGGAACAGGTACTTCAAAATCGACGCTGATCCAGCTGATCCCGCGTCTGTATGATGTGACGACAGGTTCTGTAAAGGTCGGCGGAGTTGATGTGCGCGATTACGACATCGAGACGCTGAGAAATCAGGTTGCCGTTGTGCTTCAGAAGAATATTCTGTTTTCCGGAAGCATCAAGGACAACCTGCGCTGGGGTGATCAGAATGCGACGGATGCTCAGATGAAGGAAGCGTGTGAGCTTGCTCAGGCAGACGAGTTCGTCATGCAGTTCCCGCACCAGTACACGACCCACATCGAGCAGGGTGGTGCAAACGTCTCCGGCGGTCAGAAACAGCGTCTGTGTATCGCACGCGCGCTTCTGAAAAAGCCGAAGATCCTGATCCTTGATGACTCGACGAGTGCAGTGGATACGAAGACCGATGCGCTGATCCGCAAGGCTTTCTCCGAGTACATTCCGACGACGACAAAGATCATTATCGCACAGCGTGTTTCCTCTGTTCAGGACGCAGATCGCATCCTTGTCATGGATGGCGGTACGATCAAGAACATCGGAACACACGAGGAACTTTTAAAGACAAGCAGTATTTACCGGGAAGTATATGAGTCCCAGAACCGTGCAGGAGGTGAGGAGAATGAATAAGCGCGCTTCGTTCAGCAAAAAGACAGCGATCCGTCTGATCAAGACGCTGTTTGAATTCTATCCGGTGATGCTTCCGATCACTCTCCTATGTATCGTGTTCAACGCACTGATCAGTTCGGTTCCGGCAGTATTCCAGCAGAATATCATTGCGATTGTCGAGAAGAGCTGGCAGAGCCGTGACTGGAACGGAGTGTCCGGACAGATCACAAAATATGTGCTGATTCTGGCAACGTTCTATGCGCTGTCTCTGATTGCAGGTTTCACCTACACGCGCCTGATGGCGACAATCACGCAGGGCTCCTTGAAGAAATTCCGTCTGAAGATGTTCAACGGAATGGAAGATCTGCCGATCAAATATTTTGATACAAATAACCACGGCGATATTATGAGTTACTACACCAACGATATCGACACTCTGCGACAGATGATCTCCCAGAGTATCCCGCAGCTGATGATCTCGCTGGTGTCGAGCCTGACGATTCTGTGCATCATGCTGTATTACAGTGCATGGCTTCTCTTTGTTGTCCTGATCGGAATTTTTCTGATGACGAAGGTGACAAAGAGGATCGGAAGCAATTCTGCGAAGTATTTCATCCAGCAGCAGATTGAGCTTGGTAAGGTTGAGGGCTTCGTTGAGGAGATCATGAACGGTCAGAAGGTTGTCAAGGTGTTCTGCCATGAGGAGCGCACCGAGGAGGATTTCGATCGCTTAAATGATGAACTTTTCTCCGTTGCAGAGCGTGCAAATAAGTATGCGAACACGCTGATGCCGATCCTGATGAATATCGGAAACGTGCTTTACGTTGTCGTTGCGATTGTCGGAGGTATCCTGCTTCTCTCTGGCATTCCGAACCTGAGTGTGTCCGGAATGGCACTGAGCATCAGCATCACCGTTCCGTTTTTGAACATGACGAGACAGTTTTGCGGTAACATCGGTCAGGTATCAAACCAGATTAATGCGGTTGTCATGGGTATGGCAGGTGCAGAGCGTATCTTCAACCTGATTGATGAGACAGCGGAGAAGGATGAGGGATATGTGACCCTCGTCAACGCGAAGGAAGAGAATGGCAAGCTCGTTGAGTGCAAGGAGCGCACCGAGGTCTGGGCATGGAAGGATGAGAAAGCACCGGAGGAGAATCGTTATACCCGTCTGACCGGAGATGTCCGATTCAAGGATGTTGACTTCGGCTATAACGAGGAGAAAACGGTTCTTCATGACATCACGCTCTACGCAAAGCCGGGTCAGAAAGTCGCTTTTGTAGGTGCGACCGGAGCCGGAAAGACGACGATCACGAACCTGATCAACCGTTTCTATGACATTCAGCGCGGTACAATCACTTACGACGGTATCGATATCAGCAAGATCAGAAAGTCGGATCTGCGCCGTTCCCTTGGCATCATCCTTCAGGATACGGTGCTGTTCACCGGAAGCGTTATCGAGAATATCCGTTACGGAAAACTCGATGCGACCGATGAGGAGTGTATGGAGGCTGCAAAGCTCGCGGGCGCTCATGATTTCATCACCCGTCTGCCGGAGGGCTATCAGACAATGATTGCCTCAAACGGAGCGAACCTCTCTCAGGGTCAGCGTCAGCTGATTGCGATCGCGCGTGCTGCAGTTGCAGATCCGCCGGTTATGATCATGGATGAGGCGACTTCCTCGATCGATACGAGAACCGAGGAGATCGTGCAGAAGGGTATGGACGCACTGATGCACGGCCGCACGGTATTCGTTATCGCACATCGCCTGTCTACGGTACAAAACTCGGATGTCATTATGGTTCTCGAGCAGGGTCATATCATCGAGCGCGGAAGCCATGAGGATCTGATTGCCCAGAAGGGCAAGTACTATCAGCTCTACACAGGTGCATTTGAGCTTGAGTGAGACGAGCAGAAGTATGAGAGAGAACGTGTGAAAATAAAAGCACTTTACAAAGAGAGTTCTTCAAGCAAATAAGAGGTTTGAATAAAGAAAAGTTTTAAACAAATAAAAAACGCCAGAGAATCTGTTTCGGGAAAACCGGAAGCAGGTGCTCTGGCGCTTTTATATGGAATGAGCTTAAATGTTTAAAGGTGTGGTTTATCTAAAGGATAAACACAGTAAATAACGTGTTACCGTTTACAGTTGCAAGCCGTCTTTGAACACAGTTTTAAGTGAAAGATCCGGGTTTAAACTTTTGGCGGGGTTGATGGTCGCACAGGCAGTCGAAACTGGTTTCACGATTGCCGTTAGATGTTGAAAAATCTTTTCAATCAGGTATACTAAGAAGGGAAGAGGGAACTTGCTGAGACGAAAGACAGAAAAGTTCCGTCAGAAAAATATTGTAAAAACAAGGGGTATCTTATGGTTATTTATAAGGCAAAAAACGATCAGGATCTGAGCAGAAAGTCGGCAAACATCATTTCGGCGCAGGTCATCATGAAACCGGACTGCGTATTGGGGCTGGCAACCGGTTCGTCACCAGTTGGAACTTATCGACAGCTGATTGAGTGGTACAAGAAGGGGGATCTTGACTTCTCGAGAGTCACGACGATCAATCTCGATGAGTACAAGGGTCTTAGTCCGGATAATGAGCAGAGCTATCGCTATTTCATGAACAAGAATCTCTTTGACCATGTGAACATCGACAAGGCACACACCTTTGTGCCGGACGGTCTTGAGTCGGATTCGGACAAGGCATGTGCGCGCTACAATGAGATCATTCGCGCACACGGCGGAATCGATTTACAGCTTCTCGGACTTGGCAGAAATGGTCATATCGGATTCAATGAGCCGGGTTCCGCATTTGAGAAGGAGACGCACTGCGTAGATCTTGCTGAGAGTACGGTCGAGGCAAATAAGAGATTTTTTGCTTCCGAGGAAGAAGTACCGAGACAGGCGTACACGATGGGAATCAAGAACATTATGCAGGCAAAGAAGATTCTTCTGATTGCGAGCGGGGAGGAGAAGGCAGAGGCCTTGAAAAGGGCGCTCTACGGTCCGATCACACCGGCTGTCCCGGCTTCGATCTTACAGTTACATGGCGATGTGACTGTGATTGCGGATGAGTCAGCGCTGAGCCTGATTGATTAGATTGGTAAGAGGGTGGATAAGAAACGGATAAAAAATAACAAATGAGAGCAGGTCCCTTTGGGCGAGGCGGGACTTTACTGCGGTGCATCCAATCCGCATCAGTATCGGACGGAGTTTGGCTGGGCGGTTGATCTGATCGGATTTCGCAATACGTTAGATATAGTTGCAAGCCGTTATGGACTCTCGGTCATCATCACGGAAAATGGACTCGGTGCAAGAGATAAGGTGGAGGAGGATGGTTCGATCCATGATCCATACCGAATCGATTATCTGCGCAGACATTTGGAGCACAGGAGATTTCTGACATAGGAGAAGAGAAAAAATGGAACTGGCATTGATTACGGTTGAGAAAATTCTTGAGATGTTTGTGATTCTGTTCATGGGCATTGCGATTCGCAAGTGCGGAATGATTGACGAGGCGTCGAACAAGCGCTTCTCAGGAATTCTGCTAAATCTGGTATCACCCTGCGTCATTCTGATGTCGTATCAGATTGATTTTGATGTACAACTTCTCGCGAGACTGCTTCAGACGGCGATTCTCACCGGAATCAGCTTTGCTTTGTCGATTGTTCTCGCAAATATCTGCGTGAAGAAAAATGGAAATTCGGATTTTGGCGTTGAGCGGATGGCAGTTATTTACTCAAACTGTGGATTTATGGGACTTCCGCTGATTGAGGGACTGCTTGGAAGTGAGGGCGTGTTCTTCATGACTGCTTATATCACGGTGTTTAACCTCTTTGTCTGGTCTCACGGTGTGATGCTGATGAGTGGTCGTGCGAGCAGTTTTGCAAAGACGATGAAGAGTCTGATTCAGCCGTCAATGATTGCAATTTTCGTCAGCCTGATTTTGTTTATAACGGGAGTTCGTTTTCCATCGGTTATCGCCAATCCGCTGTCGATGATTGGAAAGATGAACACTCCGCTTGCGATGCTGATTGCGGGAGCAAATCTTGCGGACAGTGATCTTCTTGCGAGCCTGAAGCGTCCGAGAGTCTACTGGCTGAGTGCGCTGAAACTTCTCGTTGTTCCGCTGATCACACTTGTGGAGCTGATGCTCCTGCATCCGGATCGAACCGTAGCGTTGACGGTTCTGACCGCTGCGGCATGTCCGGCAGGAACGATGGGAACGCTGTTTGCGCTCCAGTATCACAAAAACGGACATTATGCATCGGAACTTTTTGCGGTGACGACGGTTCTGTCTCTGATCACTGTCTCAGTGATGGTGGTTCTGGCGGGAGTTTTCTTATAACTCAGAGTGGATGTCCCCTCCTCTTTAGGTGGGGTATCACAAGTCTTCTCAGGAGGGGAGATTCGGAGGAAATTCGGATCTTCCTTTTTTGGTGTTTTGTGGATGGGGGAGGAAAAGCGGATTTGTGCGGAAAATTGACAACAAAATGGAAGCAGGGTATAATAAAAATATTTTGGATATTTTTCTTATTTCGTGGGATTGAATGATTGAATGTGGGATGATCGGATCGATGAGTAAGTAGGATCATGCTAAGATAATATAGTTTCGTATGGTTATAGAAAAAACATGGAACGGAAAGGGATGAAGCGAACTATGGCAAAGAGACTGGTGATGGGGATTCTTGCCCATGTAGATGCGGGAAAGACGACGCTGTCGGAGGGGATTCTTTTTGAAACTGGCACAATACGAAAAATGGGGCGGGTGGATAACCGGGATGCCTATCTGGATACCTATGCGTTGGAGCGGGAGAGAGGAATCACAATCTTCTCGAAACAGGCTGTCTTTGAACTTGGTGATCTTTCCGTGACGCTTCTTGATACACCGGGGCATGTGGACTTTTCGGCAGAGATGGAGAGGACGCTTCAGGTGCTTGACTGCGCAGTGCTTGTAGTCAGCGGAGCGGACGGTGTTCAGGGACACACGGAGACGTTGTGGAAATTATTAAAACGCTACGAGATTCCGACATTTGTGTTTGTCAACAAGATGGATCAGGCGGGGACGGATCGGGAAGCTCTGATGAGCCAGCTCCATACGCATCTTGATGAGAACTGTGTGGCGTTTGATCATGTCGCTGATGCATCTGGGAAAGGTGCTGGCATGGAAGGAAATTCTGGTTCAGTGAATCACTGTGGCGATGGACAGCCGATGATGATTGAGAAGATCCTTGAGACGGCCGATGAGGAGTGGCTCGAGGCGCTTGCAATGTGCGAGGAGTCTGCGATGGAGGAGTATCTTGAGAGCGGAACGCTGAAGGTGGAGCGTGTGCATGAGATGATCCGAACAAGAAAGGTATTTCCGTGCTATTTCGGATCAGCGCTCAGGTTGGATGGTGTGGACGGACTTCTCGAGGGAATCCGGGAACTTTCCCCGTGCCATGTATATGGAAAGGAGTTTGGTGCAAAGGTCTTTAAGATCTCAAGAGACGCTCAGGGAAACCGTCTGACGCATATGAAGATCACCGGTGGTGTGCTTTGTGTAAAAGATATGATTGATGGGTGCGAGACGGGAGAAGCAGAGAAGGTCAACCAGATCCGCGTCTATTCTGGCTCAAAATTTGAGACAGTCAATGAAGCGGAGGCAGGAATGATCTGTGCTGTCATGGGACCGGCGCAGACTCATCCGGGACAGGGAATCGGTGTGGAATCAGAGTCGGAGCTTCCGCTTCTTGAGCCGGTTTTGACATACCGCCTGATGTTTCCGGAGGGTGGGGATCTTCACAAGATGCTTGGAGATTTGAGACAGCTCGAGGAGGAGGAACCGGAACTTCATGTCGTCTGGGACGAGGAACTCGGGGAGATTCAGGCACAGGTCATGGGCGAGGTGCAGATCGAGGTGTTAAAGAGTTTGATTCTCGAGCGCTTTGGGACCGTTGTCGAGTTTGGAGAGGGAAATATCGTATATAAGGAGAGACTCACGGCACCGGTTGAGGGAGTCGGACATTTTGAGCCTCTGCGCCATTATGCGGAGGTGCATCTTCTGATGGAACCGGCGGATCGGGGAAGCGGACTTCAGTTTGAGGCGGATTGCAGTGAGGATGCGCTCGATCGCAACTGGCAACGCCTGATTTTGACGCACCTTGAGGAAAAGCATCACCGGGGAGTGCTGACCGGAGCGGAGATCACGGATATGAAGATCACGCTGATTGCGGGAAGAGCGCACCAGAAACACACCGAGGGCGGAGATTTCCGTCAGGCGACGTACCGCGCTGTGCGTCAGGGACTGTGCGAGGCATGTGCAGTGGGCGATTACGAACTTCTTGAGCCGTTTTATGAATTTCGTCTCGAGATTCCGGCGGAGAGTGTCGGACGAGCGATGTCGGATCTTGATCGGATGCAGGCGAAGTTTTTTGGTCCGGAGCCGGAGGGCGAGCGAATGGTGATCGAGGGAAGTGCGCCGGTCTCTCTGATGCGCGATTACCAGAGGGAGGTTGTCTCCTACACGAGGGGAAGAGGACGGCTTGCGTGCACGCTTAAAGGGTATTTCCCGTGCCACAATGCAGTCGAGGTCGTTGAGTCTGCTCACTATGACGCAGAGGCGGATCTCTACAATCCGACGGGATCGGTCTTTTGCGCGCATGGAGCGGGATTTGTTGTGCCGTGGGATCAGGTTAAGTCCTATATGCAGGTTGAGAGTCCGATTGCAAAGGTACTTGAGCAGGCAAGGGCATCGGATCAGGCAGGAGTGACCGGGCGAGAAAATTTGTCCGGCGGATATTCCGGTGGAGCGGGGAGGTATTCCGGATATACTTCTTCAACGCCTTCGTATGGGGTGACCGAGGATGAACTTGAGGAGATCTTTACGCGCACCTATGGGGAGTCGAAGCGGAGACTGCCAAATGAGAGTGGTCCGAGAGTTGTGGAGTACGATCCGCAGAGAGCGGAGCAGATTCGCAGAAATCAGAGGACGAGGACCGCAAATGGAGCATTGAGAGGCGGAAAGCGAGCAGATGGAAATGGAAGCAATGATTCGGTGATTCACTCGGTTCCGGGAACGGGGCGTCCGGGCTATTTAAAGCAGAACTCTGCGAAGCTCGATGAGTATCTGCTTGTCGATGGATATAACATTCTCTATGCGTGGGACGAGCTGAGGGAACTGATGCAGGTGACGCTTGACGGTGCGAGACACCGCCTGATGGATATGCTCTGCAATTATCAGGGTTACAGAGGTTGTCATCTGATTGTCGTCTTTGATGCGTATAAGGTTCCGGGGGGAACGGGAAGCGTTTCGGATTACCATAATATTCATGTGGTTTATACGAAGGAGGCGGAGACTGCCGATCAGTATATCGAGAAGTTCGCGCATGAGATGGGACGAAAGTACCGCGTGACGGTTGCGACTTCGGATGGTCTTGAGCAGTTGATTATCCGTGGACAGGGATGTCTGTTGATGTCGGCAAAGGATTTAGAGGAAGACATGGAGCGGGTCAGCCGGCAGATCGAGGAAGAACGTGGAAATCTGCCGAAGCCCGGGAAGAGATACCTCTTTGCAGAGGTGGAGAAAGACCTTGCGGAGTATTTAGAGAAGATCAAGAAGGGTGAGATCACGCTGGAGAATGAGTAAAAAAGGTCAGTGAATTGGAAGATCTCGGGGTGAGGATGCATTTGTATGTGTCCAGAACGAGACGTTGTATTCCTTGCAGATCTTTCGGATCTCAAAGACTCCTATAATCATGGCGAGGACTCCGATCGAGACATTGCTGACGGCCATGACGATTCCAACACTGATGCTTCCAAGGTCGGTGAAGTTCTGTAAGAACCACAGAACCGGAATTCGGAAGAGGAAGACACGACTGAAATTGATGAAGAGAGTGATTCGTGTCTTTCCAAAGCCGTAAAGCAGGGACATCACGGCGGAGCACATGCCGAGCGGGACTGCGCCGAGGGCTTCATAGCGGTAGACTGCGCCGATCAGTGTTCCGAATGCCTCGTCCTCTCCGGCGAACATCCAGCAGACCTGTTTTAAAAAGATCATGGTGATGCTCATGAGGACGATGCCGATCAGACAGCAGAAGACAAAAACCCACTTGAAGGCTTCAAGTGCGCGCTTCGCGTTTCCGGCACCGAGATTCTGACTGATGATCGCGGAGCCACCCTCCTGAAATCCGTTTTGCGGGGAGGTTGTGAAGCCACCGATGTTGTTGGAGATTCCGAGTGCACCGACGACAAGCGCATCGTAGACCGTGCTCATCGAATTGATTACCACTTTTCCAAATGCAAATGCGGTTTTCTCAATGATGACCGGGATCGACAGACCGATCATCGGGGCGACGACATTTCGCTTCATCGTGATTGAGGAGAGCGAGAATCCGAACGCATTTCCCTTCTGATTGAGATTGTAGACTGCCGAGAGAAGCAGGGCGGACTGGGAAACGATCGTCGCAACGGCGATCATATTGATTCCGCTGTGAAGGACATAGACGAAGAGGGCAGTCAGTGACAGCTTGATTGCGATCACGATGAGATTTAGATGAAGGATACGCTTGGAATTTCCACGCGCACGCTCGATCGCAATGTAGACGTTATTGAAAAAGCTGATAACCATGCCAAACAGTTCGAGGATAAAATAGCGGGAGCCTTCCTGAATGAAAGATTCCGGAGTTTTTGCGAGGCGAAGAAACTGAGAGGAAAACGGAACGAGAACGAGCAGAATCCCTCCTCCGAGAATCCCGCAGAGTGCAAACAGAGTGCTCACACGTTTCTTGACGAGCATGTAATCACCAGCTCCGTATGCTTCACTGACCTTGATGCTTGCGCCGACTGCAAGTCCACCGCCGAGAGCGGAGAGCATCAGATTGATCTGGGAGAGGTAGGCGACGGCAGAGACCGAGTTTGCGCTGATATGGGCTGCCATCATCGAATCGAAGATTTTAAAGATCTGGGTCAGACTTTGATAGAGGGCAAGCGGGGCGCAGACATAGAGGACAACGCGCCACATATCGGCGTGCAGGGCGAACTCACGAAATTCGGTATCTTTTTTTGAGAGGGATGCTTGATTTGCCATGAAAATTTCCTTTCTGTGTTTCATACTGCCTTTTATTTTACAACAAAAAAACATAGGATTTTACAGAAAAACGGGGAGAAAAATGGAAGAATTACAGAAAAATTGTGCAGTTGTAAAAAAGACGGCGGGAAAACTCGCGGTCACATCCTCGAATTGTGGTTGTATGGAACAGGAACTTTCGGTGAGCATAGACCCGTGCAGGATTGTGTGTGACCGAAAAGTGCGTCAGGCACATTTTTTCATGCATCAGGATCATGCACATGAGTTCTATGAACTCTATTACCTTGTCTCGGGGGGATGTCGGGTCTTTTTAAACCATACGATCTATCATCTGACGGCGGGCGGAATTGTGCTGATTGAGCCCGGGGCACTTCACCACACAACTTATGAGATGACACAGGAGAGCGAGAGGATTGCGCTCTGTTTTGGCCGGGATTATATGGAACAGTTTGAGAATGCGTGTGGGAGCGGATGGAGAGAGAAATTTGCACAGAACCCATATCTGCATGTCGAGGGAAGGCTGAAAGACTTGATTGAGGAGATGTTTCAGGCGTTGATTTTGGAGCGGAAAGACGGGGATGCGTTTTCGGATCTGTTGAGGAGACAGAAAATTTTGGAGATTCTGGTCTTTCTTGCGCGGGAGGTGCAGGAAAACAGACAGATTCGGATTGAGGAAGTGCCGGAGAAGGCAGTTCAGATCGGAGCGCGGTATATCTGCGAGCATTTTCGGGAATCACTTACACTTGAGGATGTCGCCGGTCAGGTGTTTTTAAGTCCGTCTTATTTTTCGAGGCAGTTTAAGAAATTGACTGGATTTGGATATAAGGAATATTTGAATCATGTGAGGTTGAAGGAAGCGGGATGGCTTTTGAGAGAGACAGGGGATTCGATCTCCGAAGTCGCGCGCCTGTGCGGATTTTCCGACGGAAACTATTTCGGTGATCTCTTTCACAAGACAATCGGCATCTCCCCGCGGGAATACCGCAGACAGCACAGGACGCAACAGAAAAACAGTAAATAAGAAAATTAATAAAGAAAAATAATGGCGAAGTGTTTTTATAAGATAAACATCCGCGCTTTCAACAGATCATCCATCGAGCTTGTCGTAAAGGAAACAGTGTATGGATCAAGCTGGACAACACCCGGATAGCAGGCAGCGCGGTGAGCACGGTGGTGTTCTTTGTAGCAGATCTCCATGGTGATCGTTTCCGGTACTTCGATGTGGCAGTTGGCGCGATTTTCAAGGGCTTTTTTTGCACCTTCACGAATCTTTTCCTGTGCGAGAGCTGGACTTAAGTTGATCGTTGCACAGCCGATTCCCTCTTTGACGGCAACCGTCGTGATCTGTGGATCATACTCGTGAACGTGATCGCAGAGCATCTTGTCTCCGCTCAAAAAGATAGATGGAACTCCGATGGATGCAGAGGCATATGCATGAATCAGAAATTCGGAGGCGAGGCGACCGTTGTATTTGACGTAGTTGTTTCCACGGTTCATTGTGTGGCTTAACGGGCTTCCATCCATTCCGGCAGGAGAGTGATAGCCGACGTACATCACTGCATCAAACGAGGAGTCAATGCCACCGATCATCGAGAGCGGGTCACAGGTCCAGTCGCGGATCAGGCGGACTTCCTTCGGAAACAGCGTCGGGTCCATATTTCGACCGCTGTCGTGAGCGTCCTTCACATAAATCTCTGTTGCACCGGCTTCGAGAGCACCCTCACAGGCAGCGACAGCCTCTAATGTCATTTCTCTTGCGAGCGGAGCATGCTCAAGGTCTCCGAGAACGGTCGAAGACCAGGAGGTAGAACCTGCAATTCCCTCAAAATCAACACTGATGTAAACTTTCATAAATAAAATCCCTGCAACAAGTCTGTCAATCAAACTTATTTTCCTTTTTTAGATTTCCGTATGGATGTATTTTCGCGGATAAAAAAATTGTACCACCGTGGAAGCAGTGGTACAAGAACTTTATTGGAAGGGATAAGCGGGAATCCTCAATATTGCAGTACGAATTCTGGTTTATACAATGACCGGATTTTTATTTGCGAAATATGGCGTAAGGATTGTTTATACATAGGTGTTATTGCTTTGATGAAGCGTTACCGTAAAACACGATCCTTTTCCGACTTCGCTTGAAACCTCGACACTTCCGCCGACTAAGAGCAGGATGCGCTGAACGAGGGCGAGACCGAGACCATTTCCGTTTCCGGAATGACTGCGATCTCCCTGATAAAACTTGTCAAAGATGTGTTTCTGTACTTCTGGGCTCATTCCACAACCGCTATCCCTGATGATGACGGAGACAGGAGTCTCTTTTGGAGCGGGTTCCAGATTTGAGCTTGACGGTTGATCCGTGAGAAGGGAAACGCTGATCGTGCCATTTTCCGGTGTGAACTTGATCGCATTTGAGAGGATGTTTGTCCAGACCTGCGCAAGAAGTTCCTCGCTTCCGCAAAATGGACATTCTGGCAGATCAATCTCAAGATTCAGATTCTTTTTGCTCCAGAGTGGCTCCATCGTCAGAATGATCTGCCGGATCTGTTCATCGAGCAGAAAATCTCGATACGATGGGGAAATCTGCTGATTTTCGAGTTTGGAGAGCTGAAGAATATTTCCGGTCATCGTTGCAAGCTGATCGGAGCCGGTGAGAATCCGGTTGACGTATTCTTGTTGTTCCTCATTTAAATCAGTCGAGTTCAGCAGGGAGGCATATCCGCGGACGGAGGCAAGCGGAGTTTTGATTTCATGGGAGACGTTCTGGATGAAATCGGACTGGAGAAGCTCGAGGGAGTTGAGTTCCTTCATCATTTTATTAAAGCTCGAGTTTGTCTCGCGGATCTCCGACCACCAGTTGTCCTCCGGCAGACGGACGGAGAGATCTCCGCTTGCGACTGTCTTTAAAGCGAGAACGAGCCGTTGGAGCGGGCGAAGGAGTCGGCCGAGAACAAGCTGAATCAACAGCAGAGATAAGATGCAGGCAGTCAGCATCAGCGAAATCAGGGGCATCCAGACAAAAGGTTCATCGGGATTTAGAATTCCGAGATTGACAAGTTTCCAGGAAATGATGGTCGGAATGCAGAAACCAAGGAACTGGGCGAGTGTCGCCGCACCCGCGAATGTCAGCCAGAGGTGTAAATGTTTCATCGTTTCACAACCCCCTTGTATCCGAGACCGCGCACGGTGATGATTTCAAAATCGGGATTGTCCGGAAAACGACGGCGCAGGCGGTTGACATGGACATCGATGGTCTGTGCATCGGAGTTGCTGTCGCGTCCCCAGATTTCATCCATCAGCTGAAGTCGGGTAAAGATCTTGTCCGGGTAGGAGAGAAACTTATAGAGGAGAAAGAACTCCTTCTGGGGCAAGGTGATCGTCTCGCCGGCGGTCTCCACTGTCAGGGAATCGTAGGAGAGCGTCGTGTTTCCGATATGGATACTCCGCTCGGCAAAGATGTGGGAGCGGCGGAGCAGGGCGCGCACGCGCAGAACCATCTCATCGAGATCGACAGGCTTTGTCATATAGTCGTCGGTTCCGACCGAGAAGCCGAGACTTTTTGACGGGAAATCATTTTTTGCGGTGATCATCAGGATCGGAATAACCGGATTTGTCCGGCGCAGAAGGCGCACGAACTCATAGCCGTCCATGACAGGCATCATAATATCGGTGATTACGAGATCAATATGTTCCCGGTCGAGCGTATCCCACGCTTCCTGACCGTCATTTGCACAGAAGGTATGGTATCCGGCTTTCTCTAAGACAATGCTGTAAAGTCGGCAGAGTGAGGTATCGTCCTCAGCAATTAAGATATTAATCATTTGCATCTCATTTTTCCTCTCTAAGATTTTCGCATTTGTGGATTTGCGGTTGTAGGGTATTTATTATAATGGTATTTATAATGCTGTCTTTCATTATACCTTGTGTTTGTGAATTTCGGATGAACAGGGAAAAAATCTGTTGCTGTTTTGTTTGCATAAGATTTCGTTTTGTTTTTATTGACAAATCGGGAAGCATTTGATAATATTTATCAAGTAATTAAATAGCCCATGAGGGAGTAGTTAGCGCGAAAGTGTGATTTGTCAACATTCTGATTATAGCAGAGCGTATAATCTGGCAAATCTTAAATAATGAGACTCATGTATATCGATGAACAGTTTATGTATGAATCCGATACATTGCTGGAAGTTGATATACATGGGTCTTTTTTTCTGCGGGAGATGCTTGCGATAACAATTCTTTTGGTTGGTTATTGTTGCTATTAATATGGAGAGAAGGGGAAATGCGGAAATGTTATTATTTTTAAAGGTATTTTTTACGGAATTCATAGCAGAGATGGGGGATAAAACTCAGCTGATGTTGATTGCTCTTACGTCCAAATATAAGTTAAGGGACATTATATTGGGAACGGCAGTCGCAATTCTTATACTCAATGGACTGGCAGTTCTTGCGGGAGGACTTGTCAGCGCATTCATTCCGGACTGGTTGATTAAGGTGGTTGCAGCACTTGCATTTCTGTACTTTGCGGTGTCAACGATTGCCAGTGAGGAGGATGAGGAGGAAGAAGAGGGCGGTAAATCAAAGATCAGGTTCGCTCCGCTGGCAGTTTTCTGTACTTTTTTTGTGGCAGAACTTGGAGATAAGACACAGCTTACGGCCATTACCTTTGGTGCAAATGAAGGTTTGGGATCAGCGCTTGTTGTCTGGATTGGATGTTCGCTGGGACTTTTTATGGCGGATATTCTTGGAATGCTGGTGGGATATCTGTTAAAGAGTGAAACACCGGAGGGATTGCTCAATATGCTCGCATTTTTTATCTTCTCTGTATTTGGTGTATACACACTGCATCAGGGACTTACACTGATCAGTATGGATGTGTATCCAATTCCGGTATCGTCGTTGATGATCGTCACAATGGTTGTATTTTGCGTTTTATGCGTTTTCCTTTTTGTCAGGAAGAAAGAAGCGAATAAAGTTACTGTACATAAGTAGGGATTTTCTGAACGGAAAATCCTTTATTTTTATCCAATTTCTTTCCTGAGTCTGTTTTTTTATTTCATATTTTGTGTTATTTTACAGTGCCGTAAGGTAACGTGCTGGTAGCAGGAGATCAAAATCTTTGAAAATGTGAAGTTTTTGTGATTTCATCTTGAGTTCATCTTTGGTTCAGTAATGGTTCATGTAGAGATGATAGGATGACAGTCATGGAAGAAGCCTACTTTGCACTGGCGAAAGCAAGAAAAGTAAAAGAAACCAAAGAACCAGAGAACCAAGAGAACTAGGATGAGGTGAAGAGATGAAAAAAGGATGGATAATCGGTGGAGTCGCTGTCGTGGCACTCTGTCTGGTGGTGGGAAAGAAACTTATGACGCCAAAGCAGTTTGCTCAGGGAGTTTCGGACCCTGTCGTTGTAGCAGAAAATCCGGAGATCCGTGACATTGAGCTGACAAGCGGACTCGTCGGAAGCGTTGAGCCGGAGGATGTCGTCTATGTGTACCCGAAGGCAGGCGGAGATGTGACCGCGGTCAATGTGCAGGCGGGTGATACGGTCAAGGCAGGTCAGCTTCTCTGCGTGATCGATACGAAGCAGGTTGAGAGTGCAAAGAGCTCTCTCGATTCGGCACAGCTTGCGCTCCGTCAGGCGCAGGAGGAGCTGTCGAGACAGCAGGTACTCTATGCGGGCGGTGGAATCTCCGAGCAGGCATATCAGCAGTATCAGGATCAGGTGCAGTCGGCCCAGATTCAGTACAACAACGCGAAGACGAACTACGACAACCAGATTTCTTACAGTCAGGTGACAGCTCCGATTTCAGGAACCGTGGAGCTCTGTGATGTGAAAGTCTATGACACCGTGAACTCCGGAAATCTGCTCTGCGTCATTTCCGGTGAGGGGGCAAAGGTCGTTTCGTTTTCCGTCACCGAGAGAATCCGCGGAAACTTGAATCCGGGAGATCAGATCCGCGTGGAGAAGGATGGAAACGAGTACACCGGCATCATCTATGAGGTCAGCACGATGACGGACAGCACAACCGGACTCTTCCCGGTCAAGGCGAGAATTGACGAGAGCCTTGAGGATGGAAGTCTTCCGACAGGCTCTTCGGTAAAGCTCTATGTGGTTGCTCAGAGGTCTGATCAGGTATTATCCGTTCCGCTTGATTCAGTTTACTATGAGGGTGGAAATTCCTATGTATACACTTACGATTCCTCAAGCAGTACCCTGCACAAGATTCAGGTTGAGACAGGACTTAACAACTCGGATTACATCGAGATCGACTCCGGGCTGACGACGGATGATCTGGTTCTGACGACCTGGAGTTCTGAGCTTAGTGAGGGTACGAAGGTGCGCTTAAAGGGAAGCGCAGAGACGCAGACGGCACAGGACGGTGATCAGGCAAATCAGGATGCACCAGATGCAAATGGACAGAATGCAGATGGTGCTCCGAGCGAGCAGAATGAACAGGATGCCTCAGGCGAGAAGAACGGACAGTAAGGAGGAACAGAGACTATGGGAATTACAAAATTTGTCCTCAAACGTCCGGTAACGGCGATTCTTGCGATCCTCTGCCTGATTGTGTTTGGCTATCAGTCGATCACGGGCATGGATCTTGAGCTTTCCCCGGACATGGACATGTCCATGATGATTGTCGTCACACAGTACAGCGGTGCAAGCCCGGAGGATGTCAGTGAGCTGATCACGAAACCGATTGAGGATTCGGTCAGTACACTTTCCGGTTTGAAATCGATCACCTCGAATTCAAGCGAGGGAAGTTCAATGATCATGTTGGAGTATGATTATGGAACTGACATGGATGAAGCCTATGACGATCTGAAAAAGAAGGTCGACATGGTTGCCAATCGTGATCTACCGAGTGACGTGGATACACCGACGATCATGGAGATGAACTCAAACTCCGGTTCCGATATCATGATGGTTATCGAGAACACGAAAAAAGATAATCTGTACGACTATGTAAACGATGATATTGTTCCGGAGTTTGAGAAGCTCTCGAATGCAGCGGATGTCTCTTTGATGGGTGGTTCGAGCGAGTATATCAAGATCGAGCTGATTGAGGAGAAGATGAAGCAGTATGGCGTGACGATGAACTCAATCTCTCAGGATATTGCAAATGCAAACGTCTCCTCCCCGGCGGGAACGATCGATGTCGGAAGTCAGGAGCTTTCTCTGACGACAAAAATGAAGTACGACACGGAGGAACTTCTCGGTGAGATTCCGCTCAGCACCTCAGGCAAGAACATTGTGACGCTTCAGGATGTCGCAAATATTTACACAACTTCTGATGCAGGAGACAGTATTGCTCGTTACAATGGCAATGACACAATCTCGATTGCGATCACGAAACAGCAGAGCTCGACCGCGATGGCACTCTCAAGTCAGGTTAAGAGCACAATCGAATCCTTACAGCGCCAGGACTCGGATTTAAAGATCACGATCGTAAACGACAGCGCGGACAGCATCAGGGAGTCCCTGCTTTCCGTAGCCGAGACGCTCGTCATGGCAATCGTGATCTCAATGATCATCATCTGGCTGTTCTTCGGAGATCTGAAGGCATCGTTGATTGTCGGAAGCTCGATTCCGGTTTCGGTTCTGTCTTCTCTGATTGTCATGGGACGTATGGGAATGACGCTCAACATCGTTACCTTGAGTGCGTTGACACTCGGTGTCGGCATGATGGTTGATAACTCGATCGTTGTGCTTGAGAGCTGTTTCCGCGTGTCGGCAAAGCGCGAAGGCGGACTGGTTGAATATATGAAGGACGCACTTGAGGGAACGAACATCGTCGGCGCGTCTGTTGCAGCGTCGACAGCGACGACCTGCGTTGTATTTATCCCTCTGGCAATGTTAAATGGAATGACTGGACAGTTGCTTGGACCTCTCGGATGGACGATCGTTTTCTGTATGGTTGCCTCTCTGATCTCCTCGATTGCAGTTGTTCCGCTCTGTTACATGTTATACCGCCCGACTGAGAAGACGAAAGCACCGCTTTCAAGACCGGTTGCAGATCTTCAGGATGCTTACCGCAGTGTCATGCGTGTGATTCTGCCGAAGAGAAAGACCGTTATGCTTGTGAGTGTCGCTCTGCTGATTTTCTCGATTTTCCTTGGAAAACAGCTGAAGACGGAGCTTATGGCATCGGATGACCAGGGGCAGGTTTCAATCAGCATTGAGACGAGACCGGGACTGAAAACGGCGCGCACCGATGAGATTGCAAAACAGGTTGAGGCGATCATTTCCCAGCATGAGGATGTCGAGTCCTACATGACGCGAGGTGGCGGAACTGGTGCGATGAGTGGTGGCGATGTCAGCATTACCGCTTATCTGAAGGATGACCGAAAGATGAGCACGAAGGAAGTCGCAAACGAGTGGAAGCAGGAGCTTCAGGACATCCCGGACTGCAATATCAGCGTCGATGTCAGCGGATCGATGAGTATGATGTCCTCGTTTGGCAACAGCTATGAGGCAATCCTCAAGGGCGCGGACTATGACGAGGTAAAGGAAGTTACAAACAAGATCGTCACAGAGCTTTCCGAGCGACCGGAGGTTGCTCAGGTTCACTCAAATATTGAGAACTCTTCCCCGGTTGTAGCTGTCACTGTGGATGCCGTGAAGGCAAAGGCATACGGAGTCAGTGCATCGGCGGTCGGAAGCACGCTGAGAAACCTTGTCAGCGGAATTGAGGCGACAGACCTTGATATCGACGGAGAGAGCGTGACCGTAAAGGTCGCTTATCCGGAAAATACTTACGATACCCTCGATCAGATCAAGGGAGTCCTGCTCTCAACCTCAAATGGTGGCTCTGTGCTTCTGACGGATGTCGCAGATGTCGCTTTTGAGGACAGCCCGGCGACGATTCGCCGTGAGGATAAGGAATATAAGGTAACGATCACCGCTCAGTACACGGCTTTGGCAAATGAGTCGACCGAGGCAACATTGAATGCGGAGGTGCTGACGCCGAACCTGACTGAGACTGTGAGCCGTGGTATCAACTCGATGAATCAGTCGATGAACGAGGAGTTCTCGGCACTGTTTGGAGCGATTGCAACTGCAATCTTCCTGATCTTCGTCGTGATGGCAGCCCAGTTCGAGTCCCCGAAGTTCTCGCTGATGGTTATGATCACAATCCCGTTCAGCCTGATCGGTTCGTTCGGTCTTCTGTGGCTGACGGACTGTGCAATTAGCATGATGTCCCTCGTCGGTTTCCTGATGCTTGTCGGAACCGTAGTAAATGCAGGTATCCTCTATGTCGACACGGTTAACCAGTACCGCGCGACGATGGACCGCGATACGGCTCTGATTGAAGCCGGAGCTACCCGTCTTCGCCCGATCCTGATGACAACGCTGACGACCGTTGTCTCGATGATCCCGATGGCGATGGCACTCGGAAATTCCGGTGAGATGACGCGTGGTCTTGCCATCGTAAACATCGGTGGTCTGACGGCATCCACGCTTTTGAGCCTTCTGATGCTGCCGGTATTTTACAGCATCATGAGCAGGAACCCGGAGCAGGAAGCAAAGCGCGAGGAGGCAAAACTTGAGAAGGCGCGCAAGAAGATGATGAAGCGCACCGCAAGAGAAGAAGCGAAAAAGCAGGCAAAGGAAAAGACCGAGAACGAAGAGAATAAGGACAAATAAAAAAGCAAGAAGAAATAATTAAGAAGAAAAAATAAGAAGAAATAACTAGGCGAAAAGAAAAAATAAGAACGATGAGAAAGGAGAGCGCAATGGCAAAAGTCAACTGGAACCTTCGCATGATGGCATGGATTCTCGCTGTCGGGACGATTGGGATTTCGGCTCCGGCGCGAGTGCTCGCGTCGAGCCCGGAATTTTCCCGGACGGCTGAGGAGTGGAGTGCGCTTCAGGACGACAATCTCGAGTATTCCGAGATCGCGGATCTGATTCACGAGTACAACCCGACGGTTCAGAACAATCAGTATGAGTACCAGAAATTTATCAGGGACTACGGAACGACGAGAGAAGATGTTTCCAATTCCTATCTGGATCTCGCGGAGGATCTCGAGGCGAGCAAGAGCGGGGACGACAGCGGTTCCGGTCGCGTCAGCGACCTCTCGCTCGAGGTACAGGCAAAGTCCCTGAGAGAGCAGGCGGATAACAACCTCGAGGACAGCCGGATTTACTATCTGAACTATGCGCAGTCGGAGGATAACCTCGTGTTGTCAGCGCAGTCGAAGTTCCTCTCTTATTATAAGAACCAGCTTCAGCTCGAGGAGGCACAGGCAACGCTGACTCGTCTGAAACAGGATTATGAGCTGGCGCAGACGAAACACAGTGCCGGGACGATCACCGATGCTGATGTGCTGACGGCGCTTGAAGCGGTTCAGGATCAGGAAAATACGATTCAGAAGATGGAACAGCAGGTTGAGAGTGCGAGACAGTCGCTGATCGTGATGCTCGGTTGGGACAGCAGTGCCACTCCGACGATCGGGGAACTGCCGAAGGTGGATTTGAGCGTGGTGGATCAGATTGACCTTTCTGCCGACCAGCAGACTGCACTCGAGAAGAACTATACGCTTCTCGTGAACCAGAGGAAGTTAGAAAATGCAGTTTCAGACGACACAAAGCGCAATTTGAACACGACGATTGCGGGAAACGAGCGAAAGATCCGCGCTTCGGTCGCAAGTGCTTACCAGAATTTGAAGAATGCGAAGCTCGCCTACGAGCAGGCACAGGCAAGCCTGACGACTCAGGAGAGACAGGCATCGCTGGCGGAGCAGAAATTGTCGGTGGGCATGATTACCGCTTATGAGAATCAGACCCAGCAGATCGCACTCACAAACAGCCGTCTCGCGTTGAAAGAAGCGTCGATCTCGTATCAGGACGCGCTTGAGACCTACCGCTGGAATGTGAACGGTCTCGCGAGTGCACAGTAAGGAGGGCGATTGGTGATGAGAAAATCAAGATCCCGCCTGCTTGCTCTGGCATTTGCCCTCAGTGCAATGACTGTGGGAACAACGATCAGTGGAGTCGGCCGGATCCAGGCGTTTGCGGACAGCGATGTCGCGGAAGAATCCTCCTCTGGTGCATCAGCGGGTTCTGCAAATTCGGGGGAGCAGGCGACAAGTCCGGTCGTAAGCCCCGAAGTGACCTGGGAGGAGGATACCGCCCGGACTGAGATGGCAGATGGAAATGTGATTTCCGAGGAGAGGTTAAATGACAACACGGTGGAGTATGACGAGCTTGGAAGTCTGATCCACCGCGGAAATACCTCGGCAAAGCAGGCTTCCGATGCGACTGACTCGACACGTCAGCAGTACACGCAGATGAAGGAAGAGCTGACAGAGCTGATTGCGGAGGATAAGCGAAAGAAGGATGACGCGAAGGATTCCGGCGATATGGATGACTATGCGGAGTACTCGGCAAATCTTGCGATTTACCGCGCATCGATCTCCCAGTACAACAAGATGCTTCAGCGGATGAACCGGAAGAACTCGTCATCTTCTCAGCTCTCGCTTGAGCGCACACTGACGAATGGAGCGCAGAGCCTGATGATTTCGTATCAGTCGGTAAAACAGCAGGAGAAGCTTGCGAGTCAGATGCAGGCACTCTACCAGACGCAGTATGAGAACACCTGCACGATGCTTGGCGCAGGACTTGCGTCCCAGACAGATGTCGACACCGCTTATGCGAACCTTCTCTCGGCACAGCAGTCGGCAGAGTTGGCAAAGAACAGCGAGGATGAGATCTATGAAAATCTCTGTCTGATGCTCGGTCTTGCGACAGATGGAAGCATAGAGATTGCAAAGATCCCGTCCGCCGATGCTTCGCGCGTAGATAGCCTTGATTTAAGCGCGGACACGCAGACCGCAATCGGAAATAACACCGAACTGATCAGCATCCGCAGTAATTCCTCAAATTCTGATACCGCGGGTATGAATGCGAAGTCGAGCAAGGAGCAGGCGCAGATCGAGCAGGTGAAGACCGGAATGCAGGATCTCTACAATCAGGTTTTGCAGAGCAGACAGGCGCTTGTGAGCGCGCAGACCGGGGCACAGAGCGCCGAGATCACATGGAAGAATGCACAGAGCAAATACAGCCTTGGAATGCTGAGCAAAGCAGAGTACCTTCAGACACAGATCTCTTATACACAGAAAAAGAATGCGCTTGAGAGTGCAAACTTGAGTCTGTTTCAGGCATTGAACACCTACGATTGGGCGGTAAAGGGAATTATGCAGTAAAACATGTCGAAGAATTCTTGCTGTACATGAGTAGGAATTTGCCATGTATCTTATACTTGAAAAATTGTTCATGATGAAGTACAATGATTCTGAATCGTCAAAGTTTAAACGATATTCGATCGATTTTGATCAATAAGATGGGTTTGGCGAATTGTGTTTGGCAGTGGACCGGACAGGCGGTCGTTAAAAGAAGGAGAGTATATCATGGATAAGAGACCAGTTGTATTGATGATTCTGGACGGATATGGCCTGAATCCAAACTGTGAGGCAAATGCCGTATGTGAGGCAAAGACTCCGGTGATGGATCAGCTGATGAGCCAGTGCCCGTTTGTAAAGGGTGAGGCGAGTGGACTGGCAGTAGGACTTCCGGATGGCCAGATGGGTAACTCTGAGGTTGGTCATATGAATATGGGCGCAGGACGCATCGTATATCAGGAGCTGACCCGCATCACCAAGTCCATTCAGGACGGAGATTTCTTTGAGAACAAGGCATTCCTGGAGGCAGTTGAGAACTGCAAGAAGAATGATTCCGCTCTTCATATGTTCGGTCTGGTATCGACCGGCGGTGTGCACAGCCACATCACCCACATTTACGGACTGCTTGAGCTTGCAAAGAGAAATGGCTTAAAGAAAGTTTATGTACACTGCTTCCTCGATGGACGTGACACCCCTCCGTCTTCAGGTAAGGAGTTCGTTGCAGAGCTTGAGCAGAAAATGGCAGAGATCGGTGTCGGCGAGGTTGCTTCTGTATCCGGTCGTTACTATGCAATGGATCGTGATAAGAACTGGGATCGCGTTGAGAAGGCATACAACGCAATGACGAAGGGCGAGGGCAATTACGCAGAGAGCGCAACCGGTGCAATCCAGGCATCCTACGATGACGGAAAGACCGATGAGTTCGTGATTCCGACCGTAGTTACGAAGAACGGCGCTCCAGTCGCAGCGATCAAGGACGGAGATTCCGTGATCTTCTTCAACTTCCGTCCGGATCGTGCAAGAGAGATGACCAGAGTCTTCTGTGATGACGCATTTGACGGATTTGACCGCGGAGACCGCATAAAGACCACGTTCGTATGCTTCACCGATTACGATGAGACGATCGAGAACAAGCTCGTAGCATTTGTAAAAGAGTCGATCACGAACACCTACGGCGAGTTCCTTGCAAAGAACGGCTTAAAGCAGGCTCGTATCGCTGAGACCGAGAAGTACGCTCACGTTACCTTCTTCTTCAACGGCGGTGTCGAGGAGCCGAACGAGGGTGAGGATCGCTATCTGATCCCGTCTCCGAAGGAGGTTCCGACCTACGATCTGAAACCGCAGATGAGTGCTCCGGCGGTTTGCGATAAACTCGTGGAGTGCATCAAGTCCGGCGAGTATGACGCAATCGTCATCAACTTTGCAAACCCGGATATGGTTGGTCACACTGGCGTAGAGTCCGCTGCAATCAAGGCAATCGAGACCGTTGATGAGTGTGTTGGCCGTGCAGTTGACGCAATCAAGGAAGTAAACGGCGTGATGTTCATCTGTGCAGACCACGGAAATGCAGAACAGCTGATCGATTACAAGACCGGCGAGCCATGGACCGCTCATACCACGAACCCGGTTCCGTTTATCCTTGTAAATGCAGATCCGTCCTACAAACTGCGTGAGGGCGGATGCCTTGCAGACATCGCTCCGACTCTGATCGAGCTGATGGGCAAGGAACAGCCGAAGGAGATGACCGGAAAGAGCCTGCTCGTAAAATAAGCAGAGCAAGATAGCAACGATTCAATGATCATCTGGCAGAAAAGTCGGATGAGAGAAGCTCGGTAAAAAAGTAAAGAAAAGTAAAAAAGATCCCAAGAGTTTGAGAATTCGCCAAAAATCAGAAATCTCAGATTCTGTGGGATCTTTTATTATTTCATAGGAAATTGCGTCCTATGAAATAATAAATGCTCCGCAAGGA
>OGIE01001015.1_pt1 | contig 40737 bp, 29 predicted proteins | sample 1571581 | NCBI WGS metagenome assembly OGIE01 (sample SAMEA2582021, study PRJEB24529) | metagenome | biome: Human gut stool | place: China | collected 2011 | reverse complement strand
GAGCGTTACAATAGGTGGTAAAGGTCGTTACATACGGCGGTAAATGCTTTTACATCGTGAGGTAAATAGAATGTAAATGCTATCTATTGATAATCAACAAACTAAGTAGGCGTATTGGTGAAGCTGATTCATTCTTGGGCAATCTTAAATCAACTCCAATAACAGCTTTATTCTATCACAATCATTGTCCAGTATTTCAGTGAAGGAAGCGTAAAGGTTATCGCTCCGTCTTTCTGCTCAAAGGCCAGTTCCTGCGAAGCTCCGGCATGAGCGTCGGGAGTAGCGACCCACACTTTGCTTACTTTCCCGACGACTTCCAGCTTCAAAGGCACTTTAGTCACCAGGCGCGGTTCGGGCATGCTGCCGTCGAGGTCTCTCCAACTCAGACTGTTTGCGCTGAGGAAATTGAGCAGATGGACTACCTGCCGGCCATTTACTCTTTTGGCAAAAGCCGTTATGGACGATTTCTTGGGTGGCCAGACATTCAAACTTAGATTCTTGCTGGCATCAGTACAGTTCAGAGTGACCTTTTCTTCCTCTCCACCATCACGAAGGAGGTTCTGATAGGCAGTCATAAAGTCATAATAACGCACGATGGCAGTCTGCAACGCATCACTCATCCGTAGGCGGGTGTTTGGGAAGTATTCGCTGCATAGCATGTGGTCGCCTCCCAGTTCCAGATGAGAACCGCCAAGGGCAAACATCACCGCATCCGTCAGCAAGACTCCCGGCATATTGAAGTCTCCAGAACTCTTTTCATAGTTCATGTAGGCGGCAAATACTGTTTTCAACGTTTGGTTGCCGTATTGATGATTGGCTTTCAGAATGGTGTATAAATCCGTAAAGTCCGCCTCATCTCCCCAAACTTCATTATAAAGGAAATCGACTTTGCCCGTCCCGGCAATCTGGGAGGCGCCGTAGCTGCTGACGGCATTCATCACCAGACGCTTTTCGGGATGCCGTTGCTTCATGGCGTCGATGAACGAGGTGTAGGACTTGGGAAGATTCACCTTATTTCCTTTGTAGTCGTAGCGGTCGCCCCGGTTTCCTAACTGGTCTATCTGATAGCCGTCGAAATCAAGATTGGCATAGACATCATCATTGCGCTGGGCTATGTAAGCTTGCCATTCTGTGTTGGAAGGATCAAGAAGATAGATATTACTTTTCCAACTGTCGGGCAAGGTGTGCGCATCCTTATCCGTATGTCCCGCGCCCTTAAAGATGTACCATTCTTCTTTCACACCATCATTGGCAGCATCGTCGAGTGCACCGAAACAAAGATTATAGAACATAGACTTCATTCCGTATGTATGCTGAATGCGAATATAGTCTTTTACCGATTGCGTGTAAATGTCCCGGTTGGCAATGTCTTTATATACCGCATCCAACTGTTCGCGCATGCCACCTAATGGCCAGTGGTGTTTGTTGTGCCAATCCTGAAACTGCACACCATTGATATGGCAACGATTCAGGAAAGCCATTTCTTCCTGAATTTTACTTTCTGTTTTAGAAGCATCGAAGGTGGCGACAAAGCCGTAACGGGGAAAACGGATCCAGTCGCTGGATACATCTACGGCAATAGTGCCGAGAATAACTTCTGTACCGTCATCTTTCGTGCGGTATACATCTGCCAGATAACCGATAAAATCTGTTGCCGGTGCAGTCCACGTCCAGGAAGTACCTACAGCGGCTTGTTCGGAGACGACTTTGTTCTGGGTACGATAGCGTATCTTTGCTCCCGCAGGCAGGGCATCGGCTGTAAAAGATACAGTTTCACCCGGTTTGTAACAGGCCTTATCGGTAACGAGGCTTACGGTTAAATCGGAGGTTACCGGAGTGACATCAGTCACTCCGCCAATTTCACCTCCTCCACCGGAACCACCGCCGGTTTCATCATTGTCTTTGCTGCACGAGGCCAGAAAGAACAGTGTGGTAATTGCATAAATTATATATTTCATCCTATTGAATTTTAAGAACTATCATTGCTTCACTATCGAAATAGTCTCTTCCAATTGGTTTAGCGTTATCTTATAAGAACCTGCTGTCGTAATCTTCCATTTCTGATCGATACCGCCAACCATTACATCCGGATACTGGGCTTTAAACGCATCGCTGGACTTATCCAAGAACAACATTGGCTCTGTTTCCCCCGTAGGCTGCTTGTCGGCCACGGTCGGCATAAACCAGGCACCGTTCCAATCTTCTTTTTTGTCGCAAGTCAATTTCAACTCGCCCGCATTCAGCACACCTTGCCAGGTGAATACATACGGATTATCCGTAGCCTGCATCGGAGTAGCATCACCGATAGTCCATCCCGCAGGTGCAGCATCGCCTACCATATAGATCATCTCGTATGGCACAAACTCACTCATCATCATGCGTTCCTTACCTGCACGAATGTCTACGCAAATCTTATACGCCTTGCCGCATTCAGCATTTTTCAGTACCCACTTGTTATCGGGATCGAAACCTTTCACAAATACCATTTCCGTATCCGTATAAGCCGCATCGGCATTCTTTGCCTTATACATATTCTCCCAACTTCCTTCCGAAGTGCCGAACTTGAACTCTCCGGCTTTACCCGTTTCAAAGAATTTGCCATAGCGGAACAGGAATGCATCCAGCACATCCCGCTTCATCGGCACAAAATTCCAGTCGGTGGCATTACCTATAAAATAAAGCTGGTCATAAGCCGGTTTCAGATTCTCCGTTTGAGTCAGGGTGACAACGCCGGTAAACAAATTCGCTTCGACTACGTAGTTGAAATCTTCTTCTATTGTGAAGGTTTCATCCGGCTGGTCGTCACTGCTGCGAAGCACCAACTTCCCGTCTGTTCCTTTATTATAAGATGGCAGGAACGCCCCCAGCGTAGTGATGAACTTGAATGAACCGGGCGTCATCTTTCCCGTCCATGTGAACAGGCCGTTGTCTTTCCGCGTCATCTCTGTCGCATCATCCGCACTCCAGCCACCGGGCGTGGCGTCGCCCACCAGATAAAGCGTAGAAGTCAGCGGTTCATAAGCGGCGACACTGAATGAGGTGGTCGCCACCTGCACCTCTTCCCTGTCCACAACTTTAGCCGTCAGACGTGCTTCCAGTGAGATGTTTCCGGCAGCTTCCATTCCGAAATGCCCGCGAAGGATATCGTTCAGTTCCTCTACCGTTTTCTTCCAGGTATATTCCTGCACGACATTTTCCAAAGCAACGTAAGGAGTAGCAAAATTACTGCCCGCCTTGGCAAGTTCCAGTGTATAGGAAATCTTATTTCCCGTGCCATAATTCGTTCCCGTTGTCCAGGAAAGCTCCAACGCATCGTCGGCATGGGCCTGTTCGTTCAAAACGACTTCGGTGTTGCTGGTGAAGAGCGCCAACTCGTTGTGTCCCTTGTCCAGCTCCATATAGTCATTATCCACACATGCAGACAATGCCATGCAACCCAGCAACGCAAATACTAAATGTGAAATATATCTTTTCATATTCTTCTTCTGATTTAAGTAATTAATAGCCTGTATTCTGTGTCATCAACACGTTTGCATCCATTTCCGTCTGCGGAATGGGGAACAGCAAACGGTTCTTATTCACACTGCTCTTACCGATGGATTGCAGGAACCGGATGGCATACTCGCCATTGTTGACGCGGATCATATCGAACCAGCGATGCCCTTCGAAAGCAAGTTCCATGCGGCGTTCGTGAATAATCTTCTCACGCATCGCCTCCTGCGACAGACCCGAAACTTCAGGCAACCCGGCACGCTTACGAACGATATTCAAGGGTGCGGCGGCCTGATCCGGTTGTCCCATCTCGTTCAAAGCTTCCGCCTTTTTCAGAAGAACATCTGCATAGCGATACACAACGAAGTTATTGGGATTCGTATTGTATTCCGGAGAGATGGTTTTAGAAACCAGGAATTTGCGGACATTATATCCGGTGTTTGAATAAGAACTCTTATAAGTCTTCCCATCGAAGTCCGGACAACCGTCGTAAAGCACCGTCAGGTCTTTCCGCTTATCCCCCTCCTCATATTGCACCACAAACTCCTCCGTAGGCTGGTTCCAACCGTAACTGCCTGCTACAAAATCCGAGTTACGCGGCCCCATGAAAGTGGAAAGCCAGGAAGACTGACCGTCCGTTCCCCAGAAATCATATTCCGTGCTGCCCGAATACTGCACTTCAAACAAAGACTCAGGACCATTATTGATAGTGGCATCGAAGTTGTCTTCATACTTGCAGGTGGAAAGGTCATAGCCCAGATTCGTGATTTCGTTGCACAAATCCACCACATCTTCATAATAACTTGTGTGATTGGGGGCCAAGGTCAGATAGATATCCGCCAGCATAGCCAGAGCGGCATCCTTGCATGCACGTCCTTTCTGTTCTTCGCTATATTCAGCTTTTGCAGGAAGCAAATCGACGGCATTCTTACAATCGGAAATAATCTGTTCGTAAGTCTGATCTATGGTAGTACGGGCTATTGCCGTGGACTCACCCGGATTATAGGGCTCCAAGCGCAAAGGTACACCGCCGTACAAACGCGCCAAAATATAATAGTAGTGGGCGCGAAGGAAATAAGCCTCACCCATGCAACGGTTCTTGATACTCTCCGACACGGCTTCAGCCTGCGGAAGACTGGTCAGCACAATGTTACACTGCCCGATGCCTACCCACGGGGAACGCCACATATACAATGCCATACCATTATCGCTCTGCGTGATAAAATTGGATGCCTGTATGGTTTCCAGACCGTCAGTGCCACCGCCGGCACCCACCAGACTATTTCCTGCAACAATATCAAGCGACCACATGCGCTGATTATACAGATTAGAGGATTGAAGTGCCTTGTAGCAAGCATTCGTCAGTGCCACGGCAACGTCGTCGGTCACCGTCGTTTCGGGGTCAACCGCATATTTGGGAGACTTATCAAGGAAGTCATTACATGAAACCAGCATTAACATGACCAGCGCATATACTAAGTTTGTTATCTTTTTCATATCCGAATCAATTTAAAAGTTAAAGTTTAAACCTACACTGAATGTACGGGAGATGGGATAGCGAGCTGAATCGATTCCGTTGATGTCCACCTCCGGGTCGAAACCGGAATATCCGGTGATGGTAGCCACATTCTCGCAAGAGACGGAAAGGCGCGCATTCTCTATCTGTATCTTCTGCAACCACTGCTTGGGGAAAGTATAGGAAAGCGTGATATTCTTCAGACGGAGATAAGAACCGTCCTCCACAAAGCGGTCGGATACACGGCAGTTCTGGTTCGGGTCACCGAAGACGGCACGCGGCATGGAATAGCTTGTTCCCTCTCCTCTCCAACGTTTCAGTACATCGCTGGTCTGATTGTATGCGGCAGCCATACCGACGTTATCGATATTGTTGGCATTATAAATCTTGTTGCCGGCCACTCCCTGAAGGAAGACGGACAACTCAAAACCTTTATAGGACAAACTGTTGTTCATTGAGTAGAACCAACTCGGATTAGGATTGCCTATCACCGTACGGTCACTGTCATTGATGACACCGTCGTTATTCAAATCTCTGAAACGAATGTCGCCCGGTTCCGCTCCCGGCTGCACGGCATGCGCATCCACTTCCGCCTGATTTTGAAACAGTCCATCCGTCACGTAACCATAGAATACGTTAATCGGATAATCCTTTGCCAACATCGTCACGTAAGAGTTGTTAATCTGGTTGATATAGTAAGGAACCGCACTGTTCAGATCTTTAATCTTATTCTTATTGTAAGTGGCGGTCAGGTTTGTCTCCCAGCCCAATTCGCCTGTCAGGTTGATGGTGTGCAAGCTCATTTCCAAACCCTGATTGCGGACTTTACCGGCATTGGTGTAAGTAGTGGTAGTGTCTTCAAAACCCGACGTGATAGGAATAGACGCTTTCACCAACATATCTCTGGTCTCTTTCAGATAAGCATCCAGCGAGACAGTGATACGCGAATTGAACAGGGAGGCATCAAAACCGATATTCGTCTGCGCCACCTCTTCCCAATGAATATAAGGATTGGCAAGCGTGGAAGAAACTAACGCCGTCTGATTGCCGCTTGTTGTCCCGAACGGATATACACTGGTATTATAAGATGCCAGATAACTGTAATTGCCCACACTTGCCTGGCTACCCGTCACACCATATCCAACGCGCAGTTTCAGGTCGTTTACATACTTATTCTGCGGGAACCACTTTTCCTGTGAAACACGCCATGCCACAGAGATTGACGGAAAAGTACCCCAACGATTTTTCTTACCGAAACGGCTGGAACCGTCACGGCGAACAGTTGCCGTCAACAGATAACGGTCTTCGTATGAGTAATTGACGCGTGCCATGTATGAAAGCAATGCCCATTCATTGGAACTGCCGCCAATGGCGTACATCTCCTGACCGTTATCCATTTCATGCACATTATCAAACATGAAGACATTCTTCTGCGCATTCAGATAATCGTTCTCATTCCACTGTGCGGAAGAACCTGCCATCAAGCCTACACGATGCTTTTCGGCAAACGTATAGTCAAACAGGAAATAGTTATCCCACAAATAGGTGAATGATTTATTATCGCTCTTATAGCGGGAGGTTTCTTCCGTCGGAATAGGCTTCCAGTTATACTTCGGAGTGAAATTGTCGATAAACCAGAACTTGGCGTCATAACCGAATGTGCTCTTGAATTTCAGCCATTTGGTAAAGGTCAGTTCCGCTGTCAGGTTGGCAAGGAAATTATAACCTTTCGTCTGGCTCTTGTTGAGTTGCGTAGGCCCTATCGGGTTACGGATGCTGCCGTACCATTCCGAATTACCCTCCGGTCCGCTCCAGGAACCGTCTTCATTCTTCACCGGAAGAACGGGAAGAGCTTTCAGCGCATCACCTATATTATAGCCGCCCGAGTCTTTCGTATCGGTGCTGAAAGTAATATTATTAGAGAATTTCAACCACTTCAGCACCTGCGCATCGCTGTTCGACTGGAATGTGAAACGACGATAATTCACACTGCTTACGATACCCGACTGGTCGAGGAAACCACCGGACACATAATAATGGGATTTCTCATTACCTCCGGAATAACTTACCGTGTAGTTCTGCATGATACCCGTGCGAAGCAATTCATCCATCCAGTCGGTGCCTGCACCCAGTTCGGAAGGGTTCGCCCAATTCGGATTGGGGTTGCGTCCGCTATTCGTCATCATGTCGTTGCTCAATTCCGCATACTGGGCGGCATTCAGCAAAGAAGGAACATTCGTGGCATTCTGGAAAGCACAATTGGCGGATACTGATAGCTTGCCTTTTCCTTCCGTTCCACGCTTGGTAGTAATCATCACCACTCCATTGGCTCCCCGCGAACCGTAAATAGCTGTAGCTGATGCGTCTTTCAGTACGTCCAGACGTTCCACATCCGCCATGTTCAGAGAAGATAATCCCAGGTCGGTAGGCACTCCGTCTATCACCACCAGCGGATCGCAGTTATTGATTGAACCCAAACCACGAATCTTGATAGAAACATTGTCACCCGGCTTTCCGGCATCCACTACCTGTACGCCGGAGATGCGACCTTGAATGGCCTGTCCTAAATTAGATACAGGAGTATCTTTAATATCCTTGCTACCCAAAGAAGATACAGCGCCTGTCAAATCGCTTTTCTTCATGGTTCCATAGCCTATCACCACCACTTCATCCAGTATCTCACTGTCTTCGGACAGCATTACCTGAACTTGTTTCTGTCCTTTGACGGGGATTTCCGAAGTCTTGTAACCCACAAACGAGACTACCAGAACGGCATCTGAAGGCACATTCAATAAGAAATCGCCATCGATACCTGTTATCGTTCCATTCGTCGTGCCCTTCTGCACCACACTGGCACCGATAACGGTTTCACCCGTCTGGTCCTTCACTACACCTTGTACTGTGATTTGCTGTGCGAACATGCACATCGGAAGTAACATTCCTATCAGACAAACCATGATTCGAAGCCTGATCGGCATTTTGTACTTTTGCATAATATACGAATTTAAAGTTAATAATAAAACATAAGTCACATGCGGTTGTCCCTCCGTGAGAGGAACAATGCAAATGTATCGGATAAGAAGAGCCGATGAAGAAGGAAAGAGTGAAAAAGTAGTAATATCAGCCGTTTAAAAAGCCATAAACGACTAATATTCAATGAAGTAGAATAGTAGTATTATCTCAAAAAAGTAGTAAGAATATAATAGTAAAAAGGACACTAATAGGATCTGAAATCGGTATTTCAGCCTTTAGATTTACCTATCTTCATCACTTCCTGTTCCAGTAAGTCACGCTCGCCGACGGCTTTGTTGCGAACCTTTGTACGGTAATTATATATGGTGGTCACAGAATAGCGCAAGAACTGAGCTATCTTCACACTGTCGGTAATACCCAAACGAATCAAGGCGAAAATGCGTAACTCCGTACTCATCCGTTCGTTGGCTTTCGGATAAATCTGTTCGCCATCGGCAAGCAAAGCATTGAAGTCTTCTACAAAAGTGGGGAACAGTTGCAAGAAGGTGTTGTCGAAGTTCGCATAAAAGTCTTTCAGCTCTTCGTCTATGAATTTGGAAGATTTGATGTGTTTATATAGTTCGTCCACCTTACCACTTGCCGCTATCTTGCCCAATGAACGGCGGTAGTTATCCATCTTCTCCAGATATACGGAACACTGGTCCATATATCGTCCGATGTATTCCTCTTTCAAATAAGAGTTTTCGGCAATGATGTGATTGGCTTCTTTCAGTTGCAGATTGTAGCGGTGGAGTTCTTCATTCAATTCTTTCAGTCGCTTATTGGCATCCACCACTTCATGGCGTGCAGCAGCCACACGTTTCATTTGCTTATATACATAGAAGATAGCTATCAGAAGAAAGATGGACAACAGGCTGATAGAGACTAATGCCCACTCCATTTGTTCCTGTTGCTTATCGGTCTTCTGTTGGTAAGCGTCGTTGATAAAGGGGAAGATTTGCAAGATTTCCAGAATACGCAACCGGGCATTACAGAACACGGCATCGTCCATACAGAGCTTCAAATAAGAATAGGCACGGTCTATATCTCCTTCCTGATAGAGCAACACAGCCAGCTTTCGCAGAGAAATATATTCGCGCACCGCAGACTTCATATCTGCGATGGAGGAAAGAATCAGATACTCTTTCTCCTTTTCGGTGTCTTCTTTCAGGCGGTATGATTCCGATAATGTGTAGGCACAGATTGCCACATCGTGTACATTATCTATCTGTCCTGCCAGATAATCTGTCAATAACTGAATGGCATTGTCAAACTCACCCCGCACATTGTACTGGTCGGACTGAATCAGTGTGTACACCAGAAGGTTGTCCTTATTGACCAACAGCAAGGAATCACGATATTTGTCTGTTATTTCAGCATAGAGTTTTTTCTCCCGTTCGGTAACGGCATAATCGGCCATCAGACCGTAGACTGTACGGTAGATATGATAATAGTATGGGTGGAGTTCATCAGGCAACTGATTGATTTGTACGTTGTGCATCAGGTCAATGGCTTCTTTGTACATGCCTGCCGTACCCATAATCTCGGCGGTATTCATAAGAGCGTTGTCTTGATGTTCTTTGTTCTTCATCCGCAGTGCCACCTGGTATCTCTCGCGTGAGATGTAGAGAGAAGAGTCTGTGTTATAAGAACGGTATTCATCCAGATACTCTCCTAACAAAGTAAAGCGGTTCTCGTCGGAAATACGTTGTCTGAGGGCTTTTCTCAGGTCATTCAGTTTCTTTTCTTTTTGTTCTATGTATACGGGACGGTTTTGGATTACTTGGTCCAGTTGTGATAAAAGGGAGTCTACAACATTATTGGTAGCAGCATGAAGCTGGCACATACATACACCACATATATATAGGAATATGATTATTTTCTTCATTCGATTTTCGATTAGTTAAAGGTTGCTTCTACAAGAAGTTCTATGCAAAAATAAGTAAATTCTGATAGATTCCTATTCAGATAGCATTTAAATCACAATATCTTTAAAGGTAAAGTAGAATTTCTTTAAAGAATAGTATAGCTAACACCCAGACCTTAGTAAGAGGATTATTTAAAGAAACTGAGAGAAAATTAGTAGATTTCATTTAGCCGAATAGCTATACCTGTTTATATCAACGTTAATAAAGAATAATTTTACTCTTTATGCGATTTGTACAAATATTTAAATCTTTATATTTGTGCAGTGTTGACTTCTATAGAAAAGAAGAGACACTTTCTTTTTTTGAGGACGTTTTTATTATTACTCATATTTCGGAATCTGGTAAATTTCAAACCTACGAGTTAATAATAAGTAAACGGGTCTCACGCACATCGTATATATATATTTGTTATATATCCGTATGGAGCGTGGGACTGTTACTTGTTATATCGTAGGTGGGCTTTACCAGAGCCTCGAAATATGGATATCATAGTAACAGTTCCCACGTTCTTCTATTTTAGAACCCGCTTGCTTTGGGGAATTGACGGGCATATAACACTTATATCTGTTATGAAATCAATCAGCAGAACTACAAATGTATGGACAAGGAATCATTCCTTTCCAAGTTACACTCTTTTCTCCGTTTCCACAGAGATTCATACTAAATCCCCACCCTCAGATGAAATCTTCTCTAACAACTACATCTAACAGTAGCAAAAAATTAATGGAACAGAAATCTAGAAAACTAAAAACAAGTAATATGAAACGGATAACTATATTATTATTCCTTTGTTTCATGGGTATTACCATGACATCTGCACAACAAAATACTTTTAAGGGTACTTGGCTATATGAACAAGAAGAGAAGAATGGAACCATTCAGCTCGACTTGTATCAGAAAAGTATTGAAAATGGATTCGATATGGATGGGGCTTTGTGCTACGGAACATTTGCCTTTTCCGATGGCAGTTACTATTCAATAGAAGAGGTTGAAGTGAAAGGAAATAATGCCTCATTACAAAAAGTTCTTGATACTGAAATGGGAGAATTTAAGATGCAAATGACTTATAATCCTGATAATAAATCTATTGAACTCAACACAAATGGAGCCAACAGTTTACCTGATAAGCTTCTGCTCAGGAAGTCAGATATACAGAATCTGGAAACAAGTGCTGAAAGCCCTACTATCAATGAATTTGATAATGAAGCGTCCTCTCCTATCAGTTGGACTGGTATCGTAGGCGCAGTAATTCTGATTATGGCTATGGCAGGTTATAGTCTTTTCATTATCAACAAGAAAAATGAGTTTGACCAGGTATACACCACAGAGTACTTCTCAACAGTCAGACGTTCTAATGGGAAAAATCCTCAAAGTACTCCGGCAGAAAATGCGCAAGCAACAGGATTACTTGAGAAATTACGACAAGAACTCACTATATTTCAGAATCATCCGAGTGGTGCGTCATACCTGATTTTATTAAAGAAAAGGCAATATAAAAAGTGTGCCGATTATTTGCATCAAGCAATAGAGGTAGCTCCTACTAATCCTGAGGCAGTGCATAATTTACAGCAATACGCACATATTCTTACCAATAGTCAGAGACGTTTGTTCGACGGTTCTTATTCTGTCATGATAGCCGCAGGTATTGCAACATTATTGGTTGGCTATTTGATGAGTGATCTTTTGATTGCCATTCTTTTTGCAGAAGCAATAGCCGTTTATTATTTAGCTTCCTTTGCCCCTCAATATCTTATATTAAATAAAATGGCAAATAGTTCTCATGTTTCAACCGGATTTTTAGGTACGTTGGCTAAAATCGTGGGAAATGCGAAAGTTATCACTTATATATTTGATACTCAAGATCCCATTGATACTATTACCGGAGATAATAAATACCGCTATGATGATTACTCGCAGGTGCAAGCATCTGTCTTTATTGTAATTTTGGCTTATCTGGTTGCAGGTATTGGTATCATGTACATTGCTTGCTGGCGATTCTTCCGAAATTTCATTATGCATTAAACATTCATCGTTATAATTGAAAAATCCTGCACACTCCATCATACATGTGCAGGATTTTGTTATCTTTGATGCTGTATGATACATGATTCGACAATATGGAGCAAAACCTTCAACTCAACAATCACAACAGGCAGGAATACCCACCTATTGATATAATGAAACTTGATGCAACTCTCAATGAGTTATTACAGAAAGTCCCGTCAACTGCAGAAGTATTGCTTTATAAGCAACAAAATCTCAGTATCAATGCTCAATGGAAGGATTGGGCTTTCGAGATGCTGATGACCGGATATGAAACAGAAAATCTTCTTATATTAGCCGGAGAGGATATCCATTGCAATCCTTTTGAATTTGCAGAATTAACGGATAGAATTTTCAAAGAACTGCATCTTAATGAAATTGAAGCAAATACTGTTATTATACTATATAGTCTATTCTTAGTAAAATCAGTGGTACAATCACCTGATAAGAATAAAGTATCTGCAACCTTAAGAAAACTTGAACAACAATGTATAGATAATGAATACAATGATTTCTTATACGATTTCTATTTGTTATCTAATGCCATAGACGAAGTAAAAGAATTAGGGAATCAATGGTATTGGAATGATTCATCTTTAACAAAGGAGAATTGGTATGAATATACTCTAACCTTTTTCAAACAATGGATAGAAAATCCTGATTCACAATATAAGACCCAACTAGGCAAAAATTGTACCGATACATCTCCTTCTAAGAAAAATAATATATTTAAGAGACTAATTTCGTATCTTTGGCGAAAATAAATATTATAGAATATAAGAAAAACTCTATTATCCGAATTTTAATTATGGCGAATTCGCCACAAATTAGCTATTGAAATAACTTATGGAACAACAAATTCAACTCAACGACCACAACAAGCAGGAATACCCGCCTATGCATACCTGCGAGCATATTATCAACCGGACCATGATGAACCTCTTTGGTTGCGGACGATCAGTATCGGCACATATAGAAAAAAAGAAAAGCAAGTTGGATTATGCATTGGAGTCCGCTCCTACGGAAGAGGATGTAAAACGACTGGAAGAAACTGTAAATGTGGTGATAGCACAAGGCTTGGATGTAAGCACAGAGTTCATCACTCAGGAAGAAGCCCAGGGACGTTTCGACCTGAAACGACTGCCAGATGACGCCTCAGAAACGGTGCGTGTAGTGAAAGTAGGCAATTATGATGAATGCCTTTGCCTGGGAACACACGTAAAGAATACCTCCGAGATAGGAACCTTCAAAGTCATCAGTCACGACTGGAACGAAGAATCCAAGCGATGGAGAATGCGTTTCAAATTAGTAGTCCCATAAAGCAATTTTATATAAAAAACGTACAAAACGGCATAAACCAAGTAATTTTGTCAGAACTTTAGTGACATTTTGTTAATCAACGAAACCAAAAGCAATTGGCACGCGTTTTGCGATAACGTTTATGAACAACGGTTCAGAAACCGCACGGAAGCAGCTGAAAAACAGCAACCGAAAGGTAAACACGAACCGGAAGTTCAGAACTAACTGAATGTTTAACTTAAAGGATAGGAGACTAAAATTATGATGCCTGTTAGAAGAACTCAAAATTGGTTACCAAGTATCTTTAATGATTTCTTTGATAACGAATGGATGGAAAAAGCCAATGCAACCGCTCCGGCTATCAATGTAATGGAAACGGAAAAGGAATACAAAGTAGAGTTGGCTGCTCCGGGAATGACCAAAGATGATTTCAACGTTCATATTGACGAAGACAACAATTTGGTTATCAGCATGGAAAAGAAAACTGAAAACAAGGAGGAAAAGAAAGACGGTCGCTATCTACGCCGCGAATTCTCATACTCTAAGTTCCAACAGACCATGATATTGCCGGACAACGTGGACAAGGAAAAGATTGCAGCACAAGTAGAAAACGGTGTGCTGAACATCAATCTGCCGAAGTTCTCAGCCGAAGAAAAACAAAAGAACAAGAAATCTATTGAAGTGAAATAAGCTTTTCCATTAAAACCAACAGATGAATTATTTAAAATGAGAACGGGCAACTTCCATAAAAAGAAGTTGCCCGTTTCTTTATATTGTCAGGAGAATAATTTTATTTCACTTTGCGACTACCTTTCAGAAAACGATTCGTCAGCCACTTACGTACAGGCTCATCGTAGAGTTTCAAACAAGCATAAGCAAGAACAAAGGCACCAACAAAGGTCAGTATCATATAAGGAAGACCTTCGGCTATAGTAGCATTGTTGTTGCACGCCCATGCCGTATAAGTATATATCAATGGATAATGAGTGATATATACAGGATATGAAATATCACCCAGAAACTTACAAATTCCTACGGAACGTTTACCCGTCACCTTTCCGCCCGCTCCCATAGATACAATAACCGGGAAGATGAAAATAATGCAGAGAGCTTCATAAAGTCCGTTCATCCAGAAATGGTCTTCACCACCGATGCGGGGAACAGAAAGCACCACCACAATCATTAGGCTGCACCACCAGAATGCACGCTTCTTCACCCGTATCAACCAGCCCAAGCGAGACAACAGCAACCCGGCAAAGAACGGATAGAGCAAACGGACAAAGCCCACATACTGTTGTTCCCAATTCAATGCCCAACCGCCAACAATGTCACCTTTCGGAGCCGTAAGACAAAGATGCAACGTAGCGCAAGCCGCCAAGAAAACAAGGACAGACAGTGCAACCTTATTGAACTTACGTACAAACAAAGCATACAGTATATTACCAATATATTCGTAATAAAGTGACCATGCCGGACCATTCAGCGGATGCATTTCCGTCCATCCGCGGATATCCCACTTCAAAGGAAGCGGAAGCAGCGTACAACCATAAAGCATTATTATCAGCACAGTTCCCACTGAAACATTATCCATCCCAGGGAAACAAGGGGACTTCTGAAAGAAAAAGAAAGCAGCACCGATAATGCTACCCATAATCACCATAGGATGCAGACGGATGACACGGCGTTTAAAGAAAGTACCGATGCTCATCCGATTCCAGCGATCATCATAAGCATAGCCGATTACGAAGCCCGAAAGCATAAAGAAAAAGTCTACAGCAAGATAACCGTGATTAATAATTTGCGCGAGATGGCTACCACCCGAATGTGCTTCGAGAAGGTGAAAGGCTACGACCATAACAGCGGCTACACCACGTAATCCGTCAAGAATTTCATAATGTGGCTTAGAGGCAAGATAAGTTGTCTGCGTGTTCATTGAGGTATCAGATATTTTTAATTTGCCTGCAAAAGTAGGATAAAAAACGGGAAAACAAAAAACCTCACTACATATATTGCCAGCAAATAGAATAAATCATCCACTTACCCCGGTTAATTTAATCATTTTACTTGTTTATATGGTTTATTTTGTGTTCGTTTGTATTCATTTAAATACAAAGTTATTACATATGAGAAAACTATCTTTTTATACAGTTATCATTTGCCTGAATTTCCTGTGCAGTTCAATTATACTCGTTTCATGCTCTGATGATAATTCCGGAGAAACACCCGATCCTCCCAAAGAAGGTCTGGCAATAAATCATTGGATAGAAGAGACTATGCGAGAGAATTATCTATGGTATAGTGAAATTCCCCAAGAAAATAAATTAGATTTCAATGCTGAACCAGAAACTTTCTTTCATTCTCTGCTTAGTTTGAAAGATGGAAAAACACGCAATGGAACGCATCACTACTATTCTTATATTGAAAAGAACAAAGATTATGTGCCAGGCACACGTACCAGTATTGATTCAGATGATACATATGGTATGGAGTTTGTGACTTTCAACATGGTGGATAAGAACGGGCAACCTTTGGGATATTACCGTTCATGGGTGTTATACGTTTTACCGGGTAGTCCGGCAGAAGAAGCCGGACTTAAACGGGGAGATTGGCTAAGCCACATTAATGGTGTCAAGTTGAATCAGGACAATTTCACGCAACTACTCAAAGGTCCGGCAATTGAGTTAACAATCCTGTTAGATTTTTCGGATGAGAGCAAAACAAAAAATGTGGCATTATCTGCTTCCCGAAAAGTAGAAGATAATCCGTTATATTGCCACACAACGCTGAATGTAGGAGGCAAAAAAGTAGGTTATTTGCTTTACAATCATTTTACAACAGGTCCGGATGGCTTTAACGACAAAGCTTATGATAATGAAATGAAAGAGATTCTTGGTGAGTTTGCTTCACAAAATATAGATGAATTCATACTCGATTTGCGTTATAATGGTGGCGGATATGTAAGCTCGGCAACCATACTTGCAAGTTTACTAGTGAATGAGAGTCATAAGAGTGATATATTTGGAATAGAGACAGACAATAAAGGTAAATCCTTTAATATCAGGTTCAACAATGAGGGTGAAACTACACATTTAAAGTTGAATCGGCTGTTCATATTGACAAGTTCATCAACGGCTTCCGCATCTGAAGCAGTAATAAACGGATTGATACCTTATTATGGAAAAGATAATATCATTCTTATCGGTGAAACCACGGAAGGTAAAAACGTAGGTTCTCTTCATTATTCTGATAAGAAATATGAATGGGCCATTCAACCGATTGTGATGCGTATCACGAATAAAGAAGGAGCAAGTAACGATTATAGCGCAGGACTCGATCCAAATTATCCGCTTGACGAATTCAAAAGTGATCAGTTACTTCCCTTGGGTGATCCTAACGAATATATGCTAAGTTATGCATTAAAAGTGATTAAGGGTACAGCGCCCTCCTCGCGTGCTGTTGGTTCTCCAAAAGAAGGAATGCGCATACCTGTTTACCGGTCTATTGAAAGACACAGTACAAACGGAGTATTACTACCCTCGGACTATCTGAAAAACAAAGTTACTGAATAATACTAAAGAGGTCGGAAAATTTAATTTTCCGACCTCTTTGTTATTTACTCTAACTACTTTTCCGATAACTCTTCACAGCCCACAAATTAAAGAAAGCAGCAAAGACAAGCAAAGTCCCCAACTGTGGCAAGAGATCTGTAAAGCCACCGCCACGCAGATATATAGTACGCATCACTTCTACAAAATATTTCAGTGGATTGAGCGCGGCAATAAGTTGTGCCCACTGCGGCATACTATGTATAGGCGTAAACAAGCCGCTCATCAAAATAAGAATCAGCATAAAGAACCACATGACGAACATGGCTTGCTGCAAAGTAGCCGAATGATTGGAAATCACCAGTCCGAAGCCGGAAACGACCAATAAGAAGACCATTGAGAAAAGATAGATAGTCAAGAAATGCCCGGCAGGCAAAATACCATAGAGTAACCAGGCAAGGAAAAAGCAGATAGTAAGTACCATATATCCAATCAGCCAGTAAGGTATCAGTTTTGCAAGAATAAATGTGAATTTTCCGACAGGGGTTACATTGATTTGCTCAATAGTCCCAGCCTCTTTTTCACCAACCACATTGAGAGCCGGAAGAAAACCACAAATCATCGTCAGCAACATAACCATCAACGCCGGCACCATGAATAGTTTATAATTCAGATTGGGATTGAACAAATTCTGAGTCGTTATACCCATTTTAGGAAGTGCCCTGCCGGAATGCATTCCATGTGTAGGAGATTCCACCTGCAATTCACGGGTATAATCGCTGATGATAGAGGAAAGATAAGAACTTCCCAAACCGCCTTTAGTCCCATTCACAGCATTGGCGGCAATCAGTAAACGGGGACTTTTGCCATGCACCCAGTCTTTTTCGAAATCGCGGGGAATTTCCAGGATGATGTCGGCAGTACCAACTTCAACACCTTCTAAACCATCATTGTAAGTATCGGGAAGGGCCGTCGTACGGAAATAAGTGGATGCACCTATCTTGTCTACAAGGCGGCGGGAAAGGACACTATGGTCATTGTCCACAATATTCAGGTTAATATTCTTTATTTCCAGATTCGCAGCCCACGGCATCAGTATCATAATCATGCACGGAAAGATGAAAATCATCTTTGGCAGGAATGAGTTGCGCAGTAATTGCTTGAATTCTTTTTCTATCAGAAACTTTATCATAACAGCCACCCTCCTATTCTAATCGGTTCTTAAACTTCTTGAAGCTGATAGTAATCAGTATTGTTGCCATTGCAGCAAGAATGCCGACTTCTGTCAGAACAAGCGAAATATCCACTCCTTCAATCATCAGTTTACGCACTGCCTGAATGTACCAACGAGCAGGTAATATGGCCGAAATGGTTTGCAGTATCACAGGCATACTCTCTATCGGAAATATCATGCCGGAAAGTAGCATGGTAGGCATCATCAACATCAATCCGGATGCAAGCATGGCAGCAACCTGCGTCCGCATCACCGAAGAAATCAGCAGTCCCAAAGCCAGAGAAACAAAAATGAAAAGCAACGACACAGTAATAAGCCAGAACAGACTACCGGCCACAGGTACACCCAGCACATAGACCGAAAGCAACAAGATAGTCGTAAGATTGACAAACGACAATACAAAATAAGGTACTGCTTTTGCTAGAATGATGAATAACGGTTTCACAGGAGATACCAACAGAATTTCCATCGTGCCCGTTTCTTTCTCACGGACAATAGAAATGGAAGTCATCATAGCACAAATCAGCATCAGAATGAGTCCCATCACACCTGGTACAAAGTTATATGCACTCTTCATCTGCGGATTATAGAGCAACTTGACTTCGGGAATAATGGAAGTTGCCTGCACACCCGGAGGAAGCATTTCCCGTCCGGCAGCAGTTATGATATTAGCAGCATATCCAGCCTGCGTAGTCGCCGTGTTAGGGTCGGTAGCATCGGACACCAACTGCACACGGGCTTCACCTGTATAAACCCGACTGGCAAACTGCTCATTGAAGATAAGTGCCAGGTCTACGTCTCCCCGCTTGAAAGCAGCCTCCACTTCTGCGGGAGAATGCAGGTAGGTGGTGACGGAAAAGTATTCGCTGGCATCCAGACGGTCGATGATACGGCGGGTAACCATATCGTTGGACGGGTCGAGGACGGCTACACGCACGTTCTTCACTTCCGTAGTGATGGCAAAGCCGAAAAGGATAATCTGCACAATAGGCATGCCCAGCAATATGAGCATCGTACGCCTGTCGCGGAAGATATGGAAGAATTCCTTTCGGACAAAAGCTATGAATTGTTTCATTGTTCTACAAACTCTATTCTGTTTTTCTATATGATTTTTCTGCGAACATCTCGCATACCCTATGCGAGCGTCTCGCGTAAAAAGCCCGTCTTAATCGGCCGTCCGCACAGCCTCCCGTGCAAGTTTTTGGAATACATCATCCATAGTGGCAGCATTGAATTGCCGTTTTAATTTATCGGGCGTATCAAGAGCACGAATTACACCGTCCACCATGATGGAGATGCGGTCGCAATATTCAGCCTCATCCATGAAATGGGTGGTGACAAAGACAGTGATGCCACGGTCGGCTGCCTGGTAAATAAGTTCCCAGAATTGACGTCGGGTAGCAGGGTCCACACCACCTGTAGGCTCATCCAGAAAGACGATTTTCGGCTCGTGGAAGATGGAAACGGAGAAAGCTAGTTTCTGTTTCCAGCCCAAAGGAAGACTTTTTACCAATGTATCGCGCTCCGCACTCAGGCCGATACGTGTAAGAAGTTCATCGGTCTTCCGGGCTATATCATCTTCTGCCATGCCGTAAATTCCCGCAAAGAGGCGGATGTTCTCCCATACTTTGAGGTCCTCGTAAAGAGAAAACTTCTGGCTCATATAGCCTATATTTTTTTTCACTTCCTCCGTATGGATAGCTACGTCGAAACCTGCCACGTGTGCCATGCCTTCCGTCGGACGGCTCAGTCCGGTGAGCATACGCATGGCAGTGGTCTTTCCGGCACCGTTGGCTCCCAGAAAACCAAAGATTTCACCCTTGTGAACGCAGAAAGAGATATGGTCGACGGCGGTGAAACTTCCGAAACGCTTGGTAAGTCCGTCCACTTCGATGACGTATTCCTCTTTCTGTTCCGCCTTGCCGTGCTGCAAGCCCGCCGGACAAAGGATATCTGAGAATTGCTCCAAAATACGTTCCGGAGTATCTATTCCATGTATCTGTCCTTCATTGATGAAGGCAATGCGGTCACACTGGCGCGCTTCGTCGATGATGGGTGTAGAGGCAATGATGGTAATGCCCTGTGCTTTCAGACGACGAAGCATTTCCCAGAATTCCCTACGGGAGACAGGATCAACACCCGTAGTAGGCTCATCGAGAAAGAGAACGTCCGGCTTATGAATAAGCGCACAACTAAGGGCGAGTTTCTGCTTCATACCTCCAGATAATGCTCCAGCACGACGTTTCCTGAAAGGCTCTATTTGCTGATAGATATCTTTCACCAGGTCGTAGTTTTCTTCAATGGTGGTGTGGAAAACGGTAGCGAAGAAGTTCAGGTTCTCTTCTACCGTCAAGTCCTGATAGAGGGAGAAACGTCCGGGCATGTAACCCACACGACGACGAATCTCCTTATAGTCCCGCACCACATCCAAGCCACAGACAGAAGCAGTCCCGCTATCGGAAAGCAGCAAAGTGGTGAGAATGCGAAAAAGAGAAGTCTTCCCCGCCCCGTCAGGCCCTATGATTCCGAACAATTCACCTTGCGGAATGGTAAAGGAAACGCCGCGCAGGGCTTCCACTTTGCCATAACTTTTGGTGACGCCGTTTACAATAACTGCATGTTCCATAACATTTATCACTATATCACTTGTCACTAAACTCCACTCCACCATACATGCCTATCTTCAAATAGCCTTCATTCTTCACAGCTATCTTGACGGCATATACCAGATTAGCACGTTCATTTTTAGTCAGAATGGTCTTCGGAGTAAATTCGGAAGTATCCGAAATCCAGGTCACAACGCCCGGATATTGCTTGTGCTCATCGGTGCCATAGTCAGAGAAAACAGTGACCTTCTGTCCCAACTTCACTTGCGATAGTTGCTCGGAAGTGAGGTATGCGCGAAGATACATCTGCTGCGTATCGGCAATCTTGAAAAGTGGCGTACCCACAGCAGTCAACTCTCCTGCTTCGGCATACTTAGCCAATACAGTTCCAGTTATTGGAGAGGTGATATAACACTTCTTCAATTGGTCTTCCACCTGAGCCACCTGAATGCCGACAGAAGAACTCTGCCACGTCAGACTCTGGTGACTGTTGGATAATGTAGAGTTTTGCGCCACAAGTTGTTTCCGAAGCACTTCAAGTTGGTCGTCCGCATCATCCAGTTGCTTCTGATTGGCAGCACCCACTTTTAGTAAGTTTGACACACGGTTCCGTTCCCGTTCAGCAGCCGTTATCTGTTCTTTGGTGGCAGCCACTTGCTTCAAAATATCGGGACGCTGTTCTTCAACAGACTTGATGTTCGCTTCCAGTTGTAGTTTTTTCAGATAGAGTTGCACAGTATCTACCACACCGACTTCCTGACCTGCTTTCAGCACGGTGCCTTCTTCTATATTGAAGTAAAGTAGCTTGCCCGATGCTTCGGCGGATACCAGTACTTCGGTTGTTTCGAATGTTCCGGTAGCATCATATTTCGGAGTACCATTTCCACAAGCGGAGAAAAGGGCCAATAGGGAACAAAATCCCAGTAAATTACTTGATTTCATAATAATGTTTTTTTAGTAGTTAGTAGTCAGTAGATAGTAGTTGGTAGAAGATAGTTTACTTCATGTTCGCTTTTCATAAACAGGACATTCCTACTTACTACTAACTACTATCTACTGACTACTTATTCAAAATATATTTCAAATTCCAAATATTCATCAGCAATTGCACCTCGTGTACAGCTTTAGTCTGGCGTGCCAGGTTCTCAGATGTAATTTCACGCAGCATATCGGTAACGGTGAGTGTTCCGTTCGCTACTTTTGCCTCGGCAGCCTTTCTGATGTTGACACGCAAACGGATTATCTCATCATCATCCGCCATCTGTCGGCGCATGGAAAGTATGGCGGAGTTCTGTTGGGTGGATTGCAGATGAGTGTTAAACAGGAAAACATCCCGATTTGTCTCCAGCAGTCTGCGATTATTATCTATCAGTTTGCGGTCGTTGCGCAAAGTATACAGACTGCTAAAGTTCCATGACATACGGACCCCTGCTACATAATATGCAGAAAAATCATCTTTCAGCATATTCAGCCCCGGATTGCCGTAAGCTCCCTGCACAAACAGCCCGAAACGAGGGCGCAAACGAGTTTTCAAGGCAGACTCCTGCACATTTAGTTGACTTCCCTGTGCATCGAACCAACGAAGTTCTGGACGATTGTTCACAAGTGACGCTGATTCAAGAATATCCGCAGGCTTTTGCAAGGTAGTCCCGATGCCGATTTCTTTTCCTATGAATATAGAAAGCATGCTCAGATACGCTTGTCGTGAGGACTCCAATTCAATGCGTTTCTGGCGAGTGTTCAGTATCTCCACACTCACGGCATCCAAGTCACTCTGATTGGCAATGCCATTCGCCATGTAGTCAGAAACCTGTTTGTGCGTACGCTCCAAGTCTTCTTGCAGAAGCTGGTTCTGTCGTACCTGTTCGTCCAATAGCAAGATACCGAAGTAAACCTGGTTCACACGGTCGTTCAATGCATACATATCCACATCCTGTTTCTCGCGGTCTATATCTGATGTTGTCCGCATCAGTTGCTTCTTTGAGTGTATATCACCACCATCCCAGATGTTCTGTGATACTTCAAGCATCACCTGATACTGATCTTTAGGCATACTTTTTATATCCACTCCCGGTATTTCCACCGGAAGCTTTGTGACATCACTCTGATACGTTACTTTTCCCGAAACGGAAAACTGCGGCAAATATCCCTTTCCGGCATTGGCAAGATTATATTCACGTGCCTTCTCTATCAAACCGTATTGGCGTACTAACGGATAATTCGTTTGTGCCAGGTGCTGGCACGTTTCCAATGTAAGTTGTGCGTGTGTCAGCATCGCCACAAGAGCAAAAGAACAAGAGAGAATAGTTCGTTTCATTTCCATATATATTTCTTGTTTGTTTTATAACGCAAAGATAAAGCATAAAAGTATATGGATACATTCTATTTGTGCGTAATGATGCTCTATTTGTTCGACCATCAGTATAAAAAGACAAGAAAGCCATTACTTTTCTTATCTTTGCCACAGATATACATAAATTATCAGGAGAAAAAAAGATTATGGAGAAGAGTAAACCTATGGATCTTGGGCTCGGCGAATTGCTGAGTAATACAAACATCGTCAACAATAACGATTTCCGTTTCATCAACCGTGATATCGGGGTTGTCATCAGTTTTGCCCAAATGGATAGCATCCTGTTTCGCACCGGACAACCTTACCGCACTAAGGAAAGCCGGATTATCCGGATACTAAGAGGTACAGCAAAGATTTCCATCAATCTGATAGAATATACAGTGAAAGAGCAAATGATAATCATCAGCCCTTCCAACTCACTGATAGAGTTGCTGGAAATTAGTCAGGACTATGACTTTCAGATTATTGTTCCCGACAATAACTTTCTGCCTATCACCCAAGGGGGAGCACTGACAGATTCATACATGAAACACGGCATCCTCCTTTCGTTAACTGATGAAGAATGGGAACAGTCGGGTGCTTTCTTCTCTATTTTATGGGACACTGTACATAAAGTGCCATTTCGCCGGGAAGTAGTACAACATCTGATTGCGGCACTACTCTATAATATAAGATACATTTACGCAAAGAATCAAGAGTCTGCCCCACTCCAACCTTCACGTCAGGAAGAGGTATTCCGCCGCTTCATAACACTGGTGAATGAACATAGCAAACGTGAGCGTGCCATCAGTTTCTATGCGAATAAACTATGCCTGACTCCACACTACCTGAGTACGGTTATCCGGCAGAGCAGTGGACAAACGGTCATGCAATGGATCAATCAAGCCATTATTCTTGAAGCAAAAGTATTGCTGAAACACAGCGATATGCTGGTATTCCAGATTTCTGATGAACTGGGGTTTCCCAATCCGTCGTTTTTTTCGAAGTTCTTTAAGCGGATGACAGGAATGACTCCAGCGGAATATCAGAAAAATACATAAGTAGAAAATACAAAGATGCCCCGCTATATCCATATATAATATGCGGGGCATCGCTCTTCTCGAAGTTTATATAGAAAGGATTATAATCATCTCACAACAGGACAATACGTTTCTGCATGATATCCATCAACTGTGCTTTCAATTGCTTAGCATTGATTGGCTTAGGCATATACCCATCGAAACCACTTTCCATAACCTTTTGTTCATCTGAGGCATAAGCAAAGGCCGTGACAGCAATGATAGGAGTCTTTGCCGAGTACTTACGGATTTCCTGCGTAGCTTCGTAACCGTCCATAACAGGCATATTGATATCCATCAATACAATCTGCGGATTATGTTCCCTGAACATCTCTACCGCCTCCCTGCCATCCCAGGCATGAATCAAATGGTAGTCAAATTTCAGGATAGACTCAAACAGTTTGTAATTACTTACATTATCTTCTGCAATCAGGATGGTTAGCTTACCCTTTTCCACTACGATGGGTTGAACAGTATCCTGTTTCCTTGTTTTATCTATATCCATAGCGGGTTTGTAGGGCAACGTAAACCAGAAATTCGAACCCTGTCCTTCTTCCGACTCCACACCAATCTTTCCACCCATGTGGTCCATCAACGTCTTGCAGATGGAAAGCCCCAACCCAGTTCCCTGCGCAAAAGAGTTCAGCTTGACAAAGCGTCCGAAAATATTCTCTTGCTTATCTTTGTGAATACCACATCCGGTATCTGTGACATAAAAATACAGCTCTTTCCCCCTCAGTTCGTAACCGAAACGGATACTCCCCTTTTGAGTGAATTTAATAGCATTAGTCACAAGATTTATTATTAACTGGGATAACCGGCTCTTCTCCGTATATGCGATACAAGGCAGGGGTGGTTCTACGAACTCCAGCTTCACCGCATCCGATTTTACCCTCAGCAACAGGCCGCATTCCAGTTCTCTCATCAGTGCATTAAGGTTGACATTGGAGTATTTCAGATCCAGCGTACCGGCTTCTATCTTCGACAGGTCGAGAATGTCACTTATCAGTTGCAGCAACAGCGTATTATTGTTTTCGATGATACTAACGTACTCCTGCTTCTCCTGCTCTTCTTCAGTAGACGCCAATATGCCTGAGAAGCCTACAATCGCATTCAGTGGAGTACGTATTTCATGGCTCATATTAGCAAGAAAAGCTGATTTTAAGCGATTGGATTCTTCGGCACGGTCTCTTGCCGTGGTGAGTTCCTGTTCCATCTTTTTGCGGTTGGTGATGACGAGAGAGGAACCAACCAGCGTAAGCGGTTTTCCATTTTCATCACGCGTCTCAACAGCAGCCTGAGCTTCCACCCATTCTATCTTGCGCAAATTGTTTTTCTGTACGTTGACTACCCGATACTCCTCTTTCACTTTCTCTGATCGCCCTTCAAGTAAGTCCTGGTATGCCTTTTCCACCCGTTGGCGGTCTTCCTTGAATATCTTGGCGAAATATTGGGAATCAGGCACAGCCAATTGTTCTTCTTCCACATCCTTTCCATTGGTACTCAACTCTATCGGCCTATTGATGTCACACAAAATGGTTTTGCTTAATAAGTCCCATTTCCAGGGAACGATATTTGCTACATCAAGGGCCATAGCAAGCTTATTATTTGTTGCACTCAGCTTCTGCTGTGCTTTATGCAACTCTGTACTGTCCATACAAAAGACATCAATCATATTACCCTGATTCGTACCTTTCAGTATCACATCATAGAAAGTATTGATAGCCTTGAAATAATACGGGAATGTAATCGCCCTGTTCTCTGTCAATGCAATCTTGGTGAAGTGCAGAAACTCAGCCATGGATTCAGGAAATATATCACTGGCTTTTCTGCCAACAACATCTTCCTTACGATAAAAATGTTTCTCAAATTCAGAATTTACATTCCGGTAAATCAACTCGACAGGAACACCGTTTTCATCAGTAACCAATTCTTCCTGCATATAGAGTAAAGGCATATTATTCACCAAATTCTTATAAATAGCCATCATATCTATTTCTTTTTGCTGGGCTTTTTTCAATTCATTCAAATTACGAATGCGATAGAGGAAGAGCAGCGTCAGCAACAAAATACTAAGAAGCGTTCCCAGAATGAAATAGCGGTAATGCTCCCAAAATGTGGGGGGCTTATTCAGAAGATGAGTATTTGCAGGACACCGTGAAGGGGAAAGCCCTTTGCGCAATAGTATTTCGTAATTGATGACAGGCGCTCCGTCTGATGGAATATAGAAAGGAATATCGCGTGCTTGTTTTCCTCCCAATACTTCTGTCATTATTTGAGTCAACCTCTGAATATAAAGCTTCTGATCATAGGTATATCCACCCACCATGCCTTCCTTTCCGCTTGCAATGTCTATAAAGTTCAGAGAAAACAAGGGAACGGAAGCAGTAGCGATGAGTTTATGAGAATTTGTTGTCAGCGAAGTGTTGCCTGCGAATGTAGATTTATAAAACCAAGAGGAGAATAGGACTCCTGTTGTTTTGGAATCTACGTAGTATAAAGAATCCAGCAGCTGGTTCGTAGTCATCCTTTCAGAAGACCAAAACTGAAATCTGATGTTCGGATAGTTGGCATTCAGTTCTTCTTCTATAGCCACGGCGTTATTTTTATTAATCTGCCGCCCATCAGCTATATATATCAGTTTCTCCATATTGGGAATCATCTGTTCCATCAGATGAATGTTTTCGCGGACATAGAGGTTGGCGTACAGAAAAGTAAGATTATAAGAATCAGACAAGTCTGAGAGAGGAATGCGGTCAGTCTTCTGAATAGATAGTTTTTGGAGATATGTTTCTTGTGGTCCTACATAGTCCTCCTGTGCACAAAGTATGATAGAGATATCTCCCCACATCTTTCTCAATTCGTCGCGCAATATCAAGGCAGGATTTCCCAACAAAACCACCATACGGGGACGTTTCTGATATTTATTTAGAATATCATGCTTGAACTCTTCCAGAATGGTATCATTATTAATCATCAGCATATTCATATGCTCTGCATAAAGAGTGATGTTAGGGTCTTTCAGTACAAATTCTGTCATATCAGAAATCATCCGACTACTCCAGGGGGAAGCATCCGTATATGAATTAATACATAAGATGTAACATTTCTCATCTATCTCGTCTCCTTGTGCACAAGCTATATTTATAGTCAAAAGGCACAGAAGAAAAAAGGAATATAGTACTTTCATCCGTGTTACTAAGTATATTTATGTTCTGCAATAATTTATTTGATTTATCTTGCGTTGCAAAAGTAGTGAAAAAGAAGGAATAAGGAACAGACTTCACCCTTTTATTCCAAATGCCATACTTAAATGGCGGAAATGCCACATCTAAATACATGAAATGCCACACTTCAGACATTTCCAAGTGTGGCATTTCAGACGTTAAAGTGTGGCATTTCCGCCATCCAAGTGTGACTACAACTTCCTTTTCTCCCTACAATACGACCGATGCCCGTAAATGACAATCACCACGAAGCAGATGAACGGAAGGATGAATGACAGGTTCACGGCAGGCATGCCTAGCAATGTTTGGCAATCGATGATACTTGCCTGAAGCGGCGGCAACACCGAACCACCCAAGATAGCCATAATCAGTCCCGCAGCACCAAATTTGGCATCATCACCCAATCCCTGCAAAGCGATGCCGTAAATCGTCGGAAACATCAAAGACATACAGGCAGATACACCCACCAAACAATACATTCCCCAGATGTTTTGGAAACCAATCACTCCGACAGTAAAGAAACAGGCAGCAATAGCCAGCACCTTCAATAACAATCCCGGACTGAGGTATCGCAGAATGAATGTACAGATGAAGCGGCTGGCACAGAAGATAATCATAGCGATAATATTGTACTGTTGTGAAAGTACTTCTGCCGCCCTCTCCTCCATGCCTTGTGACATAAACAAGCGTGTGCCATACTGAATAACGAATGTCCAGCACATGATTTGCGCTCCTACATAGAAGAATTGAGCAATCACTCCTTCACGATAATGGCGTATCGTAAATATCCGCTTCAATGTAGGCAAGAAGTTAATGCCATGAGACTGGTCACCATTCTTCGGCATCTTCACCATGCGGATTAGAATCAGCATGGCCAGAATAACAAGTCCGATGATGAGATAAGGGGCAATCAGCACCGTCAAATCCGAATCACGCACGGCGGCAAACTCCGTATCCGAAAGTTGGCTGCGCTCCATAGTATCCATCGGATTGAGGCGGTTTTGGATGAAGTTCATCGCCACATACATACCCAGCAACGACCCCATCGGGTTAAAAGATTGCGCCAGATTCAGTCGGCGGGTAGAAGTGCCCTCATCACCCATGGAGAGGATGTAAGGGTTACAACTCGTCTCCAGGAATGACAGACCACACGTCAAGATGAAATAAGCAATGAGAAAAGGGTAATAATTCCCCGTCAACATAGCGGGATAGAACAGGAATGCACCTATAGCATACAATCCCAATCCCAACAACACGCCCGCCTTATAGGAATACCTGCGGATGAAAATAGCCGCCGGAAATGCCATAGCGAAGTATCCGCCATAGAAAGCCACCTGCACCAATGCCCCGTCAGTGACACTCATACGAAAGATTTTGGAGAAGGCCTTCACCATCGGGTTGGTAATGTCGTTGGCAAAGCCCCACAAGGCGAAGCAACTGGTGATAAGTATGAACGGAATGAGATAACTTACTCCGTCTTTGCTGATAATACTGGTTTTCTTGGTGTTATTCATGGTATTTCTGTCTTTTGTCAGTTAGTCATATAAGTGGAAAATTCGTTCCATCGGCTGCCATTTCTCGGTGGCAGTGGAACCAGGTTTCACAAGCTGGAAGATGCCCATATAGTCTTCCCATTCCTGTTGCCGGGGCAGGGAGGCAAGGCGTTCCATGGCGGCATCCCAGTCGAACCCCACAGGTACCTCGACAATCATAAACAAGCGGGTGCCTAACAGATAGATTTCCATTTCCAAAATGCCGGCTTCACGAATGCCGGCGGGTATTTCGGGCCAGATGGCTACCTGGCTGTGACGGCGACGGTATTCGGCTATCAGTTCCGGGTCATCACGAAGTTCCAGTGTCCGGCAGATGCGTTCCACAGGTTGGTGGTGTTCTTTGGCAGGATAACGTTTGATTGGTGTGTCCATAGTTATTTTATTAAAATACAAATAAACGTAGATTTTCGCAAAATACAATTTGAATGAAGAACTAAAAATGAAAAATGAAGAATTTGGCTGCGCCATAAAAGCACGCCGCCAGGAAATTTTTTAATTTTTAATTTTCAATTTTTAATTTATACAAGGTTTCCCCCTTCGCCATGGCTTGCACCAGAATATTCCCGATAGCAGTTGCCTCCACAGGACCGACGATGACAGGAATGCCCAGTGCATCGGCAGTCAGACGATTCAGCAATGCATTGCGGCAACCACCGCCGATGATGTTCAGTTGCTCTACCGGAGACGGAAGCAAGCGATTCAATTGCTCAATGGCCCGTTTATAACGTTGGGCAAGCGATTGAAGTACGCAACGCACATACTCGCCCGGAGTGGCAGGAATGGGTAACTGATGTTCACGACAATACCCGGCTATGGCAGCTTCCATATCTGCTGGATTCTGGAATACTTTGTCGTCCACATCAATGACGGAAGAAATATCCGCACTTTCAGCAGCGGAGAGCAGTACATCATAGCCACACTCCTCGCCCCTCTCTTTCCATTGTGCCATGAGGCGTTGAAGTATCCACAGTCCAGTGATATTCTGGAGAAAACGGATCTTTCCTCCTACCCCGCCCTCATTAGTGAAACCGCATATCCGGGCTTCTTCTGTAAGGATGGGTTCGTCTAATTCCACACCCAGCAAAGACCAGGTTCCCGAACTGAGAAATGCACAACGCGATTTATCCACTTGCGTCTCAGGAATAGCAAAAACTGCACTTGCCGTATCATGAGAACCGACAGCAATAACATCCACTTCTTCCGTAAGACCTACTTCTTCGGCAATCTCCGGTTTCAGTCTACCACGCACAGTGCCCGGCATCACAATGTCACCAAAAAGATGTTCAGGTACTCCTAAACGACAAATTAACTCCCGGTTCCAAGTACGACTACGGGCATCGAGCAATTCGGAGGTAGAAGCAATGCAATATTCATTGTTCGCCACCCCGGTCAGGAAGAAACTGAAAAGATCGGGCATGAACAAAAGGCGGTCTGCCACTTCCAACTGCACATCACCGCTTTTCTTCATGCTGTAGAGTTGAAAAAGCGTATTGATAGACATCACCTGTATCCCCGCTTCGGAATAATGCTGGGAAAGACTGCCCCCGGGATGGTTATTGGAAACCTTAGCATCCATGCACGAGGCATTCGTCTCCAAAGTATCAAAGAACTCCTCCGGCAAACCATCCGTCCGCGAATCGCGATAGCAAACAGGATTTCCCAACAGATTTCCGTTCTTATCTATTAAAGCAAAATCCACACCCCAAGTATCGATGCCGATGCTTCTGATATGATAACCTTTGCGCACAGCCTGCCGGAGTCCATTCTTCATTTCATCGAACAAGGCAAGGAAATCCCAATACACATGATTGCCAATCCGCACCTGGCGGTTCGGAAAACGGTACACCTCTTCCAGTTTCAGCGTACCCTGGCAGATGGAACCGCCCATCACGCGACCGCTTCCACCTCCAAAATCTACTGCCAGATAGGTATTCATCATTTGGTTTTCTTCCCTAAGATATATGTTTCAAGGTCATCTATCTCTTCTGGAGTAAGTACCGTGTAGTCGCCTCCGGACTGGATGATGATGCGACACGCCATTTCAAAGAACATGGCACGCTCAAAAGCCTGGTCAAAATCCTTCCCGCACACTACCTGTCCGTGCTTTAACAACAGGACGGAATTATGGTCTTTCAAGGCATCAATCACCCCTTGTGCCAACTCCTTCGAGCCGGGACGGAAATAAGGCACCACCGGAATTTCACTACCTACGTGGCAAGGCACTTCTGCCGTTACATTGAAGTTCGTGGGACGATTTTTCATACAAGCTACAGCCGTGGCATAGTGGGATTGGAAATGCAGGACCACATTCACATCGGAACGTTCACGCAATACACCGAGGTGGAAACCGCTCTCCATAGAAGGTTTCACCCCATTCAGCACTTCTCCGGTAGAAAGGCGGCAGACGGCCACCTTCTCTTTCGGGAGAGAAGGTACCCATGAGCCTGTGCCCGAAAGCAAAACCTCGTCGCCAATGCGCCAGGATATGTTGCCACTACTGCAAATTGTCAATCCGGCATCTCCTACCCGATGCGCCTGGGCAATGAATTGTTCTATCTGTTCGTTAGTTATCATGTTTCTATTACTTTAGTGTTTATTTATAAATTGGACCGTACGTTGTGCAGGCGCGATAATCCGCTCCTTCCTTATCCATACCGAACGCATTCCATGCAGCCGGACGGAAAATTTTCTTCTCGTCTACATTGTGCATGCAAACCGGGATACGAAGCATAGAAGCCAGCGTAATCAAATCCTGACCGATGTGCCCGTAGCTGATGGCACCGTGGTTGGCTCCCCAGTTGTTCATCACCGAATATACATCTTCGAATGCCGGTTTATCGCACAAACGGGGTACAAACCAAGTGGTAGGCCAAGTGCGGTCCGTGCGTTCATCGAGCAACTTGTGAACTTCCGGATCAATTTCCACCGTCCATCCTTCTGCAATCTGGAGCACGGGGCCAAGGCCTTTCACAAGATTCAGACGGCTCATCGTCACAGGCATGCCACCTTTAGACAGGAAATTGGAAGAGAAACCACCGCCACGGAAATAATCACGATTGGCAGGATACCAAGTGGTTGCTTCCAGACATTTCTCCATCTCAGCTTCTGAGATTTCCCAATGAGGTTTCATAACAGGCTCACCTTGTGCATTTGTTTGCTGACCTGTGCCGTCCAAAGTAGTGGCACCGGAGTTAATCAAATGAATGATACCATTGGCAGCCATACCGGTGAGCTCTTTACCTGTAACACGCTTCACAGCTTCGGGGCTCCAATACGTACGCACATCCGAGAAGATTTGAGCACGGTTCGTCAGCAAATGGCCGAAGAGCATAGCTACGCCATTGCAGGCATCATTTTCAGTAGCCACTACATAAGCTTCACGAATACCATTCCAATCGAATGAAGTGTTGAGCAAAGCTTCGGAGTAGTCACCATTCGGATAGAAATCCGTCCACTGGCGCTGTCCCTGGAAACCGGCTGCAATGGCATTGTGTCCGAGTGCTTCTTCCTTGAAACCCATCTCACGCAGCTTCGGATTGCCTTGTATCAGGTCGCGCATGATGATGGTCATCTTCACAATGAATTCCCAGTCTTCATCCTTCTGTTCGCGAGTCTTGGTCTTAGCGGGAAGATTGAAATCCTTGCCTTCATTCTTCTTGCAATACTTCTCTGTCCATGCCATCGCTTTAGCAAACTCTTCCTTATCATAAATACCTTCAGTCATGCGACGGATGATTTCAGTCAGGTCAACAGATTCGCAACGAATGCCTAGATATTCCTGGAAGAAATCGGGATTGACGATAGAACCTGCGATACCCATGGAAACGCTGCCCATTGACAGGTAAGATTTTCCCCTCATGGTTGCCACCGCCTGTGCAGCACGGGCAAAACGCAAAAGTTTCTCAGCCACATCAGCAGGGATAGAATTATCATCCAAATCCTGCACATCGCGACCATAGATACCGAATGCAGGCAAACCTTTCTGTGCATGTCCCGCCAGCACGGCAGCCAGGTACACCGCTCCCGGACGTTCCGTACCGTTAAAGCCCCAAACAGCTTTCGGATACTGCGGATTCATGTCCATCGTCTCAGCACCATAGCACCAGCAGGAAGTCACCGTAATGGTAGAACCTACCCCTTCGCGCTCAAACTTCTCGGCACAGGCTGCACTTTCTGCTACGCGTCCGATGGTACTATCTGCAATCACACATTCCACGGGACTTCCGTCACCGTTCTTCAGATTAGCGGTAATCAACTCGGCTACTGCCTTTGCCAGATTCATGGTCTTCTCTTCAAGACTCTCGCGCACGCCACCCTGGCGGCCATCGATGGTGGGACGAATCCCGATTTTCGGATACTTTTTCATACTCTTATTTTATTGGGTTAATAACATTTCATCTATGCTGAACTGTGCTGAAATCATTTCATAAAAAAGACTATAAGGAGCCTCTAAAATGAATTTTTGTTGGCAAATATACTTGCACGGGCTTACCTGTCAGAATAAAGTCCGCCGTCATGGTACCCATCTCTTTCCAGTCTACGCTCATGGCTGTAATTCCTTTATCAATCACTTCGTAAGCAGGGGTATCGTTGTAGGCTATCAGACCAAAGTCTTCCCCGCACGTCAGCCCTGCGGCACGGCTTCTCTTCACGATCTCCACAACATCCACCTGCCGGATGGCAATATAAACTTCTCCGGCATGTACCTCTTGTTCATCCATTGTCTCTATAACGGTATAATCCAGACGATTATCAATACAGAATTTCTTGAAGTATTCGCATGTCTCTTTAGGATGCTTACTCTCTTTCGGCAGAAAAAGAATAAGCCGGCGATAGCGCTGCAACCTGTCGGACAATTGAGACATTGCCCCGTAGAACGCCTCGCCAAAGTCCTGACAGATGTAGGAATACTCCCGTTTGTCGAACCGTCCGAAATCGAGCAGTAACAATCGGGAAGCATCTATCTTATAGAGATATGGAGAGAATTTTTCATTGTCGAAGTTCATCACAACATACTTATTATACCGCCCGATGGAATCGCGAAGCAGGGCGTTGAATAATGATTCATTATATTGATGGAACCAAAGATCCACCTTATATTGAGCAGAAAGGCGGCGGACAAAGCTGTTATAGAGTGTGTCCTTAAAAGGGGAATATTCATCAAGCAGGAGTAGGATATTCTTTTGCCGATTGACTACATAATAGCCCTTACCTGGTGTAGAATCTATAATTCCCCGCTCTTTCAGGTCGATAAATGCCTTGAACACCGTGTCGCGGGAAACTTTATAATCATGGCTCAACTGATTGATGGAAGGCAGAGCGGTATCCGTCTTATAGCGCCCCATAGAGATATCCTGGCTGATGAGGTCGGCCAGTTGTTTTACCTTCGTTGTCTGTTGGCTGAAAATTGTTTTCATACTGATACAGGTTTAATCAAGGATTAGAGTAGCAAAGTCAACTGTGCTGAACTGTGCTGGCGCAAAGTAAGGTTATTTATTTGAAATCAGGAAGAAAGAGGCGTATGTTTTGCAACATATAAAATAAATAGCCCCCGTTGCATCTTTCACAATGCAACGGAGGCTATTCTACAATTTATCAAAAAGGATATTTATTCCTTATTGACTTTACATACATCTTGCGCAATAGCCTCCGTGCCGGCACAGCTTTAATCTGCCCATCTGATGTTCCCTGTATCACATCCTCATTCCGCAGGGCTTTCTCTTCAAGCATTCTCCGCTCAGCCAATGCCAGGCCATAATGCAGTTTACGACTTAGTTCTTTTCTTTCATCGTCCGACATAGTCTTGTATAGTCTATTTGTACTCTTCCCACGACTTAATCGCAATATCATCCACACTCATCGTACAGAAAGCATTGATGAAAGCGCTTGCCAGACGGGCATTCGTAATCAGCGGCACATTAAGGTCAATGGCAGCACGGCGTATTTTATAACCGTTGTCCAACTCACCTGCGGTGAGGTTCTTCGGAATATTCACTACCATATCAATCTCCTTATTGTGCAGCATATCCAGTGCCTGCGGATGATTTCCCGGCTCACTGGGCCAGTAGACGCGGGTATTTTCCACCCCGTTCTCCGTAAGGAAGTTGCTGGAACCGCCTGTAGCGAAAATCTTATATCCCTTCTTCTGCAACATACGGGCGGCAGAAAGCATATCCACTTTCTGTTTCGGCGTACCCGTAGAAAGAAGAATGTTCTTCTTCGGAATACGGTAACCAACTGAGAGCATGGCTTTCAGCACAGCGCAGGACGTATCGCTTCCGATACAACCCACTTCTCCCGTAGATGCCATATCCACACCCAACACCGGGTCTGCTTTTTGCAAGCGATTGAAAGAGAACTGGCTTGCCTTGATGCCTACATAATCCAGTTCAAAGAGATTCTTGTTTGGCTTTTCTACCGGAAGTCCCAGCATCACCTTCGTTGCCAGTTCAATAAGATTAATCTTCAGCACCTTGCTGACGAACGGGAAACTACGCGAAGCACGCAAGTTACACTCAATCACCTTGATATCATTCTCACGAGCCAGATACTGGATATTGAACGGGCCGGAGATATTCAGTTCCCGTGCAATCTCGCGGCTGATGCGCTTGATGCGGCGCACTGTCTCCACATAGAGCTTCTGTGGCGGGAACTGTATGGTTGCATCACCAGAGTGCACACCGGCAAACTCAATATGTTCGGAGATGGCATAGGCAACAATTTCACCGTTCTGTGCCACAGCGTCCATTTCCACTTCCTTGGCATGCTCAATGAACTGGCTGACAACAACCGGATGCTTCTTCGATACATTGGCAGCAAGCTGAAGGAAACGTTCCAGTTCTTCCTGATTGGAGCAGACGTTCATTGCCGCACCGGAGAGCACATAAGACGGACGCACCAATACCGGAAAACCCACTTCTTCCACAAATTCGTTAATATCGTCCATACTCGTAAGTTCGCGCCAGCGTGGCTGGTCTACGCCGATACGATCCAGCATAGCGGAGAACTTCTCACGGTCTTCGGCATTGTCGATGCTTTTAGCGGAAGTTCCGAGGATAGGCACATTCTGTGCATCCAGACGCAGGGCGAGGTTGTTTGGTATCTGACCTCCCGTAGAAACAATGACCCCATGTGGATTTTCCAATTCGAGGATATCCATCACACGTTCAAAGGTGAGCTCGTCGAAGTAGAGACGGTCGCACATATCGTAATCCGTAGATACGGTTTCGGGGTTATAGTTAATCATGACGCTGCGATAGCCCTCTTTACGGATGGTATTCAATGCCTGCACGCCACACCAGTCAAATTCCACGGAAGAACCGATACGATATGCACCGGAGCCGAGAACAACAATGGATTTGCGGTCGCCCAGATAACGGACATCGTTAGCAACGCCGCTATACGTCAGATACAGATAATTGGTCTGTGCAGGGTACTCTGCTGCAAGGGTATCGATTTGCTTCACCACAGGGAGGATACCAACACTCTTGCGATGGTTGCGTACATAGAGAATGCCGTCTTCCATATCTCCCTCGTAGCCAATGGCACGGGCAATCTGGAAATCGGAGAAGCCTTGTACTTTTGCTTTTTTCAGCAATTCCAGAGGCAGTTCTGAAATCTGTTTGTGGTTCTTGCTCCATTGTTCCAGTTCCTTGCTGGTATTCATGATGTTCATCAGCTTCTCCAGAAACCATTTGTCAATCTTCGTCAGTTCGTGCACCTGGTCTACGGTGTATCCGGCGCGGAAAGCCTTTGAAATAACAAAGATGCGCTTGTCCGTCGGTTCGCGCAGCGCCTTATCTATATCGGCAATGACGAGTTCCTTGTTCTCTACGAAACCGTGCATGCCCTGCCCTATCATTCTTAATCCTTTCTGAATAGCTTCTTCAAAAGTACGTCCGATAGCCATCACCTCTCCTACGGACTTCATCGAAGAACCGAGTTCCTTGTCCACTCCATGGAACTTGCCCAAATCCCAACGGGGGATTTTGCAGACTACATAGTCCAGCGCAGGTTCAAAGAAAGCACTTGTGGTTTTTGTCACAGAGTTCTTCAGGTCGAACAGACCATAACCGAGTCCGAGCTTGGCGGCAACAAAGGCAAGCGGATACCCCGTAGCCTTAGAGGCCAAAGCCGAAGAACGGCTCAAGCGGGCGTTCACCTCAATCACCCGGTAATCTTCACTTTCGGGGTCATAGGCATACTGCACATTGCACTCTCCTACAATACCTATGTGACGGATGATGCGGATAGCCAGTTCGCGCAGCTTATGATAATCGGTATTTGAAAGCGTCTGTGAGGGGGCAATAACGATGGATTCTCCCGTATGAATACCCAGCGGGTCGAAGTTCTCCATGTTGCAGACGGTGATGCAGTTGTCGAAGCGGTCGCGCACCACCTCATACTCCACTTCCTTCCAGCCACGCAATGATTTCTCAACGAGCACCTGCGGAGAAAAGGAGAAGGCCTTTTCAACCAGCACGTTCAGTTCTTCCTCATTGTCGCAGAAGCCGGAACCCAGTCCGCCAAGTGCGTAGGCAGCGCGGACAATGACCGGATAGCCCAACGTGGCAGCAGCACGGCGGGCATCAGCAGCATTTTCCACAGCTTCGCTTTGGATGGTCTTTACATGTATCTGATTGAGTTTCTGAACAAAAATTTCACGGTCTTCCGTGTCGATAATGGCTTGTACGGGGGTGCCAAGCACTTTCACGTCGTATTTTTCGAAGATGCCTTCTTTGTAGAGGGCAACCCCGCAATTCAGTGCTGTTTGGCCGCCGAATGCAAGCATGATGCCATCCGGTTTCTCTTTCGCAATGACTTTTTCCACGAAATACGGGGTGACGGGCAGGAAGTAAATCTGGTCGGCAACTCCTTCCGAAGTCTGCACAGTGGCAATATTGGGGTTGATAAGGACGGTATGAATACCTTCCTCTTTCAACGCTTTGAGCGCCTGGCTGCCGGAGTAATCGAACTCACCCGCTTCACCGATTTTCAGTGCACCGGAACCGAGCAACAGGACTTTCTTTATATTGTTTTCTTTCATTGTCTTTATCTTATAATAGTTTCACAAACTCATCAAACAAGAACTCCGTGTCCGTCGGTCCGCTGGCAGCTTCCGGGTGGAACTGTGCAGAAAACCAGGGGTTCTTTTTATGCCTGATACCCTCGTTGGAGCCATCGTTCATATTGATGAACAGCGGTTCCCAGTCCTCAGTCAGCGTGTTGTTGTCCACTGCATAACCGTGGTTCTGCGAAGTAATGAAACAACGCTCCGTGCCCACCATACGCACCGGCTGGTTGTGGCTGCGATGACCATACTTCAGTTTATAAATCTTTGCTCCGCCTGCCTTGCTCAGCAACTGGTTTCCCATACAAATCCCGAAGATGGGCAACTTTTCATTTTCCATCGCCTTACGGATATTCTGCACAGCAGCATCGCATGTATCCGGATCGCCCGGACCGTTGCTGATGAAAAGTCCGTCGAATTCCAATCCGTTGTAATCATAATCCCAGGGCACACGGATGACTTCCACATCCCTTTTCAGCAGGCAGCGGATGATGTTGGTTTTCACACCGCAATCCACCAGTACCACTTTTTTCTTGCCCGCCCCTTCATTGTAGCGGATCACCTCTTTGCAACTCACTTTATCCACATAGTTCACCCCGGCATAAATGGCTTCAGGTGCATTCTCCGGTTCATCGTCAAAAACAATCTTGCCCATCATTACACCATGTTCACGCAGCACCTTCGTCAGTTCGCGCGTATCGATGCCCGTGATGCCCGGCACCTGTTCGCGTTTCAACCAGTCGCTAAGGCTCTCCACAGCGTTCCAGTGACTAAAGTCTTCCGAATAATCGCTTACAATGATGGCTTCCGCATGAATGCGTTCACTCTCCATGAAAGTAGCCAGCCCGTTCGATTCGATAGTGAAAGGCGGTACACCATAATTGCCCACCAACGGATAAGTGAGCGTCATCAACTGTCCGGCATACGAGGGGTCTGTCAGGCTTTCGGGATACCCCGACATAGCTGTGTTGAAAACCACCTCTCCCGCTACCGGCTTTTCGTAGCCAAACGACTTGCCGTGGAAGCGGCTCCCGTCGTCGAGGATAAGAGTTACATTTCTCATGTTAGTTAGTGATTAGTGTTTAGTGATAAGTGATTAACGTTAATCACTTATCACTAAACACTATTTCGTTAAAATTGATAGACTTGTTCTATATAATCAATAAATGCATTGTTCAGCAGCTTCACCCCGCCCGGCGTGGGATAATCACCACTGAAGTACCAGTCGCCCCGATGCTTGGGGCATGCTTCATGCAGTCCCTGCAAAGGCTGGTACACGATTTCCACTTTGGCCTTCGTTCCCGCAGGCGTCAGCAGTTCCACCATCTTGGCAGAGATTTCCTCATCGGTGAAGGGCGCATAGATTTCCTTCACGTAGTTCACCATCTGTTCCTTCGGCACTCCCACCTGGTCTTTCGACTTGCGATAAGCGGCGGCAATCACATCTTTCATATCCCGGTCTTTCAGCAACTCGATGGCAGCCTTGAAAGCGATAAATTCGCTCATTTTCGCCATGTCTATGCCGTAGTAGTCGGGGTAACGCACCTGCGGAGAAGAAGAAACAATCACAATCTTCTTCGGATTCAAGCGGTCGAGGATGCCGATAATGCTTTGTTTAAGCGTTGTTCCACGCACAATGCTGTCGTCGATGATGACAAGATTATCCACACCCGGCACAAGACTGCCGTAAGTAATATCATACACGTGCGCAGCCAAGTCGTTCCGGCTGTTCCCCTCTGCGATGAATGTGCGAAGCTTGATATCCTTGATGGCAACCTTCTCACTGCGGATGCGGCGGGAAAGTATCTGTTCCAGTTCTTCCAGGTTGGGGCTATGTCCCAATGAGGCTATCCGCCGCACCTTCTCTTCATTCAGGTAATCATCCAGTCCCTGAAGCATGCCGTAAAAGGCAACCTCCGCTGTGTTCGGGATGAATGAAAAAACGGTATGATCTACATCGTTATTGATGGCTTTCAGGATGTTAGGTACCAGTTTCTCACCTAATAGTTTACGTTCCTTGTAGATGTCCACATCGCTGCCCCGGGAGAAGTAGATGCGCTCGAAAGAGCAGGGTTTCAGTTCGCGCACCTTGTTGATTTGTGTGGTACGCAACTTGCCCGCCTTGTTTATCAGCAAAGCCTGTCCCGGCATCAGTTCTTTAACGCTGCCTGCCGGCACATTGAGGGCGGTCTGTATCACAGGACGCTCACTGGCAAGCACCGCTATTTCTTCGTCCTGATACCAGAATGCCGGACGGATACCCCACGGGTCACGTACGGCGAAAGTCTCGCCGCTTCCGGTCAGTCCGCATATCACGTAGCCCCCGTCCCACTCTTTGCTTGAAGTGCGAAGCACGTTTGCCAGGTCGATGTGGTCTTCAATATAATGGGTCACACCCATGCCCGTCAGTCCTTCGGCTTCGGCAAGGTTGAAGAGGCGCTCTACCTCACGGTCGAGGCGATGGCCCACCTGTTCAAGCATGATGTAAGTATCGGCATACTTGCGCGGATGCTGGCCTATGGCAGTGATACGGGCAAAAATCTCGTCCACGTTCGTCATATTGAAATTGCCGCAAAGGGCAAGATTCTTCGCACGCCAGTTGTTCCGCCTCAGAAAAGGATGCACATAAGAAATGCCGCTCTTCCCGGTAGTGGAATAACGCAGGTGTCCCATGTAAAGTTCTCCGGCAAATGGCAGGCACTTCTTTGCAAATTCTGCATCGTGCAACTGTTCTTCCGTTAAATCCTTGTATTGTTGATGAACGTTGTTGAAGATTTCTGTAATGGCTCCCGCTCCGAGTC
>OGIE01001014.1_pt1 | contig 40769 bp, 26 predicted proteins | sample 1571581 | NCBI WGS metagenome assembly OGIE01 (sample SAMEA2582021, study PRJEB24529) | metagenome | biome: Human gut stool | place: China | collected 2011 | reverse complement strand
TTGTCTGTCGAGCGGGAGGCGGTTCGAGACCGCTTCGGGCTCATTTGACCGAAGGCCGGAAGAGTTTGAAAAAGAAAAGATGAAAAGAGTCTACAAAGTCTATAAGGTCTATAAGGTCCATAAAGTCCATAAAGTCTATAAAGTCCGTGGCCCCCCGCGGGGCGCTTGGTCTACGGCAGCTCACGCTGCCGATAAACACCGTCCGAAGGACACCCGTGACCTTATGGACTTTATAGACCTTATGGACTTTATGAACTTTATGGACTTGTTTATTTCTCATTCAACCCGTACTCCTCGATCTTGCGGTAGAGAGTCGTCAACCCGATACGCATCAGCCGGGCCGCCTCCGTCTTGTTGCCGCCCGTGTGTTGGAGCACGCGTCGTATGTGATTCTTCTCGATACAGGCCAGCTCGAAATCGGAGAACTCCCGTGTTCCACCGGAAACGGGGCGTTGCAACTCGATCGGCAGGTCGTCCACCGTCAGGCGATCGTCGTCCGCGATGACGATACCCCTTTCCACCACGTTGCGCAACTCCCGCACGTTCCCGCGCCAGTCGTGACGTTTCAGGCACTCGATACACGCGGGATCAATCTCCAGCTCTTTCCCCTTGATCCTCATGGCGATTTGCCGCGCGAAAGCCCGGGCGTACACCTCGATATCCTCCACCCGCTCCCGCAACGGGGGCAACGGGATTCGGAACACGGAAAGACGGTAATACAAATCCTCGCGGAAACGCCCGCCCTCGATCTCCCGCGTCAAGTCGCGATTGGTCGCCGCGATAACCCGCGCGTCAACCTTCACGGGTTTCGTGTCACCAACCCGGATAAACTCCCCCGATTCCAGCACGCGCAACAACTTCGCCTGCAAGTCAAAAGCCATCTCCCCGATCTCGTCGAGGAAAATCGTGCCGTGATCGGCTTCCTCGAACAATCCCTTCTTGCTCTTCAAGGCCCCCGTGAAAGCCCCCGCCACGTGACCGAACATCTCGCTCTCCAGCAACTCCTTGCTGAATGCCGCACAATTCACGGCCACGAAAGACTTCTTCGCCCGGTCGCTGTTCCGGTGGATCGCCCGCGCGAACACCTCCTTCCCCGTCCCCGTCTCCCCCGTCAACAGCACGGGAACATCCGTCACCGACACCTTCCGGGCCAGCTCCACCGCCTCCCGTATCGCCCCGGATTTACCCAGTATCGTGTCGAAAGAATATTCCCGTCCCGCCGGTGGCACGGCCTGGCATTCCCGCTTCGCCCGCGCCACCTGCTCCATCGCCCGGCTGATCAACGGGATAATCCGGTTATTATCGTCCCCTTTCGTGAGATAATCGAACGCGCCGTTCTTGATCGCCCGCACCCCGTCGGGAATATTCCCGTGAGCGGTCAGCATGATCACCTCCGCCAGCGGCTTCAACCGCTTGATCTCGCCGATCAGCTCCACCCCGTTCCCGTCCGGCAACCGCACGTCGCACAACACCACGTCCGGGTCGTGTGCCACCACCTGTTTCAAACCGCTCTTGCAGCAATCCGCCTGCAAAACCTCGTACCCCTCCAGACCTATAATCCGGGACAACAATCCCCTTATTTGATTCTCGTCATCAATGATCAGTACTCTATTCATAAACATATCTATACAGCCACGAATATACGATTGAAAATCGAGAATTGAAAGTTGAACACGAAAAAAGGTTCCCGGTAACAAATAATAACTATCCCCTCCGGCCTTCCCCACGAATTACCAAGCGATTTCCCCGCCCGTGCAAGGAGGGGCTAAAGGTGGCAGTTCAAGATAAGAAATATTGATCATCCGAGTAAGCTCTCTTGTCCACCCGTTCGAAGAACAGGTAGACGTGCGCGACGGCACCGTACTTCGGGTCGAGCGTGATACTGGCGGCCCCGTGTCCCCGGAGAGCGTGGGGATCAATCAGCACGGGGCGATCGCGATACTCGTCGTAGAGCAGGCCTACCAGCAGGCGGTCGGAGCCCCTCGCGTGAGGGCAATCGCGGTCGTCGTGCCACGTGAACATAACGACCTCCCCCACGCGGGTCACCGCCATGTCCCACGGCATCCCCAACTCGCCCCGGCTGAAATGGAACAGGGCCGGGCATCCCACCTCGTTGCCGTTCATGTACTTGTGATTGATCGCATGGAAACAATTGTCTCCCGTGTGGGCCACGCGCCGCATCCACTCCGCGAAGAAATCCCACGCGGGATAAGGCAACATCACCACGACCCGGAACGCCTTGTAGAACTTCCGTTGTCCCCGGAACGACTCGTTACACGCCTGTTGTTTCTCCGAACGTCGTTTCCGTCGCTCGCCGCGTCGCTTGTTCGGTTGCCGGTTCCTGCTCGTCCGTGCCACGTACGTGTTATCCTTCTTGCGAGTAATCGTCTGCCCGCTTACCCGGATACGCTTCTGTCCCGTGAGCAGGCTGGTTATTGATGATAATATTCCCATGATCGTTGAAACTTATACACGTTCTTCTTCCGGGTGACAAGATAAAACCACTACCCCTAGCCCCTCCTCGCACGAACTCGACAACTATTTGGTAATCAACTATTCCCCCGTGCAACGGGGAGCCGGAGGGGGTAGTCATCGCTCGCAAAACCGACTTTTTCCGCGGCCTCTCGTTCCACCCGGGAAGGTTCCCGCATCGTTTTTTCCTCGTGCTTGAACCACCGCGGGCGTTCCACGATCCTCATCTCGTTCCCCGTCGAGCGGGAAAGCGTCGTCGACCAGTATTCCTCGCTGGCGTTGAACGAGGGCAGGTAATAACGTAGCATCGTGACATCAACTGTATGGAAACCAATAGGTGAATGAGCCTCGCTCTCCAGATCCCATTCGTAATTTCCCCGCGAACCTTCCGCCACGATGTCAAACAACCAGTCCACGGCTTCCCTTTTCTCCTCCGTAAATTCACCGAGGTCGGGATAATTGTCAACATACAAGCATAACAGGTTGGGGTCCCACGGGTAGGGACTCCCGTCCAGCATCTGCACGATCGGGTACACGTGCCCGGGAATACTGTACAACTGGCTTTTTATACCGAGGTTAATACACCACGAAGCGAATGCCGCCGACAGCTCCGAGCAATAACCGTTACGGTTGGCGAACACCTCGTCGATACCACGCATGTATTGCATGGTGTTCCCGTTTCGAATCCCGTAGGTGACCCCGTGTTTCAGCATCAAGTAATTAAAGTTTCTCACGCCATCCACCACCTGTTCATCCTCGTAAGCGGCCGCGCCCCAGATGAAATTGGTGTACCCGTCCTCGATCAACTCCCGTTTCATCCGTTCGATGAGCGGGGAGTTCTCGTCGATGTACCCGGCGATCAAGTCTTCGAGGCTGATCGACAGCGTGTCGCCGCTCTCCGCGCACGGGAAATTACCGTAATCGAACTGCTTGAAATGCGCGTACATCTCCGGTCCGTCCCGTTGAACAACCTTGAACCCGTAAGTTACCGCGTTGACCGAGCAGCAGGTAAACGTCCGCTTGTAGGTTTCCACGGGCCGGTCATCAAACGAGATATCCCAGCGCAAGTTAACCGACCTGTCCGCGCACCAGTGACACAACACCTGCCGCTTCCAGTCCACGGGAAACCGGAGGGTCAACGTGTCGGTATCGCCGTATTGATCACCGATATATATTGATCTCGACAACTCCTCGTTAATCTCGCTCCCCGCCATGGTGAGGGTGATTTTCGTGCCCTTGCCGGGATTCAAGAAGGAGACGAAAATATCCTCCGTGATCAGTTCTCGCGCGAACGGGCTCCCGGCATACATGCGGCGCAACCCGTTCGCTTGCAGGATGTACGACGGGAAAAGCCGATCCGGGGCCTCGATCCCGAGGTAGTTCATGGCCGCCGCCTCCACGATCCAGCTCGTGGAGTAATAAAGCGAGTCTTTGCCCGTGCCCTCGTTCCCCGGCTCGATGATCTCCGTAATGTTCGTTTCCTTGCAAGCACCGAGCGCGAGCAGGAAGAGGAAGGCCGCGAGAGCGGTTGTTCTTGTTCCAAATTTTCTGTTCATTTTCAATTTTCAATCGCTAGAGTCGCCCTCGGCAAGTTACAGGTTCGTCTCCCGCCCCCCGGCCACTCCATTTCACACTAAACTTTTATCCTTCATCTTTTAATTTTCACCCGTCCCCCACGGCACCTCGTGAGCGGAACCACTTTCCTCGTCAACCACGACATTCTTCATTTCGTTGACCTTCAAGAACTCGCTCCACCGCGTCACTTGATCGAAACGCGTGAGCGGGTAAATAATGCTGTACGGTTTCAAGCCGGGGTATTCATACTCGTACATGCCCCGTCTCAGGAATTGGATACCGATAGAAATACCGTCCCCCGGCAATTTCCCGTCGGAATCGAAGCACTCCTGCACCACGATCATATCTTTCATGGCCTGCCCGAAGCGGGTTACTTTAGCCGATAGCATGCCATCCCCTATTCCCCTGTCAGCCATATACCTGGCGTAATGCAGCATGTCTATCGTGGTATACCCTCCCGCGAACAAGTACATGGCCGTTTTCTGGGAGTAATCAAACCACAACCAGTCTCGCTCGTCGACCATGGCTTGTTTCCAATCCCGCATCGCCGCGGCAACGGGGGCGAAACTCTCGACCACGGCATCAACCTTCTCCATGTCCGTCAAGGTCAAGTCAAGATTATTCAAACCACACGAATTCTTCCAGTACGTCATCGTGGCGGGAACGTATTCCCGCGCCGCCTCCTCGATACCCGGGTGATTCTCCAACGCCTGCATCAACGAGGCGTAATTCCCGCCCATGTCGGGAGTCAAGTGGGCCGCGGCCAGCACGTAGCGCGTGTAATCCTTCACCTGGTAAAGATTCTCGATCATGTTCATCAGGCAGAGATCCCAGTACAACATGTCGAGCTTCACCCCCGAACGTTTCAACCCTTCCTCCAGCTCGAAAATAGACAGGCACTCGTCGTAGCCGTACTCGTCCTTGCAATTATCATCGTAAACCATGGAGCGTCCCAGGGGTTCGAAATCCGACCAGTCCAGCGGTTGATCCTCGATCGAGAAACCGCTCCCGTGATCCCACAACACGAGGATGTACTTCTTCGCCGGCAACCGTTCCGTGGCATCCTTGATAAAAGCGGCCAGGTTATCGGGATTGTCCATGCGATAACCGGCATCGTGCACCTCCTCGTCCTCCATCCCTTCTTCCCGCATCGTGTAGAGACGAGTTCCCCGTCTCGCCGTGTCCTCCTGGTAATCAGCGGAATATTTCACGAGAGCCGTGAATCGCACTTTCGGGGTATACCCGTAACCGGCCACCTGGTCGAGATTGTAACTTAACCTGTCGTCCAGATTTCCCCCTCCCGTCCCGTACAGCATCACCGTGTAGTCGGCTTCCGGGAGGGGCGGTTCCACGGGAGTAACCTCGTCCTTGTCATCGTGACATCCCGCCAGCAGCGACACCGCCAGCAAGCTACAAATCATCATGAATTTTCTCGTCCTTTTCATCTTTTAGCTTTTAGTTTTTATCTTTTAGCTTTCACGCCCGTTACCATTCCCCGGCAAAATGAGCCGTTCACTCCTTCTTCATCAAATCCTTGATCGTGGTGTCCTGCGTGGTGTCTTCATCAACCATCTTTTTCACGTAAGCCTCGACCTTGTTCTTGCCAACCGTGAGAGAATTGTTCACAAGGCTTGCCGAACCCGTTGCCCCGTTAGACCCCTTGACCGAGTAAGACACTTCTCTCGCGAAAGTATACGTCTCCTTGGTCAATTCAACATCAATATAAGAACCGTAAGTCAGGTCGAAATAAATTTTCCCATCCTCGTCCAGACCTTCCACGGTAATAGACAAAGGTAGTTGACTCGCCTTTTTCAATTCGACGACCTGTTCTTTGCCATCCTTATCGGCATAAGTCACGATAAAACTTCCAAAAGTGAAGAAATCATCACTGATCTTGTTCACGGAATAGGTCACCGAATACGTCACTGTTCCAGGTTCTTCTTCCGGTTCGGTCGTGGAATCATCGTCTTTGTCACATCCCGCGAACAGGACAACTAGCATTGATAATAAAAAAAATCTCATTTTCATTTGTTTAAGTGTTATTATTCAATTAATTAACTCATTCGATCATTCTTGACCAGTTGAATGAAAAAAATGGATATTAAAAGAACCAAGCAGGGCAGACTCACACCCACCCCAACTGGTTCATAGCCACTTACCACACACGCTGACTATATCGTTACCTTTCCTCGTTCTTGTATCACTATATGATCGTTTATTGATAAAAAAGATATCTCCATATTACATTTATCGACAATTTTATAATCATTTGATTATTAAAAGTGAAAAACATAACAAAAACATTGTCTATTAGCAAAAATGTTAATATATTTGTAACTCAATAAACGATCATTTAATAATCTCTCTAACACTCTAAAACGATCGTCCGGGCATCACATTTTTCATTTTATCAAAATTTAAGCTATATGGGTTGTTAATCATTCCACGATCACCCCGAAAATCACGCGCCGGCTATCCACGGGCAACACGTGATTTTTTACCGGTATATTATCATTATTTAACTAAAAAAGTACTGTATATACACCAGTAAGATACCAGTAGAATACCAGTAAAATACCAGTAGAATACCCCCTCTAGCCCACGCCTGGCGCGGGCTGTAGAGATATTTAAAATAGGTGAATATATGTTATAATAAAAACACCGTTTTAACTTAAAACGGGTGTTATTGCAAAATTATGTTTTCATTGCTAAAAATAAAATAAAAATAATCCGTTTTTCTCTTGGTTATCGCTCGCGAATGTCATACTATTGCATTATCGAACACGGCGGGAGCGGCAGTTTCCCGACCGGAAGGAGGGCGGGTCGCCGGTTACCGACGGGTTGTCCCAGTATATTAAAAATTGTTTAACATTAAAACTAAAAGTTATGGCAAAAGCACAACCATCTCTTTTTTGGAACATGCGCAACAGCCTCGGCCAGTACAAGATTACCGACCAAGGCCAGGGAAAGGTGATCGTCAGCATGAAGGGGGGAACACCCACCTTCGTCGACCCGGTGGACGAGGAAAACCGCGACATCCGCATCAAGGGATTCAGCGGCAGCGGCCACCTGTCGAGCGTGTTGAAAAACGTGATCGACCTCGGCTACCGCGAGGTGAAACGCCCGAGCCTCCCCGTGAATCTCTTCGTCGAGGACAACGCCCTGACGCTCTGCACGGCACGCCGCGACGAAAAGGGGAAAATCGTGAAAGAGTACGACTACCTCGTGATGAAAGTGGCTAACGGGACACTCGACCCGGAGACGGTGACCGCGACGTACGACACCGAGTCGCGCACCTTCATGCTCACCCAGGAGGGCGAGGTGATCATCGGTGGCCGGGCCAGCGCCGACGACCAGTTGTACGCCTGCATCTTCGAGAGCACCAAGGAACACGTGATGCTCCAAGAGCTGAGGACGCGGGGCGAGTCGGGTTCCACCGTCATCAGTCTCCCCAAAGGCTGGGACTCGGAAGCGATCTTTATCTACGTCTTCGTCAACTCGACACGCGAGCGACTCTCCTCCCCGTCGACACGCGCCTACCCCGCCCCGACGGAAGCCGAGCTACTCGAAGCGCGGCTGGTCGAGCTACAAAAAGAAGAACTAGAGAGAAAACGGGTGGCCGCGCTCGACACCGTCATCGACCGCAAGCAACGGGTCGTCGAGGCCATGCTATCCGCCCGCGAAACCTCGTTCAAGGCACGGGAAGACGCTATCGCTGCCGGGAAAACTCCCCGCGAGGCACGGCAGGAAGAAACCCGCGTCTACGACGAGTTAATGGAAGCCTTCCACGCGACCGAGACCGAGGAAGACGACGCCCAGATCGAGGCCGAGGAACGCACCGCCATCGAAAAAAGGGAACGCGAGGAGAAAGCCCGCCAGAAGGCAAAGGAGCGCCGCCGGGCTATCGCCGCCCGCGTTGCCGCTGAACGCGAGGAGGAACGGGAACTCCGCCGCCTCGAAAAAGAGGAAAAGAAAAAGAGACTCGAAGAGTTGAAAAAATCATGAACGAAGGCCGCGTGAAAACGCGGCTTTCCTCTTGATTAACCCACCCGCTTCACGCCCGTTTCGTTATCTCGAAAAATATTCGTAACTTTGAAGTTCGTTTGAAAACAATTTGACAAATGGAAGAAAGTTTTATTCATTATATAGAGAGTAGTATCAAGGAAAACTGGGATCGTCCGGCATTGACCGACTACCAGGGAGTAAATTGCAACTACAAGGATGTTGCCCGGAAAATCGAGAAATTACACATCCTGTTCGAGCACGCGGGCATCAAGAAAGGCGACAAGATCGCCTTGTGCGGCAGGAATTCCACCAACTGGGGAATCGCTTTCCTCGCGACGCTCACGTACGGGGCCGTCGCGGTACCGATCCTCAACGAGTTCAAACCCGACAACATACACAACATCGTCAATCACTCGGAAGCACGCCTGCTCTTCGTGGGTAGCGTCGTGTGGGAAGGATTGAACGAGGCATGCATGGAAGCGCTCGAAGCCATCGTCAGCATGGAAGACTACTCGCTCATTGTGTCGCGAAGTCACGCCCTGACGCTCGCGCGGGAACGCCTCAACGAGCTATTCGGGAAGAAATTCCCCGACCGTTTCCGCCCGGAAGACGTCACCTACGAGCGTGACAAGCCGGAAGAACTGGCCATCATCAACTACACGTCGGGAACCACCAGTTTCTCGAAAGGGGTCATGCTCCCCTATCGCAGCCTCTGGTCGAACCTCGCCTTCGCGTTCGGCGTGTTCGGCAAACAACCCGGCGAGCAGGTGATATCCATGCTTCCCATGGCCCACATGTACGGGCTGGCCTTCGAGTTCATCTACGAGTTCGCCAGCGGGGCCCACGTGTTCTTCCTGACGAGAACCCCGTCCCCGAAAATCATCGCCGACGCGTTCGCCACGGTAAGACCCAACCTGATCATTTCCGTACCGCTCATCATCGAGAAAATCATCCGGAAAAAGGTATTCCCGGCGCTCGAGAAACCGCTGATCAAGCTCATGCTCAACCTGCCGTTGCTCGATAAAAAGGTGAAAAACTCCATCCGCCAGAAAGTGATCGACGCTTTCGGCGGTAACTTCAAGGAATTGATCGTCGGCGGGGCGGCCCTTAACCGGGAGGTGGAAGAATTCTTGCGATCCATCGACTTCCCGTACACCGTGGGCTACGGCATGACCGAATGCGGCCCGATCCTCTCGTACGCCGGCTGGGAAACTTTCAAGAAGGGATCGTGCGGGCGACCGGTTCCCCGGATGCAACTCAAAATCGACTCGCCCGACCCGGCACACGTCGTCGGGGAAATACTGGCCAAGGGCGACAACGTCATGAGCGGTTACTACAAGAACGAGGCCGCCACCCACGCCGCGTTCACCCCCGACGGGTGGCTCCGCACGGGAGACCTCGGGTTGATCGACGAGGAAGGCAACCTCTTCATCAAGGGACGCAGCAAGAACATGATTCTCGGCCCCAGCGGGCAGAATATCTACCCGGAAGAAATCGAGGATCACCTCAATAACCTACCTTACGTGAGCGAATCCATCGTGGTCGAGAAAGAAGGCAAACTGATCGCCCTCGTCTATCCCGATTTCGAGGCCATCAACGCCGACAACAAGAACTCCGACGAGGCCATTAACGCCATCATGGAGGAAAACCGGAAGCAGATCAACGAAACTCTCCCGGCCTACAGCCAGATCGCCAAAATCAAGATATATAACGAGGAATTCGAGAAAACACCCAAGAAAAGTATCAAGAGATTTTTATATCAATAACGGCCGGGCCGTTATTGATAGTTACAGGTTGCAGGTTACATTCGCCTTCGGCAAGTTACAGGTTCGTCTGTTACAAGTTTCTCACCCGAGCGCGGGCAACTTGTAACTTGCAACTCGCCGAAGGCGAATGTAACTTGTAACTTGATTTTCGACAAAGGCAAACCTCACGGGTTCACCTTTATCGAAAATCAAATATAAACGCCCGCCCTCGATCAGGATACCCCTGCCCTTGCCTGCCAGGCGGTTCTTCTCGTTGTTCACGTTCACGGCCACCACCTTACCGTCGAAAAACGGGGTCACGTCATCGAAAATCGTGTGGCCCACGAAGATACGTTTGACACCATACCGTGCCAGAATCCGGTCGACGTCCTCCGCCGTGACGGGACGGTATTTCGGATCATCCTTCACCATGCCCCGGAACCAGAAGGGTCCCCGGTCGCGATAGATGGAATCGGACAAGGCGGATAACGCCTGCCGCTCCTTCTTGGAGAGGAATATTGATTTGCCGACCTCCTCGTTTACCACTTCCACGGGAGTTCCCAACCCGGTAAACTCGTTGCTCAACCCGGCATGCACGAAAAGGTTGTCGCCCACGATCTGGATCAGGTTGCGAGTCCGCAGCCAACGCCCCAGCTCGCTGTCCTCGTGCCACAAATCGGTGTATTCCACGCCCAGTTGCTTGGCCAGGTTCTTGTACTTGTCACGGGTATATTTCAAGTTGCCGCGCAGCACCATTTCCTCGTGATTTCCCAGCATGAAAACCATCGCTCCACCGGCTTCCCGCGCTTCCTCCTCCAACTTGTACATCAGCCAGAAGATCGGCAGCACGTCCTTCCCCCGGTCAAAGATATCACCGATGACAATCACCTCGTTCTTGCCGTACGTCCACTCGTAACGCTTCCCGATCACCCCGTTATTGCGCAACACGGAAATAAAGCTCTCCAGATCGCCGTGCGGGTCGGAAATAACGAGTGTCTTCTCCCGTTGTCCCGTCTTCCAGGCCGGACGCTCGATCGGGTGCAGCTTCACCCGGAAACGGTGGTTCCCCTTCTGGGAAACGACATCCAGCGAGAAATTCTTCGGGATCTTGTCCAACACCTTGTCTCGCAGCTTGCCGTTCTTGTCCACCCGGATCACCCGCACACGGCCCGCCTTGTCGTATAACACGTACGGCCCGTCAACCGGGGCCGCTTGCCCCTTTTTATTCCCCGTTTTCCCCGGCTCGTCACAATACCCGAACCCGGAAATAAAACTAAAGAATAACCAAAAAACGAATACTTTTATCATGTTTACTTTGTTCATGTTGATTGTTTTACGCAAGGAATGGGTAGAAGTTCGCTTTCATCTTAGAACTCCCCCCAAACCTGCATCACACCCGTCAAAAACACGCTTAATTCACCACTTTCAACTTCCACCACTGTTCCGGGTTCTTGATACTCCGGAACCAGTACGTGTCCTTGTAATCCCGGATCACCGTGAATCCACTGGAGGAGAAGAAGAAATTCTTACGCATGGAAGTGACATTAGCGTGTCCCGTGTAATCCCCCCGGTTAGCCCAAGGCGACGGGTTGTAGGAATTCGTCGCTTTCGAGCCGCTGCTATTCTTGAACACCACGCGGTCAAGCGAGCCATCCAGCATATCAAACGTGTCGAACCCGTAACGATAATACTTATCCACCCCTTCCTCGACACAACGGAACGAGAAGGCTCCCGGGTTTTTATCGTTATAATCCAGTATCACCATGAACTCCCTGAAGTTCGGGCGATCAGCGATCAACTCGTCCCATAAAGCTTTCAAATCATCGCTCATGTCCACGACCTTGTACCAGCTGATTCCCTTGCTATCCTTGTTCTCGGAACGGAATAACTCGACCGCGCGTTTGCCAGGGTCTTGCTCGAAAGTCGGGATTTGTTCCGGTGTCAGGTTCAACGGGATATCCACGACAACACCGACGCGGATGGCATGCTCCGGGTCATTCGACTCGAAAGCCCGGTTATTCCCGGACGTGCCCTCGACCAATGTCAACGCGTCGAAAGAAACACCCTCGATTTCCACGCGCTTGCTGAACTGACACCCGTTGTCGGTCAACAGGTAAGGCACGGACACGGTGATCAAATCCCCGTCACTCCTGTACGTGATCGAACAGACGTGCGACAAGGAATCGAGGGACATCGACGAGCCTTCATTCTCTTCCCCGTTAACGTACAATTGCCACAACTCGTAGGCCCCGGTCGTGAACAAGTCCTGCACGGCGGGTAAATTGCCGACAGACTCCCAATCGGCAGCCGTGGCCCGAACCAGCGCCACTTCCACCCGGTTCTTCTTGCCGACGAGTTTTATGGAATCGTCCGCCACGGAACGGATCACGAACTCGAAATCACCCTCCAGTCCCTTGGAAAGACTCACGTACTGGGGATCGGCCAGGATATGCAACGGGCTGTAAGAATCGAAAGAAAGAATCGCGCTCTCCTCCATCGTCAATTTATAGGAATAATTCCCCGCCCGCCGGGCGATATCGGCCAGCATATCCACGCACCCCTCGTCCTTGAAGGAGAACAGGAAGGTGTAGCCCCCGTACGTCCCGGCTTTCGGGTAGTATACCAGTTTCCAGCCCTCGGGGGAAGCTTTCAGGGTTTTATTGCAATTAGCCAGGTAAGCCTGTCCTCTCGCGTCCGACGACTCGGAGAACACCCGGTCATCATCGGTACAAGCCACCACGAGCAGCAAGCTTGTAATCCATAAATATATATATTTTCTCATAGGTCTTCCGTTTTATTCATTAGTACCGTGTAACACTTTCTGAACCGCTTTCTCCGCCCTATCCTGCAAAGAATAAAGATCCAGATTCCAAACCTCCTGGTAATAATTCAGGATCATGTCGAACTTGTCTTCCAGCATCTTTTTAGCCTCGTCCGTGGCCGGTTTCTGTAACAACGCGTCCCACTCCTCCCGGCTACAAGAAAGCATCGTGGCCACCATCTCGGCCACGTCGATATTCGGCTCGCTCATGGCGTAGGGCGTGATGAACCCGGCGTCGTAAGCCTCTTGGGCCTTCACGTTCTTCCACTGCTCCACGTACCCGCCGGAGATGGACTCGTACTCCTTCGGGAATTCCTGCGTCAGGACGGCGACGATGGCGAAAGCACCGTGGATGGACGACATGTATTTCTTTAACCTCGCGCTATCGCTCTCCGAGAAATTGTTCACGGCGTAAAGAACGATCTGGTGCTCGCTATCAGAGGCCCCTTGCGTGAACGAACCGTCGTCGTTGTAACGGGCCGAACCGATGAACACCACTTGCTTGGGAGATATCCGGTTGAAGAACGTCTTCCCCCCTTCCTCCACGTAAGGCTCCACCCACATGGTCTTCAACGCCCGGGCCAACTCCCACGCCTTCCCTTCCTCCGGCGGCGTGAGGTTGTATCCCAGACCGGTCTGGGAATCCTCCCACTTGTACACGATCTCTATATTATAAGGCTTCACGAAGTTTTCCAGTAGCCACAAATCCACTTCCGTTCGATCTCTCTCGGAGGTATCGAAAATGGAGGGCCCCAAATCATCATCCGAGCAAGCAGCCAGTGTGAACAGCATGATCCCGGCAAGTAATTGTAAAATATATCTTTTCATGATCTTCTAGTTTAACCGTTAAAACAATCATCTATCTCGGGTTGGGTTCCACGCCGAACCCTTGGGCTTCCGTGGGAATTTGCACGGCCCGGCGCAAATCGTCTTTCGCCAGCGTGATCGGGGCCATGTCCGAATCCCGGAAGGTGTGAGTCACGGGTAAATGGAAGCGCTTGATGTCAAACCAGCGCAATCCCTCCTGCAAGAACTCTTTCCGACGCCAGTCCACGATACATTTCAAGATGGACATCTGATCCTCGTCGATCTCGCTCGCGTAGAACGGTTCCACGTCGGGGAACAATTCCGGGAGATCATCATAAAAGTTCTTGATCTTCTCCAACGTGGCTTGATAAGGCGTGAAATCGGCGTTAATATCCTCCGGGTTAACCCGCACCCGTTCTTTCAACAAGATATTCACGTCGATCAGGGCCGAGTCGAACTGGTGTTTCATCGTGTAGGCCTCCGCCCGGTTCAACAAAGCCTCTTCGCCGGATAATAACGCGGCGAAACAATAGCCCTTACCGGTCGTCGAACCGACGGCATTGTACTTGAATTGCTCCTTGAATTTACGCATCTGGCAAGCCTGAGAAGCCGTGTAAGTCGAATACACGTAATAAGTACAGCTTGAACCGGATCTCCCGCAAACCGTCTCGGTCAACAACTCCGTGCTCAGTTCCTTGGTCATGCCGAAACGCAAACTGGTAGAACTGAAATCACGCGCCCACCAACTGCAACCGCCAACGAACAGGATCACGGATTGCTCGGCCGACGTGAAATAATTCTGCTGATAGTAGTCTTTATCCGACACGTTAAATTGCTTCCCTTTCAAGTCGCGTATTTTCTTCACGGGATTGTTACCCAACGCCCGGGTCGCGTAAGTGATCACCTTGTCCCACTCGCCCTTGTACAGGTAGAAACGAGCGGCGAACGCGGCCGCGGCGGCTTTCGTGAAGTGATATTTCGGGGCCTCGTAAGATTCGTCCTTGATCAACGGTAATCCTTCCAACAGGTCCTTTTCGATCAACTCGTACGTCTCCTTCAACGTGTTGCGCTTGTAATAAACGATGGGCACCGTTTCCGGCTCCGTGCAATAGGGGATCCCCAGCATGGATTCCGCCCCGTTGGGAACGTAATGCTCGGCGAATATATTCACCAGCAAGAAATGGTTGAACGCCCGGCAAAGCAGGGCTTCACCCTTGGCCTCCGCGTACTCGGGAGTATCACCCGCTTCCCTGATCGCCCGCAGGGCATGATTGGCCGCGGCAATGGCATTATAGTAGCCGGTCCAGATATACGTCGGGGTGTCCTGCCCGGTCTGCGATCCCGGCTCCCAGTAATACATCTCCTCGTTCAGAATCGACCGGCTGTGCGTCCCGGTCACAACCCGCTCGCCAACGTTATCACTCATCACCTCGCACACGTGGTAATAATGACAATCGGGGTAAGCCGATACCAACAGTTCCTTCACCGCCTCGGGGGTATCCAATACCGTACGATTGTCGGGTACTACATCCAGGAAAGAGTTACAGGCCGAGGCAAACAACAACATCATTCCTCCGGTTATTATCTTATATGCTTTCATACTTTCTGTGTTTAATTCAAAAACTACTTTCATCATCAGAAACCTACCTTCAAGGCAAAGGTTACTTGTCTCGGAACGGGCATGGCCACACCTCCGGAACGGAAGAACTCGGGATCCTGCCCGTGTAACTTCTTGTCCCTGTAAAGCAAGGCCACGTTGGAAATCATGCATTTCAACTGAACGGAACTTAACCCGACACTCTTCATCCAGCGTTTCGGGAAGCGATAGGCCAGGCTGATGTCTTTCAGGCGGATGAACGAACCGTCGGCTATCCGCACGTTCGAGTAGTTGTAAGCGTTGTACGCCACCTGGTACTCGTTCTTCGGGCGCTTGTATTGTCGCCGGGAAAGAATAGCAGGAATGTTCGTTTTCAACTCGTCACCCGGCAACACCCAACGATCGGAGAATTCATTCGGCATGGCGTCCAGATCGGAATAATCGTAATGATAATAACGATGCAAACGGATCTTGTTGCCAAACTGGTAATTGACGAACACGTTTAACGTGAAATTACTGTAACTAAACGTGTTACCGAAGCCTCCGAAATACTTGGGATCAACGGGACCTTCATATTTCAGGAAGTCAATCTTGATCGTCTCCTGAAAATTCACGTCCCCGGTAACAACTTCCCCGTTCTCGTTGAGAGAGCGCGGGATTCCCTCGTCGGACAAGCCCATGTAAGGAATCGAGAATATACCCCGAACCGGGTAACCTTCCCGCGGGCTTCCTTCCGCTTTCACGAAGTCGATGACCCGCGGACGGGATTTGAGGTCTGTCACCTCGTTCTGGTTATAGGAGAATGTCAAGTTACTTGACCATTTAAAAGCTCCCTTATCAAAGTTCTTGGTGTTCAACGTGAATTCCACGCCATTCGATTTCATGTTGGCAAAATTAGCCTTCTTCGAAACCTCACCACCGATACCGGAAGTACGTATGTTACCGATCAGGTCGAACCCTTTCCGCCAGTAAGCGTCAAACGTCAGGCTGATCCGGTTGTCCAAAACTCCCACGTCTACCCCCACATTGAACTCGTACTGCTTTTCCCAAGTTAACTCACTATTCTCCAACGAACTAATGTATATCATGTTCTCTTTATCACTTTGAGTAGGCCGGAAAGTGGCGTCATTGTAGTACACGGGAAGCGAGTTGCTGGAAGAACCCATGCTGGCCGTAAGACCGTAAGTCGCCCGCAAGGTCAGGCGGGATATCTTTTCCACCGACTGCATGAATTTCTCGTTGTAGATATGCCACGCGCCACTCACGTTCCACGTCGGTAACCAACGAGCGGAACGGGATTTTCCCAGTTTATTGGAACCGTCATAACGCCCGGTTAGATTGAACACGTACAAATCGTTGTAACTGTACCCGGCAGTGGCGAAGAAGGCCACGAAACGATCGTAATTCTCGTCCATCCCGTAGAAGTTTACCCCGTTTTCAATCTGTTGTTTGATGATCCTGTAATCAATGAAAGGAACTCCACCACGATCCCACTGGTAACCGAAACCATTGAAGAAAGAGGACTTGCGGTTGGAATAACGCACCTCTTCCCCGGCCATCACGTTCAACGTGTGAAGCCCGCCGTTAAAGGATGTGTTATAATTGACCATGGCCCGTTGATAGTAGTTCAACAAATCATTCTCTTTCCGGTTGTAGAATCCACCCTTCGGCATAACGACCTCTTTGGGATAACCGGGACGCTCCGGGTCATCGTACAAGAATTTGTTGTACTTGCGGATATAGGCATTCGACGCCGAACGATAAGCCTCGGCCGCGTTGGATTGCTCGTGAATACGGTGTTCACGGGTCGTTTTCACGTAACGAACGGCCCCCAACGCTTTTATCTCCAGACCTTTCAAGGGACGAACTTCTAATTCTGCCTGGAACTTCGTATCCATCATGTTTATTTTCAAACGATTATTATCCAACTCGTTCAATATGCTGAACGGGGTGTAATTCATCATGTAGTACTCGTAATTCCCGTCATCATCATAAGCCCGCATGGCCCGGCTGGTGTTCAAGGCGTAGCTGAACGGGTTGATGTCAAAATCACGCTCGAATGTACCGGAAACGGCATTCGTTCTCCGGCTGTTGGTCCCGGGAGCTTCCTGCATACGGATGGAAGCGTTGGTTACCAGATTCAAGGTGATCCATTTCTTTATGTCAAACGAAGCGTTCATGTTGGCCGTGTAACGATTTACCTTATCCGCGATCGTCCAGCCCCCGTCATTGAAGTAACTCAAGGAAGCGTAGAATTTGGACTTGTCGGAACCGGATGTCAAACTCAAAGAGTGAGACTGTTGCAACGTGTTACGAAACAGGATATCAAACCAATCCGTGTTGGCCATTTCATATTTCCGCAAGAAAGCGGCCTTCGCCTCCGGGGTATTCTGTAAACCGAAACCGGTTTCCGGATCGTAGGAATTGATCGCCGTCGCCATTTTCCAGTAAATACCTCCACTGGAACTGTTCAGAACGGAAGCGTAGTTTAACCACCCCTTCTCTTCCATTTCCTTGTAAACCATCATTTGCTCTTGAGAGTCCATGATGTCAAACTGGGAATAAGAGGGTTTCATACGTACCGTGAATTCCCCGCTATAATTCACCTTCATCGTTCCCTTCTTTCCTTTTTTAGTCGTGATCACGACCACGCCGTTCATCGCCCGGGCCCCGTACAACGCCGTTGCCGAAGCATCTTTCAATATCTGGAATGACTCGATATCATCGGCATTTAACCCGGCGATGGCCGAACTGATCAGGGTTTCCGTGTCGCCCGAAGAAAGATCATCCACGGACATTTCAACCACATCTTCCAATACCAACCCGTCAATTACCCACAACGGTTTCTGGTTTCCATAGATGGACGAGGCTCCCCGTACCCGCAGTTTCGGCGAGGCCCCGAAAGTTCCCGACACGTTCTGTATCTGAACTCCCGCCGCTTTTCCCTGTAACATCCGGCTGATGTCGTTGGAACCTTCCACCATGGCATCCTCTCCCTTCACGATATCCGCGGCACCGGTAAATAATTTACGGTCTATTTTCTGATAGCCGGTAACCACGACCTCATCAATGCTCTTTATTTCTTCTCTTAAAACAACTCTTTTCAAGGTTGTCGAGTCGGAAGCCGGAATCAAGCGGCTCTCGTAACCGACGAATGAGATTTCCAGCAATACTTTCATGTTGGGGACTTTTATCGAGAACTGGCCATTTATGCCCGTCACCGTCCCCCGCATAACTCCTTTATTATCATTCTCTTTTCCCTCCTTCACTTTTATCGTCGCCCCGGGTAGAGGATCACCGCTCTCGTCAACGACCATTCCCTTTATCACGATCTCGCCTTGTTGTTTCTCGTCCCTCCCGAACAGGATGATCGTGTGGTCTTTAATCCGAAAAGAGATATTCGAATTCTTCAGACATTCCTTCAGAATCGTCTCGATATCTGTCTGTTTCATGTGTAACGTGATATTCTTTAATCCCATTACCATCGCGTCATTAAAGAAAAAGGTAAAATCCGACTGGTTTTTCACCTGCTCCATGAATTGAGCGAAATTTCCGTTATCCAAACTTATATCCAATTTAACCTGCTGGGAGTATGCAGCCCCGAAAGATTGGTAAATCGTGAACATAAGGAGAAGTAAAGTTACCTTCATAATCCGACATGTTTTTTTTAATGACCCGTACTTAGGAGGGTCATATTCTCCGTTTTTTTTCATACATTTGTAACGTTTAAGTTATTATTGCTGATAAACTTATTCTTGGGGCAACTCGTGTTACAGCACAGGTTGCCTCGTTTTTTATTATTCAATATACAATTATAGTTCGATCCTCTACCCGAAATCGCACGGATTGCGTGGTCTCGATAATATCCAGAACCTCCGAGAAATCCTCGTACTTCTTCGCCTCCCCGGTAAAAGTTACATCTTTCAGTTCCTCGCGGGAAAAAACGACATCCACGTTATACCAACGAGCCATGTGATGTAGTAAATCCTCCAGACGAATGCTCTTGAACACCATGCGCCCTTCCCGCCAGGCCGTGTACATTTCCACGTCCACATCCTGTTTTGTTAGTTTTCCGTTGATCAATGTTCCCTGTTCTCCCGGTTCCAGACGTACTTTATCATCCGAATCCCGGACTTTCAGTTCTATTGATCCCCGTACCAAGGTGGCCACCGTAGCGTCGTCATCTTTATAGGCATAGACGTTAAACGCAGTTCCAAACACTTTCACGCGGGCTTCTTCGGTCTCTACCACGAATTGCTTTTGTTTATCGTGAGAGACATCGAAAAAGGCTTCCCCTTCCAAATATACCTTCCGCTTATCGCCCACGAATTCCACCGGATAGCGTAAACGGGTCTCCGCGTTCAACCAAACCCGCGTTCCATCACTCAGCATTAAAGAGAATTCCCCGCCTCTCGGAACCGTGATCGTGTTGAATTGTTCTTTTTGCTTCACTTTCGTCCCGTCGACCCGGTATTTGATGATACCCGAATCCTGTTTGATTATCACACCATTTTCCTGTTTTATGTTGCACGAGCGATCGGAAGTTAATAATATCTCTTCCCCGGAAGCCAATTGAAGGGTCGCTGTCGGTTTCCCGGCCGGAATGACTCTCGCGGTTACCTGTGTTTTGTTGATTTCCGGTAATTTATCATTCGAGCGAAAGTACACGTAAAGCCCGACGAACAACACGATCACCGCCGCATAGCGAGTCCAACGAATCACACGTCTCCTTTGTCTCATCCGGCTCTCGCTCTTTTTCCGTTCCAACAAGTTTTTCAGGGCTTCCTGCCAGTTAATTCGCTCGTAAGCCCGCACTTTCCCCGAAGTAATCTCTTCACGTATCAACTTATCGAACAAATCTTTGTGACGAGGAGATTCCGCGAGCCAACGTTCCAGTTGCTCTTTCTCCGCATCAGATATATTTCCCAGTATGTACCGGGAGATTATTTCTGACACCTGAAAAGTTTTATCCTCTGTATTCATATATATATTTTTATTCGCGTTCTATGAATAAAACACCACAGGAAATAAAACGGGGGGATGAAAAAGAAGAAAAATAAATTATTTTATCGGGGAAATTAAAATCAGAAGAAAATTGGCACGAAAAAACCTAGCCCAAGAACCTGTAAACGAACGCTTAACCGCTTCTTTCCTTCTTTCTTGTATTCTTTTGCCGTGTCAAGCGAGATTCCCATTTTTTCCGCGACTTCCGAGATTTTATACCCCTCCAGCGATAACAACATCACATTCCGGTATTGCCGGGGAAGTTCCTGAACCACTTCCATCACGCGGGAATAAGCGTCTTCCTCCATCACCCGGTCCCAGAAAAGATCGACATCATCACACTCCCGTAACACGAAAGCCTCGTAGCGTCCCTTTACTTGCTCGTGGCGAATGTAATTGGCACACCGGTTTTTCACGGAAGAATAAAGATATACTTTCAAGGCCGTGATGTTTTCAAACTCTTTTTTTTGTCCCAACATGGAGATAAAAAACTCTTGAACGATATCTTTTGAAGCTTCCTCGTTACTGATGTATTTACTGGCAAAAAGTACCATGGGTACGTAAAACTGTTTATACAATAAGGTATAAGCAGTATCATCATCCTTGGCTAAATGTTCTAACAGTATCTTTTGCTCGTTCTGCATGAAATCTCGTAATCACATGATTTACAAAAACAAATACATCATCAACAAACGTTCATTTAATGCAATCAAATTTAAAGAAAATAACTTATCTATCCCAAGAAAACTGGCATTCTTTTTATCGTTGATAATGATTTTGTTAACAAAATAAGTAACAATTTACCATTATTAAGAATACATTCATTTTTAACTATCATTAAATGAACGTTTTATGATATAGAAAAATCTGCATCATAACAAGTTGTTAAACTGTATCACACAAGCAGATACACCGTGTATGCAACATAAATAATAAACAACACAACGCCCTCTCCTCGCCCTATCTTGAAGCCTGTACGCATAAAAGGTAAAAGAATCAAAGATGATCCGAACATCACACCCATATCCAACCAGTTTATCTGGTTTGTCTCCACGGGAGTTATCGTTGCGGTCAGTCCTAACACGGCTAGAAGATTGAATATATTTGACCCGACCACGTTACCGATCGCGATATCCGTACGCTTTTTCATGGCAGCAACCACGGAAGTTGCCAACTCCGGCATACTCGTCCCGGCAGCCACGATAGTCAACCCGATCACGGCTTCACTCCATCCCAACGCCTTGGCTATACTCACGGCGTTATTCACAAGTAGATCCGATCCCCAAACCAGCAATCCCAACCCGATAATCACGAATACCACATCCAGTATCCAACTCTTCGTCACCTTAATTTCCTCTTCACCCTCGGTCACTTCCCCCCGTTTAGCTTTATACACGCAATATATCATATAAGCACATATCCCGACAAAGAACAATATTCCAGCCCACCGTCCGAAACTACCATCATGAAATATCAACACGAACAACAACGTGGCCACCAGCATCACGGGCATATCAAAACGAACCAACCGGGGATTCACCCGCAACGGATAGATCATGGCAGAAATTCCAAGAATAGCACAAACATTGAATATATTCGACCCCATGACATTTCCCACGGCAATACCCGAATTACCAACTAATGCCGATTGCACGCTAACGAGCAGCTCCGGCGCACTCGTTCCGAACGCCACCACTGTCAATCCCACGACCAAAGGGGATATCCCGAAACGCACGGCCAATGAAGAACTACCTTTTACCAAGAAATCAGCCCCGAAATAGAGCACTACCAACGACACAAGAACAAGAAGTACCGGAATCAACATAGAAATTAAAAGTTAAAAGTTAGAAACTAAAAGTTATCGAGAACAATTATTCATCGTTATTCGTACTTTTGAAGTTTCAAAATTAATAATAAAATAACAACTTAACAGGCATGTTAAAGTATTTTCGAGGATTATTAAACACGGCAAAACATAATCCCAAACTGGGAGGACTGGAAATATTCAAGTACATCGGACCGGGATTACTCGTCACCGTCGGCTTCATTGATCCGGGCAACTGGGCTTCCAATCTCGCTGCCGGGGCTGAATTCGGGTACTCGCTCTTGTGGATGGTGACCCTCTCGACGATCATGCTGATCGTGTTGCAGCATAACGTGGCGCACCTGGGTATCGCTACCGGATTATGCTTGTCGGAAGCCGCCAGCGAGTATTTGAAGCCCCGTTACGCGAAAGGAATCCTGTATTCAGCCATGCTAGCATCTGTCTCGACGTCCCTGGCCGAGATTCTTGGAGGTGCTATTGCCCTGCAAATGTTGTTTAATATCCCGATCCGGGCAGGCTCGCTACTCGTGATGATTTTCGTGGCTATCATGCTGTTTTCCAACACCTACCGGGTTATAGAGAAATGGATTATCGCGTTCGTCTCGATTATCGGTTTGTCATTTATCTACGAACTCTCTCTCGTAGATATAGACTGGAACACGGCTCTCCCGGCATGGGTCACACCCGCTTTTCCCAAAGGCTCCATGGTTGTTATCATGAGCGTGCTGGGCGCCGTCGTGATGCCCCACAACTTGTTTCTCCATTCGGAAGTTATCCAAAGCCGCCAATGGAATATTCAGGACGATAAAGTCATAAAAAAACAATTACGCTACGAGTACGCCGACACGATCCTATCCATGGTTATCGGTTGGGCTATCAATAGCGCCATGATCCTTCTGGCTGCCGCCACGTTCTTTAAAAGCGGTACTCCCGTCACGGAACTCGAACAGGCAAATTCCCTGTTAACGCCCTTATTGGGTAGTAACGCAGCGGTAATCTTTGCCGTGGCCCTCCTGTTTGCCGGCATATCTTCCACGATCACCTCGGGGATGGCCGCCGGGTCTATCTTTGCCGGGATATATAAAGAACCCTACGATATCAAGGACAGCCACTCCCGCATCGGCGTGCTGACCTCACTCATCATCGCTTTTGCCTTGATTATGGTGATATCTAACCCGTTCCAAGGATTGATCTACTCGCAAATGGCCCTCAGTGTCCAGCTACCCATCACGATCTTCTCGCAAGTATACCTAACCTCCTCCTCCAAAGTCATGGGCAAATACAAAAACTCGGCCTATACCAAATGGCTCCTGTACGTGATCGGGGGAATCGTTACCTTGTTGAACGTGATGTTGCTGCTCAGCTTTTTGTAAAAGAAAAGCCAATCCACAAAGGGACCGGCTTTTCATTATCTTGTTAATCCAGTTTTTCGACCGTGTAAAGAACTTCATCACAGAACCCAGTCTTGGCATACATTTTCTCCGCTGAAAGTCCCCCGACATTATTCAAACGATAAACAGCGATCCCTCCCGGTTTGGCAGACAGGCCGTGATCTTTGATGGCAACCGTAAGTTGTACATACGTATCTTCCACGCCCTGAGGATCTTTTATCTCAGTACAATCCATCCCCGTTATCGTGCAATTCTCCGCATCCCCATCAATCAATACTCCATCTGAAAGTGTCCCGACGTTAAACGCATATATTTTATTATTGCTCAAATAAAAAAACACATTCTTCTCACCTAACACGTAATCTTTCCAGGGAGAAGAGTTTGCGTACAATACTTTCGTACCTGCTATAAAGTTCGATGCTTCATACAAATGAGGGTAGTCGCTTCTGGAAAGTACTTGTTTGAATTCTGACACGAATATCGTTTTCCAAGATGAATTGAATCCGGTCTTACTCTTTATAAGAATATAATCACCCGTTTTCGTATCCTTCATCAATTCCCACATAAAATCTGTCCGTGTACTTTGATTCCCCATAATAACCAACTCAACCCCATCTCCCATATTATTAGGATCGTACTTGGAAAAATCATAATCCGCACCTGCTATAAAACTAAAATATCCCGCCTCACTTTTATTTACCATAAAACGATTATGCAGATTATCGTAAAACATGAGTCCTACCGACTCGCCAATAGAAGATGCCGCGTTATAATCTTTCGGGTCTGTCAGGAATACAAGTTCCGGATTCCAGTCCGCTTTCGCATTATCACCGTTCAGCCTATTATACACTTTACCATTAGCAATCAAGTAGTCACCGGAGGTGTGTCCGATATAACCGGTAATAACCAAATCCCCTTCCATCTCTTCTCCCATGATAAATTTCTCTCTCATGTAATTTTTCCTTGTAAAAATCACCGGATCAAGATAAACACCACCGGTTTCATCATCACAAGTCACGATTACGGACTTATGTCCGAGCGGATTATAAACGTAAGAATCAGTTAATATGATACGTTTGGATTTTTGTCCCAAACGGGTCCCGTCATTCGCGTAGGAATAGATGTTTTCATAAAGAGTTGTCCCATCCTTTTTTAACATCGCCAGATCGTTCTCCCCGTCAACTCGACACAACATTAGTGTTCCCCCAGAATACTTACCCACTGTTACAAAAGAAGATTTGTTCATGGCAAAAACTCCTGTCTGTAAATCAATCACTTTAAATACTAAAGTGGTCGTAACTCCCGGCAAGACATCACCTATAATAACGTCCAGATCTTTTTCCCGTGACAAAGTATCCGCCACGGCCTGTTCCTTATTGTATTTATACCACACGTAAGAAAGTTCAGATTTATCACCAAACTTCGTGGTTACAGTCGGTTTTATTTCCAACTTCGAACCGATTTCTATCTCCTTGTATTCTTCAATACCTTCAATCGTGATGGCATCAATATCAACACCTCCAAATTTCGAGTTATCATCAACACATGAAAATTGAAGCAATAAAACCAAGATCAATATATATTTTAAATTCTCCATAATGATTTCTATATTTAAGATCAACAAATCAAAATCTTAGGGAACCATCCACCCCTGCATGATATTCCCGTTCTCGTCTTTAATCTCGTTCTGCGTAATTATTTTATACAATTTTCTGGCATAAGGAGTATAATATTCCATCTCGTAAGCAATCCCATATACACCACCATAAGAACCATAATTACCATCCCAGAAATCATGTCCCGTCATTTCAATAATCATTTCATGTTTCTTTCTCGAGTACTCACCGAACAATTTTTTGAACGCCGTCATGTCACCATAATATCCCGTTCCTTCAGGCATCTTTACCATATCGGCAATGATCAAACGTATCTCGGCTCTATCCACGTAAGCAACCCCTAAATCAGAAGTTCCCACGAGACGCAGGGTAAGCGACACGGCTTCCTCCGTGATTCCCTTATCTCCCTTTATTAGATTAACGGGCATCTTGTATACAAATTCTCCCGCCGGAAATTCGTAATACTCCGGAAGTTTTTCGTAATGCACTCCTTCTACCGCATCGGTTTTTTCTTTCACGACCTCGACCTTAAATTTTGCCGGAGCAAGCAAGGTATCCCCCAATAGTTTAACATCTACCGTTGTTGTTAACACGCCATCTGCTGTCAATAACGACACGAACACGCTATCCCGGCCATCTTTCACGACAGGGTAATATATATCATGCATGCCCGAATCATAAACTAGTCTATCATTCTTGCTGCAAGAACAAAGCACGGCTAAAATAAAAAGTATGAATATTTTTTTCATCGCTATTAATTTTTTATGTTACCAAAGTCAATTTCCGATGTCGGTATCGGTAAATTATAAACAGTTTTCAAGTCCTCAATCCCCACATTATCTTCTGCCCCGATAGCATCAAATAGTTTACGTTTATAATAAAAAAACAATTGTCCTTCTCCCAAAAACTCTCTCCTGTATTCCTGATAAATATAATCCTCTATATTTTGTGTCTCTTCAACGCTTACTAATCCTCTATGATTTCTCAATTTATTCAGATAACCATACGCCTCTTTCCCATTCGCACATTCCGCAGCAATCAAATAAAGCTCTGACAATTTGAACATTGGTATGTAGTTCATCCCGTTATACTTTGCCAAAACATACTCGTTGCCACTGGATGTTAATGTTAACCAGGAAGATCTGAAATCATTCTCCAAGCCCCCCGCATTAAAAATGTTTTGTTTACCCTTCACCGACATCAGTAACACATCCGAAAGCGAAGTTTCCGCAAAACTACTCTCGCTCAAATCTTTCAATTTCTGAACATCCAAAGTAAATATCAACTCGGATTGGAACATCGGATTTGTTGCAGTTGCCGCACTGGTAGCCAACATGTAAGAAGTCGGATTTTCCCCGTCTACCTCTCCGATAATTTCCTTCGCTATAGTCAAAGCTGCCTCTTTCTCATTTCCATAAAGATAAACCCGAGCCAGAAGAGCCGTAACGGCATAATAATTCATCCGTTCTCTTCTTTTATACATTGGTGATGATGAATCGGTGTTGTTAAAAGTTTCCCGATCCTTCATCAAGTCCCTGGCCGCAAGTAAATCTTTTTCTATTTTTACCAACACTTCCTTTACCGTCAACTGTGGCTGAGCGACATTCGTGTAAACCTCCACGTAAGGAATGGCAAGAGAATTCAAACCATTCTGATTATCCATTATCGGCGACGACGCGAAAAGTCGAAGAACATTAAAATGAAGCAAGGCTCGAAGGGCTAGAAATTCTCCTTTATAAATATGATGAATATCCTCGGACGTGAATACATCCCGCTTGGCATCAATAAATAGTAAAGCTTGATTTATATTGGCTATCGCGGAAAAATGACTTGACCAAATAGACAATATCCTTGATTCTTCCCCTTTTTCCGTGTAATTATATCCGGCAGCATTTTTCAAACTATGATCGTATCCCGTCGATGTATTACTACGGGGACTTGCATAATATTGAGCCAAAGAATCCATATAGGCATAGGATAAATTCTTACCGTAAAGAGTGCTGGTTGACATCAGAGCATAAACTCCAATCAACGCATCCCGAAACCCCGCTTCCGTCGAAAACAGATCTTCAGCTTTCATATCCGTTTTAGGAGAAACATTCAACCAATCATTACACGAAGTAAGTGCCAGGATCAGTGAAAGAATGATAGATTTATTCATTAATTTTTTCATACAACAATCAAATTAAAAAGTTACTTGAGCAGATAACGAGAACGTTCTGGCATAAGGATAAGAGGTTCCTCTCTCCATCTTTACCGTAGATGATTTAAATATATCATTACCGATAGCCGATACTTTTAAACGCTGAATACCCATTTTACGAAGCTGATCACCACTAAAATCATAACTAAGGGACAACGATTGAAGCTGTATATAATTCTCTTTTTCAACAAAACGTGAAGTCGGGTTCGTCACGGAAACATCACTGACTTTCTTGAATTTAGCCACGTCCCCGGGAGCATTCCAGCGATCATACAAGATTCGCTTATCCCCGTTTTCGTTCGGGTTCACGTTCTCGATCTTGTCTACCAAAGTCGAATTGTATAAATAACCACCATATTTGTAATACATGTACGCATTCAACTCCCATTTTTTATAGACGAACATCGTTCCGATTGTTCCGTACACTTTAGGATCGGTCGAGCCAAAAGGCTTGTAGTTTGCCGAGCTCCATTCATTTACCTTATTCCCGTTCATATCGAGAAAAATCTCTTCTCCCGTGGCCGGGTCAATACCAAGAGACTCGTTCACCCAGATCGTATTTTGGGACAATCCCTCTTTATACCTTATCATCGGTTTATTTTTCACATCCGCATCCTGCGATTCGTTAAAAGCCGTCAACGCCTTGTTGATCTTCATCACTTTATTTTTGTTATGAGCCAAATTGAAGATCAAATCCCAGATTATATCTTTATCCGTATCGCGAATAACGGTTCCTTTTAACGTCAACTCTACGCCACTATTCTTCACCTGTCCCAAATTCTCTTTATAAGAAGAAAAACCTAATGACGGGGCAACGGTGACATCAATAAGTACATCCTTAGAAAGATCGCTATACACGTTAAACGAACCTTTCAACCGTCTTTCAAGTAATTCAAAATCCAAACCCACATTCCGTTTCTCAACCTTCTGCCATTTCAAACTCTTATTCCCATACGCTTTTAACAAAACCCCCATATAACCGTTATAAGAAATTCCGCTTATCCGACTATCATTATAAGAATACATCGTCATCGCCTGATACGGGTTAAAATTCTGTCCCCCGGTCGTACCGATCGATCCTCTCACTTTTAACAAGTTTATATACGTGATATCCTGCATAAATTTCTCATTGTGCAAGTTATAACCGACACCCAAAGACCAGAATGTGCTCCACCGGTTATTGGCCCCGTATAAAGACGACCCGTCACTTCTTAAAGAAAAATCGAGCAAAAACCGATTATCATACGTGTAACCGAGGTTAGCAACAAAACCAATTAAACGGGAAACATCATAACTTCCGCCAGGTCTTCCCCCTTCCGGGAAACTTGTTCCCATAGAAATATGATCCATATTCTCATTCGGGAAACCAACCGCAGACAGGCTTGTCGCATCCGTATTACTTTCACGTAAATTATAAATCAATCCGGCATTCAACAAATGTTTCTTCCAATTCTTGAAATAAGTCAAAACGACATTGATATCATAACTAAAACTATTTGATAAGGATTGCGAATACATTCCTTTCTGCTCCTTACCTATAAAGCTAGTATTCTCGTTCGACACGTAAGCATCCGACTTGTTATTATCAACGCTCAATGATAAATTCGCTTTTAACTTCAGTCCTTGAACGATATCGTATTCAACCGAGAAATTATTCATAAAATAATTCCCTACTGACTGATTTTTAGATGGTAACGTGGCATTATACAACTCGTTGTACATCGGTTTTGTCTTTACTCCCCCGTCATAATACTGGTAAGAGTAAAGAATTTTCTTTATATTCCCCTCCTCGTCATAAGGGTTATAATAGGGATTATAATACGTATACGAACTGAAACTACCGTAAGGGGAATTTATCGATTTCAAGTGACTAAAAGACATATAGTTCATGAACTTCAATTTCTTCAGATTATATTGAAGACGAACACCCCCGCCATAGTTATCACGTTTAGAACCTTTCATTACACCCACGGTATTCGAATAGGAAAGATCCAAAGCATAACGAAATGTTTCATTTCCACCTTCCGCCACAACAGAATGCTTGTGTCCAATCCCTAAATCCCTGACCGGAATAGCCAACCAATCCACATCATTTCCCTCCTTGACCAATTTCAATATTTGATTATAAGAAGCCAGATTATCATCTGCATATTCAGGACTCTTCCCTTCCGTTTCATACAATCCCGAACGCACTTCATACTCTAATTTTTCTTTGGCATTCATCAAATTATAATCAGAAAGGTCCGCAATTTCAAAATTGGCACTACCATTATATGAAAGTTGCAATTTCCCGGCTTTCGGTAATTCGGTCTCGATAACAACGACCCCGTTTGCGGCACGAGAACCATAAATTGCCGTGGCTGCCGCATCTTTTAATATCGTTATAAAACGAACACGAGTCGGGTCCAAATCAAACACTTTCTGGGCAGAAACCTCAAAACCATCCATAATAAATGTCGGCATATTAGGATTTCCTTCAAAAGTCGATTTCAAACTACTGGAACCACGAATCTCGAAATCTGGGATCGTGTTCGGGTCACTTCCCATCTCGTTATTTACAACTTTCACGAAAGAAGGATCCAACATGGACAACGTGTTTAGAATATTACCTGTTGACACTTTCCGCAGTTCACTTCCGGAAAAAGTAGTGGAAACTCCCGTGTAGCTCTCCTTCTTTCTGGTAAAATAACCATTTACAACCACCTCGTCGATCTTTTCAACCTCCTCTTTCAATACCACGTTAATAGAGTCCTGCCCAGTATATTTAACTTCCGACGGAAGCATTCCCACGAATGAATACACGATAACCATGTCTTTTTTCTCAAAGAAAGAAAGTGAATAATTACCGTTAATATCCGTCGCAACGCCCAGATTTTCACCTTTAAGTACCACAGTTACCCCCGGTAAAGGAGTTCCTCTTTCATCTTTCACACTCCCCTTCACTGTTCTTTGTCGTTGTTCGTCATTCTTCTCGTCTTTTGCCCGAATTAAAACCACGTTATTAAAAAACTCATACTCCAGATTCACCTTCCCCAGCACTAAATCTAAAACCTGTTTTAAGGGCTTGTTTTCCACCTTTATCGAGACATTTTCCGCTTTTTGAACAACATCCGAATTGTACATAAAACGAAGAGCCAATTGCTGTTTTACAGCTTCAATAAACTGCTCTACCGATACGTTCGACAAATTCAATGTGACTAAATTTTGTTGAGAATAAACATGCGCCGATACATTTAAACTGAACAAAAAGATTAATACAATACAACATTTCATAGTTACTAAACTCTTCCCATACCTTTTTAACAGGTCTGGAAACCTAACTAATCGTTTTTTTTTCATAACTTTGTAATATAATATTTATCAATAAATATTTGGGGAACAGACTTCGAACCTGAGAATTTTGTCGTCTGTTTCCTTTATTTAAACAACATAATCGTATTTCCTTTTATTTCATACCTTATTTCATTTAATCGTTCCAGTAGTTGTAAAAACGTATTAATACTACCATACCGCTCAAGATCACCCGTAAACTCCAATTGTCTCAAGGAATCATCTTGGAAAATAATTTCGACAGCATACCACCGTTCAAACATATTCATAATTTCTTCCAATGTTTTATTCTTAAAAACAAATAGTCCACTTTTCCAACCAACATATTCTTCCACGTTCACCATCCTTTTCTCCACCAACCCCGATACAGCAACCGAGACCTGTTCTCCGGGTGACAATGTTTCATTCATCCCATTTTTTGAAGTAAATTTAACTTTACCGGAAACCAACGTAGTTGTCCCAATCTCTCCTTTATAAACGCTTACACCGAAGGATGTTCCTAGTACCGTAACATCACCAATATCCGTGGACACGATAAAAGGATGTGTATCTTTTTTCACTTCAAAATAAGCTTCTCCCGACAAAACGACTTTTCGTTCCATCCCGTTAAAAACGACCGGATATTTCAATCGAGACTCAGCATTCAACCAGACCTTAGTACCATCATCCAGTTGCACTTGACACTCTCCTCCCCGGGGAACTTCTAACTCATTGTATAACTCTTTATCAAAAGACATGTCTGATGAATAAGAAAGTTGTCCCTCTTCATATTTAACCACACTCCCGCCATCCTCTATAATCTTCAAAGCTTGTTTCCCAATCGTAACCATTTTACCATTGGCCAATTTTAATACAGCAGACTTACTCCCGGGAAGAATAATTCGTTCTTGAACGGCCACTGTCTTACATTGATTATTTGTAGGTTTTATTCCCGAATGTGTAAACATCAAAACTAGAACGATAATAACTGCCACAGAAGTTCCCCACGCAGTCCAACGCCAAAATACCACACGATGATGATACTTTCTTAATTTTTCAAAAGCCACCTTATACTCGTACCCGTCAAATTCCCTGAATTTCTCCTCTATAAACACCTCGTCAGACAACTGCTCGTACGCCTTTCGCAAAAAATCATCCTGTAATACGTTTTCTAGCTTCTTTTTCTCTTCCTCCGAAAAAGAAGGTGAAAAAGACCGCTTAAATAACTCTATTATATCATATAAACGTTGTTTCATGTATTCCATCACTTTTAAGTCTATTATGCTTTTATATGCACAATTCAATGATATAATACATGAGTGGATAAAAAGTATGACAAAAAAAAGAAAAAATTCACTAGGGGTTATCTCGAAATGAGGTAACCTCTAATGAATTTTTATGGAATAATCTTACGATCTACTATATCTACTTGACGAACTTCTCCGGTACTTTTATTAAATCCTCCCCTCTCAATTCCTTCGCCAGAATCTTCCCGTCCGGGCCGATCAGGATAATATGAGGAATTCCTTGGATACAATAACGATCCATCACGTCATCCCCCCTATTCAGTATCAAATGATCCCAATAACTACCATCCTCGTGAATCGCGTCCATCCATCTCTTTTTCTCCCGGTCGGAAGACACCCCAAGTATTCTAAACTTCTTATCCTTAAAATGTTCCAACGCCCGTTTCAACGCCGGGGTCTCCTCCCGACACCAGTGACAATACGAGTCCCAGAAATCAACAATCACGTAATAACCCCTGAAATCACTTAAACACAGCGGGTTACCCAACGTATCCCGTCCCACGATTTCCGGGGCCTCGTGCCCGATTGCGCATTTTTCATACTGTCCCAATCGCTCCATGATCCGCGGTATGTAAGGTGAAGACTTCGCGCCGAAACCATTCACGTACTTTTTCTCCGAGGTTATGTCTTCCACTGTTTGAAAATCCCTGTGCTGGAATACCCTGAAATAATAAAGATACATCCCGAAAGGATTCTCCCTGTTTTTCTGGATATACTCGTTCACAAGCGCACGCTCCTTCTTGTACCCCTCGTCATAATAAGGTTCGGACTCGTTCTTGATTCTCATCATTTCGGCTCGATCTTCTCTCTCTCGGGCCTTGCAGAAAAGAGCGTTTAAAGAATCTTTAACCCGCCCGAAAGTTTCAGCATATACCCGTTGGTTGAATTCCCGGTACACCTGATCCAACGGGGAACCCGTCACGGTCCAAACGATATTCTCTTCCGTCACGGTCTCCGGTTTCAACACGATCTCTTGCCCGTCCAGAAAGAAATAGCCGCCATGATAAGGCGAATCCCCTACAAAATAAAGAGCCGGAGCTTTATCCCCCAACGTGAATACGAAATGCCCGTCTTCCACCCCGGCAGAATCAATCTGCTGGTGTACTCCTCTATATTCATTCTCCACGTCATATAAATACATCACGTTCACTTTAACCTGCCCGACTTCACCCGTTATCACCCGTTGTTGCCCGCAAGTCACAAAACACGAAGCGCATACCATTAAAACAATAAAAAGTATTCTCATCTTATTTTCCTCTAAATGGTTCTAGTTCAATAACGAATCCAACAACGGAACTATCGCCTCTTCTTCCGACGGCCGGGGTGCATAAGCGTCCACGATCTTAAAGTCTTTATCAATCACGATAAAGCGAGGAATATACATTATGCACCAATCATCTTTCAATGCTAAATCCTGTGAATTATATTGCGTTAGCTCTTTATGATGATTTTTCAGGTAAGATTTCCAATCTGATTTCCGGGTATCTCTGGATATGGGAACAAACACAATATCCTTTCCCTCGTACTTCTTGCTTAAAGCTTCAAAAGCCGGAGACTCTTGTATACACGGTCCGCACCAAGTAGCCCACAAATCCACGTAAATCACCTTTCCCCGAAAATCACTCAACCGTTTCATGTTCCCGTCCACGTCTTCCATCACGATATCAAAAGCGGGTTGTCCTTGCACGAGTTTCCCGGCCTGATCGACCTTATGTTTCACTTCCGAGGCAATATCTTTATTTTTAGATTCCGCAACAAACTTCCGGGCAGCCTCCACGTTCTCCAGATTTACTTTCTCCCGTAAAGCTCCCACCTTACCATAAGCCTCGTAAAGTTCATGCGTCCGATCCGGCAACTCGATGCCTTCAAACCAACCATATTTATCCTCGCCTGCATACGAAAGCACATCCCGCACGACAGCCACGTCCAACAAGGCCGTATCTGTCAATTCCCTGTACATCCGGTTCATATCGGTTGCGATCCCCGCATAGAACGTTTCCCGCATTTCCTGCAATTTCTTCCCCACGACCTCCTGCTCTTCGGGAGTCATCCGTTGATAAGCAGCCCAATCAAATTGATACTCTTTCCCGTAGCTAGCGTAACAAATACAACTATTCACGACATCAGCCAGAATCCGGGCCCCTTCCAAACGCTTGAACTCCGGGGATACATTCTTTAGTGCTTGCAATTCAGCCCTACGAGCCGATGCCAGACTATCAATCAATACCTTTGTCGAAGCAAAATCAGTTCGGGTATTTCTCCCGCCTTCCAGAAAAGAACCGCCTTTCGGGAATAACCGCTTTTTCATGTAAGTATTCGCCTCTGCCCCTATTCCTTTGAATTCCGCCTCGTTATTATTTTCGGTAATAACCATTTCCAAATCATCACCCGGAGTCAGGTAAAGCGTGTTGCGACTAATCGAGAAATATTCAGGCTCGCTCAACTCGATAATCGTGTCAAATCTTCCCTCCGAATCCGTGTTTAACAAGACATCCCGGCTATCTCCCACCATTGAAACCGCCCCATTATAACGCATCACTTCCTGAGGTCCCATTCCTTTTAACTGTCCTTTCAAATGCACGGTTGTCTTTTTCTCTGAACACGAGAAACATACAACCGCCATAACCAACAAACATACAATACTTTTCATCTTTATCTTGTTTTATTTATAAATCCAGTTCATAAGATTCACAAAATTAAACTCCCGCTATGGCCTTGACAAACTTTATGAACCTTATGAACTTTTATAAACTCTTATCTATCTCTCGTTAGGCTCCATATTTGGATTGAAACTCAACACCTTCGGGGGTATCGGGAATATATACCTCGGACTGTTCGCTTCCAGCGTGTAAGTCTGCCCGTTTGCCACGTGAGTAATCGTCTTGGCATAGCGAGACTCCCGATTCAGACGCTTCAAATCAATCACACGGGTACATCCCAACATACACATTTCTTTCCGTCTTTCCGTCAACACCTTATCCAACGCCTCTTGATTTGTGGCCGCACTTTGCGACTGGTATCCGACAATCCGGTACTCTAACAATTGATCCAAATAAAGCATCGCCTGATCCTTACTTCCCACCCGGGCTTCACATTCCGCCGCAATCAAGATAACTTCCGGCACGGACATCGCCATATTGGCATAGATATAAGGCAGCCACAAGTAATGGTCATAATTCACTCCCCAAGCATAATTAGAGAAAAAAAGTTTAAACCGCATGTCATTATCACGATCGAACAAAGCCACTAACTCATCGGAACCGAATGCTGAACCAGAAAAACCGAAGGTCCAAGGAGCCAAACGGATATAGATATGCTCCGGGTTATCCGCACCATAAGGAACATCCGTACGACCGATGCTTTTTTCCGGGTCAACCACAGAATAATTCTTCAAGTCGAGTAACGAACTATTTTCCTTTAAAGACAATTTTGCATATTTCAACGCTTCTTTATATTCACCCATATACAAGTACATCCGTGCCAACATCCCCAACCCCACAGGCTTGGATGCCCGGTAAGCTGTTTTTTGTTTATCCGGCAAATAAAGAGCCGCCGTGTCCAAATCTGTCAATATCTGATCATACACTTGTTGAACCGTTGCCCTCTCCAAATTGGATTTATTGATATCCTTATCCAACATCAAAGGTACTCCCAGATCTGTCGCAGCCGTGTTTTTGTCGTAATGATTTGCGTATGCATTTACCAAAGTCAAGTATTCGAACGCTCTCCCTAACAAAGCCTCTGCACGTAGCGAACGTTTTTTATCCAACGTGGCATCTTCCACGTTCATCACATCTTCAATAATCGTGTTGTAATAATAAATCCGATTATAAGAATATTCCCATAAACCATCCGTTTCGGCATCCCCGAATATCTCCGCTTGGAACGTGTATAAATTCCGATTAGGTACTTCCAAGTCGTTAAAATTCACATCCCCATCATCTGGCAGGTAAACATCATCTGTCATAAAATTCGGGTACGAATCGGAAGCCTTTAATAATTGAGCATAATTGATCAATTTCTCGTAGTCCTCATAATTTTTCGGAATAACGATACCTTTGGGTTGGACATCCAAAAAACTATCACACGAGATAAAACACCCCGCAAAACACAATAATAATAAATATATCTTGTTTCTCATAATAATTAATGCTTTAGAATGTTACTGATACACCTAACGTACAAGTCGTCGGGACAGGTAAAGTTCGTGCTCCCCAACCGTAACCAGTGGTCGTATATGCCTCTGGATCAAGATCGCTATCGTTAGCCACCCAACGCCACAAGTTACTGATCTGACAATTCACGGAAACGTCATTCAAATAGGTCTTTTTAAGCCACCCTTTCGGTAAATCATAACTTAAAGTTACATCCCGTAACTTAATATAATCACCTTTAATAACATGCTTGTTAGCCGCATACCATACTTGTTTCAAAGTATAGGAAGCACTCCTGTTCATGGCCGGAGCAACACCTTTGATATTCTCATCACCCGGTTTACGCCAGTGGTTCACCGCTTTCTTCGAAATATTGGTCGTAGAACCACCAGACAAATAAGGTGAAACCTCATCCCTTAACACGTGACCTCCGTTATACACGAACATGAAAGACAAACTTAGCCCCTTGTATCGCAAACGATTAATCAAAGAAGCACTATACGGAGGACGTGTCGTTCCAGAATATTCCAGTTCTTCTATTGACCCAACATTTGAAACTTTATTACCATCCTTATCATATACCAATGGTGCCCCGTTTTCAGGATCCAATCCAGCATATTTGTAACTAAACAAACTATACATCGGTCGCCCTTCCGTGTGAACCACTCCTTTCACATAAGAAAACACTGTAGTTCCACTACTTGTCATCTGTGTTATTTTATTTTTATTATAAGAGAAATTTAAGTTTGTACCCCACTCGAAATTCGGTTTGATTATATTCTTACTGCTTAACGATACCTCTATACCCCGATTCGATAAACTACCATAATTCAACAACAAACTGTTCCACCCCAAAGTCGGATCCGTCTCTCGATTTCCTAACAAATCCGTACTCTTACGAATATAATAATCTACCGTACCATTCAAACGTGAATTGAAAAATGAAAAATCCACTCCTAAATTGGTCACCGCCGTCTTCTCCCAACGCAGTTGTGGATTAGGCGGATTCTCGATATAAGCACTAAAGTCCCCCGTCCAACTGTTATAACCGTAATCCTTCACCGTCAGGTAAGGACCGGATTCTTTAGAAACATTACCGTTAATACCATAAGTCAAACGTAAATTCAAACGATTTATCCATTTCACATTACTCATGAATTCCTCTGATGCCATAAACCAACTGGCTCCAACAGACCACAACGGACGATATTGATATTTCGGATCCGTACCAAAAAGATTGGATTGATCCATTCGAATACTTCCGGTAACGGAATAACGATTATTATACGTATAGGATGCATTACCATAAAATGAAACATACCGATCCTCATCCTGACTAAAGTTATTCCAATTTTCATCTACCCAATTATAGGAGCCGGAAAGACTTTCCGTTCTACTGATTGGACTTAATATTAACGGATTAATCGGCTTATATGAAAGGCTATGATCATCATACCCCATTTTATAAACTTGTGTTTTTGTATCCCGGATCAACCTACGTTCCGCACCCGCCAGAGCTACCACGCTATGTTTCTCTTCAAAAACCCGGTTAAAATTCACCTGTCCTCGCATCGTGTAAGAATAAATATCCTCCTCGATTTGGAATAATTGTCCCCCGGAAGGTATATTTTCGGTCACTTCCCCGGTTTGAGTATTGACTGTCGCCGCCTCATTCACCATATTCCGCACGTAATACGAATCTTTGTCAAACAACTGACGATTCTTGATTTGTGTACTCTCGGTCTGGTATCTTAAATCAACAGTCAAACCATCAATAATTTTCACGTTAAACCCAGCCTGCAATCTATAATAAGAAGATTTATCCTTATAATGCTGGCGATCTATTTCTTCCAACGGGATATATCTTTCATTTTGCAAACCGAGACTTTCCAAACGATTTAATTCGTAATCCGATTTATTCTTTCTCCATTCACGGGAACTTCCATCCGCATTTCTCAACATCTGGTAAGAAGTTCCACCCGTGTATAAAGACAACTCCGTGTTACTCCTGGAACCACTTGAAGAAATATTATCAAAACCATTCTTCCCGCTATCCTTCGTGAAACTGCCAATCACGCCGAAATCTGCAGACAGCCAATCAAAGAACTTCACATTCTCTTTCAATGTGAAACCAAGTCTCTCATCATTACGATTTTTTTCATAAGGATTATTACCGTAATAATTCAAAGAAACCAAGTAATTATTTTTCTCGGTTCCACCCGTAAGTGTCAAATTATGCTGATGCGTAATAGCAGTCCTCAGAAATTGGTCTTTAACTTGATTCTTATTATTCGAATTCCGATAAACATCCAGTTCTTGTTGTAATTCCGTTTCACCCAATTGCCCTTGTTCCGCCATGTACAATAATTCTTGCACCTCATTCAACGAATACCTTTTGTTCAAATTGTCATAAGGAGTATGATAATATGCGAATCCCTCCACCTGCAAATCCACCAACTGAGAACTATTCATTAATTTCAAGTAATCCAAATCCGGAAGAGGTTTAAATTTCACGCTACCATCATACGATATTCTGGTCTTACCGCTTTTTCCGCCTCGGGTTGTGATCACGATCACCCCGTTAGCCGCACGGGCCCCGTAGATTGAAGCTGCGGTAGCATCCTTCAACACGGAGATATTTTCCACATCCGCCGGGTTAATCGCCTCTATCTTCCCCTCGTAAGGCACTCCATCTACCACGTACAAAGGATCACGATCTCCATATACGGTAGAGACTCCCCGGATGCTAACCTGCTTGTTATAATTTACCAATCCAGTCACCAACCCCTCGATCCGAGACATAATATCCGTCTCCATCTTCCCCTTGTAATCTTTTGCCGTCACCACGGAAAACGATCCGGTAGCCCGTTCCTTCGAAATTTTCTGATATCCGGTAACTACCACTTCTTCCAAATTCTCCGCTTCTGATTCTAGCACGACATTTACCTCTTGTTGTTGCTGCCCTACCGTGATCTCTTTATTCTTCATCCCCACGAATGAAAAGACCAACACGACAGGCGTATCCGAATCACACTTCAATTCAAACTTCCCGTCAATATCAGTGGCAACTCCCGTCATCGTCCCTTTCACCAACACGGTAACACCGGGTAGCGGTAGCCCCTTATCATCTTTCACACTACCTTTAATCAAACGTTTCTGTTGGGCTGCCGACACGTCCTCTTTAGCTCGAATCAAGATAACATTATTATAAAATTCGAATTCCAGATTCACCTTCTCTAGCACCATTTTCAAAACCTCTTCCAACTCCATATCTTTCACCTTCACGGAAACTTTTCCGGCCTTATTCACCAGTTTCGAATTATACATGAAACGCTGTTCCGTCTGTTGTTTTACCGCTTTCACGAACTGCTCAACTGACACATCCGACAAATCAAGCGACACCAGATTCTTCTGAGAATAGACGTTCGCCGACAGATTCAAACTGAACAAAAAGATAAAAATGATACAACACTTCATAATCATTAAATTTTTCTTGTACCTTTTTAATAGGTCGGGAAACCTAATTAATCGTTTTTTTTTCATATTATTGTAGTTTATATTAATATTATAAATCGAGAAGAGGCAGACTCCGAACCTGAGAAATTTGTTGTCTGTCTTTCTCTTTTTATCTAAATAAAACAATTGTATTCTCTTTTATTTCATACCGTATTTCCTTTAAACGCTCCAGTAATTGCAAAAACGTGTTGATCGAATCATACCTCTCCAAATTCCCCGTGTATTCCAGTTCTTTCAAACTTTCATCCTGAAAAATCACGTTCACACCGTACCACCGTTCCAATATTTTCATGATTTCAGACAAGGTTTTCTCTTTAAAGACAAACACCCCGTCTTTCCACCCCACGTACTCCTCAACATCCACCTCCCGCTTTTCCAGTTTACCCGACGGGTGAAGCACGGCCTGTTCTCCTGGAGATAGAATCACCTTTTTATTCCCTTTTGACTGGAAACAAACCTTTCCCGAAACCAACGTCGTGTAATCCGTTTCTCCGGGATAAGCACTAACACCAAAAGAAGTTCCCAACACGGTAACCTCCCCCGTTTCCATGCTCACGATAAAAGGATGAGAATCTTTCTTTACCTCGAAAAAAGCCTCCCCAGAAAATATCACTCTTCTCTCTTCACCCGAAAACGCCACCGGATACTTCAACTTGGACCCAGCGTTTAACCAAACCTCCGTACCATCATCCAAACGCACGAAACATTCTCCCCCGACAGGCACTTCCAACTCATTAAAAAGTTCCTTGGGAACTATCGAATCCGAAGAATATGAAAGTAATCCCCCCTCGTAGGTCACCACGCTTCCTCCCGTTTCCCGGATACTCATAGACTCTTGACCAATCTTCACGACCCTACCATCCGCTAATTTAAGTACAGCAGACTTGCTTCCGGCAGGAATAACATGCTCGGCTGCGATAGGAACATTCTTTCCCTCCATTTTTTCCTCTCCTGATAAAAACAAGAAACAGCACAAAGCGAGAACCGCCACCGCGGAAGCACTCCACATCGTCCACCGCCGAACACTTGATCGTCTCCGGTACTGTTTCAATTTTCCAAAAGCCGGCTTATAATCATACCCCTCGAATTCCCTAAATTTATCCTCGATAAACTCCTCATCCGACAATTGTTCATAGACCCCACGCAACGAATCATCCCGCAAAATCTCCTCCAACTCCTTGGCGGCACGCATCTCGCGAGACAGACCAACATATTCCTCAGCGTGATCACACACAATTTCCCGCGCTAAAAACCAGCCGTCCAGCCGTTTCTTCGCTTTTTCCTCCCGATACAGCGCTTTCGCCATCGCAGTAATTTTCTCTGCACTTCCAATATTGTTCATATGATGACCTCCTTTTTATGTACGCACAATCTGTAAACCATGGTTATGTAGGATCTCGTTGTAACGCTTTCGTTCTTCTT
>OGIE01001009.1_pt1 | contig 40838 bp, 30 predicted proteins | sample 1571581 | NCBI WGS metagenome assembly OGIE01 (sample SAMEA2582021, study PRJEB24529) | metagenome | biome: Human gut stool | place: China | collected 2011 | reverse complement strand
AATACAACCACGGTATCATTGATAGAGTAACCGATAATCGTCAGGATAGCCGCGATAAATGTCTGGTCGACCTCCATAGAGAACGGTAATACTTTCCATAATAATGTATAGAAAGAAATGATACACAATGTTGTCACTGCAACTGATGCAAATGCACCGACAGAGAATGATATATCACGGAAACGAAGCAGGATATAAGCTGCCATACAGAACATCGCGAAGATAACTGCCATGATAGCACTGTTCTTGATGTCGTCAGCCATACTCGGTCCCACTTTTTGAGAACTCTGAATATAAGTAGTTGTAAACTGATCCAATGTTGTTCCTTCCGGAAGCAGCGGTTTAACACCTTCGAACAATAAAGATTCGATTTCCTGGTCTACTGCTGGATCGGCATCATCGATCTTGAAGTTGGTAGATACACGAACCTGGTCCGGAGTACCGATTGTGATAACACTTACAGCACCATCCAGTTTTTCATCCAGCATATTACGAACTTCATCCGTCTTTACATCCTGATCGAAACGAACGATATAGTTACGTCCACCAGTGAAGTCGATACCGTTATTCAAACCAATTGTCATCATGGAGATAGCTCCCAGAATGATGATACCTGTAGGGATCAGATAACCGACCTTACGGGCACCCAGGAAGTTGATCTTCGGATTAGTCAACAGGTCTTTTGTGATAGAAGTTACGAATGTTACATTCTTCAGTTTATCTTTAGCCAGTAATGCTTCGTAAACAATACGAGTCAGGAACACAGCTGTAAGGAAGGATGCGAACAGACCGATGATCATGGTGGTTGCGAAACCACGGATAGGACCTGTACCGAAGTAGAACAATACGACACCGGTAATGATAGATGTCAAGTTGGAGTCGAAGATAGCAGAGAAGGCATTGCTGTAACCGTCGGCAATAGCTTTACCCAACGATTTACCAGCTCGAAGCTCTTCTTTTGTACGTTCGTAGATCAACACGTTAGCATCGACCGCCATACCCAGTGTCAATACCATACCGGCGATACCCGGCAAAGTAAGTACAGCCTGGAAGGAAGCCAGGATACCCATTGTGAAGAAGATGTTCAACACCAAGGCTCCGTCTGCGATCAGACCCGGGATAATACCGTAGAATGCACACATATAGATCATCAACAGGATCAAAGCCAGTGCAAAAGAAATAACACCTGAACTGATAGCTTCCTGACCCAGTGACGGACCGACAACATCTTCCTGTACGATATGTACAGAAGCAGCCATCTTACCTGATTTCAAGACGTTCGCTAAGTCCTTCGCTTCTTCCGGAGTGAAATGACCAGTGATTTGAGAACGTCCGCCGGTAATTTCATCGTTTACGTTCGGAGCAGAATAAACCATATCATCCAGAACGATAGCGATCGCTTTACCGATATTTTCTTTTGTCAGACGAGCCCATGCTTTAGCTCCTTCTGCGTTCATAGCCATACTAACCTGCTGTTCTGAACGACCTGCCTGCTGAACGAAGTCAGCGTTAGCATCCGTTACTACGTCACCACCTAAAGCAGGTGTTCCGTCACGGTTAGTAACTTTGATAGCATATAATTCGAAGAACTGTTCTTTTTCATCGATTGCTTTTACACCCCATTTCAAAGACAGGTTACGAGGCAATACGTCTTTCACCTGTTTCATTGCCAGATATTCGTTGATCTTAGGAATGTCTCTTACGTTAGCCACACCAACAGCAGCACCACGTCCCAACTGACCATTATACTGGTTGATCTGCAACAAAGCAAACAACGGATGCTGTTTTGCAAATTCTTCCATCGACTGGTTAGCCTGAGCTTCAGGTTTATCCTGAGCGATCTGCTGCAACAAAGAATCAGCTTCGCTTGTAGCAGCAGCATTATCTGTTACAGTTTCTGTAGCAGTGGCAGTCGTATCTGTACCGTCAGTAGAAACACTTTCTGTTTCAGTAACAGCAGCTTCGTCATTATGTTCTTTCAGAACTGTTGCCAGTACATTGTCGGCAGCAACCAACTGCTGGTAAACTTCCGGTAACTGATAAGTTTCCCAGAATTCCAGGTTTGCACTACCTTGTAACAATTTACGTACACGTTCAGGTTCTTTTACACCCGGAAGTTCCACCAGGATACGTCCTGCTGTTTCCAAACGCTGGATGTTAGGAGAAACCACACCGAAACGGTCGATACGGGTACGCAATACGTTGAATGAATTATCGATAGCACTTTTCAACTCATCTTTCAATACTGCAACAACCTGAGCATCTGTGCTCTGAGGAGTAATTTTATCTTTCAATTCGAAAGTACTGAAAACAGCAGACAGGCGTGCACCATTGTCCAGGTTCTTGTACTCTTCTGCAAACAAGTCAATGAAGTCTCTCTGACTGGTTGCCTGGCGTGCATAGGCTAAATCCAATGCTTTGTTGAAGTTTTCATCCTGGTTGTTATTTGAAAGCGAGCGGATAACATCTGCCACATTCAACTCCAGAACGACGTTCATACCGCCCTTCAGGTCAAGTCCTAAACTAATTTCCATTTCACGGCACTGCTTAAGCGTATAGCCCAGCCACACCTTCTGAGTAGATAATGAGTCCAAATAAAGACTCTCTTTCGACGGATCCCCGCCTGCATACTCAGCGGCTTTATTGTTGTAATATCTTGTTACAAATGAGAACGATAGATAGAACAAACATACAAGCGTAAGTAACACCGCGAAGACCTTTACAAATCCTTTGTTTTGCATTTGAATCTTGAGTTTATGTTATTACATTATTTATTTTCGTTTTTTCACAGGGTGCAAATATAGGCTTTTTTTCTTTGTCAAGTAGTAATTAGATTAATTATTTGTCACTCTCATAGTTAATTTCAAACACAAATATATATCTTTGCCTGTAAAAAAACACAGAATTCACCATGAGACAGCTATTATTCTTATTATTATTTATTCCTTCCCTGCTGATAGCACAGGAAGATCAGAAGTATTTAGCCGGAGCCGTTCCTGAAGATGGCGGCAAAGTTATCTTTACCAAAGAGATAAGTATGCCTTCACTTTCCAAGGATCAGATTTATAACGTCATGTACACATGGGCTGAGAAGTTTTTCAGCGAAGAAGGCCGCCGGTTGGTTTATTCAGACAAGGACAAAGGAGATATCGCAGCAGTAGGCGAAGAATATCTGGTGTTCCAAAGCACAGCATTGTCACTGGACCGTACCTTGATGGACTATCGCGTAACGATTGAATGTGAAGACAACTCTGCCAACATCAAACTGGCCGGCATCCGCTACGAATACAATGTTTCTTATCAACGTGAACCGGAAAAATATACAGCAGAAGAATGGATTACCGACAAATACGCTTTGAATAAGAAAAAAGACAAACTAAATCGCGGCAACGGTAAATTCCGCCGCAAGACAATCGATTTTGCAGACGAGATGTTCCGGAGCGCCAGTGAAGCATTCGGTGTAAAACCGGCAGCCGTAACAGTTCCGGCTTATGCTGTTACTCCAGCCCAGGAGCAAACGACCCAGGTTGTAACAGTACCCGCACAAAACATAGCTCAGGCTCCTGCAAGCAACAATACGGAAGTTTGCCAGGGTTTAAGTGCATTCGAGCCGGGCAAGGTTCCATCAACCTTACTGAATATGTTACCTGACAGCAAAATGGAGGTAACTCCAGCCGAAAAGGAAAATCTGGTGGAGCATTATGCTACCTGGAAAGAAATGGGTAAGATGTTTGGAAAGAACATTGCTTCCATCTCCATCAGTCCGGAAAGTGAAGTTTATAAAGCGATCAGAGATAACGACATCTATACGATCTCTTTCAAGAAAAAAGATGATCCGGAAACCTGGTTTATGATCCAGTGTATCAAGCAAGGTGAATCCAGCGAAGGAGCACAAAAAATAGTAATCGGAGAAATACTTAACGTATGGATCAGATAAACAGTAAGATAATGAAGAGATTAGTAATCCTGCTATTGTCGATATGCCCTATGCTTACCATGGCACAGGGGCATAAAGGCAGTGTAGAAGCATGCGCACCCATGAAAGAGGGTAAGGTCTGTTACAGCGATGAAGTAGATGTCGAAGGCATGAAAAAGGGCGAACTGTTCAACGCAATCGATAAGTGGGCCAAAAAGAATTATGGGAAAGATGTTTTCCTGTCAAGCGTCACTTCCAGTAAGTCGAAAGGAACGATATTTATCAACTCCAAAGTCGAATTACTGCTGAACGAAACGGACAAGACAATCGTCAAATATAAAATGAGGATTTATTGCTTCGATGAAAAATACACAATCGAACTGACCGATATCACTTATCAGTACGACCCGAATAACGAAAAGAAATACAAGACTTATCCAGCAGAAAACGTCATTGCCAATAATGGAAAAAGTAATACGATCGCATTAATCAAAGATCCGTTACTTTTCTGTAATGCGACATTTTTCTTTGCAGAGAATCTGTTCGGCGATGTATTCGATGCTGCAGAAGATAGCAATTGAACAACAGAGTTACATACTCAGATAACACCACAATGGATAATGGTCCGAATATCGTATTTTATCAATGGTACAGTTCATCGACTTCATATTCTTTGAATGCAATATATTATCGATACGGAACCAAAACATATTCTGATTGTAAGTAACTCCCATCCCCTGTCCCGATTCGGCAAACGAATCGACCAAAGGTCCCTGAACGGTGCGATGGGCATACGAGATAGGCGTGTCGTTAAAGTCACCACAGACTACCACATAATCACCCTTTGCCTTAGCTATTTCAGCAGCAACCACTTCAGCTTGCCTGGCCCGCATTTTAAAAGCCGGTCCCAGCTTCTGCTCCAATGCGCCCTTAATGCCGTCAAAAGTATCCGTACTGATATTTTTAATGAAAGCGGTGTAACGGCTCCGGTCTTCCATTGTCAGCTTAAACGACTCCAGATGATTATTAATCAGGGTCAATGTCTTTCCATTCACGTTCAGTTCATGGACAGAAGAACCATTAAAATCACTTTCATATTTTATTCTCCGGGAGTTTGAGATGGGATATTTAGAAAAAACAGCAATACCAAAATTCAAATACCCCGATGAATTAATAGGAATAACAGAACGGTAAGGATACATATCCAATGCCTGATAAACCTTTTTCGGAGTCAGGAATTTCTCTGATTTACCCACTGCATATTCCTGCAGACAAACGATATCTGCTCCTGAGTTAGCGATATATTCTATGATCTTATTGGGAGATTCCTTCGTGTGGTCTTTATATGCAAACCCCATTACATTATAAGTAAGCACCTTCAATACATTTTCCTTCGGGATATCCTTTACCCGGCTATGATAAGGAAAATACTTCTTCACAGGTCCCCAGCAGATCAGAAAAGAACATAAGCCGATCAACAGGAATCGCCATTCCCACAAAAACAGCCAATAGAGAGCAAAGCAAAGATTCAGGACGCATAAAACAGGAAAAGCCAATCCCAAATAGGAAAATCCCAGGATAGTATCAGGAGAAACACGGTCTGAATAGGCTGAAGCAATTAACAGCACTACGATCAAAACATTGGCAAGAACGAACAATGATTTGAACAACAACTTCAGTGTCTTCATTCCTTCACTCATTTTTTACTCGCGTCAAATAATTGTCTTTTTTCATCAGCCGAAAGGCTTTCGTATCCGGAACGTTTCAGTTTATCCAGAATAGCATCTATATCAGCCGACTCCCGTTGTTTACGGGCATTATACTCATAATCGGTTTCCGCACGTTTATAGGTCACCTTCATTTTAGGCTTTCTTTTCCCCAGATTCGCTACCCAGTCGAGCACGCGGTTCATCGGAGCAGTCAGATCTTTTCCTTTTTTGATCTGCATGGCAAACCAGATACCGAACAAGGCGCCTCCTATATGTGCAATATGTCCGCCGGCATTATCAGAGGTAATAGCCAGCAGATCGATCACAAAAGTGAACAACGCCAGATAAATCAATTTGATTCGTCCGATCAGGAACAAATTTATCTCCAGATCTTTCCTATAGAACGATACAGCAAAAACAATTGCCATCACCGAAGCCGATGCTCCCATCAGATAGCTGGAAGAGGCTACCGTCTGAAAATACGGGAAAATATTATAAGCAAGCATAAACAGAACTGCACCTGCAATACCGCCTAACAGATACAATCCCCCCAACTGACGTTCGCTGAAGAATGTAAGGAACAGTCCACCGAACCAATACAACCAAAGCATATTAAAAAGAATATGCAGGAAGTCGAAATGGGTAAACATATAAGTGATAACCGTCCAGGGCCGGTACATCAGAAGTTCCGGCGATGAAGGCATCTGTAAATATTGTAAAAAAGGTATGCCGGGAACATTAAAAAGCAGAAATATCACTCCCAGCAACCGGATCAGGATAAAAAGCCCTACATTAATATATATAAGCTTAGCCAGTATATTCCCTGTCCGGAACGTATTCTTCAGATTAGTAAAAATACTTTCCATTGCCTGCATCTTTCTTTTTCCAGTAGCGAACCATAAAGTAGCCGAACAACATACCTCCTAGATGGGCAAAGTGTGCGACTGTATCTCCACCAAAACTGGAAACACCCATAAATAGTTCTGCCAAACCGTAAAACACAACAAAATATTTAGCTTTAATTGGGATCGGGATAAACATCAGGAACAAAGGAACATTCGGAAACAGCATAGCAAACGCCAGCAAGATACCGAACACGGAACCCGAAGCACCTATCGTGATCATCATATTCAGCGACGGATCCATCCGGACTAATTGGAAAAGCGACAACCCGTTGGCACTCGCAAAAGACTGAAGGGAATATGCCCATACCAGTTCCTGTATAATACCGGCACCGATACCTGTCACCAGATAAAAGGTAAGGAAACGCTTCGGTCCCCATACATTCTCAAGTACACGTCCAAACATATACACCCCGAACATGTTAAAAAAGACATGAGCAAAGGAATGTGTATCGTGCATGAACATATAAGTAACAAACTGAAACGGGTAAAAATCTTTCACACCCGGGAAGTGCAATCCCAATAGTTGCACCAAATCTATCCCTACTTTCGGTAAAACCAGACTGGCTACCCAGAAAAGCAGGTTGATAATGATAAGGTTTTTTGTAACGGGCGGTATACTATTCAAGAACCCGGAGCCATTTTGATTCATCATATACATATCAATTTGCGGCAAAGGTAAATATATTTTGATTGTTTTTTCTTCAAATAGTACTAAAACATAGTAAATCAATAAAAAAAACAATGTTTTTCTTTGCAGAATATTAAATAAAAACTACATTTGGACCGACTTTTAGGCTATCACAGAATTGTTTAACATATTAATTATCAAACCATCATGAACAAAACAGAATTTATTACATCTGTTGCTGAAAAATCAGGATTGAGCAAGACAGATGCAAAGAAGGCAGTTGATGCTTTTATTGAAACAGTATCCGATGAAATGAAAGCCGGAGGCAAAGTTTCTCTTTTAGGTTTCGGTTCTTTCTCTATCAGCGAAAGAGGTGAACGCAAAGGTGTTAACCCAGCTACCAAACAGACCATTACAATTCCAGCTCGCAAAGCTATTAAATTCAAGGCCGGAGCTGAGTTGAACGAGAAGGTGCAGTAAAATAATCAGGTTTATAGCATAAAAAATAATTCCAGAGAACATCACTGCCCCCTGGAACCCACACTAGTATTAATATTAAACTTACCTGATTTACAGGTCAGTATTTTATGTCGAATTAATGATGACGGGGAATGTATTTTCCCGTCATTTATTTTATACAAAGATGCTGCTTTTCAATAAATTATCCTCGCATTTACGGTTCTTATAACGCATCTGAGCCTCTTCCCCGGCCACTATGTAAACAACTAACGAGATTCGAGTTTCATTTTCCGAAACAATCAATGCAATACCATTACCTATTCCTCACAAACTGCACTACTGAAAAAAAAATGATACACATTCCAAATATTGTATCTGTTTACAGTCCGCCTTCATTCTGAAAATACCAAGTCCAACCGTTTATACTAATTCGCAATGCAAGCCACGGATCATTATCTGAAAAGAAAAAGATGATCTTGTATTCACTCTCACGGTCCAGATACTCTTGTGGAGTCATATTATGACCTTCAATCTTTGTCATTATCAGAAAATCGGTCAGATTGATATTAAATACTTTTTTCCCAGTCGCTTTTTCTGTTACCACAAAGCGAGCATTACGATCTTCTAAAAAACGCATCGTATTCAGCTCGACTGTTGCCGCTGCAAAATTCTTTTGCTCTATATGATATGGCCGGTAACTGAGAACATCATCATCCAACAAGGAATTATTGTATCCCAAATATCCGTTAGATTCTATGATCTCATAATCATAAGCATTTACATTCACCCCCCAGGAGTCTTCATTACTACCCTGGAAAACAAACCGGACTTTGTTGGTATCTTTTATCAGATTAATCACCTCTGTCTGATGAGTTGTCCCGGTAAAATCAACGTTTATAATTTCTCCATACCACAAAGGTTCCACCTCTTTATCGATGATAAGGGATTCTTCACGCTTCAGGAGCAACTTCAAATCAGAAATAGAAGAGACACCTTTCTCCAATGAAGAGATATCATAGGATTCATGCGCCCCTCCCCATGCCATAAACTGATATTGCCCGACCGGAAGTACCACCGGCATCAGATAATCGCCTGTCGACAAGGCTGTTCCTTCTTCTACTTGTTTGAACAGGAATTTTCCATCTTTATCAAAGACATAAAGCTCTACTTTATCGACCTGTGCATGAAAAGCATCCGCAAATTCCATATTATAGTCATACTTGAACTTTACAAGCAGACGGCATTCCGGCAGATCCTCATTAAAGCTGTCACACGAGGTCATCAAAGAGCCGATAAGGATAACCCATATGGTAATGTGACGTAATAGGCTTTTTAGCTTCATATTCTTTCTTTTCTAGTTATTCTATATATAGAGGAAAAGATATTTCTCTTTTCTCGTTATTTCCAATTCGGTGGACAGAACGCTTCGTTCCGTCAAAATAAAAATCCCAAAGTTTTTAAGTCTCCGGAAACTTATTTGTTAAAAGTGAAGTTGTGGGAGGGTTTCTCCCACAACTTCTTATAAAAAATCAGATCATCCATTCAAAATTATAAATCCACTCCCTGCGTATACCAGGTCCAAGGATTAATATTGATCTCTATAGAGAGGAAGGCTTCTTCTTCCTCATCCTTCTTGTCTGTATCTGGAGGAGGAATAGTCGGATATCCTGGGTTCTTAATCGAATTAATAGTAATATCATATACCGAATTACGTACTACCCCAAATTCTCCAAGCTTGTTGTTTGTATTATCCTCATCATTATCATGTTTGATCATGATAGTATAATAGGAATCTCCTCCTTTATAATAAGAAACAGAACCATAGCTATCAGCACCGTGAGTACTAACTCCAGCTTGCTTGAATGAAGCAGCAATGACCTTAGCTCCAGCTTCTATTTCACTGTCGCTAGAGCCATATTGAGTTGTAAAAGCTTCTTTTGTTAGAAGAGCAACCGCATCCACATCTACAACAGATTTTCCTTTCAAATAAGTAAGGTAAGTATTGAATGTAGTAGTCAACGAAGTAGGAAAGTTATCAGAATCATCACTTTTATATTTTGAAACCAATTCAGCCTCAATATATTTTATAAGCAAGCCATAGGAATAATAACCGGAACCGACCTTAATCCAATCTTTTCCGGATATAACCTTTCCTGAATCATCGACATCAGCATCACTGTTAGTAGTTCCATTATAGACACCCCCATCGTTCGGAAGTTTTAATCCGGTAGGTGCGATTGTAGCTTTCAGCAATACATGTGTTGTATAGGCTTGATAATTATCAGCTTCTTCCTGAGTATTTTCCAAACAATACAATGCCGGTATCTTAGAGGCATTAGGACCACTGGAAGGACCAGCCGTTGCATCTGACCACTTACCAGTAATAGTTGCATCAGCCTGAGTATAGAATTCATAATTATCCGTATAAGGAGATGCACCGATATTAGGCATACTCGTCTTCTGACCCTCAAAATTCGGATCTTTCCTGTAAGAGCCAAACTTCCATATATCATATGGAGATATACAAGTACCACGACCACCAGCTGCTGGTGTTTCCATCCACGTCTTGGATCTTTCAGACATCGGGAAATATTTTTTATTCGTTACATTCAAAGCCCATCCAACAGTAGCAACATCAATACTGTTTCCTGTATAATTTTCATCTGCGAACAAACGTACTTTCGCAGCGACGCGATCGACAGTCAGCTGTTGCGGTTGTTTTTCCGCTTCTCCCGCAGTTGGATAAGTTACCAAGTCTATATCTTCTACATCAACAGTGCCACCAGTGTCTGTAATCTTTGTTGGTTCCAGCTTTCCTTTGGCATTTGTCATCATAAAGTTCTTTTTGTCAGCACCAATCACAGAAGTCACATCTGTATTAATAATCGCTGCGTTTACGGTAGATAACTTAGCATTTGTTAAAGCTGCCGCAGTTTTAAATTCTGTGGACGGATTTAATACAACCATAAAAGCTTTCGCTGTCTTTTTTACCTTGAATGCACTTGTCGCAGTTCCACCGCCTTGTCCAGGTGTACTTATTTCCGGATCACCAGATCCCCATAGCTTTACATCGACCACGCTCGGATCAGGAGTAGGAGTATCCACATGGTTATCAAAGAATACAACCATCATTTCATTCACCTTTGTCTCATTTTCAGTACCATTTTCAGTATTGGGAGTATTCAAGGATTTGGTCGTTCCTCCTGTTCGGACACTAAGGGACACCCAAGCTTCTCCATCTGTATTGTCGACACCACCGCCATCTCCGCCGCCATCCGGCAAACTTTCACTACATGCTGCAAACAGTAATGCTGCGCATGCCATCATAAATAGATTTTTCTTCTTCATTTTACTCAAATTTAATTAGTAATTTTTACTCATTTATTTATCTCATTTTATTCTCAATCTCAACTATATTGATTCTTTTCTTTTCCAATTCTTTCAAATTATTTTTAGCCGCTTCCAATCCCGAACGGGCAGCAGTGTTCAAATAATTCTCTGCCGTATCATACTCTTCTTTCAACAGTGCCAATACACCCATCGCATTATCGTATTCCGGCTGAACATTTTTTACCGTCAACCGATTCAGATAACGCTCTGCCGCTACCAGATTTCCCTGAGAAAGAGCCGCAGCTGCCGCATTTATATTTGCTACATCATTCTCCGGATACATCCTTACCGCAATTTCAAAAACTTCTACAAATTCTCGGGAACCGACCGGATAACTATTCGCCACCATGAACATTTCATTCAGGCTCAGATTCTGCGGACGTCTTTTGATCACCTCTTTCGCTTCATTCACATCGAAGTTCTTCACGTTATAATTAACTTTACAAACGGCAACACGCAAACCCGGATAAATATTTTTCAGTAAATACTGATAAGGTACACCTCCGCGAAACTGTTTTAACTTCGCCTTTCGCTCGGTATCTATCGAATAAGTATCGATAATAGCCAATATCTCATTCTTATATTCCATATCTCCGGCATCGAGTACTTTCACAAGGCCCTCCCAGTTTTCACCACCAAAAACAGAACGATACTGATCTTGTGAAAAATCATACCGGGATAGCAGATAATCGCGTAAAGCCATAGCACGCCCTTCCGATAAACGTTTATTGTTCGCCAAAGAACCTTCCGGAGAAGCATAGCCGATAATATCCAACCCTTTTACTTCGATACTCGGATCGGATTTCAGTTCATCGATCATTGAACGGATCTTTGCCAGTTCCTGCGGATTGTTCATATATTCGGGACGAATATTCGTTTTATTCACCTCGAAATCCAGAAAACTTTCCACTTGTATGTCACGGCGTTTGATATCTTCCACCACAGGTTTGATAAAAGCCATGTGAGGCACAACGACATAAGGTTCCGGTATATGCTCCAATGTAACCTTATCGGCAACCGGCTCCACATTCATTAATAATGTTTCTCCACAACCACATTCATCCCGTTTCACATCCAGATGAGCATCTGCCATCCACGGCTCATAAAGCAAAACATACCGATACTGAATCGTTTTGTCGGTCCGCTTATTTAGACGTTCAACCAGATAAGGTTTTTCATACTCAGTTTTCTCTCTGGCGTTCATCAGGGAGAGGGTACGTTCATACACACGATATTCATCCTTTCCTTTCATTGTGACTTTCGGTAAACTATACGTCTTTTCTGCAGAAGTTAGTTGCGGGATAAAATCTACTCCGCGGGTAGATTTCACTTTCACACCGTCCAACACGATCTCCATATGGACATAAAGAGAATCACCGGCCTGTTCCAGTTGTACCGGATTCACTGTTATACCCCCTTCATAAGAACGCGATTGTCCCATTACCGGAAAACAGCCCAGGTATAAAATAGCCATTACGCATATGATGAATTGTATATTTCTTCTCATTCTCATTTTATTATTTAATCAGATAAATAAATGATATACTCGCTTTTGTCGGTCCGAAATAATTTCGTCCCGTATCTTTCAGTTTGGAACCACACTCCGCACAAGGATATTTCTCATATTCGATACGTGCATATCCCAATCCGACAGAAGCTTCAATGCTCCAGCGCTTTTTCAATATCCAGGAATGACCGATCGACAATCCCCCACCATATAGATGGCCTTGATACCTGTTTTTCTGCATGTTATCACTAAATAGTCCCGGAAGATTTCCAACATTAAAGTCTGCATAATGTGCATGTAATCCAACAAATGTCCGGTTGAAACGCTCACAGAACCAATAACGCACTTCAGGTTGTATTCCCCAATGACGTAAACGTCTGCCGTTATCCGGTTTCCAGGGATTATAATTGACCGGAACATCCAACGTCCATTTAGGAGCCAGCCCTATTTCCACGCCAAGATTCATGGTTGTTGTCAGATCGTACAACAGATTACTCTTGACCGCAACCTTCTGCGCTTTACTCCCGGGAACAAAATAACCGAGCATCAATAATATAAGTATAAATACTTTTTTCATCTATATGACTTTTTATTTACTAATTACTCAATTGAGCAATATCTATTTTTATACGTTGTGTAAAACTACCTGTAGAGGAAGAACTACTTATTGTCGTAAGATTTACCACTCCCCTTCTTGCCGTACCGGAAGAATTGGGTTCCACCTCTACAAATATCTTTCCATCGTCCACCGTTATATTGGTAGTATCATTACGCGACACCATAGATGAAGGACGCAATTTGATCCAATTTTTAGTGGACGTCGCATCATCGAGAGAAGCTGAAAGACAATAATAGTTTATTGTTCTACCCGAATAAATCTCTCCCGAAGGTATATATCCAAGAACTTCCCCACCTGAAGGGACCGCACTTCTTTGTTTTATCTCTACGACTTTCTCCAGATTGCCTAAATTAAGCGTAACACGAGCCTGATCTGCCAGTCCATTTGAAATAGAAGCCTTCGCTGTCGTTTTCCGTGGATTGGTAGATTCTACAATAGGTATTATTCCATCGCTTGGCGAGGTTAACCTAAACAGAGCCGACGAGATATTGCCACTTATTGTTTTGGAGTTGGAGAAATTTATTGTACAGTTAGTTATAAAATCGAATATATTATATTCAACTGCACTACTGGTATAAGCTATAAAAACAGAATTACTCACTCCAAGGTAGTAAGAATCGTTAGCCACTATTTCATGTGTATCACTGTCATCCACCAGCAACTCAGTTTTCAGGTTCACATTAGACGCACCAGATAGCTTAGCATCGGCAATCGTTTCATAACCCGCCCCTGATACTTGCTTAATCTGAAATATATAGGCATAATTACGTAACAGATTCTTCGGATTAAATTGGTCATACATATTAATCATCGACATCTTATAGTAATAATCTTTTCCTTCGTATTCTCCCTGAATAATCATATATGTATCATTCTCTCTTGAATTCGTTTCATAAAAATAAACCGGCTTCCCATTTGTATTCTCTCCTGCCGCATCGATCAGATTGGACGAATAAGAAGCATCCTTTCTATACTCCGTCAGATTGGTTACACTACTCATTATGTTTGTACTCAAATTGTGCAACTGCCCCTGCCGAGGGACATTACCGACCGATGTTATTCCTTTGAATTTAAAATTACCAGCCTCGTTAAAAATAAGAACATGCCCTACCACACGCGTCATTCGCAACGGGGTATCATCCGAATTCGCTATCTTGGTTGTATTATCTATATTCGTCAAGCCTTGCAGCAAATAACTCATTGGAATCGTTTCCCCATTGTCATACGGCATATATTTTCCATCCGAAGGAGTAAAAAGGTCAGTCTTCAGATTATTACAGACAACCGATAATTTATCTCCGACAGCCATACCAGCGGGAAAATCCACAAAATTATACACTTGTGAACCGTAGTAATATTTCTGCTTTGAATTAGCCAATATCAATATCTGATAACTGGCACCATCGGTTTGTTCTGTCAACAAGACATACCTCTTCCCTGTCCCGATCATTTCAAAAGCCTGCACAGCCTCTACAAAAGTGGCATTGTTGTCATTTCCTCTGAAAACCAGTACCCAGGGCTGCATTCCGACACTCCATTCATCCGCCGCTCTAGTCGTAGGAAGATTATGAGAGTCAGCACGATTAAAAATTTCAATTCTCACCTTGCCATCAGAGGGCTCATCAGGACCTGGCAGATCCGAGATAAGCACCTCATGGTTACAAGCCGACATAAACATGAGTATGAAAAAACAGCTTAACCTTATTATATTATATATCAACTTTCTCTTCATTTTTTTACACACCGAATTGTATTCCCAAACAAATGACTGGTAGATATGGGTTTTGTCGCATCATAATTGAATTCAAAATTCCACATATTACCATAAGGATTACCATTCTGTACCCCAGTGGATGTATCCGTCCACCCCGGAGCAACAGAAGAGGCCCAATAATATCCGGTTTCACCAGCATATTCCAAGCTGCCATCCAGATACCATCTTCTCCCTGCCGACGGCAAGAATAAAGAAGCTTTGGTACTTGCATTAAAAAACAACGTACCGACATAAGCAGCTTCCGTATTATCCAAACTAATTCCTTTATATTTTTTAGACGATCCTGCAGGTGCACTACCTGTGGACGAGTCTCTATTATCTCCTACAACCATATTCCTCTCCATAACAGGACGCCTGTCAAAAAAGCCATCCGCATAACATCCGTATAAGAGTTCTGCAAGAACACCAGGAGTATACAGTACCGGCTTATTAGCCGATTCAAATGGTTGATTTACTGTGTTCCATGACGCATCACCTTTCATGGGAGACGTGAACAAAGACATTCTCCAATCCGACATATAAACCTGAGCATCCGTACTATTTACTGCCCTTCGATCCAACGGACCGTCTGTCGGGCGGTAATACCCGGGAGGACATACTTCATAATACTCCTCATATTTCACACCCGACGTTGCTCTCCAGTAAGAGAAAGCCGACAACTGGATAAAATATTGATTCCCTGGCCAACCTGTGACACTCCAGGGGGAAACACTACCCAGATTCTTATTAGTCGGATGATATGCACGACGTCCCATAACTGCATTAGCTATCGGTAATCCCCATTGAAAATGAGCTCCGGCCTGAGTCGGATATTTTACAAAATCGACTTCAGTAGCAAGATTACTATAATTCATCTCATAATACTTCGAAGTCGTATTCGGGGTATTTTTAAAAGTACTCACCGTCAAATTATACGGAGAGAATTTAGCTCCGTAACTGGAAGTTCCGGACTGTCCCCCGCCTCTCATCAGATAATCAGGCTCTTCACCCTGACGAATATATAATTGGGCTGTATAAGTAGCATTACCATGAGCATAAGTGACATTCACGACCCCATATCTCGAAGCACTTCCTTCGGCTCTTGTTTCTGCCATGCCAATCCGGAAATAAATACGTCCTCTCCCTTTCACGGAGGTACCACTTTCCCCCTGATATTGATTAGGTGTAACCGGATATTTTTCCGGATCACCAGGATTGTCAGTTCCTATATAAGGGTCAAAACTGGGAGTTGTACTTAATACTATAAAATCCCGGCCTCCGTTTGCTACATCCACTTCTGCCGTCCAGGCATCCGCCACTCCCCATCTGTTTCCGCTGATTACTCTTTCACCTTTTTCACTATTTCTGAAAAAAGCACCTATATAAGAATCATAGCCTTCAGCCTTTGATCCGAAGTCAAAGCGCACTCCATTTTGATTTACAGTGACATCAATCGTCTTTTTTATAAGATTTGTTTTACTCCAATAATCATCCGTACCTACCAATGTGAGTGTATAGGTCTTTGTTCCCGCCACATTGGGTTGGTCCAGTAAAATATCCATATAACCATCTCCCGTCGCAGGATTATAATTGAATCTTTCATTTTTATTCAAATTACTATTATCAGACCTGTAAGACAAGACATTAAAGACCTGGCTGGTTTGTAATTCAGCACCGGTACTCCGATCCACGACTTTTTCATCCACAAATACATACGGCATATTCGATTTAAACGAAATTCGTGCTCCGTTAAAATCAGTAATATTCACCTTTGTATCCGAAACATTCAATATTCTATTCCCTGGTATCTCCCAACCGATCCAATCATAATTCCAGTCGGACGCAATGATATTCACCAGTAAAAAATCCTTTATAGTTCCAGTAAAATCCAATTTCGTATTTTTCGGCAAACTATAATTTGCATCCGGTTCCGAACTAATAGCCAACCTACATGACGGGTTATACCTCGTTTCCATATTCAATGTGAAAACAACAGCTTTCGACTCATCTGTTGAAGAAGCTGGCTCATTGGCAGGTAGAATGATACGGGAAATTTTCTTAGCCCATGTAACGCCGGCAATCGTCGTATCTGAAAAATAACTTGCATCGGAAGTCCTTAACAATTGGCGGATCACACTGCGTTCGATAGTACCTGTATAATTATCTGTCAGAGCAACCTTGTCGGGTATATTACTGAATGTAACGCCTTTAAATTCTGTTTCAAAATCATCTGCAGCCTTCAGTAATACGTCAACACGAACTCCCATTCTGTTCAACTTCAGTTTCAATTCGGAGACTATCGTACCACCACTCAATTCCGCTCCTGCCCCTTTGGTCAAAACCTTAACATATTCGATTTCCTGCATCATAGGAATATTCTTATTCGAGGCAAAAGCATTTGCCGGATAAGCTATATTGTTTAAGTTGCTATATGAAGAAATCGCATCCAAAGCAGATGAAATCAAAGACTCCGTCGGCTCATTTGCCAAAAATACAAAACGATAAGTTCCCGGATCAATAGGATGTTCTACCGTATTATTCACTAACTGTCCTGCAGAGTACAGAACATTGGATATACATAAATTTGTCACATGGTCAAAAGCCAGGACACGAAAAGAACTTACATAATAATCCTCCGCAGTACCCGGGTGAGTACCACTTAGTCCGAGTCCACTGATTGACAGGTAAGAACTTTTTGTACTTTTATTAATGACTGTTTCATCTACACAAGATGAAAAAGCAATCAAAAATAAGAGACAAACCAAATTTATGTATGTGCCGCATTTATCCAACATCATCTAATAAGCCTTTTTGATCTCCCATGAGATTTTGTAAAATTCTAGTGCTATTGGCTCTTACTCTATAAAAACTACCGACTCTAAAGTTATATCCCATCATTAACGACCACTATTTATTTTGGCGTAACTTTAAGCATATAAATTATCCCAAAAACACTTTTTCTATATCATTACAAAGATCGTAAATGTCAAATAAATCATTGCGCGATAACCGTTTCTGATATCATACACACCCCATACAGCATATATCCTATTTCACAACAGGGTTGCGGGTATTTTACATTTTCCGAAACTTTCTCGACATTTTAACCAAACACACATACTAACCGTACACAAATCAACGACTTTCGCATGAAAAAAGTAAATGCTTATCCAGAAAAAAGAATATAGTAAAGGTCAAGCTACCTGTCAATTCAAAATACCTATACGCAGGTTTTTAAAAAATAATCATGTACCTTTGCATCCAAAATAAAATCAGAATATATAGAAGTAAGAATATGGTTATTGAACAGCAGATCACCGGTGCGATCATTGCCGGAATTAAAGAACTGTACGGTGCCGAAGTTTCAGAGGCCCAGATTCAGTTACAGAAGACAAAAAAAGAGTTTAAAGGACATCTTACCCTGGTTGTATTCCCTTTTCTTCGTACATCCAAGAAATCACCGGAACAGACAGCCCAGGAAATCGGCGAGTATTTGCTGAAAAATGAACCGGCTGTATCTGAGTTCAACGTAATCAAAGGTTTTCTGAACCTGACCGTTGCCGGGCCTTGCTGGATCGACCTGTTAAATACGGTCAATGCACAACCATCTTACGGGATCATACCTGTTACGGAACAATCTCCGTTGGTGATGATCGAATATTCTTCTCCTAACACAAACAAACCCCTGCATCTCGGTCACGTACGTAACAATCTGCTTGGTTACAGTTTGTCAGAGATCATGAAGGCAAACGGGAACAAAGTCGTTAAAACGAATATTGTAAACGACCGTGGTATTCATATCTGCAAATCGATGCTCGCCTGGCAGAAATGGGGTGAGGGTGTTACTCCTGAATCATCCGGTAAAAAAGGTGACCACCTGATCGGTGATTTTTATGTATTATTCGACAAGCATTATAAACAGGAACTGAAAGACCTGGAAGCAAAGGGCCTGACTAAAGAAGAAGCTGAAGCTCAATCTACGCTTATGGCTGAAGCACGTGAAATGCTTCGTAAATGGGAAGCCGGCGATGCCGAAGTCCGTGCATTATGGGAAAAGATGAATAATTGGGTTTACGCCGGTTTTGATGAAACCTATAAAATGATGGGGGTAAACTTCGACAAAATATACTACGAATCACAAACTTACCTGGAAGGAAAAGGCAAAGTAATGGAAGGTCTTGAAAAGGGAATTTTCTACCGCCGTGAAGATGGTTCGGTATGGGCAGACCTGACAAAAGACGGGCTGGATGAAAAGCTGCTACTCCGTGCCGACGGTACTTCCGTATATATGACACAGGATATCGGTACAGCCAAACTGCGTTTCGACGATTACCCGATCAACAAAATGATCTATGTTGTAGGAAACGAACAAAATTATCATTTCCAGGTATTATCCATCCTGCTCGATAAGTTAGGTTTCGAATTCGGTAAAGGCTTGGTGCACTTCTCCTACGGAATGGTAGAACTCCCGGAAGGAAAAATGAAGAGCCGTGAAGGTACTGTTGTCGATGCAGACGACCTGATGGAAGAAATGATCGGCACGGCTCATGAAATATCTCAGGAACTAGGAAAACTGGATGAAATGACTACGGATGAAGCGAATAATATTTCCCGCATCGTAGGATTAGGTTCACTGAAATATTTTATACTGAAAGTCGACCCTCGTAAGAATATGACCTTCAACCCGAAAGAATCTATCGACTTTAACGGGAATACCGGTCCGTTCATTCAGTACACATATGCCCGTATCCGTTCCGTTTTGCGCAAAGCTGCCGAACAAGGAATTGTTCTTCCCGAACAATTACCGGTTAACACCCCTATTTCGGAGAAAGAGGAAGGTCTGATCCAGATGATCGCCGACTATGCAGTGACAGTGAAAGAAGCAGGTAAAGAATACAGCCCGGCTTATATCGCCAACTACATTTACGACCTGGTAAAAGAATACAACCAGTTCTATCATGATTTCTCTATCCTGCGTGAAGAAAATTCGGAGATCAAACAATTCCGTCTTGTATTGTCAGCCAATGTAGCCAAGATCGTAAAATCTGGTATGTCGTTGCTGGGGATCGAAGTTCCGGAAAGAATGTAATTTGATCAATACATATATAATATAAAAAACTCCTGCTGAGAAATCAACAGGAGTTTTTTTATGATCTATCGGATTATGCCTTTTTCTTTGTCGTTCGTTTCTTTGTTGCCGCAGGCTTTTCTGCAGCTTCGGTAACGATTTTCATACATTCTTCATAAGTCAGTTTTTCCGGATTCGTAACCGTCTTCGGTATCCGGTAATTGGCTTTCTTATAAGTAATGTAAGGACCATAACGGCCATTTAATATTTCCAGTTCAGGATCTTCCTCAAACTTCTTCAGAAAACGTTGTTCATCTTTCTTACGCTTTTCATCAATCAACTCGATCGCTTCCTCGGCCGTAATGGAAAGCGGATTCATATCCTTCGGTATAGAAACAAATTTCCCGTCATGGCGAATAAACGGTCCGAAACGACCGATAGCGGCTACCATATCTTTACCTTCATATTCGCCGATCGTGCGAGGCAAATCGAACAATTTCAATGCTTCTTCCAGCGTGATCGTTTCGATAGACTGGCCTTTCATCAATGTTGCGAACTGAGGTTTAGGAGCCTCTTTGTCATCCGGATGAGCCTGACCAATCTGTACAACCGGACCATACCGGCCGATTTTTACAAACACCGGATTACCGCTCTTAGGATCTACGCCCAGCTGACGTTCACCGACCTTATGCTCTGTTTTCACGGCGGCTGTTTCTTCTACGATCGGATGGAATAACTTATAAAACTTATCGATCGCTTCTGTCCAGACCATATCTCCTTCAGCAACAGCATCAAATTCTTTTTCCACACTGGCTGTAAAATTATAATCCAGTACATCCGGGAAATAAGACATCAGAAAATCGTTCACAACCGTACCGATATCAGTAGGCATCAGCTTGTTACGGTCTGCACCGACAATTTCTTTCTTATCTACTTCCTTGATCTTATCTTTTGCAAGGGTGATCACGCTATAAACACGTTCCACACCATCTTTATCGCCTTTGATCACATATTCGCGATTCTGTATCGTCTGAATGGTAGGAGCATACGTAGAAGGACGACCGATACCCAGTTCTTCCAGACGGCGCACCAGACTGGCTTCCGTATAACGCGGCGGACGCTGAGTAAAACGTTCCGTTGCTACGATATCGTTCAACGACAATACTTCATGCAATTCTACCGGCGGCAACAGACCATTCTCCTGTTCCTTTTCGTTTTCATCATCGTAGCTTTCACGGTATACCTGAAGAAAGCCGTCGAATGTGATCACCTCACCTACAGCTACAAACTTTTCTTTCTTATTATTGATACAAACGGAAATCGTCGTACGTTCCAGTTCGGCATCCGCCATCTGTGACGCAATCGTCCGTTTGCGGATCAATTCATATAATTTCTTTTCCTGCGCCGACCCGCTGATCTCCGTATTACTTATATAGGTGGGACGGATAGCTTCGTGCGCTTCCTGTGCCCCTTTGCTCTTCGTATGATACTGGCGGAATTTATAATATTTCTCTCCATAAGTTTCCAGGATAGCCTCTTTGGACGTTCCTAACGCCAGGTCACTTAAATTCACCGAGTCGGTACGCATATAAGTGATCAACCCGGATTCATACAGACGTTGTGCGATCATCATGGTCTGTGACACAGAGTATCCCAACTTACGGGCAGCTTCCTGCTGTAATGTTGAAGTAGTGAAAGGAGGTGCAGGTGATTTCTTTACTGGTTTCTTTGTGATCTCGTCGATGCTAAAAGAGGCAGATTTGCAGGATTCCAAAAACTCCATTACCTCTTTTTTATCTTTCAGACGCTTGCTCAGCTCCGCTTTCAGGATCGTTGTCCCGTCAGGAAGCGTAAAATTAGCGATGATACGATAGGCTGCTTCCGAGACAAACTCATTGATCTCACGTTCACGTTCTACGATCAGGCGTACAGCAACCGACTGTACACGACCGGCAGACAGTGCTGGTTTCACTTTCCTCCATAGAATAGGAGAAAGTTCAAAACCCACGATACGGTCCAATACACGACGTGCCTGCTGTGCATTCACCAGGTCGATATTGATATCACGCGGCGTTTCGATAGCATGCAAAATAGCATTCTTGGTAATTTCGTGGAAAACAATACGTTTAGTATTTTCCGGTTTTAATCCCAGAACTTCGTACAGATGCCAGGATATAGCTTCTCCTTCGCGGTCCTCATCGGATGCCAGCCATACCTGTTCGGCAGCCTTCGCTTCGGATTTCAATTCGGAAACCAACTTCTTCTTATCAGCCGGAATCACGTACTGCGGAGCATAATTGTGCTCGATATCGATACTAAATTCTTTTGTTTTCAAATCGCGGATATGACCGTAACTCGACATAACCTTAAAATCTTTCCCGAGGAATTTTTCTATGGTTTTTGCCTTGGCAGGTGACTCCACTATTACCAGATTCTTTTGCATAATCACTTTTCACTTTTTAGAAATCGAGTGCAAACTTACATAAATAATTAACGTAACCGTACATCAGTAACAAAAAAACAGTTTTTTAAACCGTGATTATTATGTATGTAAGCACTTCAGAATTATCTTTGTCCACAAAATATCACATTATTTCAATATGGAAACAATCAGACAACTTATCAACGATAATAAAACAGAAGAAGCCTTGCGTTTGTTGGATGAATACATAAAAAAAAATGCTTCAGACGATGAAGCATTTTACCTGCGTGGAAATGTATATCGTAAAATGGGCGATATCCGGCAGGCACTGAATAATTACCTGACAGCCATAGAACTGAATCCCGATAGTCCGGCACAAACGGCCTACAATGCCCAGATCAAAATATTAGATTTTTATAACAAAGATATGTATAATCATTAACAGCTCTACCCATATATAAGAGTGTTTTATTGAATCTTTTCCCGCAACTCTTTCAATAGCTGGATATCTTTTGTCCGTATTTTACCGCTACGATCAGGTGGACAATTCAGGATAAGGATATTATCATTCTTTGTACACTGATGGTAGAGTTTTGCCAACTCGTCAACTGGTTTATACTTTTTGTCGGTCGTATTATAGAACCAACGTTCGCTGATACAAATGGTCGATTCCCACGGCATATAATACTCTTTTCCTTCATGAGTAAAGACTTTCGGATCATTATCAGCAGGCAGATAGGGATCTCCCAAACGGAAATCACTCGGGAAGTAACGGATCGGATAACCTTCCTGCTGGTTTTCCGGCAATACAGGATGAGCATCGGGATTATCCGGCAAGCCGATCGTCCAGTTTATACCGATCTGGCAATCCGGCTGTCTCGATTTTATCGTCTGATAAATCTCTTTCACCGGCCAACGGTAATTCTCTTTTTCCCAACCTCCGTCAAACCAGAACTCTACAATATTGGTATGCGGCTGCACAATATCGATCAATTCATCTAATTGGCGAAGCATGTATTCATTATAGGCGGCGTCTTTACCAGGATCTTTCACATCTGCATTCACCTTACGGTCCCATAAAGAATAGTACAGTCCCAGACCGATATCATATTTCTTACAGGATTTTGCTATCGATTCAATTACATTTGTGGTATTACCCGAACTCGCTACATCATATTCCGTATATTTACTATCCCACAGACAGAATCCTTCATGGTGTTTTGCCGTAAGAATGACATATTTCATGCCGGCCTCCTTTGCCGCCCTGATCCATTGATCGGTATCGACAGTCGTTGGCCGATAAGAAGAAGCCGGCTTGGAACCATCCGTCCATTCCTGATCCTGGAATGTATTCAGTCCGAAATGGATGAACATTCCATATTTACGGGCAATCTGTTTTTGCTGTGCCAGACTGGGTCGATGGGAAGGGACTGGTAAGATCTGTTCCTGCCCCCAGGCTAAATGCAAAAATAAAGTCAAAAATAAACAAGTTACAAAGAATTGTTTCATGGTGATATTCAATTTAATAATACAAAAATAAGATTCCTTTTTCTATATAATTAGTCAGTTTACGATCTATTCTTTGCAAAATCCGATTTTTAAGCATCATAAAGCCGGGAACAATAGTTTTTACCTGTTTTTGATGCAACAACAGAATATTTACATAACTTTGATGCAGAAAAACAAGGATGATACAAATATCTCTTATGGACACTGCCACAACAACCTACAATATACTATTTCGCAAGTATTATCCCGGATTGCTCTTCTACGCAACCCGCTTTCTACCTGAAAGTGAAGCTGAAGATATAGTACAGGATACATTTCTCGAATTGTGGAAACGAAAAGATAGTATTGAAATAGGAGATCAAATCCAGGCATTTTTATATCGTATCACCTATACCAAATGCCTCAACGCCATAAAACACAAACAAGTAGAAAACGAGTATTCGGCAACCGCCATTGAATTTTATCTGAAAAAGATTGAATTTTATGACCCCGCACAAAACGAAACCATACAACGCATGGAAAACAGAGAATTGCAAGTTGAAGTATACAATGCTATCAATGAGTTACCCGACAAATGCAGGGAGATATTCAAGCTCAGTTACCTGCATGACCTTAAAAATAAAGAGATAGCCGAAACTCTCGACATATCTTTACGTACAGTTGAAGCCCATATGTATAAAGCTTTAAAATATCTGCGGGTCCGATTAAAGTATCTGCTTTTCTTATTATTCTTACTTTTGTTGAAATAAGAGTAAGTGTTTTTACTAGGTAAATTGTTTTATTTGATACAAGGAAGAACAAATATGAATGAGTTAGACGAAAACTTAATATTAAAATACTTACAAAATGAATGTTCGGATGCAGATCTGAAACAACTAAACGAGTGGCTTGCCCAGTCAGAGGAAAATCCACGTAAACTTTTCACGTTGGAAGAAGCTCTCAACGCCCGGAAAAAAGAGCGTTTTTCCAGCGACATTTATATAGCCGGTGCAGAAAAAAAGCTAAACAGAAAAATAGAAGAATACAAAACACAACAAAAGAAAAAACAATATCCTTTCAGAATAGCAAAATATGCAGCCGCTATTGCAGTTCTTATTATCTGCGGAGCCGGATTAATCCGATTCTTCCAATCCGGATTCACTGCTGAGGAACTGATTGTCTCTGTTTCTGCTGACCAACCCGTAAAAGAGATAGAACTTCCGGATGGGACTAAAGTCTGGATCAACAAAAATTCTCAACTTAAATATCCTGCACATTTTGCTGATGATAAAAGAACGATCTCACTGGTTGGAGAAGCCTATTTTGAAGTAACCAAAGACCCGGAACGTCCCTTCCTCGTAACAACGGAAGCTCTCGTCGTACGGGTTATCGGCACAAAATTCAATCTGAAATATGATATGGATACCCCGACGGCAGAAGCTGCATTAATAGAAGGAGAGATTGAAGTAAAAGGGAAAAATGACGAGGGACAGATCGTTTTGTCACCCGGTCAAAAAGCGGTATTGAACAAAAATACAAAATACTTAAAGGTTATACAGGAAGATACAAAACTCGATGCTGTATGGCATAACGACCTGATACCTTTTGATAAAGCCAATATCATAGAAATAGCTAAGGTACTCGAACGCTTCTATGATGTAGAGATAATAATTTTACCAGGAACTGATAGCAATAATACCTATTCAGGAACTATCCCCAAAAAAGACGATATCGAATCGACATTGAATTCTTTAAACAATGTCATTCCTATCAAATATAAAATCACAGATAAAAAAGTATTTATCCAACAGACCGAATAACAACTAATATTCAAGTCATTACACAAAAGGGAAGCCACTATTCCATCCTTTTAGGGGAAAAAATAAAAAAATCAGAAAAAGAGAGTAAGTGTTTTTATTTACCTGGTTGTTTTATTGATGTTGCAACAATAAAACATAAGGAAATCACATTTTACTAACTTAATAATATCAATAGATTTTATGAGAAGCACGCGTCTATTTCAAAGGCCAGGCTTAGTGAAGGCATTACTAATTGCCATTCTATGCTGTTCCACCCATCAGTGGGCAACCTCACAAATTAATATATCTACTCCGAAAGCCACACTCGGACAGGTTATTAATCAAATCAAATCTCAGACAAAGTACCAATTCTTTTATGACGACAGATTATCTGGCATATCGGTCGACGCCGTCGATGTAAAAGATGTTTCTCTCAAAGAACTTTTGGATAAAGTACTCAAAGGGAAAAATATAACTTATAAGATAGAAGATAACATTGTCTATCTTTCTTCCAACGATAGAAGCGGTGATGCCTATTCTTCCGAACAGAAAAGAACAGCTACAGGTACTGTCGTCGATGAATCCGGAGAACCGCTTATCGGAGCAACCGTATTAATAAAAGGAACAACCGCCGGAGTCATCACTGATATGGATGGGAAATTCACTCTAACCAATATACCCGGCTCTGCCAAAACATTAGTGATCTCTTACGTAGGTATGAAAACCAAAGAAATTACTATCAGCTCTAAACCGGTAAAGGTAATATTAGAGTCGGATGCTAAAAACCTGGAAGAGGTAGTAGTCGTTGCATTCGGTAAATCCAAGAAGTCAGCTTTCACAGGTTCAGCCGGAGTGGTAAAAGCCGAAAAAATTGTCGAACGACAAGTCAGCAACCCTATTTCAGCCTTGGCGGGAAAAGTAGCCGGTGTACAGATGACCGAAGGAGGCTCACCGACCTCCACGCCGACACTCCGTATCCGTGGTATCAGTTCTATTAATGCCAGCAACGACCCGTTGGTTGTGGTAGATGGCATGCCTTACGATGGCTACTGGTATGATATCAACCCGTCCGATGTCGAATCGATCACTGTATTAAAAGATGCAGCATCCAACGCCTTGTATGGTGCCCGCGGTGCCAATGGAGTCATTATGATCACGACCAAAACAGCCAAAATAGGAAAAGCTACGATCACCTTTGACAGTAAATGGGGAGTCAACACAGATGCCAAAAAAGATTACGATTACATCAAAAACCCGGGAGAATATTACGAAGCTTATTATCTCGGATTATATAACTATTACAAACGAGCAAAGGGGTTGAGTGCTTACGACGCACACCTCCAGGCAAATAATACAATGGGGCTCGAAGGTAATGAAGGAGGACTTGCGTACATTATATATAATGTACCCGACGGACAATACCTCATCGGAGAAAATGGAAAACTAAACCCCAACGCCACATTAGGGAATATCGTCAATTATAACGGTAAAGAATATTTACTTACTCCGGATAGCTGGAAAGACGAAGGACTCCGTAACGGACTTCGCCAGGAATATAACCTGAATCTTAGCGGAGGAACGGAAAAATTCCAGTTTTATGGAAGTTTAGGCTATATGAAAAACGAAGGAATCTGCTATGGTTCTGACCTGACACGTTACTCTTCTCGTATGAAAGCGGATTATCAGGCATTGGATTGGTTAAAAGTAGGTGGAAACATGACTTATACGCATACCGAAACAAACGGTTTAAGCGGAGCCTTCGGAGTAGCCCACGGTATAGCACCTATCTATCCGGTCTATGTACGGGACGGACAAGGGAATATTATGACCGATAAGAATGGTAAAGTGTATGATTATGGCGATGGTGTCAATGCCGGCCTCACCCGTCCTACTTATAAAAAATCCAATGCCATACAGAGCGATTTGCTGGATGTCAGTTATAATAACAGCAATTCGTTCAATGTACAAGGATATGCGGATATTTCTTTTCTGAAAGATTTTAAACTTACACTGAATGCTAGTGTATTCGATACGGAAAACCGTTCTTCATCTGTGGGCAATTCCTTCTACGGTTACAACACCTCTTTGGGAGGATCAGTATCAATATCCCATTACCGCACCTACACCCTTAATTTCCAGCAACTCCTGAACTACAATAAAACAATCGATGCACATTCACTCTCCGTATTATTAGGACATGAGTATTATAAATTTGTACAGACAACGCTTACGGGAGCCAAAAGGAATATGTTCTCCTATTTTGGAAATCATGAACTTGCCGGAGCTATCGTAAAAAATGATATGAACAGTTACGACTCGAGATCCAACACGGAAGGTTACTTTTTCAGAGTTCAATATGATTACGATACAAAATACTTTTTATCCGGTTCTTTCCGGCGTGACGGTTCCTCTAAATTCCATCCGGACCATCGCTGGGGTAATTTCTGGTCATTGGGTGGAGCCTGGATCATAAATAAAGAGAACTGGTATAATGTTGATTGGCTAAATATGCTGAAAGCAAAAATGTCATACGGAGAACAAGGGAATGATGGTATTGGCAATTACCTATATACAGATTATTATTATATCGGTAGTATAGATAATGAGATATCATTGACCTTTGCCAATAAAGGAAATAAAAAGATAACCTGGGAAACAAACGGCAACTTTAATGCCGGAGTTGAATTTGAGTTATTCAAAAGCCGCCTTAGCGGTAGTATAGAGTATTTCCGCCGGAAAACAAATGATATGTTATTCTATTTCTCCGTTCCGGTATCATTGGGATACAGCGGATATTGGGACAATGTCGGTGATATGGTCAACAACGGTTTGGAGATAGACCTGAACACGACCATCCTTAATACCAAGAAATTTAAATGGGATGTAAATCTGAACATGACTTATTATAAAAATAAAGTCACCTATCTTCCCGAAGATAAAAAGTCGACCACTATGGACGGATACCCCGGTTATATTAGTGGTGAAAAATACATTGCCGAAGGTCTGCCGCTCAACACATGGCGTCTGAAAAAATATGCCGGAGTATCGAACGATGGAATTCCCATGTGGTATTATGATAACGAAAATGGAGAAAGACAAACAACAACTAATTATGATGAAGCGGACTATTATCTCTGTGGCAATGCCATGCCGAAAGTATATGGTGGTTTCGGAACAACCTTGTCATATGCGGGTGTTGATCTGAATGTAAACTTTGCCTACTCCATCGGCGGGAAATCGTATGATTCAGGTTATTCCGGTCTGATGACGGCCCCATATGCCGATGCAACTGGGAAAAACATTCATAAGGATGCTCTCAAAGGTTGGTCGGAAACCAATCCCACCTCCGATATTCCACGCTGGCAATACGGAGATTTATATACAGCTGCCGGTTCCGACCGTTGGTTAACCAATGCAAGTACCCTGACACTCCAGAACATCAACCTGGGCTATACACTTCCGACACGCCTCACTAAAGCACTACTGATCAATAAAGTACGTCTTTATATGGCCTGCGATAATGTATTCTACTGGTCTAAGCGAAAAGGATTCGATCCTCGCACCAGCTTTGATGGTAGCACATCCGCTGGTGATTATTCTCAAATGCGTACAATATCCGGAGGTATCAATATTCAATTCTAAACTTAAAAATAAAGAAACAATGAAGAAGTTACTCAAAAATATAGCATTCATTTCTCTGGCAAGCATTACATTTAGCAGTTGTCTGGAGGAAACATTCCCAACTGATATCGCCACTTCCGATCAGGTCAGTGTATCGGAAGAGGCACTGGGCGCTTTATCCAACTCCGTTATTGCCTATATGACGACTTACGACGGGGGAACCAGTGATAATACAAATTTCGGATATGCCGGATTTATGATGTGGCGTGACGTTATGCTTCAGGATATGCCGGTATACAGTACCAGTTACGATTATTTCAATTATGGTTTCGGAACCACGAGTTATCTCGGTGATTATCCAGTGCCTTCAATGTTTTGGACCTATCATTATAACCTGATCAATAATGCCAACCTCCTGATCGGCTCTATCGACCCGGAAACAATGACCGAAACGACAAAAAGTTATTTAGGAAACGCATTGGTTTACCGCGCCATGGCCTACATGGACCTGAGCCGTTATTTTGAATATAAACACACAGGCGTATCCAGCCTCGACAGTAAGGCGGAAGCAAACGGTATTTACGGACTAACAGTACCCCTGATTACAGAAAATACATCGGAAGAGGAAGGCCGTAATAATCCGAGAGTTCCTTTCTATAAAATGTACCGTTTTATCATGAATGACCTGAACAATGCAGAGAAATACCTGTCGGATTTCCAGCGGGAAAAGAAAAACTGGGCTGATCTCAGCGTTGTATACGGAATGAAAGCCAGATTGTGGATGGAACTGGGATCACGATTCGAATTATATCCTGATGACCTGGAAACCCAGATCTCTCACGATAAAGATGCAGAACTGGAAACCTATGCCTCTCTTAATATAAATTCAGCTTCCGACTGTTATGCCAATGCAGCCAGCTATGCCCGCAAAGTGATCGACAAAGGTTATACTCCTGTTGGAGAAGCACAATGGCACGATACTGCGTCAGGTTTCAATACCGTAAATGATGCCTGGATCTTTGCTATCCTTATCGGAGCAAATGACGGACTTAGTTCGTGGAAAGCATTCATATCCCAAATAAGTCCGGAGCAGACTTTTGGAACCACACAATACGGAGCCTACAGAATGATTGGGAAAAGTCTTTTTGACAAGATTCCTGATGCAGACTGGCGGAAAACAAGCTGGATTGCCCCAGACGATGCTGGTAAAAATCCGGTTCCCTCGCAGTATAAAACATTGTTGAGTGATGAACAATGGGCTAATATTCCCGCCTACACCGGTTTCAAATTCCGTCCCAATCAGGGGAATATGGGCAATTATCTTATTGGAAATGTGGTCAACATTCCACTTATGCGGGTAGAGGAAATGTATTTTATCGAAGCGGAAGCCGTGGCTCACACACAAGGTGTACAGACTGGTATATCTTTACTGGAAAATTTCATGAATACATACCGGTATAAAGATGGTTCCTATAAATGTAACAGTTCCAACATGGAATTATTTATCGATGAATTACTGGTCCAGAAACGGATCGAATTCTGGGGAGAAGGTATTCTTGCATTCGACTATAAACGACTGGAAAAACAAATTATCCGGGGATATGCAGGAACCAACACTCCTGCTACCCACCGTTATAATTCCATTAAAGGATATGCCGCCCCCTGGATGAATGTCTATATCACCAGCAGTGAATATAAGTACAATCTTAGTATCATAAATAATCCTGATCCTTCGAGTTCCATCGAAGCCTGGGAAGAATAAATCCAATCACATAAAAATAAAACGATATGACAATAACATATATAAAACATCCTGCTTATTTGTTGATCAACCTGGCAATATTTTTATTTTCAGCTTGTAGCGAAGACGATAATTATGCACCCGGAACAGCAATTCCGGCAAGTTGTGAGCAAGTTTATTTCTCAAAAGAGAATGCCGCTTCCCTAATGCTCCCTATCGAAGGTAGCCGCAGTGTCACATTAATAGTAGCACGAACAAAAACATCATCTGCTTTGTCAATGCCGATAAACATCCTATCAAAAGATGATAAACTAACGATACCCTCCACCATTGAATTTACAGCAGGTAGTCCAACGACGAAACTGGAAATCACATTATCTTCCGATGCCGAAGCCGGAACGGAATACATTTTCGAACTGGAGCTTACGGGAGACAACATTGATCCTTATACAAAGCTTGATGGATCAGCTAAATTTTTCGGTTCTGTCATGATAGAAAAATGGAATACATTACAAGCCACTTTTTCTTTTGAAGACCTGTATAGTCCATGGGAGGGAGAAATTGAAAATCTGGAAGGTAGCAATAAATATCAAATCAAAGACTTTCTTAAATCTGGAAAAACGGTTGAATTTACTATAGACAAATCGACCGGAGCCATATCTTTTTCCGGAGGATATAACGATGGAACTTATTGGCAATTTTTAGAAAACGACAACTTCATCCCCTGTTATCCTACCGGATCGGATATTTATATCACATCAACTTATATCTATCTGGGTGCAAGTTATTCATACTTGAATCTCAACAAGAAATCAGGTCGCATATACCACTGGAACAACTACAGCGATAATTCAAGCAACTGGAATGCGCTTAATATAAGCTGGAAATAACAGATGTATAGGAGGATTTTTCAAGACTTTATAACTATCAAAATCCTCCTATCCTTTTAGAAACGCCAACCGATATTGAATTGCAGGACACCGTTACGACTCTTTCCGTCTAGGTCGGAAGCGCTTATCCCAGGTACTCCTACATTTCTGATAGCAGCTGCAAGATTATCTTTATCAATAGTATTCGTCAATCCAATATTATAATTTAATGAAAACATTACCCCCATAGGTGATTGATAGCCGGCACCGATTACAAGCGCAAAATCAAAAGTTTTAAAACAATCACTGAGAGCATCTGTTGAAACAGAAGTTCCAGATTCAGACCCTTTCAATTTAGAAGAGACCTTAAATCCTAGTTGAGGACCTGCAAACAAATTAAATCCTTCATAAACATAACCTTTAAATAAAACAGGTATATTCAAATAATCATTCTTAAACTTAACGCTAACGCCACTCTCTTTACCTTTAGTTCCTTGCATCGAATAAAAGATCCCCGGTTCTATAGCAAAATTATTAGTCATCATCACTTCACCGGAAGCTCCGATATTCAAACCCGGCTTCATACTCCCTCCTGAGTTTGTCATATTGGCAAAGTTCAAACCGATCTTCGGAATAAAATGAAATTCTTGTGCATTTGCTTGAAATGCGACGAAAAGCAACAATAATAAAGCGATCTTTTTCATACTACTAAATTGTTTTAGATATTAAACACAAAATACTATCTCAATGAATAAAAACGATTCAGACCTTCCAGCCTGTCGATTACTATAAACCAGACAGACCAAAGATAAACACTAAAATTAAAATACTACTATTTTTATTTATTATATCACCGGATAATCTATATTTCTTTCCGGGAATAACTCTTTCAGGCTTATTTCCAGCACTTTCGTTCTCTCTTCATCCAGTGTAAACACTTTATCCTTTACCATAAACAAATCGAACGGAATATGTAATTCCGCCATTTTCTTTTTGTTGAAATCAATTAGATATTGAGTTTTTCCCCGACTAATGATCGAATAACCATCCCACTCCAAATCAGAAAAAAAGAGGTTTCCGGGCAGATAAGTACGAATAACCTCCATCCGCTCATTGATTTCAAATATCTCATACCGGTTATTATAAACGAAACAAGACGTCGAGTCGGATGGCGTAATCCGGTCAAAAGAAGCACTATCTGCATTTTCGATATAAAAAGAATTGGCCATAAATCCCTGTAACTTCCCGTTGGCCTTCTCATCCCAGGGAGCAACTTCGATCTCCGAACTGTCGGTTAACTGACAAAAAGAGATTCCATCATCAAACAATAAATACAATGTATTACGTTCCTCTTTCAAGCAGGCATCTTCAATCCTGTCTTTTTTCTTTGTCAGTTGATTCAAATATATATTTTTCCCGGTATTCTTATCGAAACAGGCAATGAAAGGTCTTCCGATATTGACCTCCATCATTTTTTTTTCATAAACAGAGGATAAGTCCCGCAAGTTCGCACGGTAGCCGGAACCATAATTAATCATATACAACCTGTCGCCATAATCAAACAGCCGTGAGTGGGAGGTCAGATCTTCCGAAAGGGGATATCCCCATTTCATTTTCAATCCGTCATCCAGGCAGAGCAATTGCGTCCTGTTAGCAAAATAAAACAGAGAATCATCTCTCAACACATTTGAAGTCAGTTCCACTACAGTATTACCTCCGGTCGGAATCCCTGCATAGCCGGTCAAAGCGCCGGTCAATATGCCTAAAGCCCCCAGAGCTACAGCTCCCGTATAGTTCGTTGTTCCGGTTTTCATCGGATAACTTTCACCTGTCCCATTATTCACATTGACCAGGTGCAACCCGTCAGAAACAATCAGCCTTGTCGAATCATCAACCAGTCCGTGATAATTCCAGCCATAGGTGTGCGGAACCTCCCGGGTCCACAAAAGTTCGCCGGTATTCGTATCATAACATTCCAGTTTTTTCGAAACCCCATTTTTATAAGCCCATAATTTATTATCCTCCCGATCCAATATATAAGGAAGAATTTTTTTATTCCATTTCGGTGTCCCTGTCTGCAAATCCAGCAAGGAACTTTTGATTCCTTTCGAATTGAATAAAATGCCTTCGGGAAGCAATGCAAACTGATCGTTCATGTAATTCACTTTTCGTCTCCATAACTCTCTCCCTTCCTGAAAATCAAAGACAACTAATTCACCTTTGTTCTTATAGGATTGTTCGTTTTTAGTCAGATACCCTATTTTCACCATAAAAATAGTGCCGGTAGTATCCATCTTATAATCGCGCACCCTTCCGTTAAATTCAAAACCACGAGCCGTCAACTCTCTTCCTTCCGTCGTTACCCCGATCACAACCGGATTCTGGGCATAAATAAAAGGGACAGAGATCAACAAACAAACGATTAAATACAACAATCTCTTCATAAGACAATTCTGAGTTAAATGAATAAATACTAGCAGGTTCCCTGAATGGGACAAATGTATAAACGTTTTTCCGGAAAAACTATTGCCGGTCGAAAGAGAATTAACACATACATAACAAAAAACCGGAAGGGAAGACCTTCCGGTTTTTTGTTTTTATAGTAAAGCAAGAATCCGGTCTTACTTCAGCAAGCTACAAGGACAAAGATTATCTTTTTCGATATCTTTGAAGTAGTTGTATGTACCTACTTTGATATCAGCACAAGCAGCTTCATCAGCCACGATGATACCTTTCGGGTGCATCTGTAAAGCAGTGATTGTCCACATCTGGTTGATGGAACCTTCAACAGCCTGCTGCAAAGCACGAGCCTTGTTATGACCGTTTACCATGATCAATACTTCTTTAGCATCCAGTACAGTACCAACGCCAACCGTTACAGAAGTCTTCGGTACTTTGTTCACGTCGTTATCGAAGAAACGTGAATTAGCGATGATCGTGTCTGTAGTCAATGATTTTACACGAGTACGTGAAGACAAAGAAGAGCCCGGTTCGTTGAATGCGATATGACCGTCAGGACCGATACCACCCAGGAACAGGTCTACACCACCCACAGCCTTCATTTTTGCTTCATAAGCAGCACATTCAGCTTCCAGATCAGGAGCGTTACCATTCAGGATATTTACGTTTTCCGGTTTGATATCCACATGGCTAAAGAAGTTATTCCACATGAAAGAATGATAACTTTCAGGATGATCTTTCGGCAAACCTACATATTCATCCATATTGAAAGTGATGATATTCTGGAAGGAAATAACACCTTGTTTATTCAGCTCGATCAGGTTCTTGTACATTCCCAGCGGAGATGATCCGGTAGGCAATCCCAGTACAAACGGTTTTTCTGCTGTCGGATTCGCTTTCTTAATCTTTGCAGCAACATAATTAGCAGCCCATTTTGAGAGTTGCTCGTAATCAGGTTCAATAATCAGTCTCATAACGTTTGCGTTTTTTTCAGTTGACAGTTGACAGTTGACAAGTGACAGATATAGTCACCCTCCTCCGCACACCGGAACTGATAGGTTATTAATAGTTTTTTTAGATCCTTTTTTAACTGTCAACTATCACTTGTCAGCCGTCAGCTGTTTCGCCATCGCTTCGCCCAAAGCCCAGCATTCTTCATACTTATCGGCTTTCAAGCCCTGTTTTTGTTCAACAGGAGTACCAACAGTTTCCCATTTCATCTTTTCTCCGAAAGCCGTCAGGCGTTTTACCGCAGCACCAGCCCAGGTAAATGAACCGAAGTAACCATACAAACGGTTCTTCACCTCGCGCATTTCGATCTTGCTCAGAATAGCTTCCACTTCCGGGAACAAACTGTTCGAGTAAGTCGGACTGCCGATGATGATACCTTTATATTTGAATACATCTTTCAATATATAGGATGCAGGACTCTTGCTGACATTATGCAACACAATGTTCTTCACGCCATGTGCCGACAGCGATGAAGCGATCGCTTCCGCCATCTGTTCCGTATTACCATACATGCTTCCATAGATAACGACAACACCGTCTTCTCCTTCATAACGGCTCAGACGATCGTATATCTCAACCGCTTTCTTAGCATATTTACGCCATACAGGACCATGAGTCGAACAGATCGTTTCGATACCCAATACAGAAAGCTTCTGTAAAGCACGCTGTACCGGATTACCGTATTTACCGACAATATTGGAATAATAACGGATCATTTCCTCCCAGTAATGATCCACATTCATTTCCTCATCGATCACTCCGCCGTCCAATGTACCGTATGTACCGAAAGCATCAGCTGAGAACAGCAACTTGTCCGTCGAATCGTATGTCACCATCACCTCCGGCCAGTGCACCATCGGAGCCATATAGAAAGAAAGCTGATGACGGCCGATATTCAGCGTATCCCCTTCTTTCACTTCGTAAAGTCCGGTCGTTATATTGTGATAGCCGTCCAGCATACCGAATGTCTGCTTATTACCAATGATCTGCACGTCGGGATATTGCTGGCGCAACAGGCGGATACTTCCGGCATGATCGGGTTCCATATGGTTCACAACCAGATAGTCGAGCGTCCGTCCGTCCAGTGCATCTGCTATTTTTTTCAAAAAGATATCAGAGTAGCAAACATCCACCGTATCCACCAATACAGTCTTTTCGTCTACAATCAAATATGAATTATAGGAAACACCATACGGAAGCGGCCACATATTTTCGAAGAGGGCCTTCTGACGGTCGTTAACTCCTACGTAATATACCTTATCTGCTATTTCTTTTAACTTATACATCTCTTTAATTTCGTCTTTTTAATTCTTCGTAATTGTTCGGCTTTCTCGTCAGTGCTCTCCAAACGAACCAGCAACCGGCCAAAACAAACGGAATACTGAGCCACTGGCCCATATTCAGCATCATATTATCTTCAAAAGCTTCCTGATTGTTCTTCAAAAATTCGATGAAGATACGCGATCCGAATACGATGATCATAAAGACCCCGAAAATAAGTCCTTCGCGTTTCCAGGCTTGCTTTTTAAAATAAAGCCACATACATATCCCGAAAGTGACCAGATAACACAGTGCCTCATACAACTGTGTCGGATGGCTGGGTACCGTAAAGATCGGCTCCGCTCCCATTTTCCAAGCATGTAAGTTCTCGATAAAACGGAATCCCCACGGCATATCGGTTGGATGTCCGTATATTTCATGATTCATGAGGTTACCCAGACGGATCATAGCCGCAACCAGCCCGGTCGGAACCACCAGCTTGTCGAATGTCCACAGCATACTTTTATGTGAGACACGTTTGGAATAGAAATAAATGGCGATCACAATACCTAACGTACCGCCATGACTTGCCAGTCCGCCTTCCCAAACCTTGAATATCTCTATCGGATTAGCCAGATAATATCCGGGATCATAAAACAGGCAGTGTCCTAGCCGGGCGCCGACCACAGTTCCTACCATAGTATAAATAAGCAAGGAATCGATCCATGCAGGAGGAAGTTTTTCATTTTTCCACATCCGGCTCACGATGGTGTAACCAATCCAGAAGCCGATGGCAAAAGCAAGTCCATACCAGCGAATTTCGCGTGAACCAATGGAAAAGATGGCGGGGTCAGCCGTCCAGGTAATAAAATCAAGCATATTTTTTATATTAAACTAGTCGTCTGATCAAGTCTTCTCTTTCACCGCAGATCATATCGATCACCGGTAATTCGATCATAGTGTAAGCACCCGGCTTTTGTTTGAAGCTTGCGCGGGCAACGGCAACCAGGATTTGTGCAGTAAGAGCCGGATTGTTGATCTTCATGTCAAATTCAACCAACTGGTTCTGTGTCTTGCCTGATACACCTTTGCGCACCAGATTCACACCATGTCCCATATCCAGCAGGTTATCTACGCATTCCACCTGCATCACATGCGTTTCATCGTGTGCAAAATAATCATCGGCTTTGATAGCAGCAGCCACCTGTTTGAAATCATAACCGTCTTTCACTTCGATATATACCATGCGGCGGTGAACACCTGTACCCATCGGGATCGTCATTGACAAAGCGGCTTTCACACCTTCGATCGCTTTTACAGCAACCGTATGTCCCATACTCATACCCGGTCCGAAGTTTGTATAAGTAATTCCTTTCGGAACCATTGCTTCCAGTAAGGCGCGAACAACAGAGTCGCTTCCCGGATCCCACCCGGCAGAAATAACGGCAACCGTATTATGTGCTTTGGCTACAGCATCCAGCGAACGGCGCAGGTCTACGATACCTCCGTGGATATCGAAGCTATCTACCGTATTGATGCCTAATGAAAGAATTTCTTTAGCGAATGATTCTACGCTACGGGTAGGAGTTGCCAAAACGGCAACGTCTACTTTATCTAACTTAGTGATACTGTCAGTCACTGTATAAGCTTTCAGTTCGTCTGGTACGTCATTCGGATTACGACGTACAACACCTGCTACTTCAAAATCGGGAGCAGCTTCCAGGGCCTCTAACACATACTTTCCAATGTTGCCATATCCAACGATGGCGGCTCTAATTTTCTTCATACTTTAGTTTTTACTTTTCAACCAACCGCAAAGTTAATTATTTATGGCGAAAATCCATCCGAAGCTTATAAAGAAAAGTTATGAGGTGATAAATGACCTGTAACGAACGAAAGCTTTACCGCAGACAAGAGGTAGTGCCACCCTAGTGGCACAGTTGTGCCATGCTATTGGCATTACCTTGTCATCGTAATGGCAATGGTCTGCCATAGTAGTGTCACTACTCCAGCTACGGCATAGTTTAATAGTCAGTTACCTTTTTATTTCTTATCGAAGAATGCATCGAAGGCATGTCCCGAAGGCTGGAAATCCACTTGTTTAACAAAGGCGCAGGATTCACGCGCACCATGTTCGCGGTCCATCGCACTGTCTTCCCATTCAACCGACAGCGGTCCCTGATAACCGATATCGTTCAGAGCACGGATAATCTCTTCGAAACCGATCCGGCCGCGTCCCATACTGCGGAAATTCCAATAACGGCGGGAATCGCCAAAAGTGGAATGACCTCCGAACACACCGATCTGCTTCGGGGTATCACTCCAATAAACATCTTTCATATGTACATGGAAGATACGGTCGGAGAAGTGATAAATAAAATCGACATAATCGACGCCCTGATAACCCATATGGCTCGGGTCATAATTGAAACCGAAGGCCGGATGATTGTTCAATGCTTCGAGCGCTTTACGGGCAGAATACGTATCGAAAGCAATTTCCGTCGGATGAACTTCCAGACCATAACGGATACCCAATTTCTGATACTCGTCCATAATTGGTATGAAACGGCGGGCAAAATCGGCATAGCCGTCTTCAATCATCTGATCCGTAACAGGAGGAAAAGAGTAAAGCCAGTGCCAAATAGGACTACCAGTAAATCCGGCAACCACATCAATGCCTAATGCTTTAGCGGCATGAGCCGTTTGTACCATATATTCGGCTGCACGCTGGCGTACACCTTCAGGTTCTCCATCTCCCCAGATACAATCGGGCAGAACTGCTTTATGCCGCTGGTCAATATTATCGCAGACAGCCTGGCTGATCAGATGGATCGATATACAATAAAGTTTCAGGTCATATTTACCCAGCAGTTCTTTTATGCCGTCATAATAGGCCTGATCCGTACGACGAACATCCAGATGGTTGGGTAATCCCAGTTCCAATCCGTCATATCCGAACGCTTTCGCTTTTTCACAAACTGTTTCAAGGGGTAAATCTCCCCATTGAAGGGTACATAAAGTTACTGGACGTGCCATTTTCTTTTTAATTTTAAGGTTATTACATTGAGTCTGTTTTCTACAAATCTAGAAAAAGTTCTGCTCATAACCGGCAAGTTCTCTCCTTAATATTTTTTAAATTCCGAAATTAGTATTTCCTTTGTGTAGATTTTATCATTAATAACTCCTTTGCTATGAAAAAGAAAGAATTATGTGCAGTTGCCTGCCTGTTTTGGCTCGCAGGTTGTAATGATCCGGCTTCGGACGAGGTTGAAATTGTAAAGAATTTATTTCCCGTACAATTCAGTGTTCAACTTCAAAAAGAGGTACTTCCGTTCCCTTCTACCCGCAGTATGCCGTCCAACGCGTTCCCTGAACCGATAGTCCCGGATAAAGAAAACCCGGATAAAGAACTAAAGGACTTCTGCTCGACAATCGAATATCTGGTTTATGATAAAAACGACCTGGAGGAACCGGTAAAACACCATATATATAATGTAGAGACCGATAATGATTTCAGTATTGTATATGACACATTGCCTGCCGGTAACTATCAGGTCTACTTTTTAGCTCATCAATCGGAGAAGTCTTCATTTGTGAAAAATACGTTTTCGTTCGACAAGCTATCCGATACTTTCTATGGCACAAAAGTCTTCAATGTAGAAAAGACAGAAGAAACGAATATGGATATCGACCTGGAGCGGATTGTAAGCAGGATAGAGTTTAAGGCTATTGATCCTGTACCGGATGTAATAAAACAATTCGATATTTCGGTAAAAAATTATCCGGCCAAGCTGAATATACTGACCAAAGAAGGACTCGCTTCCTCCGAAGAACAAAGTTTCACTTATTTATTTAAATCAGAAGATAAAGGACAAACCGGAAAGACTCATTCCTTCTACACATTCGTAGCATCCGGCAGCAAAAGAATATCTGCCACACTTACCTCAACCGACATAGACGGACAGGTTATGCGTTGTAGGACAGTGACTGATATTCTACCCATCGCTAATAAAGTAATCCGTTATACCGGCATTCTATATACACCACCCAAACCCGATGACTCGGAAAACACCTTCAATCTGATCATTGGAAACAATGGGGAATGGAGCGAACCGGTGGAAAATGAGTTGCCGGAATAAAGGTTGTAAGGTTCAAAACTTATCAATAATGAGCTATCCCTTTATCAAAGTGACTTAGCCATTACAGGTTTATT
>OGIE01001006.1_pt1 | contig 40909 bp, 33 predicted proteins | sample 1571581 | NCBI WGS metagenome assembly OGIE01 (sample SAMEA2582021, study PRJEB24529) | metagenome | biome: Human gut stool | place: China | collected 2011 | reverse complement strand
TAGAGCGCATGATTCATAATCATGAGGTCCCCGGTTCAATCCCGGGTCTCGCTACGATAATAGCCTCTTAATCGTTTGATTTTGAGGTTTTTTTGTTTCTACGGGTAGCCAAAGGGTAGCCAAAAACAACAACACCCCCCAGAAAATAAATTTACTCGCGAGTGTAAATACTAAAAGGGCGGGGTTTGGGGCTTTCTCCTTCAATTAAAAAAAGACCCTCCCCCCGGTATTAAATATTTTTACTTGTCGGGTTAAAATCTTCCGGACTGACACTACAATTGTCTGCGATCGTACCGGTGGCTTTATCCAGCCTCATAAAGAACTGTTGTAATCTTCTGGCAAAGTATAGATCGGATCCGTCTATCACGTCCTTATCGTTACACATTAGGCTTATCAAGCAATCAATGATACTATCAATGTTATCTACCCATTCTCCAGCATCGCATAGATTTAATAGATCGTCTAGTAGATTGAAATGGGTCGGAATCTCGGTCGGTTGATTACTTACCAACTCAACAATCTTCTCATGTGCCTGTGCTAGCTCCTTCTTTAGCTCTCCTGTACAGCTATCTAACATCCATCTAGCATTGTCTAGTTGTTTGTTCTTTTCCTCTAATTGTTGAGCCTTTTTAATCGCTTTACGGGCTTCATATCGTTCCCATGCAATAACCCTTTCACGCTGATAGTATTGATCAATGACAGAACGCATTGTATTCCACGGGTGTGGATCGTTTGGGATGTTGAGGATTGCACAACCGGTATAATCAGGATCTATTTCCCCTCTGATGTATTGGGTTACTCCGGTTTGTTTGTACTGGTTCCATGCTTTACAGTCTTTAAAACTGAAATACTTCTTATATCCTAGCGGGCTTGCTACCCAGGTGACCGGCTTTTGATCTCCTGGTTTTCTGTGTGAGGTACTTTGACCGACGCAATTCTGCGTTGGTTGGTTTTGGACTGCTGAATTTTCAGCGATGAAATTGGACTGAACGCAATTTTGCACTGGTTGATTTACTGAGTGGAAATTTCCGTTGAGTTGACCTGTTGTTGAGGTCTGTTTCTGTTTTGTTTTCATTTGTGGTGTAAATGATAAGCATTATAGGCACAAAGAAGCGGCATGCCTTTCCCGCTGCTTATCACCTCACCACAAGGCTGTATGTCTATTACCGACAATACACGGGGGTACACACCGCCATTTTATAGCGTCAAATATACGCATTCACAAATGGATATAAAAAATCCACCTATGATAAAGAATCTTAGGCGGTTGGTGGCCGCCTTATGGTGATAACATGTGATAAGCGTGACAAAGATAGAAAATAATCTCGTGTTGAAGATGATATTATGATTTTATCTCTTATATTTGTCCCCCATTTTTTTAATAAATAATTATGAATGCTGGAGAAAGACGTTATTCTAAGATGTGCCCTCATTGTGGTTATCTTGCAACAGTGATTGAAAAACCTTTGTTCGTTGATAAAAACGGAAATGGAGAATTTAATCATAGAGATAAAGAAGAGGTTGTATGTCCTGGTTGTGGAAAAACATTTGAAATTAGTACACTCGGTACTGTTGAGGTTCTATGATTTTTAGAACACCTTGAACAGAGATGCAAATCGGCCTAGCCAATCTACTTGTAAATCCCCACATGGGCAATATTAAGTTTTCTTTGTGAGAGTTTGTAGGTAGATCGTCTTGGTCAATCTAGCCTGCTTCACACAAACAGGATAGTATATATCCCCTATAATTATATGATAAGATATTTACCAATATTTGGTAAACAATTACAACCTACTGTAATGCGCGCGATCGCGTACATTATATACAGGAAAAAAGGCTATCGCATATAGGCTAATACCTGTTTTACTTCCTGATTGAGTTCTTTTACCAATCCATCCGCCTCTGATATCTCCGCTTTATTTGATATGTCAGATATTTTCTTTTTAAGTCGTGTGTAATACTTTGGGTCATTAAACACACCGTTTGCTTTTAGATCTTTTATAATGCTTTGTACCTCATCCGGAGATAGTTTGTTTAATGCGAGCGCGCAAATGTATTCTACTCCGTCCGTAACGGTTTCTATATTGTTCATTGCTTTTGTCTTTAGTTGTTTCTTTTTCTCTATTTTGAAATAGTTATCCGCCCATGCTTTAACCAGTTTGTGATAAAAGCACGGATCATATAGCAGGGAACCGATTATCTCAGGTTCATTTAACTGTTGAGGTAAACGGGTATTCCAGCGCATTTCATAACGTAATAGGTTAGTATCTTTGTAAACATCAGGAATTGACCCGTACCGGTCAGACACCTCACGTGCTTTATCGTAAAATGCCATAGTGCGTAAATGCTCTTTCCCTTTGTTATGATAATAGAGGGTATTATCCGTGGCTTGGTTTCTGTTGTAATATGTGCAAAGTCCCAGTACGTCAAAATATCGGGTTGCTTCATTACTCATTATGAAATTTGTTGATATGTCTATACGGGTTACTTTGGCGCAATTTACAGGTAAATACAGACTATCCGATAACTTTTCTATTGCCTCCCGTACTTGGTGCCGGGTGAGAGTATATGTATTGTCTGGTAGAAGGAATTTAGCTATACTCCCTTTTATTGATACACCGGCCATTGATACCGATACTTTTAAATCGTCAATCTTACCTGTTGTCCATGTTTCCCCTGTATCGCAATTTGTCCCTTCTATTGCATTGTTGAGGCGTTGCGGTACGGCTGAAATATCTCCTTTTATATCATTCCGGTTTATCCAAAAGTTTATAGTATCGTACATGCTTGTTTTATAATTGCGCTAGCATTTGGCTTATTTTCAATGTGATGTAAAAATGAGCATACATGATTAAAACTTTGATTGATAGAAGAATGGGGGATATGAAATATTGATTTTGATTTCTTGTTATAACTTCAATTATTCACATATCCCACCCTTTAAACGGATCGTTATCAGGAAGATTACTTCTCATTATCAATCTATAAAAATCCGTTTCCCTATTCTTCATTTTGTACTTATGTTAGACCTTACGTTCTTTCAGCTTTTGAATCGTTTTAAATTCATCTGAAATAACACATTTGCCATCTACGTACGACAAACAGGCAGATAAGTTGCGTAGGTATATTCCATTTGTGGAAATCTCATTCAATCCATCGACAATCTTTTTTAGTGAATTAAAACGATTTTCAATGTCATCGTTATACTCTATTGTATATTGCTTTTTAGCTAGGTTTTCAACTTTTTTCATATCGACAAAAGGTTTGCCATCATTACTGATTGAAAATATGTCACAGTGGTAAACTTGTTCATAGGAGTACAACTCTTTTATATCTATATCGTTAAACCATTCATAGAAGTAGTCACGCAATGCGTAAGGTATTGGGCGATGGTAGTTGTCGGTTCCTAGCATCCTTTTATGCCATATCTTAGTTAATACTTCGACTGTTGTCATTTGTCTTTTAGCTAGTTTGTTCCAATCATCGAGTGCAATTTGGATATTTTCTAGCTTTTTTTTCAGTGTTTCTAATTGCTCTGAATATTCTTCACATGCGTGAATAAATGCGTTAATTCTTTTCTGGTCTTTAAATGTTTTCATGCATTTGTTATTTTTACTGTTAATAAAATAGCTGTTCTAATTTAATTCTTGATTATGATATAATATAACCGCCTACTAGTGCAGGCTATTGCCAAATTTTGGTAATAGTTTACACATTGGATTTACATAAAAGGGGTTGCATTCCGCCTCATATCGTTTAATACCTCATCAAAACCTCCACAACTCAATTGTTTACGGTATGCGTCTATAAGGTTCCGGGCACCGTCGATAATTAGTATTTCCAGTCTTTCCATATTCTGGGAAAAGAGGAATAAAAAACCGTCATTCCTTTGGTTGTACATAGGGTTATCAATGCCGCCCTTTAACTTATCTCGGTCGCTGGGTTCTCCACTAGCAAAAGTTGTTTCTTTTCCGTCTGTATACAGAAAACGTATACCGCTAAAATTAATAGCTTTACTTTTGGCTGGGGTACATTGCAAATAGTATTCTGGGGTGGTTCCATCCTGTTTGCGGTGCTCATTCTTTCCTGTCGGGATTAGGTTCATGAAAAGCAGACCTTTGTAATTTCCCAGCTTTTCTAGTGCTTCCCAATGCCCGTACATAGAAACGAGGTCAAACCGGGGTTGCTTACGTGGTGCCGTTATGCTTTTACGGGTTACAGTTTTCATTTCCGGTAGCTGTTCCAGGCATAGATAAGCGGATATTTTTGCAGCTATCATAAGATACCCCCTTTCTTCATGCAGTAAGTTTGTGCCCTTTGGTTGAGATCCGATGAGGATGCAACCCTATTACTTTGCAACCATGTTTCCAGCTCTACACGGTTGAAATAACACATTTTCCCCATAGGTTTAGAATGGGGGATTTGCTGCCTCATCGTCAATTTGTATAGATAACTTTTTGAGATACCCATGTAGCGGGCTGCTTCATCGCTTGTTAACACTTCCTTTGTGCAAAAAAGGGTGTTTGTTGTTACCTGATCGGCAACTAGTTTTTGTTCCTCTGTTGTCATTGCTTTATTATTTGAGGTTGATAATAAAGACACCGGTGTCATCAATAATCCCAGATTGTATCTGTGTTAACTATTGACACAACAAAGGAAATGAAATAAAACAACGGCAAGTAGTAAATCTACCATTTGTATGTCATAACATTACTTATTGCTAATATAACATAGGTAAGCTTGCTATATGCTTAAAAAATAAAGATTGATATTTTGGAATATTTACTTTTGACCTCTTTTGTGAGAGCAAAGTTTGCTTAAATAGATAAAAGGTAAAGTTACAGCTTATTTGTAGTTGTGTTATTTATCTATTCTTGATATAGGTGTTTAATTTCATTCTTATATCGTTTAAATTATAATAGCTAAGCCAGCCGGATCTATTTTTATATTTAACGGCTTGTCCATCTATGGAAATATTTCTTACAGGAAATTCATATTGTAAGATAATCCCTAACTCGTTTAATCTCTTAAAGGTAGGTTTGGTGATTCCCAATATCTCAATAAGATCTTTTGCATATATGATAATATCTTTATCTGTTACTGTTTCTCCGTCAATGCGGATTGAAATTTTATGCTTTCCGGTAAGTTTGTACATGCGTTCTATGTATTCAGTAAGATAGCCTTTTTCCGTATTGATAGATACACGCCTCTGATATTTAATAATATTACCCCTGATATTATCAGCTTTTTTGATAATATACGTATTACCTTCTACCTCTTTTAAATCTATAATAGCACTTATAAAGGCATTTTTTTCCAGGTGTCCGGATTTATCGACTAGTTCAGCCAATATATTTAATACGTCCTTCTTCTTAATCATAGCTTTAATTCCGGCAAACTGTTTATCGCATCTTCTTTTAGCTTATCCACGGCACGTGTGTATTTCTCGGTATGCTTTAATCCGCTGTGACCTAAAAGGCTCGCTACGGTCTTTATATTGGCTCCGTTGTTGAGGATATTTACTGCAAATGAATGCCTGGCACAATGCCATGTAATATGCTTATCTATTCCGGCACGTTTAACCCATCTGTTTAAAGATTTATTACAGCTTTGATATGTCGGTAAGTTGAATAATTTAGCTTCTTTTTTCTCGTCTGCAGGCTTTTCTCCGATGAGGTGTAACAATCCGTCATTTAATGGAATAACTACACCGCTAGCCGCTGAATGCCCTTTTGTCTTGTTTTGTTCAAACTTTAATAACCGATTGGAGTAATCCACATTCTCAAAGGTCAAATCCTTAACATCACAAAACCTCAAACCACAATACAGACAAAATATAAAAGCCCGCCTAACCTCATCACTTTCATTTATGTAGTGTGTTTTTATTAATGCTTGCACCTCGTCCATAGAAAGTACGTCTTTCCTTAATACTTGTTTGTCGACTTTGCAAACTATTCCTGTGCATGGGTTCTTTAGAATTACATCATGCTCAACCGCGTATTTGATTACTTTTTTAAACTTCTGAAAGATATTCATTGCACCCTCGCCCCGGCTTCTGTTTTGAATGTAATCAACAAAATCGGAAACCATGTCTTTAGTAATTTGATCGGGTTTGATGGAAGAAGTATATTTATTGTATTCTTCTGTATCTCTTAGAAAGTCTTTAAATCTGTTGAGGGTTAAAACCATCATTCTGTAATCTTTCTTTGTATAGCTGTCATTATATTTCTGAAAATAGTCCAGAAAGTTTATTTCCCGGCTCTTTTTTAGCCTGTAGCCTAGGGTATCATTTTTTAACTGCTGCTCCCGCTCAAACCTGATCTTCTTTGCAAGTTCCAACGTCTCTTTGTTCTGTTGTCTTTCTATTGGGGTTCTGGGGGCAACCCAAAGATATAGTTTCAAAGTTTCCCGCTTCCTGTCTTTCTTAGGTACGTCAACACCTTTTTCTTTGTCATAGACCATTCTGTAACCAAAGTAATAATCCAGAAACAGACTTTCCCGGCCATCTGAAAGTATCTTTGCTCCTAGCTTGGGGTTATCGATCTCGTCTGTACTAATCAGGTAGGTGTTATCTGATCTTATATCTTTTTTTGCTGCCATAATATATCTTTTTTGCATCCTGGGTAGCCAAAGCACTTTTTTTGAGCTTTTTGTAGGCTGTCCAATCTTCTTTAATTCCTTTAGTTTCTTATATTTGCAAATATAGTTATTTATTCTTTTCTGGGTAGCCAAAGGGTAGCCAAAAGCAACAAAACAAGGCTTTTTTTATGAAAATAAGAGAAAGTGATAAAAGTATAAATAATTGATATTGTTTACTTTAGTTTATTTTTCTTTCCTTTGAAAGTACGGTATAATCCCGGGTCTCGCTACGATTTAAGCCTCAAGGTCGAAAGATTTTGGGGCTTTTTTGTTTTTCATGCCTTTTGAGTTGTTTTCAATTCGTTTTTATGGTAGCTTTGTATTTTAATAAATAAAATTAATAACCATGGAACTTCGACTGATACAGAATAAAATTTACGAGATACGAGGACAAAAGGTAATGCTTGATTTTGATCTGGCGGAAATATACGGTATAGAAACTAAATACTTGAAACGTTCCGTAAAAAGAAATATAGAAAGGTTTGAAGGTGAGGATTTTATGTTTGAGCTAACGAAAGAAGAACTTTCAAGGTGCAATTTTGGCACCTTGAACAACCAACGAGGAAGCAATGTCAAATACATGCCTTTTGCCTTTAGTGAACTCGGTGTCGCTATGCTCAGTAGTGTGCTTAAATCCAAAACAGCAATAGAGATAAACAGGGGGATTATACGTGTTTTTGTTGCTATGCGGCATTTGGTTTTAAACCCTCCGGCAGATAAGGTTGTAGAACTTCAGCAAGAAGTTAAAAATTTGAAGGAATACATAGAAGAAGTTTTTTCCGACTACAACGATATTAATGATGATACCCGGATGCAACTGGAACTCATCAATCAAACGTTAGCAGAATTACAATCGCAAAAGAAAATCCGGAATAAACTCCGTAATCCGGTCGGATTTGTTAAACCTGATCCGGATATTTTGTAATGCAGAGTGTCTATCTGGGGGAAATGAAATGCCGGATCAGGGTTTGGTGTCGGTATTGAAAAGTATCTTGAATAAGGTGTGACCGTTCTCTGTCGTCAGGCTGAATTTGCATTGGTGGTTGGTCAGGACCTCCCTGACGAACATTAGTCCGATTCCCTGGCCGGAAGATTTGGTTGTGAAGAACGGAGTGAAGAGTTTCTGTCTGGTTTCTTCGCTTATGCCGGGTCCATTGTCTTCTATGATAATAGATAAAGGAGCATGGTGCGTATAGATTTGTATTTTGCCGTTTTTTCCGATCGCCTCATAAGCATTTTTAATGATATTGACCAGGACCTGTTCGAACTGGATACCGTCCACATGAATATATTGGTCTTCTTCTGTGAGGGATAAGACCAGTTCTATATTTCTTTGTTGGCATTCGGCGCTGGTCAGGGCATATACCGAACGGACCTGCTCGTTCAGGGAGATAAGTGAAAATGTCGGCTCGGGTATACGGATAACCTGCGCCAGGTTGCTGATGAAACTGGCCAGATGTCCGCAGCGATCGAAGGAAGCTTCGATTGCGGGCAGTACATATTCCCATTTATTGTTTTCATCCTGTTTAAAAATGTCGGCAACGACATTCAGAGTAGAGCCGATAGCACCGACGGAATTGTTTACTTCGTGCGACATCATGCGGATGATACGCTCGTACGATTCTTTCTCGATTTTCTGTAATTCATGTGTGATCTCTTCGATCAGGATAAAAGGATGTTTGAACCCCTGGTCGATAAAAGACGAATGGATGCAACGGTATATTTTATTTACTGAATTTCGGACCATCACGTCATCACCCAGTTTTAACCCGGCTAAAGCAGGTGCCAGTTCAAAGGTTGATTCGTTGAATGTCTTTCCTTTGATTTCCGTAAGCTCGGAGATGTTCAATAATTTTAATCCGGAGGGATTTACCTCTACGATCTGTTTATCGAAGTTCAGGATGATGATCCCCTGTGGAGAGGCATGAATGAGCAGGTCGAGAAACTGGTTTTTCTCCCGTACTGCCAATCGTTCGCTCCGCAATTGTGAGATCATCCGGTTGAAGATTCCGATCAGTTCATTCGCATCTTTATTCCTGACCGGGCGCAGATGAGTGGAAAAATCCTGGTCTTTAAGAAGTTGCATGCCGCTAAGCAGGATGTGATACGGTTTGACCAGCTTATGGTAAATAAATGTAGCCAGCAAGAGTGATAAGATGGCGATACATTGTACGACCCAAAAGGGGATCGGCTCTTCCCTGAAAAAGAGAAAACCGATACCGCTTGCGATACAGGCAATAAAAGCAGCGATCGTCCAAAATATCAGCTTCGATTTCATTCCGGTAATTTGATATCGTATTTTTCAAGGCGGCGGTATAACGTTTGCCTGGTCAGTCCCAATGCCGTTGCTATTTTGGAATGATTGCAACCATATAATTCCACCGCTTTTTGTATCATCTCTTTTTCTACCCTCTCCAGCGAAAGGATCGTATTCCCGCTTACAGGTTGGCTGGAAGGGACTTCTATATATTGCTTTTTGAAGTCGGCATCCGTAATGATTTTCTTTCCGGAAATCAGGATTGTCCGTTCTACCAGGTTTTTCAACTCGCGTATGTTTCCGTGATAAGGAAGTTTTTTCAGATATCCGTATGCTTCCTGTGATATTTCTATTGGGGACAAGTTATTTTGTTCTGCTTGTTTCTGCGTAAAATGATCGACAAGCAGAGGTATATCTTCCAGCCGTTCGCGTAAAGCCGGCATCTGTATCGTGATCAGGTTGATCCTGTAAAATAAATCTTCCCTGAATTTGCCTTGTGCCACCATCTCCGGGAGATTCTTGTTTGTCGCACAGATAATGCGCGTATCTACTTGCCGGGGTCTACTTTCACCCAACGGCTCGAATGTCTGATCCTGTAGCACCCTTAATAGTTTGACCTGGCAGACCATATCCAGTTCTCCGATCTCATCGAGAAAAATCGTTCCTTTGTCTGCGAGTTCGAAACGTCCGGTCCGGTCGTGGCGTGCATCGGTGAAAGCCCCCTGTTTATGACCGAACATTTCGCTTTCGAACAACGATTGTGAAATACCTCCCAGATTGACCTTTACGAACGGTTTGCCCTGGCGGTTGCTATTCTCATGGATCGCTTCGGCTATCAGTTCCTTGCCTGTTCCGCTTTCTCCGGTGATCAGGACAGGAGCGTTTGTGCGGCTGATGCGTGAAATTGTATTGAGAATCTGTTGCAGAAGGATCGATTTTCCGATGATCTTCTCAAAGCGGTCGGTTCTTTCCGTTTCTTTTCCGTCCGTCTCTTTTTCTTCGCTTTCCTGTAGCTGGATGGCAGTCTGTATCGTTTTCAGCAAAGCCAGGTTGTTCCAGGGTTTGGTGATGAAATCGAAAGCACCTGCCCGTATGCCCTGCACTGCCAGGTTTATGGACCCCCAGGCGGTGATCAGGATTACCGGAACCGCCGGGCAGAAGATACGGACTTTCGCCAGTAACTCCAGCCCTTCCTCGCCGGTAGTCGTATTACTATAATTCATATCCATCAGGATCAGTTGCGGGCAGGTACGGCGCACGAAGTCGACCGTCTCCTGTGGGTTCGAAGCTGTTGCAACCTCATATCCTGCCCGCTTCAGTACCAGGGTCAGTGAAGTCTGTACTGTTAGATCATCGTCACAGATAAGTATCATACATGTATTATTTCATTATTATCAGTACTGTAAAGTTACTAATTTTATTCATCCCGTAAGGCTTCTGCCGGTGGAATCTTTGCTGCCTGTCGGGCAGGATACCATACCGCTATCAGTGATATGACAGCCAGTAAACCGAATGCCAGTGCATAATTGATAAATTCCTGTTCATTCCCTATACCCGCATCCATTCTGTTTGCAATTGGAATATCAAGAAGTTCCAGTAATTCGGTATGCCCTATGTTAATGCAGATATTTACTCCCACTATGCTGGCGATAAATAACAGCAGCAACGTCTCTCCGAAAATTAATTTTTTCACACCCCACCGGGTCGATCCGAGTGCCAGCCGCAGACCGACTTCGCTCCGGCGTGCTTGCGTGCGGTACCAGAATGTCCCGATGATCCCCAGGAATATATTCAGGATCAGGAAAGCCGTGATCGCATAGATGCCATTCAAATCATCTGTAGGCCAGTTTGTTATCCGGGCATTTTTGTCGATCGATTTCAGCGAACTCATGAAATACGGTCCGAGCATTAGTTGTTCCCGCATCTCCTTTGTAAACCGTTCTTCAAAATCTTTATCAGCACTCGGGCTTACACGCAGACATATCTGCATTTCCCGCAAATCATATTCCTCCCTTACTAACGGCAACAATATATTACAGAAATACGAGTTGAAATAGCCGTCTTTCATTTTTTCAGCGCTCCCGATGATAGTATGTTCCTTTCTGTCGCTGGTGGATGAAGTTAGTTTTTTCACATCTTCCAGCGGAACACTGTATTCTTCATTACCGAATAAGCCTTCCCGGTTCGGGGTGATCAGTATTTGGTTCGTTCCGGGAGCATCCCAGCCGCTAATCTCTTTGGCGGTGGTATTTATTCTGAATACATCGAAGAAACTTTCTGAAACCCATCTTAGCCGGAATGTGACATTATGGGTTGTGTCTTCGTCGATATAATAGCCGCTCATGTAGCTGGATCTCTCAAAAGGTGCCGCCCATTTGGAAAAACATACATTTTCTACACCCGGATAATTTTTTACCCGGTTCAGAAATGTTTGTGCCAGTGCCAGTTTGTCCACTTCTTCCGTTTCTCCGTTTCCTTCCGTGTTGTTGAAGGAAGTGTCGGGTTTTTTTTGCATCTCGAGCACATACGTGTTCTTCGTGTCGAAACCGACCGGTTCCCAATAACATTTACCCATATAGTACAGGTAATCGACGCAAAACCAAAGCACGCAAAATACAAGTATGTATTCCAACACGATCCAGGCATTCGTTTTACGTTCATTCCAGATAATTTTAAATATGTGACGTATCATAATTATTTGTCATTTTGATTGAGTGAATTAATGATTTTCATCCGTGAAGCCCGGTAAGCCGGTATGCCGGCAGAAAGGAGATTGATGATCAGGCAAACAGCAAATACCGCCAGCAAGACCGGGAAAGAGATGAGCGTACTGACCGGGATCGTACTGTCTGCCGGGACATCCAGCAGCCAGTCCCGCATCCGGAAGACAACAACGTACGAGAGTGCCAATCCGATCACGCCGCCGATCACCGAAGTGATCAGGTTTTCAAAAAGCACCTGTATCAGGATCGTATATTTCTTGGCTCCGAATGCTTTTCGGATACCGATCTCTTCCGTCCGCTTCTTTATACGTGAGAGGCTTAATCCTGAGAGATTGATTGCCGGTATCAGCAGCAGGATCAGCAGGATAAAAATCATTTTCCTTTTTTGTACGGCGATAGCAGAAGTAATCTCTTCGGCATTGTTCCCATAAATGCCTTTCTGGAAGATCTTGTTGTTTACCGGTCCCTTCAGATAGAGGATCCAGGGGCTGTGTTCCGTTTCGAATTTTTTCTCCATTCTTCGTACCTCTTCTATAATAGCAGGAAAATCTTCCGGACTTTCAGCCATCAGCATCACTTCGGTAAACCTGTTTTCGACGGGCTGTGTGGTATGAGGTATCCACAGGTCGCCGTATGCCTGTTTGAACACCGGCGATACATCATCTACGATACCCACGATCCGGTACGGTTTGAAATTCACCAGAAAAGTTTCTCCCAGCGCATTTTCTCCTTTGAATATTTGTTGGGCGAGAGTTTTACTGACAACAGCCGCGGATATTCCCGACTGAAATTCCCCGTCGCTGAAAGGCCGTCCCTGCGTGAAGGAAAAAGACATTATTTTCCAGTAAGCCGCATCGGTTATCCGCATATGTGCGTTGATGATCTCGCTCGATCCTTCGCGCGTAATCAGTGTATTTGGAATATTAGACCATGATGGATTGACTCCGGAAACATACAAGGGAGTTTTCAGCGGGTAAAGATACTCTTTGAGCGTCTCGTAAGAGATAGATCCCGACTGCCAGCTGTTTCTGGCCGTATCCCTTTTGACCTGGTAGTCGACATACAAGGTGCGGTTCCTGTTTATCTCCGGCGCCGTGCTGATCTCTTTTATCTCATCTGTCACAATGATCGTCATGATCATCATAATAGCCAGCGCAGTTCCCATAATAGCGATCATGCTGATAAACTTGTTTTGTTTCAGCATCAGCAGTGCCTGTTTGAAATATACTTTGTACATACTGGTTTCTTTTGATTTATTCTACCCGTCTTCCGTCGAAAAAACGAACGATGCGTTGTGTTGATTCAGCGATATGCTCGTCATGTGTAACCATTACGATGGTTGTGCCTTCTTCATTCAGTTGGAATAAAAGTTCCATGATTTCCGCTCCCATTTTGCTGTCCAGGTTTCCGGTCGGTTCATCGGCGAGAATGATCTGCGGATTACCGACTATGGCACGGGCAAGGGCAACACGTTGGCACTGTCCGCCCGATAACTGGGTCGGGAAATGGCTCATGCGGTGTGATAGTCCTACCTTTTCCAATACTTTTACGGCAGCTTCCCGTCGACTTTTTGCTGTGGAGTTCCTGTAGAGTAGGGGGAGTTCTACATTGTCGAGCACATTCAGTGAATTGATCAGATGAAAACTCTGAAAAACAAATCCCAGCATTTCGTTTCTGAACTCTGCCATTTCTCCGTCTTTCATTTCGGTGGTTCTTGTGTCGTTGATCAGGATATTGCCCTTATCCGGCACATCCAGCAATCCCATTAAATTGAGTAACGTACTCTTTCCGCATCCGGATGGTCCCATGATTGAAAGGAATTCTCCCTTTCTGACGGTGAGATTCACATTTTCAAGTGCAGTGGTCTCTACTTCGCTTGTGCGGTACACTTTTGTTATACCTTCCAGTTTAATTATTTCCATATTATCCTCTGTTTATCTGCTAATCTGTCTACAACGTATGTGCCATATTTATATTGTGTTGAAAATGAGGATGGAAGTATTGAAAGGGGTGTCCGAATACGGACAAATCTGTCCATAAATTAGTCCAAAAAGAAGCCCGCATTCTCAGATTGTCGTTATAAACAACTTGAGAATGCGGGCTTTATTAATTATGTAACCTCCCGGTTATGTTAATTAAGGTTTGCCTACAGAATTAAGGGTTCATATAGGCAGAGTATAGGGTAAAATTTCACAAATTGTATTGTGTTATTTCTTGCTACAAAGTTACGCTATCAATAGTGTTTATATGCGTGGCAAAAATATCATACGGGCATTGTACCCATATCATTCGTGATAATGTAAAATGCTTGTAATCAGATGAAATATTTATTAACGATTGTATTTGTATCATATTGGCTGGTATTCCTATCACGGAGGATCGCATATTTATAAAAAGTGGTGCACACTCGGAATAATCCGAATGTGCACCTATTGCATATAAAAAATTGAGGGTCGAATTATCCGACTGTAACATACTGAATAACAGTACCCCATTCTGAAATGCTAATATTGATATTGTTGCGGGAAAGGTCAAAAATGATATTTGTTTGTTCTCCTTCGTTTGCAGCCACATTTTCTGAATTTTTGACATTTTCGGAAGAAAGAACTAAAACGTCATCTCTGTAAAGCTCTATAGTCATATTATCAGCCGGTAAAATGGAGAATGTACCTGTGGTTAGGTTGCCATTATCATTTAAAGTAGCTGGAATAATATATCCGATATCATTGCCTGTCAATTCACCATTGCAGTTGAATGAGCTTTTTGTTCTTTTGATTTTGTAATAATAATTGCCTTCTTTGGAGTCAAATACCTTTAAAGCACCTTTTGTCAAGATCGACATGGAAGACACCTTGCGTTCGATCTTTAATTCCTGCGAAGTTGCTTTTGTAGAAGAACGATGTAGAACGATTTGTCCATAAAACAAGTCTCCCGGCAGATTGTTTGCAACGCCATTATTGTGTTTTAGGCTCACTTGCAGGTCTGAGATGACGTTTGCCTGGTTCATATTGCTGATTTCTTCGCTATTGCTTGAAAGGCCTGCCCAAGCGATGACGGTGATCTTGTCGGATCCCGGACAGTTTATTTCGACCGGCTTAACCTGTAAAAGATAATCATTGTCCACTGTGATTTGTTTGTAGAAATCGTTATTTTCATCGAAAACATACAGTGTAGTGCTTTTTACGTCCCCTTTGGCAGTGATGTCCGAATTCTCGGAGTATGCTTTCAAGATTATGGAAAAAGGTGCTTCTGTTTCCAGTGGAACTCTTTCATCTATGATTGAAATGGAATCACCATCGGAAGAGCAACTTGCGAAAGATAGAATAACGGACAATGTCCAAATAGAAAACAAACAATTTGTGAAAATTTTACCCTTTTTCATGACCCTAATTTTTTTTATATGCTAATTAAAACCCTATACTCCGAAAGAACATTTGTAAGGTTAAGACCCTCATCAAAACCTTCGTTTCTTTTTTTCGATAGTGCAAATGTATCATTGGTTTTCGAATAATACAATAATTCTGTATGTAAAATATGTTAAACGAATCAAAATGGTTGGAGAATATCTCTTTATGAGGGTTGTTTGTCTCATTTTTGCATGGTAAAGGTATTAATTATCATTCGTTATTGAAAGGTCTACCACTTTTCTAGAGGCAGGTAAAGTGTCATGAATGTGGTTGATTCTGTCATGACTCGGATTTTGTTTTTAGATTTACCATTTCGCTGGTAAATGTATCAGCTGAGATAGGTGAAACTATTGGTTCTCCCTTGAAGTTGGTGATTGCCTATGTTGATAGGTTTTCTGAATATTCATAATATAATGCCCCTTCTATGTCGTGTATAAAATATGTACGTGCATAAAACAGGCAAAAAAAGTGGCGCACACGCGGAACAATCCGGATGTACGCCTATGCATATAAAAAATTGAGGGTAAAATAAATCAAATGAAATATTTTATTGATGGACAACTCATTTAGAGAAGCTTGTTTTGAAAAGTTTCCGATACTATGAGTATTGATAATTAATGATTGTTTGCTATGAAACAAGCTGCATTCTATAATACCTTAATTTGGAACCGATAAGCCTCGTCTGAATCTCTGTCCATTATTTTTGTACAAAAATAAAATGTCTTTTTCTGTTCTACAATAATACGTGCGTAAAAGATGTTAAACGTGTCAATGTGTAGGTATTCGTGTCATGTTCTGATGGGGAAGAGTTTTTTGATGCCCTATTTTTAATTGCGTCTATCGGATGAAATTTGGATGCTGTCATGTTTTTGTAACGATTTTGTATGTTTAAAAATATATGATTATCATGATATTTTTTGAAAAATAGTTGGTGTTAAATATCTCGTAAGAAAAATATTTTTGCCATCTTTGTCGTTCAATGCTGACGATGAGTTTTGATTTATAGAAGGATATATAATAAATGCATATAAATATGAAGAAAAAATCTCTGTTCAAGAGGGTGAGTGGAGTATTGACAGGTGTTTTTTTCAGTACTTCATTTATCTTGGCTGCCAATGAAAACGGACAACTATTCGGAAGTGAGACATTGATTGTGGTGGTTGCTCTACTGCTTTTATTTGTCCCCCTGTTTCTTTATGTGAGAAAATTACATTCCAATATGAATGATCGCTCGGATCGGATCATCAAGGAAAACGCCGCACTTGAAAGTTTGAATAAAGAAATCAGCTCCCGAAACGAAGAAGTGAATACCCGCAATGAAGAACTTGATTCCCGGAATAAGTCGTTGGAAGGGCAAATCGAGCAACAGGAAGAAAGATACCGGGTTTTACGGGAGCAGAATGACGATTTGGCGAAAGCCAATAGTGATTTGGTCCGGAAGAATAACGAACTGGAGTTGGTGATCTCTACATTAAACAATAACAAGAAAGAGTTGGAGCAGCTCATCGTAACCAAGATTAAGGAAAACGACATGATCCAGCGTGAGGCTGCCGACAAGCTTGCCGAAGCGGAAAAACGCCTGAAAGACGCTGAAAGCATCAACGACAACTTCTTTATCGAGACGATCCACGAAATGCGCACCCCGCTTTCCTTAGTGTTGGGTTCTCTTGCCTTGGTGGTGCAGAACGACGATCCGGAGAAAGATATGTCTACCCAGTTGCTTTCCGCTTATCGTAATACACTTGCCATGCAGGACTTGGCGGACCAGTTGATCGGTACGCACCGTTCGAACGATGTCGCCAATTATTTGCGCATCGCCCGTTACGATATGGTCGAGATTGCCCGCCAGATCTGCGATATCTTTGTCGATTGGGTAGCCATGAACAACATCGATTTCCGTATCAACACGCAGACGCCCGCCCTTTGGGTCTGGATGGACCGCCGCAAGATGGAGTTCGCTCTGCGTATGTTACTGTCGAATGCCTTCAAAAATACGTTTGTTTATGGGAAAGTGACACTCGATATATCTGTTGTAAATGAAAACGGAAAAGCCTACAGCGCACTGGTTGTGACAGACGAGGGGTTGGATGAAGACGAAAGTACACGCCGCGGCTTGAAGCAGATCATGGACATGGCTGATGCGATAGGCGGTATGTACCGAAGCGAGTCGGACAAGAACGGCACTTCCTACATAATCATGATCCCGCTTGGCAAGCAGCATCTGTTGGACCGTCGTGTCGAGTTTGTGGAACCCGAATCCGACCTGGTCAAACTGAATGCCCGCCAGAAAGAAGAGATCGCCGAACTGATCCATGTGATTCCGCAAAAGAAGGAAACCGGAAAGAAACTCCTTGTGATCGACGACAGCGACCAGATACGTTGGTTCCTGAAGCATGTCTTTAATAAGGAATACCAGATATTGGAAGCCCGCAATGGCCAGGATGGGATAAACGTCGCTTTGAAAGAAGAGCCGGACCTGATCCTTTGTGATGTCATGATGCCGGTGAAAGACGGCTACGAGACCTGCCGTGAGATCAAGAACGATCCCAAGATGGCGCAGACGCCTGTCGTGATGTTGACAGCCAAAGTCGAGAGCGAAGATGTGATTACCGGTATCGAAGCGGGTGCTGACGATTACATCACGAAACCTTTCGACGTGGAAATCCTGCGGAGCAAGATCAACAGCCTGATGAAGAAGCGCGACGATATGAAACGTTACTTCTCTAATTCTTCTGCTGCTTCGCACAATGAAGAAAACACGCTGTCGACCAACCCGTTCATGGATGCCGTTGTCAAAAACATAGAGAAACACCTCGATGACTCTACTTTTGAGGCAAAAGTGCTGGCAGACTCATTGAATATGAGTCTGCCAACCTTGTATAGGAAAATTAAACAATACTCAGATCTGAGTATCCTTGAACTGACACGCAACATAAGGCTGAAAAAAGCCGCCGAACTGCTTGCCAGCCAGCAATACTCCGTACAGGAAGTCGCCGAAATGGTGGGATTTAACGATACGGCTACATTCCGTAAACGTTTTACCGAGCAATACGGAGTTACACCTTCACAATACGGAATTCCAGCTTAAGGCTGGACATTCCGTCCTTCCGGACAATTAGTCGTACTATATTCCTCTCTTATTCTTGTTCTATAATAAGATGTAAGCACCATAAAAACTGAAAATATCTCAAAAATAGGTGCAAATAAATCAAAATAGTCACTTAGAGTTTTACCGATTATATTTGAGAGTCACGCCCCTAATGCGTATTTACTTTTTCTCCCACCTTTGCAATGTCGAAAGACGATAACCCGAAACGATGAGACAGATAAAGATAATATTATAGATGGTATCAATAAATATAGTAAAGATAGTTAGCCGATGGGAAGTATAGGACAACATAAAACACAACAATCGTTCCGAACAACTCAGTAAGCTATAGGGGAAGAAAAATAAAGATCATTATATAAACGAATTTATTAACTTTTTAATTTTGAAAAATATGAAACTAAGAAATTTAATGTATGCAACAATGATTGCATGTGCTTTCGCTTCGTGTTCGAATGATGATGTGCCGACTCCGGATAACGGTAATCCTGATGCGCAGGGTGGGACAAGTTTGACCGTGAAGTTTGACAAAGCAGCTGATACAAAAGCATCTGGTGATATTACGTCTTTATCCATGTTGGTTTTTAATGCAGATGGCAAACTGGAAGTTGTCGGAACTAAAGTAAATACACCTGCTGTGGAAGGGGGAAATGATGCCGTTGCTCATGCTGAATTGACTGCTGGTGTTAAAGAGGTGGCTTTGATTGCCAATTATACAGTACCAACAAATTTGATAGGAGAAACAAAAGAGGAGGTTTTTACTGCTTTAAATAAAACGTTTGATTCTGAATTGGAAGTTGGTGCAGCTCTTACAATGAACAGTAAAATCTATACTGGTGTGGTTGTTGCTGCTGAAAAGAAGAATGTATTTGGTTTCACAACTGAGCCTACTGGTTATGTAAATGTAGAAGGCTTGTCTGACAATGATTTGAAAAAACCGGTGAAATTGTATCGTAACGTGGCTAAAGTTGTGTTGAATAAAATTTCTGCGAAAGTGACAACTGATGAAAATAAGCCTAAATATTCAGATCCTCAGTTGGATCTTAAAGAAATCTTTATTCTTCAGGGACATAAGAAAACTAATTTGATGGGTGAGGACTGGAAAGAATATGGATCTACAAATGTAGAAAATGAATGGTATAGTGCTTATGAGCATACGACTGATTGGCTTAACAAGGATGACAAGTATACGCTTGTTGATAATCCTACTGTCCCAGATGGGACTCCGTCTTGGATTAAAACAACTATCACTGGTACAGTTACAACTTCAAATGCTTATGAGACAGTAAACAGTTTTTATGTGTATGAAAATACAAATTTAACCAATAGAACACTGTTGGTTGTGAAAGGTGACTTCTCTTATAAAATCAATGATACTGATCGTAAAACAGAGAGCGATCGTTATTACACAATCGCTTTAGGTGAAAATTTCCAAGTGTCAGCTGGTGAAAGCAATGTCGCTTCTGAGCTTTTGACTCTGCGTGGAGTAACAGGAAATGATGGCAAATACAATGGTTTGTATCGTAACTTGCAGTATGATTTGACTTTGACAGTTACAGGACCGGGCTATCAGACTCCTGGTGGTGGTGGCGATCCTACAACGCTGGATGTACAGTGCGTGGTTGTTCCTTTCGGGTATGTTAGTCAAGATGTTGAAATCTAATCATCATTTATAAATATAGAAAATCCCCGGTCCTTAAAGGCTGGGGATTTTTAGTTTATAGAAAGGAGGTATTTATGGCATCTGTTGCACAAACCTATGCAAACCTATCAAAACGCCTGTGTGATAGGTTTATCTATTAATAAAGAGAGTGACACCTATTCTTAAAACACGCAAAGCTAAATACTTTTGTATTGTATAAATCAAAATAAGGGATAAATAGAAATTAATAAAATATACATATTTATGAAATTGAAGAGTTATTTTCTTTTGAGTATAGTGGTAGGGATGACATTTGCGTGTTCATCAGACGAGAACGTCCCGGAGGTGGAGGTTTTTACTCCGGATGCAACTTTGTCTTTGGCTGCTGTTGCAGATGGGAAAAGCTTGACTAAAGCCGGTGAAGGAGAGGGGGAAAATATTGATCAGGAAGATGCTATTAATAGTTTGCATGTGATGGTTTTTTATGCTGATGGAAACTTGCAAATTGATAAAGTGGTTGCAACCAATAGAGTGGAGGATTTGGATGTACAAAGCGGTGCTGTCAAAATTCTTGTATTAGCAAATGTTGGAACGCGGGAAAAACAATTTGGCACATTAAAGGAAGCATTAGTATATCAGATGGCATTAGATAATGAGAATGAAAATAACGGATACTCTATGAGCAGTCGGTTAATCGAGGCTACGTTAGATGAGGGAAAGCATAATATTTTTGGTGAAATAAAAGATTTCTCCGGTCATATGCCGAATGTATCAAAGGACGGAAATAATATTAAACTGACACGCCACATTGCCCAAATCAACTTGAAATCAGTTTCTGTGAAATCTGATAATGGAAAAGCTTCTTTCGTCATTGACTCTGTCTTTATGGCAAATGTGAAAGGCTATTCTTTGATGGCGGCCAATTCCACTGAAGAATGGGGGATGGTGGAGAGCAAAGGAGCACCGGAAGGTAATTTCTTATGGTGGTACGGCCAATATGAAAATGAATATTGGAATGGTGAATACAAGACGATTGAGGATGGTTTATTGAAAGCTGATTTGTTAGGCTTTAACGCTAATAAACGGAAAGTGACCTCTTCCTCTCCTTGGAAACCAGAAACAGGCCAACTCGCTTGTGGCAAATCATTTATCGTATATGAAAATATGGTTGATGCCGTCAAGCCCGGACAACGTACTTTGTTAGTGTTGAAGGGCACTTATACAGATGATAACGGCAGAGTAGAAGAGAACCGTTTTTATACGATCCCTGTCAATGCAATGGGGACGATGACAAATGCTGAAGGTGGTACACCTGACCACTCTTACGTCAAACGCAACTACCGTTACAACATCTCCCTCACCATTAATAGCAGTGGTTCCGACCGGCCCTATGATCCGGCAAGCGAGGCTTGTATGGATGTGGCTGTTATGGTGGCTGACTGGGATGTGATCGAGCAAAATGAAGATTTGGATTAATAGGGTAAAATGAATGGGAATAAAAAAACAAAACGTTATGAAATCAATATTGACAAAAAAGGTTTTATTTCTGGCACTTGTCGCAGTTACGGTCTTTGCCACCGGCTGTATCAAGGAAGACTTGGACGAGTGCTATAAGCTGACACTAAAGGTCGTGAACCACAAAGGTGATGATATCACGGCTTTGAGCGTTGTTTCGGAAGCCAAGCTCTTTATCTACGATAACAACTCGAAGCTGCTTGATACGCGCGATCTCAACGATGCCTTTATCAGAGGCAAAGAAACCATTGAGTTGAACTATCCTGAAAGTTCGAAACTGCACCTGATCGCATGGGGAAACCTCAAAGGACATCAGGACGTGAACGAGGCCACCAAGGCCGAAGACTTTGCCGTTTCTCTGAAGAGCGAAGGCGAGATCGCACAATCTCCCGACAGCATCTTTTTCGGCGATATCGATGTGACAGTACGCGGAAACGGTGTGGCTGGCGGAAACCAGGAAATCGTGCTCGAACCCAAAACCGGAACGGTCGAGATGAGAACGCTTAACCTTCAATATGCCCTGACGGCAAGAGGGCTGCGTGCGACCGATGAATGCGATTTTTATATGGACCGCACCTTGAACACGATCGACTATAAGGGCGAGTTGACCGGCGACAGCGTCTACTATAACCCCGAAGCCGACTGGAAAGACTCCGAATGGGAAACGACAGGACCGCAGGCGCTCTATTTAGGTCAGAATATGACCGGAAGCATACAGGTCGGTAACGACCGTTACGAAGTGAAGGAAGGAACTTTCGACGACGGTACGACAGGCCCGATCGAAATCCATCCGTTCCAGCGTACATTGGTACTATTCGCATGGGGCGAAGACGGCGCCTTCTTAGGCGCAAGGATCAAAGTGACTCCTTGGGGTGTTGTCGATGATGATATTGAATGGTAATAAGAAACGAATGCTAATATATAAAGACGAATGAGTATGTTACATAAAAATATAATAAAGCTGTCAGCCCTCCTTTGGTGTGTGCTGACAGTTGCTTCGTGTACCAACGAAGATTTCGATAAAGGCAACAACGGTCCGGATGTCCCCGAAGGTCTGCCGGTGACCTTGAAACTGAATATCGGCACCCCCGAAGTCCCGGTGGTGGAAACAAAATCCTTAGACAATGGCGCTACTTTCGGTGCGATCAATGACTTGGCGGTGTTAGTGTATGATGAGAAGGGGGAAAACCCGATCGTTACGTTTCATGATGTGGAAGGAGAGAATCAAACATCTGTAAACAATATGACTTTCGATGCCAAGACCGGCAAGCACAAGATCTATGTGTTGGCAAATGTCGGTTCTGAAGATGCTGCAAAAGAATATACAACGGAACAAGCTCTGTTATCCAAACAAATTGAATCTCAAGAACCGATGGGAACAGAAATGATGCTGGGGTTTGTCGCAAAAGATATGGAGACGAGCATAAATCTATATAACAGTGGCAATAACGAAGTGATTGATATAACAGGCGATGCTTCCTTTGTAGCAAAAGTCGTGCCGCCTTATTCAAAGATAACGTTCAAGATCACGAAGGATCTGCCGAGTGACAAACATGTTTATTTGGCCATAACAGAAGTCAATGTCCGTCATTTGCCTGTTAAATATAGTCTGCTCCCCTATGAAAAGTGGACGATGGACAATGGTGTATCGGGTGAAAGCATCATCTCTTTGTATGAAAATAAATCGGCAAAGCCGGAAGATGAAGTAGACGGATTAGCCACCGGCAGGGATTTTTATATGTATGAAAATTTGCAAGGTGAGAATAATATTAACAACGATGATCCATCATTAAAAACTCCTGTTGGTTTGGAGGTCCCGACAATAGGAGATGGCAAGATCGACTATACTGAGTGGTTTAAAAAATGGTCTTCCGTACCTTGTACTTATATAGAGGTGAAAGGGAATTACACGATTTTTACTTCTGAACCGGGTGTCAATCATGTCGGGGATGGCGAGATCAACTATCGTTTTTTCTTAGGTGAGAATAGTACATCGGATTTCAATATCAAACGCAATACTCATTATAATGTGACTTTGGCCTTTACCGGTTTGGCCGGCAAGAACGAATTGCAGTATGAATGGCGCGTACAAGCGGATCTGGAAAACTCGACGTTTTATCCGAAGGGAACATTGGTAATTGATGGGGCTCCTTCAACCATTGGCATCGTTCCTTTTTATGTGGTTAACAATAGTGGTAGTGCTGTAAACATGACTACTGATGGATACACAGGTTCTGATATGAAAGTTTTTTATGAAACTACAGAGTCTGGATATTGGACAAATGCTTCGACAGCAACTGTTGAAGTAAAGAATAATAATTATAGTAAATTGGGTGTTGCAAGTAATTATATTGGAATCATTGGAAGCCAAGGACATACAAGTATCTATGGAGAGAATAATGAATATAAGAATCAAAATACAAATACGGAAGTTAAGGAAGAAAGTGACAATTATACTTTAAGAGATCAAGTCGCTAACGGTACTATCTATAGGAAAAGAGATTTCAAATTGAATACTGGAGAAACTATTGAAGTACACGAATATCCATTGCTGTATTTAGGTGATTTGAGTAGTGGAATTGGGGCTGCTGGTTATTCTGCCTATTATGCACGAAGAGTTGATGGTGGATCTTATTCGGTTGGTGAGAGTTGGTTGAATCAGTGGGAAACAAAAAGTGGAAAAGTACAGTCTGTGCAAGATGCCAAGTTATTGTGCAATGATCAATATGGAACGATGAATATTGATTACATTCAGTCTGTTTCGGGAACTGCTTATATCATATCTCTGTTGCCAACCCAAGAGGATATTAAAAAGATTATTTACCATGAAAAGAAGTTCCAATTGAAAGATGAAGCTTATTGGACAAGAGATGCCGGTTTGGTAAGTGGAAAAACGGGTGAACGGACTACATCACGCGATGGTGGTTATGTTCGATGCGTTTATAAAAGTAAAGGTTTGCTGAAATAATATTATAGACTTATGAAACTATCAAACATATTCCTCTCGACCCTGGCAGTACTCCTATGCTGTACTGCCTGCTCCAAGGATGAAGAATCATTTAAGGGGAAGGATGCGGATGCTTCGTTGAGCATTGCGGTCAAGGCGGTGGGGTCGGCCGTAACGAAAGGGTTTCACCCGAATGATGAGAATGAGTTGGCCGGAGAGGCCAAAGTAAATAACCTTTCGGTGCTCGTTTTCGACGAAAGCGGTGCACAACTGATTGGCTATGGCTGGCAGGCAACCAACTCGGAAGGCGAGGCCTCTATCCTGAACGTGCCTGCTATGACCATGCGGGCGCAGATCGTGATCGTTTCCAATACGCCGGAAAATTCGCTTGCCGGTGTTACGAGCTATTCCGATTTCGAATCCAAGCTGGCACAACTTGCCGACCAGTCTCAGAGCAACCTGGTCATGAGCAGTCCGGTCATTACGACCCAAGCGCCTCTTGTCAAGGGAGACAACTATCTGGGATACGCATCGATGGGCAGTGAAAATATCAACGGTATCGCCGAACCAGTCGAAATCACTCGTCTTGCCGCCCGTCTCGACTTGGTCAATGTCAAGACCGATTTTACAAAAACACTTCTGCGCAATCGTACAGTGAGAGTGGAAGAAGTCACGATATTGAACCAGAACACGGCTTCACGTTTTTTCAGCCGTGATTATTGGGGAGTGGTGATGGCAACCGGACACCTCGGCAACAGCGATGCAACAGCATTGAACCGCGATATCGCCAACGGTTCTCCGATAAACGACACACCTTATGTGCACTACGTGATGGAAAACGATGGCTCTGAAGCCCCGACAGAAATACAGGTCAGAGCAACTTTGCTTGAAACGGACACGTATGAGGCGGAAACAAAAATATTCACCGCCGTAATCAATCGGAACGGTCTGGACAGAGGATATAATCACAACTACGTTAAACGCAACTATGTATATCGCCTGAATGTCACCTTCGGAGATACCAGCTTCGACGGCGACCACGAAAAAGATCCCAATATACCGATTCCGCCACGGCCGACTACCGGAGACCTGGATGTACAAGTCGAAGTGGTCAATTGGGGACAAGTGAGCCAGGATGTTGAAATCTGATGATGGCAACACATAGGGTAAATATTTAAAGTAGAACAAATTAAACGTATTATAATTATGAAATTAAGAAATTTATTTTTAGCCTCTTTGGCAGTTTGCACAATGGCATCCTGCTCAAAAGACGATGACGGAATATCCGGCCCGCAGGAGGTAGACGCTTATCTCTCTTTCGCCTCCACAACCGATGTCATGACGAAGGCATCGACCGAAGGTGACGCTGATGCCGGCAACGGCAAAGAAGCCAAGATCCAGTCTTTGACGGCTTATGTCTTTGACGAAGCCGGAAAGTATGTGATCAGTAAGCATGTCAGTTTGAATGGTTCCGGTACGGTAGGTGAGGACTATAATGTTACTGGAGAAGGCGAAAATCAGTCCATCACCTCAATCAAGGCTATCCATGTGAAAGTGGCAAAACCGACTACAGAAGGGGGAAATTCTTCTACAACCTTTAAAGTTGTTTTGTTGGCCAATACGGAGCATTATAATGATGTTACCAAGTTAGTGGATTTGGAGGGAAAGACAACGAAAGACATCAGATCATTAAATGCTGTAGGAGTAGGAAAATCTTATTTGCCAATGCATAGTCCAGAGTTGACTGTTGGAGGTTTAAAGCCTTCTTCCGACACGGAACATTTCATAAATTGGTATAATGGTGCTTCTTCTTGTACACCGGAAAAAGTAACAGCAAAGGACGATCATACAGGAAGTATTCCAGCTGCAGGTGCGACTAAAGTAATAATGACTCGCTCCATCGCGCGTGTGCAATTGGTTTCTTTGAAGGCTGACTTCAGCGCATTGGAATCTGATGGTAAAACGATAAGATTTGATGTTACGTCTGTGTTCTTGGCCAATGTCCGTGCTAACGCATCGGTTATGGGCGAAGAAAATACGGGAGCCGGTTTCTACAGAGGAGCCCCTGAATCGTTTGATGAACATCAGTTTTTGATTGCATTGAATAGTACTGTAGATGAAGCATTGGTGGCTACATATTCCGACAGGTCATTGACTACGGCTGGAAATGCTTTGACAGGATGGGATTTTGACAAATATATCAATGCAAATAGCCCGGAAAGCATTATGGGTATTCCATTCACTGCTAATGGTGATGGGTCTTATTCGAAAGAAGAGGGTGGCGCTTACCAGACCCGTTTGATTATTGCCGGCAACTATTATGATGGGAATCAAAGTAAAGGAACAAGATACTTCCATATCCCTTTGAAGTTGGTTGGTGATGCCGGTAATGTTGCAAGCAACAAGTTTTTCAAGGTCTCGGCAACTATCACCGGTGAAGGTAGCCCGAATCCGGATGAAATCTTGGAAAATGCTTGTATCAATTTCAGTATAGAAGTGGCACCGTGGAATGTGGTCGAGCAAACAGAAGATGATACGAATTAATAAAATCATTGATTCACAATAACCAAAGGGGACGTTTCAAAACGCCCCCTTATTTTTTGTCTATTAAAAGAAGCTTATCGTTTCTATCGCAATTAAAGGGTGTACCTCTCAATTTGCCTTTTGGTATTTTTACCACTTAATCTTGAAAGTTTCGCCTATCGCCTCCTGTCGGCATTCCCTGTACATTTGCACCGTAAGTCAAATGAGAAAATACATAGGATTATGAAAATTAAGAATATATTTTTCGCAGCAATATTGGTTCTTGCCGGTTTTTCCTGCTCCATGGAAGATGATGCTATCATGAATGATGTAGAGAAGGGTATTGAAGAAGCCACGGAAGCTTATACAGTATTGGACTTCGGTGTCGCTTTTAATGAAATGGCTACAAAAGCTTCAACAACTGTTGTTCCCGGTGAAGACAGACCTGCAACAGGTGATGAGAACAATGACGAAAAAAAGATATCTGAAGTATCTGTATTCTTATTGGAAGATGGAAAGGTAATAGGTATTTTAATCCCCCAAAATATGAATCAGGTAAGTTCTAATAGTGATGGTTCTATCACTTTGAAGGATCTGAAGTTTGTGACGAAGTACAAAACTAATCGTACATTGGAGGCCCATGTTGTTATAAATGGTAATCAATTTTTGAAAAATATCAATATTGGAGATGCACAAAGTGCTTTGAATCAACAAATATCCGGATGTCTTTCTGCGGATCAACTAATCAAATATGGTTCTACGCGCATTGTTTTTGGAAAAGATATAACTAATTCTTATTCATCTCCGTCTGTTGCGGAAAATAATCCTACGACCATTCTTGTGAAGGTATCCCATGTGGCTGCACGACTTGACTTCTCTCAGTTTGATGTGACACTTAAAGGTTTTAAAGGGAATCCGACTGTTGTTTTTGATGAAGCTAAATTCGTGAACTTGCAACAAAATGGCAAGATTGTTGAAGGGGATGCGAGTGTCAATGTTAAAGATGGCGCTTTTTTGAACCGTAGTAACCGAATTGGAACGAGATGGACTGACATGGGAACAGCCTATGGCTATGCTAACCAATATAGACAAGATTCTGAAATGAATACAGCCTTGTATGTGAAGTTCACAGTTGACGGCAGAACATTTGAGAAAACATACCCGATCAATCCGGCTGGTATAACGAAGGAAGTCGATCATAACGGTATCAAAGGCGGCTACCTTTACGACATAAAAGTGCGTTGGACGATCACTCCGGACTGGGGAGATTCCACAATCGAATTCTATACGAGAGACTGGGTTCATAATTCCATCCCGGAAGTTGTATTGTGATTAAATAGGAGAGTATAAAAATGAAAGTATCGACAGGTAAAATACACACAATTATGAAAACGAAAAATATATTCCTGACAGCTATATCTGCATTGTTCATCTTTGCAGCATGTACTGAAGAAAAAATAATAGACGCTCCGGGCGTTTCCGGCAAAGGCGATCTCGTCATCGAACTATCCCCCTCTTCCGTCATCACAAAAGCTGCTGCGGAAGATAAAGGATATGTGTATGCGACAGAGGAAGAATTGAATGTAGAGGATTGCTGGATATTCGTGTTTGGTGAAGATAAAAAATATATTACGTCTCAGTATTTTTCTGGCGATGCTTTATCGGAAACTGAGAATGAATATGTAGATACCCCCGCTCCAAATGGAGGTAGCCAGACGTATAAAAAAGGATATACAATCACTTTAACCGGTTTGGATTATGGCACTTATGACTTTTGGGTCGTAGCCAATCCGACAGAGGCTAATGAAGCTTATAAATCTTGTCAATCTCTGGATGCATTGAAGGAGATTATTGAAGGTGGCGATTCATATCAAACTGCATTTGCAGAGAAAGCTGACCAGTTGGTGAAAGTCGGTAACAAATCCGCAACATTTAACTTGACGACTGTCGCTTCTCCAATCCAGATCCCGTTAACACAGTTGGCTGCACGGGTGGAACTGAAGGTGCGGGTGGATATTCCGAGACAATTGAAAGGTGGAGAATATGTGTATGAGGGTTTCCCTAATGCAAATGGAGTACTTACTAATGCAGAAATTGATAAATTGACAGGGTCGCATATACGTAACGAGGATGTAATTGATAGCGACTTGCAACGAAAAGATGGCAATGACAACTATCTTTATACTTATTTTGGACATCCTGTAACAATTTCTGGTGGCTCAAAAGTAAAAGCTATTAGGGTTGATAACGCATTGAAGGTTACTAAGCAGACTACGTATAGTGGTTATTTATTGGATAACATAAAGCTGACAGTAGATAATATACGTATCAAAAGTGAATTGGACCCTTTATCTGTAGTAGTTGACCAACAACTTGGTAGTAGTGTGTTTAATCCGTTGGCAGATGAGATCAGTACAACTTATTTGTTTAAATTTTATACATATACCAAAGATGATTTGACAATAAGTTTGTCAGGTGAGCTTCAGAAGGCTGAGTATTCGGTTTCGCAAATGGGAACATTAGATAATGCGATGTTTGTGAATGATAAAGACCTTGCGTTAGTTAAGAAAATTAATAAGGGTGACGTCGAGGATGGTGAAGTTTTGACATTTGCTGGAGGAGGTGGATGGGGAAATGCTGCTACAGGCGTATTGCTCTGTAATCAAGATGCTTGGACAGCAGTAGATGAGGAGATTACAGGTGAGCCTGTACTTGAAGGTGAACCTAAAGCGTATTCCTCCGGCAGCGTAACCCTGAAACCCGAAGGCGGTTTTCAAGTCGGCAATATGTATGAAGCATCTGCATTGATACAGAGTGTTCCGGCTACAGGCTCTTTAAATATAGTGATAGAAAATATTCAGTCTGGAGGCGAGATCAATTTCGGCTTCAATTAATTACCAAAGCGATTATTAGTCTTTCAAGGGCTATGCCGAAACAGCTTTGTTCCCGCGCCAAGCGTGTGGAGACAAGGCTGTTTCGGCATAGCCCTTGAATTTTGATGGAGGTGTGCCAATATCGGTATCCCCCCCGTTTTTCAGCAGTTTAAACCTCTATCTCCCCGCAAACTATCCCGAATCTCCCCACAAACTAACTCAAACCATGCCATAAACTAATTCATAGCATATTACATACTCTCGATAGATAGTACGACATAACACCGATAGGTAGTACTACCTATTAGCAATTCATAGTACGACCTATACCTTATACATAGTACTACCTATCCCAACTTTCCTGTATGTCCCGGATTAGTTTATGGTATGGTTCGAGTTAGTTTCCGGTATGTTTTGTATTAGTTTGTGCATAAAATAATTGAAAAACATAGAATATCCGAAATATAAACCTTACCTTGCAGGAAATTTAAAAACTAATGCTAATATGAAAATAACGCAACTTCGCGGTGACCTGGCGGCTTTCCGTAACCTTGAACTAAGCATTGTCCTGAACGCCATGAAAACGGAAAATAGCCGGAAGCCGGTGACCACCTTGCGGCAGAACATTCCTTATCTGACTCCCGGGATAAAAAGCCTTGCAGCAGAAAAGATACCTGTAGTTTTGTTTGGCGTTACGCTGAAGCGGGATGATGAGAGGATCGGTGTGGCCACCTATGCAGGATTGGTGCTGCTCAGTATCGGCAACCTGATCGATTATGCGGAGGCGGCTGCCATACGGGACCGGGCAGCGGGATTTCCGCAGACACTCGCTTCGTTTGTAGGATCGAGCGGACGGAGCGTTAAAATCGTGGTTCCTTTTACCTTGTCGGACGGTTCGCTGCCAAAGACGGAAAGGCATATGCGCCTTTTTCACGCCCATGCCTGCCTTCGTGCAGGACGCTATTACGAAGCACAGCTCCAGTTGCCCGTCGAATGGAAAGAAGAAGGATGCCCGACGCCGGAACAAGGATGCCGTGTGTCGTATGATCCCGACCTGTATTATAATCCGGATGCCTTGCCGATCCGCCTGGAACAACCTTTGCAGATGCCTGCTCCTGTGACGACACGCGAGGCACACGATGCCGAGACGGACCCTCTGTTGCGCATGGCGCCCGGCTATGAACGCTACAAACGCATATCGCTTCTTTATGAAACCAGCCTTACCGACACCTTTCGGCAGGTCGGGCCGGAAGACGGTGGCGATGAAGGACGGAAAAAGTTCATCGTGCATCTGGCGCGTAAATGCCGGCAATCCGCCATCCCGGAGGAAGATGCCGTCCGTTTTGCCCTGATACACCCGTTCGGCAGGAAGCAGGAGATGGAGTTGAGGGCGACGTTCGGGAACGTCTACAGGAAAGAAAAACATTGCAGCGTACGGCCCTGTATGCCCCGGCGGATGCTGGTGGCGATGCAGATGGAAGAGTTTATGACAAGGCGTTATGAGTTGAGGTTCAACCGGATGAAGGGATGCAAGGAGTATCGCGAACGACATTCGCTGTTTACGGACTATCGCCCGGTGACGGCCGAGGCGGTCAAAAGCATCTGTTTCGAGGCGCAGTTGGAAGGGATATCGGCAATCGAATATGATGTGCAGCGTTACGTGGACTCCCGGCGTGTTTCCCATTACTGGCCGATCGAGGAGTTCCTTTTCGATCTGCCGCATTGGGACGGGCAGGACCGCATCCGTGCCCTTGCCGATTGTGTGCCATGCGAAAACAAGGAGTGGAGGGATTTCTTTTATATTTGGTTCCTCAGTATGGTGGCACACTGGTTGCAGATGGACAGGGAACATGCCAATAGCACGTCACCCCTGTTGGTCGGGCCGCAGGGGTGCCGCAAGAGTTCTTTTTGCCAGAGTCTTCTGCCGCCCGAACTGCGACCTTACTATGTCGATGGGATCGACTTGGGAAGCCGGAAGGATGCGGAGATGGCGTTGAACCGTTTCGCGCTGATCAACCTGGATGAGTTCGACTCGATACCTGCTTCCCGTCAGCCTTATTTGAAAAACCTGCTTCAGAAGGCGAAAGTGACGTTGCGCAAGCCTTATGGCGAGAGCATGGAGGAGATGAGGCGGTTCGCTTCGTTTATCGCAACCTCCAATACGTTCTCTTTGCTGACCGATACCACCGGCAGCCGCCGTTTTATCGGGGTGGAGGTGAAGGGGATGATCCGGATAGAACCCATCGATTATCCTCAACTCTACGCCCAGGCGGTCAGTGCCTTGAGGGAAGGTGAACGCTATTGGTTTACCCCGGAAGAGGAGGTGCTTTTGAACCGGAATAACCGGATGTTCGAAAAGCGGCCTTTGCTGGAAGAGTTGTTCCTCCATTATTTCCGTATTCCGGAGGAAGAGGAGGTTTGTGAGCCGTTGTCAGCACCCGAAATATTGATGACAATCAGCAAACAGAGCAAAATAGACCTTACGGAAACAAAGCTGAGGTTGTTCGGACAATTAATGCAAAAATATAATGTACGGAAGAAGATGAAAAAAGACCGGAAATACTATTATGTCATACCGGAAACAGAAGAACCGGGTGCCGATGTACCGGTCGGGTGAGTACATCGACATCTGTATCGACACCAACATCGACACCTGATAATAGATAAATAATCAGGTGGTTGGGTTGAAAGGTGTCGATGTGTAGCATGATAATCATTTATAAAAATAATATAGTATGAGTATACAATACAGATTTGTCCCCATTTATGATAACCTGAATGAGGACAGCGAGAAAGTAACGGGTTTTTATCCCAAAGTAGTCAGCCGTGGCACAATAAACAAAGAGCGGATGTTTGAAGAAATATCGCACGGTTCGTCTTCCCTCCGTTCGGAACTGGCACGTTCGTGGATGCTGATGGAAGACTATATCATAGATCGGTTGAAAGATGGTTACGATGTCTGCCTGAACGATTTTTGCACTTTCGGTATCTCCGCCAAATACCGTCGTGTAGACCGCATCAACGAAATCCGAGCCGAATCCATTTTCGTAAAGGGCATGCATGTCCGCACTTCGGAGGTCGTCAATAAAAAACTCAAATGGGCGCGTTTCGAGAGGGAGTCGGAGAAATGAATCGATATGATAATATTTCCGTGTGTTAATCGGTATTTCTATCGTCTTGTCCTTTTTTCGTCGGTATTTATATCACGCGGTCCGTTCTTGGTAGCTTTGCCCGTGAAACTTGAAACGAGCACCTACCGCGCGTGGTAAAGACTTATTCTATTTTTGTGTCGGGATAAACTGTATTATCCCCTTTGCTGTTTAACATGGGATAGAAAAACGAAAGATAATTAAAAATGAAGTGTATGAAAAAAGTACTTTTCCTCTTTTTGCTTCTAGCCGGCATGACGAATGTCTATGGGCAGAAGTTTGCGGTAAAGTCAAACTTGCTGTACGACGCGACTGCAACGATCAACCTCGGTGTTGAAATGGGATTGAGCAAGAAGTGGACACTGGACTTGTCCGGTAACTACAACGGATGGAAGTTTGGCGACGACATGCGTTGGAAACATTGGATGGTTCAGCCGGAAGCGCGTTATTGGCTATGTGAGAAGTTTAACGGCCATTTTCTCGGAGTGCATGCCCATTATGCCGATTATAATGTCGGCGGGATCAAATTCCTGAGTAAAAATATGGAGAATTATCGTTATCAGGGCAACCTCTACGGAGCCGGTCTGTCCTATGGTTACCAATGGCTGCTGAGCAACCGTTGGAGCATGGAGGCTGTGATCGGTGTCGGATGGGCGCATCTGGACTATGATAAATATCCGTGCGCATCGTGCGGTACGGTTCAGAAGAGCGAAACGAAAGACTATTTCGGAGTGACGAAGGCTGCTCTTTCTATTATTTACTTTATTAAATAATCGGAGCGATGAAGAAAACAATGAAAATATATATGGCAGCAGCTTTGCTGGCTGTCGTTTCGCCGGCTATCCTGGCTCAGGCCCCGGTAAAAGTGGTTTGTAACGAACTGAAACAAAAAGGAAACGAATTGGTGATCGACGCCGTGATCACGGTCGACGGTAGCCGGATCAAATCTCGCGAGAACCTCTCCCTGACACCGGTCTTGGAATCGGCTTCGCAGAAGGAAGGGCTGCCTTCCATCCTGCTGAACGGACGGATCAGTCAGAAAGTGTATGACCGCGAGATCGCTTTGAACAACTTGCAGGATGAACCCCGCTTTCTGGTCGTGCAGGCCGGAAAGAGCGAAAGCGTCATCAACTATAAGACGGTAATCCCGTTTGAGCCGTGGATGAAAGACGCTCGCTTCGTGCTGATCCCGAACATGTGCGGTTGTGGAAAAGAGGAACAGGGTGCTCCGCTCGTGATGGCCGACAAGGTCCTGACCCGTCCCGACAAGCGGTATGAGGTGCAGCCTACCTTGGCTTATATCTCTCCGGAAGCGGAAACGGTAAAACATCGTGCCGAGGTGGGGACTGCTTATCTGGACTTTCAGGTGGGAAAATATGCGATCCTGCCGGATTTCCGTAACAATGCGCTGGAACTGGCGAAGATCGACAATACGGTCAGTACGGTCGTAAACGATAAGAACATCACGCTTGAAGGCATTATCCTGAAAGGTTTTGCGTCGCCCGAAGGCAGCTACAAGTCCAATACGGTCCTGGCCGGCAATCGTGTGAAAGCGCTTGCCGAATATATACGGAAGAAACACGACTTCAAACCGGAACTGTTTACGTTAGATAACGGTTCAGAAGATTGGGAAGGTTTGAAAGCGAAAGTCGAAGCTGACCGGAGCGTTCCTTCGCGTGAGGCTGTGCTGGCTATCATCAACAGCAATGACGAGCCGGACAAGAAAGACGCCAGGCTGGCTGCTTTGGACGGAGGGGCTCCTTACCGTTATGTATTGAAGAATATCTATCCTTCGTTGCGCCGTTCCGATTACCGTGTCGCTTACCAGGTGCGTTTCTTTACGGTCGAAGAAGGACGCGAGATTATCAAGACGCGTCCGCAGCAGTTGAGTTTGAGCGAAATGTTCGCGGTGGCCAACAGCTACGAGATCGGAAGCAAGGAATATAATGAAGTGTTCGAGATTGCGGTCCGCATGTACAGCGACGATCCTGTCGCCAATCTGAACGCCGCCAATATCGCATTGTCGAAGAACGATTTGGATGCGGCCCGTACTTATCTGGCTAAGGCCGGCAATAGCCCCGAAGCCATCCATGCGCGTGGTGTCCTGAACCTGCTGGATGGGAATTTGGATGAGGCAGGAAAACTGCTGGAACAGGCAAAAGCTGCCGGTGTGAAGGAAGCAGCGGCCAATTTGGACGAGTTGCGTAAGAAAGAGGCCGATAATCAGCTCTTTGATAGCTTTGAGTAGTAAGATTGAGACTTTTACAGTGCAACCTTTGCGGCATTAACCCATATCTTTGTAATATAGAGTTTGCATATAGGAGATTGAGAATTTAAATTATTAAGATTATGGAACGTATAGTGGATGTCGAAAAGGTTCTGATGAACGAGATAGACAACCTGCATGGTGTCTACTTATATCTCGAAGGCGATTCATGGTGCGCGTATGAACGTTCTGCTTATTATCTGGCCAAGTTGAATGTGCCGGTGATACTACAGAAAGAAGTAATCCGCGAGGGGTACGATGTGGTTTTGTTGAAAGCACTGTTTGCAGTGGATGACATGTGTTTGCCACTGGCTCCTAAAATGGAGTTGAAGAGGGTGGCGGATGACAAGTTGCAGTTCCACATGTATGACGATATTGATGGTTTTCCCGAATGGAAAGCTTCTCAATTGAATAAGCTGCCTGCGTGACAGGTTGTTGAATAGCATTTTTATTAAACAGCTGTGAGGCTTGAATAAATACTAAGTTGTAAAATTGAGGGTGTATTTTGTCCCGAAGGCTGATCGAAAGATCCCCTTCGGGACTTTTTATTATAAGAATATTTGAAACATACAAATGATGATTTACATCTGCCAAAATTGAACTACATTATTTGGAGGGTGCGGTAAACTATGATCCGGGCATCCGCTGAGAGGGTGACGGTGAAGTTGTTACCGGTTGCCTCGTTTAACGTGCCTTGCCACCAGGCTGTCAGCCGGCGGTTGCGGATGGGCCAGCGCAGCCCGGTGGTGGAAATCGTGCCGGAAGGGGCGAGCGAGAAAAGGGACACTTGGGTTCCGGGTTTACTTTCCAGTGTTGTCGTTTGAAGGATAGGAGTGAAGATCCCATAGTCTGAAAGCATCTCTATCCGTTGGAACAGCGGGGCGTAGTCCATCAGCAACGAGATATTGCCTAACGTATGGTCTTCGCGCAGCCCGGTAGCTCCTAATATCAGAATTTCCTGCTGCCCGGACCGATGGGCGAAGCGGACGGATTTCGTCAGGTCGTTTATTTCCTGGTCCTCTACGATATGGATGCGGTCGGCATACTGTTCACGAAAACGGGATGGGATACTGTCGAGGTCTCCGACAATCGCTGTCGGAGTGATGCCTGCTTTATCCAACGCCTCGACGGCTCCGTCACAAGCGATGACGACGGAGGCTTGATGCAGAAGATGAAGCGGTAAAGCTGTTTGCGGAAAACGGCCGTTTGCTACGACTACGCAATTATAAGGTGCTATCATTTGTTCTTATTCCTTTCTTTTTCCAAGTGTATAATCCGGCTGCCGCCAGTATGGCGTAGCAAATATAGAGAAACATTGTGGGATAGAGCCCACGCAGGTAATAAAGATAGACGGACACGCAGTTGACGACGATCCAGAAGATCCAGTGCTCGACGATCCGGCGTGCCAGCATCCAGGTGGCGACGATTCCGACGGCGGTGGTAAAAGCATCGCCTGCCGGTATCGGCGAATCGGTGAAATAATGCAGGACATAATAGAGTAACGCAAACAGGGCAACGATGGAAAAGCTGATCCCGGCAAAAAGACGGAGTGTCATATTGCGGTAGAGGATTACCTCCTGAGGAGCTGTCTCTATGTCTTCTGCTGTTTGTTCTTGCCTGCCCTTGCTGCGTGTCCATTGCCAGAAACCGTATATGCTGATGGCTACATAATAGATGTTCAATCCCATATCCGCATATATCTTTGAAAAGAAAAAGACAAAAACATAGACAAGGGAAGTCAGGAAGCCGACAACCCACATGGCACGATGCTGCCTTATCTCCAGAAAGAGATAAAGCAGACCGGTCAGTACTCCGAAATATTCCAGTAATTGTTCCATCATTTAGAATTTGAATGTTACCCGTGCCATTGCGTTTGTTCCCGCCTGGGTGAAATAGCCGTCTTCTTTGTAACGTTCGCCGTCGACCATTGCCGAGTATACCCATGCATTGGTTTCGTATTGCTCGTTGAACAAATTGTTGATCGTGACATCGAGGGCGATCTCCTTCATAAACTTCGGTTTGAAAACGTAGCCGACACGCAGGTTGCTGACGAAATAGGGATCGATGGAACGGTCTTTGCAAGAGGTGTTGTCGATATACTGGCGGCCGACAAACTGGGAGTTGAAACTTGCGCTGAATTGTTTCCAGCTGAAATTGAACATGCTGTTGGCGATGATGTCTGGCGAAAAGGCGATGTCGGTCGTCCCTAAGTCGTTGTGGTCCTCGCGTAGGAAGTTCCAGTCGGCATCGTAAACCTCGATGCTTTCGATGAAGTTCTTGATCTTGTTCCGGCTGAGTGTCAGGTTTCCGCTCCAGTCCAGCCAGCGGGCGATTTTCACGCCTCCCGTGAGTTCTATTCCCATCCGGTAGCTGTCTTTGATATTGGAAGTGAGGGCTTCGCCGATTTCGCTGATCTTGCCGGTCAGGATCAGCTGGTTGCTGTAATCCATGAAGTAAAGATTGGCGCCGACATGGAAACGGGAGTTTCCGAAACCGTAACCCGCTTCATAGTCGTAGAGCGTCTCGTGCTGCGGGCGTTCGTCCCGGCCGGCCTCGGTGAAGTTGTCCCGGTTCGGTTCGCGGTTGGCTACCGAGAACGAGACGAACGCGTTGTGGCCGTCCTTCTGGAAGTTAATGCCCGCCTTGGGGTTGAAGAAGTTCCAGTGCTTGTCGACATTCACGTGGTCGCCGGCTTTGTCGTCGCTGCCTTTGATCGTGTAGTGGATGCCCCGGTACTGCATGTCCAGATAACCGTTCAGGTTGGGATGGAACTGGTAATTGGCTTTGGCGTACATATTGTAATCCAGCTTGTCACCCGTGTTACGGTAATATTCGTAGTCCGGTTCGGGAAGGTTGTTCGATTGTTTCGCCCACATGACACGCCCGAAGTGGTCGCCGTCGTAACGGTTGATGGCGGCTCCGGCTGAGAATTGCAAACGCTCTCCCCGATAGTTGGCGCTGTAGATCGCTCCGTAGAAGTCGTTTTCCAGCCACTTGCGGCGGACGAGGTCCGTCTTGGCGATGGTGTCTCCCTGGCTGTCGATATATGGGGGCAGTTTGTAGTCTTTGACTTTGGCTCCTCCTTTATAATCTTCATAATAGCCTGCCCCATGTGTGTAATGAAGTGTCAGGTTCATGTTCCACAGATCGCTCAGGCGTTGGCTGGCTGTCAGGTGGTAGTTCTGCTGTCGGTAATTGTCTGTTTGGTTCTTGTAATATTTGGTGACCCCGTCTTCTTTATATTCCCCGCAAGGGTTGTAGGTACGGTCTGAATCCAGCAGATAGGAAGGGACGCCGGTCCATGCCTGGTAGGTCTTCTCGATGCTGCCGAAAGTCTGGAAGCGAATCAGCGTGTTGTCTCCGTAGTAAGCCGCCGAAGCAAAGTAAGAGTGCATGTTGGCCTTGGCTCGGTCGATGTATCCGTCGCTCTGGATATTGGAATAGCGGGCATCGAAAACGAAATGGTCCTGTAGAAGCCCGGTTCCGAGCTTGACAGTGTTCTTGACTGTCCCGAACGATCCGGCCGAGACCGAATATTCGGCATAAGGTTTCAACTCCGATTTCTGCGTCTGCATGGCGACGGTTGCTCCGAAGGCGGCTGCCCCGTTGGTCGAGGTCCCGGCTCCGCGTTGTATCTGGATATTATCGACCGAAGAGGCAAAGTCTGGCATGTTCACCCAGAAGACCGTGTGTGACTCGGAGTCGTTTACCGGTACTCCATTGACTGTGATGTTGATACGGTTGGCATCCGTCCCCCGGATGCGGAAACCGGAATAGCCGATACCTGTCCCTGCATCTGACGTCATGATTACGGACGGCGATTGGAGGATCAGGAAGGGGATGCCTTGTCCGTCGTTCCGACGATTCAGCTCGTCCTTTGTCAGTTCGCTGTAGGCAACCGGTGTCCCTTTGGCTACTTTGGTTGCGGTGACGACCACTTCGTCCAGCGAGATGTCTTTTGAGATTTTCAGAGAATCGGCCGGTCCGGTCGTTTTGCCTTCCGCCGACAATGCCATTAATGTTGAGGCAATAATAAGAACACTTTTCATCCTTTTTCTTTTTGATAACCTGAATTTTAAAAGGAATAGCAGAGGTGGACTGTTTTTACTGAAGATACACTTTTTTCCCTTCGTCGGCATTACCCGTACAGGTTCAATGGGTATAATCTCAGCCTGCCTTCCTGTTTTTGGGCGTCATTCCGGCAAGCACCCCTTATATTCGAGGGCAAAGGAACGAAAAAAACGGGTAATGACCAAATGTTCTGATATATGCTTACTTTTGACATATTAAGTATAAATGTACGCGATAAATCTCTTAACATGCAGAAAAAATATATATTTATTTGAAAACTCACTGATTATTTGTATATTTGCAGACGATTAAGCGAAGATGAGGAGGGGGCGGGCAGTCCCCTTCTTTTGTTCTTAACTGTATGTATATGATTGAAAAGGACGTGATAAGTCAGTTGGTAGAAGAGAAATTAGCTTCTTCCGGCAATTATTTAGTGGATGTAGTAATAAAACCAGGTAACCTGATTATCATAGAAATAGATAATGATGAGGGTGTTTGTATCGACGATTGCGCTGAGTTGAGCCGCTATGTGGAAGGTCACCTGGACCGTGATGTGGAAGACTTCGAACTGGAAGTCGGTTCCGCAGGGATAACATCTCCGTTTAAAGTGCTTCGCCAGTATGTGAAAAATATAGGTAACGAAGTGGAAATGCTGCTTAAAAGCGGTACGAAGTTGACCGGCGTATTGAAATCGGCCGACGAAAACGGGGTGGTGGTCACTGTTGAAAAACAAGTGAAGCCCGAAGGAGCCAAGCGTAAAGTGACTGTCCGGGAAGACCAGTCATATACATTCGATGAAATAAAATATACAAAATACCTAATAAGATTCAAGTAAAAAGATTATGGCCAAGAAAGAGGAAACAATCAGTATGATTGACACACTTGCTGAGTTCAAGGAGTTGAAAAATATAGATAAAGATACGATGATCAGCGTGTTGGAAGACTCATTCCGCAACGTGATCGCTAAAATGTTCGGTACGGATGAAAATTACGATGTAATTATCAACCCGGAAAAAGGTGACTTCGAAATCTGGAGAAACCGTACGGTTGTCGCCGATGACGAACTGGAGGACGAGAATCTTCAGCTGACACTGACCGAGGCCCGTAAGATCGATGCCGACTGTGAAGTGGGCGAAGAGGTGACTGATGAAGTGCATTTTGCCGATTTCGGACGTCGTGCCATCCTGAACCTGCGCCAGACGTTGGCTTCAAAAATACTTGAATTGCAGAAAGACAGTTTGTTTGCTAAGTATAAGGATAAAATCGGCAATATCATCGCAGCCGATGTTTACCAGGTATGGAAGAAGGAGATCCTGTTGTTGGATGACGAGGGTAATGAGTTGCTGCTCCCGAAAACAGAACAGATCCCGACTGATTTTTACCGTAAAGGTGAAACCGTGCGTGCTATCGTACAGCGGGTGGATAACTATAACAACAATCCGAAGATCATCCTTTCCCGTACAGACAAATTGTTCCTGCAGCGTTTGTTCGAACTTGAAGTTCCGGAAATCAACGATGGTCTGATCACCATCAAGGCGATTGCCCGTATTCCGGGAGAGAGAGCAAAAGTGGCCGTTGAGTCGTACGATGACCGTATCGACCCGGTCGGCGCTTGCGTCGGAATGAAAGGTTCCCGTATCCATGGTATCGTTCGCGAGCTGAGAAACGAGAACATCGATGTTATTAATTATACATCCAATATATCGCTGTTTATCCAGCGTGCATTAAGCCCGGCAAAAATTTCCTCTATACGAGTGAACGAAGAAGAACATAAGGCAGAGGTTTATCTTC
>OGIE01000985.1_pt1 | contig 41389 bp, 38 predicted proteins | sample 1571581 | NCBI WGS metagenome assembly OGIE01 (sample SAMEA2582021, study PRJEB24529) | metagenome | biome: Human gut stool | place: China | collected 2011 | reverse complement strand
CAATGCCAGCTTCCTTCATATCTTTTTCGTTGTAGGTTTCCATGAAATAGCCACGGGCATCACCATGAACAGCGGGCTCAATAACACAGAGGTCCTCGATGCCGCCTACATTTTTCTCAACTTTAATCTGTCCCATTTCCTCTATCTCCTCATCTCCTTACTGCTCGATTTCTTTCAAGTAACGGCTCAGCGCATGCTGCCAAGTCGGAAGCGGAGTAAATCCAGCCTCCACCAGCTTGCTCTTATCCAGACGACTGTTGAACGGACGAGCAGCCTTGCTCAGACCATACTCCGCCGTGGTCACCGGCAGGACTTCTGTCTTATATCCAGCCTGACGATAGATCTCTTTCGTGAAATCATACCAGCTGATATAGCCGCCCTCATTGGTGGCGTGATAATAGCCGTACTTCTCAGTTTCATTCATATCAACGAGCAGTCGAGCCAAATCATATGTATAGGTCGGTGTGCCGATCTGGTCATTGACCACACGGACAGTATCGTGCGTCTTGCCGACATTCAGCATGGTCTTGATAAAGTTCTTACCATTCAGACCAAACACCCATGCAATGCGGACAATAAAATACTTTTCCAGCGTCTGGCTGACTGCCAGCTCACCTTCCAGCTTCGTCTGGCCGTATACATTCAACGGCTTGTAATCCTTGCAGTCCGGCTGCCAAGGCTCAGTGCCCTGACCGTCAAACACATAATCCGTACTGATGTAGGTCATCTTGCAGCCCAACTTCTTGCAGACATCCGCAATGTTCTGAGTGCCGCCAGCATTGATTGCACGGACTTTCGCTACTTTATCATCATCCTCAGCCATATCCACAGCAGTCCATGCTGCACAATGGATCACGGCATCCGGATTTACTTCTGTAATTACTTTTTCAACGGCATCTTTATCAGTAATGTCCAATGCTACATACGTTGCTTTTGTTACCGCAGAACCATCTGCCACGCCGCTGTAGTTTTCCTGAATATCAGAAGCAACACCTTCATGACTGCGCTTCAGCAGTTCGTTCATCACATCATGACCCAACTGACCGCCAACGCCTGTTACAAAAAACTTCATAGTCCTTCCTCCTGTTAGCGGTTGCTGTACATTTTCTCGTAATAGTTCTGATATTCGCCGCTGATGATGGTCTCCCACCACTCACGGTTATCAAGGTACCACTGAATAGTCTTCTTGATGCCCTCCTCAAACTTGGTCTCCGGCAGCCAGCCCAGCTCATTGTGGATCTTGGTCGGGTCGATAGCATAGCGCATATCGTGACCCTTACGGTCACCAACATGGGTGATCAGGCTTTCCGGCTTACCCAGCTCCTTGCAGATAATCTTCACGATTTCAATATTCTGCTTCTCATTGTGACCGCCGACATTGTAGACTTCGCCCACACGACCCTTGTGGATAATCAGGTCAATGGCCTTGCAGTGGTCTTCGACATACAGCCAGTCACGGACGTTCAGACCCTCGCCGTAAACAGGCAGCGGCTTGTCTGCCAGTGCGTTAGCAATCATCAGCGGAATCAGCTTCTCCGGGAAGTGATACGGGCCATAGTTGTTGGAGCAACGGGAAATGGTCACAGGCAGACCATAGGTACGGTGGTAAGCCAGAACCAGCAGGTCAGCTGCTGCTTTGGAGCTGCTATACGGAGAGCTGGTATGGATCGGAGTCTCCTCGGTGAAGAACAGATCTGGGCGGTCCAGCGGCAGGTCACCATAAACCTCATCGGTAGAAACCTGATGGTAACGCTGAATGCCATATTTGCGGCAAGCGTCCATCAGCACACTGGTGCCGATGATATTGGTCTGGAGAAAGATGCCCGGATTCTCGATGGATCGGTCAACATGAGATTCTGCCGCAAAGTTAACCACAATATCCGGATGTTCTTCTTCAAACAGCTTGTCTACAGCTTCGCGGTCACAGATGTCGGCCTTCACAAAGCGGAAATTCGGGTTGTCCATAACCGGTGCCAGTGTGGACAGATTACCTGCATAGGTCAGCTTGTCCAGACAGATGATCCGGTAATCCGGATACTTCTTCAGCATATGGAATACAAAGTTACTACCAATAAAACCAGCGCCGCCGGTAACAATAATATTCATGATCTATTCTCCTCTACACTTATCTATGTATCTTGTTTTCTTCCGCGATTAATACAGATGCTCCTGATACTTTCCGTCCATGACATCTTTCAGATATTGTCCATACTGGTTCTTCTTCATAACCTCATATACTTCCATCAGCTCATCTTTGCTGATCCAACCGTTCAAGTATGCAATTTCTTCCAGGCAGGCAATCTTACGATGCTGATGCTGTTCCACGGTCTTCACGAAGTTGGTAGCATCCACAAGGCTCTCGTGTGTACCAGTGTCCAGCCAAGTAAAGCCCTGACCCAGTAACTCCACATTCAGGGTGCCATCTTCCAGATAAATACGGTTCAAATCTGTAATTTCCAATTCACCACGCGCAGAAGGTTTCAGGTTCTTAGCAAACTCGACCACACGGTTATCATAGAAATACAGTCCGGTCACGCAGTAGTTACTCTTCGGATGTTCTGGCTTTTCCTCAATAGAAACAGCCTTACCGTTCTTATCGAACTCCACGATGCCGAAACGCTCTGGGTCGTCCACATAGTAGCCAAACACAGTTGCGCCCTTGCCGTTCTCAGCGTTTTCCACTGCGGCAGTCAACCTTTTCTTTAACCCGTGGCCCGCAAAGATATTGTCGCCCAGCACCATAGCCACAGAATCATCACCGATAAAATCGGCACCAATGATAAAGGCCTGTGCCAGTCCATCCGGAGAAGGCTGAACAGCATAGGTCAGGTTCACACCAAACTGGTGTCCATCACCCAGCAGGTTCTCAAAGCGAGGAGTATCCTGCGGTGTGGAAATAATCAAAATGTCACGAATACCGGCGTTCATCAGAACGGACATTGGATAGTAAATCATCGGTTTGTCGTAGATTGGCAAAAGCTGTTTGCTTGTTACTTTTGTGAGGGGATACAGACGAGTACCCGATCCTCCTGCTAAAATAATACCCTTCATAACTGTTTCCTCCCTCGTCAATCTTTACATTTGCTCAAACAGTTTCCCATGTTCTTCTGAAACTCTACGAGCATTAAATCTGTTATGTACATCTTCCAAGCCCTGTGCCACCAATCTATCTCTTAATCCATCTTCTCGATAGATCCGTAGCACAGCCTCACTTGCTCCAATATCATCGTCAACTTCTACTAGCAGACCATTTTCTCCACCCCGGATTATATTCGGAATGGCATCCACGCTGCTTGCCACAATTGGTTTGCCTGCCATCATATATTCGGGCAGTGCTAGACCGAAGCCCTCCCAGCGACTCAACAAGCATGCAACATCAAATAGCTCTACATAGCTCATAGGATTATCAACCCAATCTGTGATGTGTAAACTGTCCGAGAAACCATTGTCTTCCGCATACTTTCTAATCTCGGCTTCTTGATTTCCGTTTCCAACAATAATAAAGTGTGCATTTGGAACTGCTTCTTTTACCTTCTTTGCCATCTTAACAAACACATCCGGTGCTTTTTGTGAACTCATTCGTCCAACCATACCAACAACAAATGCGTCTTCTGGAATGTTCAGTTCTCTCCTTTTAACTACACCATGTATTCCATTCTCATAGGCTTCGATGTCCACACCGTTAAAAATGACCTGTAACTTGTCCTCTTTGCATATTTTCTTATCCAATGCTGACTGCTTCTCCGCGTCTGAAATGCAGATAATCTTATCACAGAATGGTGCAGCTATCTTTTCAATAGCTGTGTACATTGCCTTTTTCTTTGCAGAACATCGCATATTGAATGCCCAACCATGTGGATTGTACACACAATGATTTTTCAGTCCAATATCCGCAACACGAGCAATTGCCCCCGCCTTGCTAGAATGCGCATAGACAATGTCGGGGTTATATTTTTTTATTAGTGTTCTAACCGATTTAATTGCCTTTAAATCATTACTTCCGATGGCTCTTGTCATTTCTACCTGATCAAAATAATCAACCAAACCTTTGTAATCTTCTTCATGAAAATCTTGCGAACAAATCAAGATATTCTCAAACTTTTCTTTATCCAAATACTTGAGAAGCATTCGGATGTAGCGATCCACGCCGCCTGCTGCCTGCGCCACATGCAATATTCTGATTTTATTCTTTCTCATCTCCAAATACCCCTCATAATTTCACTAAATTTTATATACAATTTTGCAGAGATAGTATTTTCTTTTTAATCATGTGTCTACCACATAATTAAAAACAACATTTCTTTCCATCGTATTCTTTTACTCCTCAACTTACTTCATTGTACAACAACAAGCCTGTATACAGATTGCAGTGACAATCTATACGCAGGCTTGTCCTCGTACCTCCTTATTTTGTTTTTTGCTCTATCAGCTTTCGCTGTGGTGGGTTAAGTATAAAGCGCAACCAGAAGCCATTAACTCCTGAAAACACGCTGACCGTAACGCACCATGACAAGCAGAAACAAGTTGAGGTAAAAAGGTCAAGCCGCGCAAACCCGCATGAAATCAGGATTATTTTGGGTTGCCCATATTATTTCACACTCCCCCGTGCCAACCACAGCAGTTTTATAATTTCTCATAGTTCTGTTCTCCCTCACTAATTCTTCATTTAATAAAGCAGCAAACAAGCCCACGGCGGATCACTCAATGGCAATCCACCGTAGGCTCGATTCGTTCTCCTTAATTTTTTACTTGCTGCTCATTTTGTGGGTCAAAACAGAGCATCCAAAAGCCTCCCACCTATAACCTCTAGATTTCAGCTTCTCCACTGCCTGTCAGCAAATAAATACTTTTGTTGAACGAGTCAAGCCGTTGAAACCCTTTAGTTATCGTAGGTTTTCTTGGTTGACCCTATTATATCTCTAGCCCCAGTACCAGCAACCGCGATTTTATAATTTTTCATACATATCCTCCTCAATTCCCTTAGAGGGAATTATCGATTTCCATAAAAATTTCTATAAAAATAAGAGACCCTTCCGCATTCTCATGCTTCCGAAATCTCTTGATTCTTCCCTACCACTTATTACTTCTCTGCTACTTCTCTTTTTTCTACTACTTCCAATCCCACCGTCATCTCAAGCTTTCGGTGGAACATGTCTGTCTCGATCACGGCGATGCGCTTGTGGCGATCGATGCGTTTTACAATTCCTTCCATTCCTTTTAATGGACCAGACTGGATGATTAACTGATCTCCCACAAGAATTCCTTCTGAGATGTCTACCTCATAATCAGAATTCAAGAAATGCTTTAAAAATGCCACTTCCTTTTCGGAGAGTGCCACCGGGGTATTGTCTGTTCCAAGGACTTTTGTCAGTTTAGGAATCTGGTGAAGTGCATCTTTCAGACCATCAATCTGCTTTGTTACAACAAAAAGATAGCCCGGAAAGAGGAGTTTCCTTTCCTCATGCCAGGCGCCGTGATACTTTTTGTGATATTTGAGTTCCGGACAAAAGACTTCCGGGAGAAGGTCTTTTGAGAGAACGGAACGACAATATTCCTGAGTGATGTGATCTTGTCCGGATAAAATTTGGATTGCATACCAATCCGTATCTTGTCTTATCATATCTGCTTTCTCATACTTCTATCTTTTATGTAATAAATAACTCTTAGATTCTTGCGAGATATATCACTCATATCGCTCAAAAGTCCTCTTTCGATATTGAAAAATATCTTTCATATCTTTCTTTTTCAAAAGATTTTTTGATAATATGAAGTAATATGGTCTGATTTTGGGTAAGCTTCGCCATTCCGCTATTGCTGACGCCAATACCAGACTGTTTTTGATAATAAACCACCATCTATCTCAAAGACAATTTTTTTATCAGAATATCTCTATTTTGATTTTTTACTCTTCTCTCTGGGATAGTCCTGTGTATATCCAATGTGACAACCAGATCATTGAAACGCGACAAAGCGACGATTTCAATAAATTCCAGTATTTTTCTTTTGTTTGAATCTTTTGATCCTGTTTGATTGATTCATTTTGCATGCCGGAAAATACATCTAAACACTTCTTAAATCTTCTTTTATGCAAAAAAAATCTGCACCGCTTTACTATCTTATCCCTTGAAACGTTGCAGATCGTGTGGCTGTCGCACTCTCCTTCTGAGAGTCGCCAGTTATCTGAATATGAGACCATCAGAATTGCTTCTTTCGGTGCTGTTTGAACCAGATAATCTGCGATTTTACGCCCGTCCATGATGTCTTTGCCACATTTTTCCGTTTGTTTCTTGCAGATAATGGAAAATAGTAAGTAAACTCATTTCAATAAGAAAATTCTCTGAAATTAGTGCCTACGGTCGTGTATAGTATATATCCCTGTTTGAGGAAAAGCAAGTATTTTTTGAGATTATGGATTTCTTTTGTTTTTATTAAACCAAGATTGTCCAGAAAATAGGGATAAAAAAATCATTGTGCATAAAGTGCATAAAGCAGAAGGGGAATTGTCTCCTCTTCTGCCTTACGAAATGGTTAGAATTACATAATGATGAATAATTATCTTTATTTCCCGATTTTACTCGATTCCCGTTACGGTGTAATCTTTGTCTTCTACGGTCTTCTTGAGCACGTCATCGCTCACCTCTGCGGTCAGAGTAACCACTGCGGTTCCCTTCTCATGGCTGACTTCTGCGCCTGCTACCTCCGGCAGTGCCTCGAGTGCCTTCTTGACCGTTGCCTCGCAGTGTCCGCACATCATACCCTCAATCTTGATTGTCTTTGTCATGTTCGACTCCTCCTTATTTGTTTTAGCAGTTGCAGTTCCGTTACCGGACTTGCCTGCCATTTTGTTTTCCATTTCGGATTTCTCCGTCTGGAATTTATGATTCTCCTGCCCGGACACTCCATCCGCACCGGCTGCGACATGCTTAGCTGTCGTCTTCCGTTTTTTGTCCCGGCTGGCATCATACATCTTAAACAGGTTCAGTCTCAGCGCATTTGTGACCACGCAGAAACTGGACAGACTCATTGCTGCTGCTCCGAACATCGGATTCAGCTTTATGTGGAACAGCGGATACCAGACACCCGCTGCCAGCGGAATGCCGATCACGTTGTAGAAGAACGCCCAGAACAGGTTTTCGTGAATGTTCCGCAGTGTCGCACGGCTCAGACGAATCGCTGCCGGTACATCGCTTAAACGGCTCTTCATCAACACGACATCGGCTGCGTCGATCGCGATGTCCGTACCTGCTCCGATCGCAATACCGATATCAGCTCTCGTGAGTGCCGGTGCATCGTTGATGCCATCTCCGACCATTGCCACCTTGCCCTGCTCTTTCAGGGAACGGATCACGGCTTCTTTTCCTTCCGGAAGCACGCCCGCGATTACCTGATCGACACCTGCCTGTGCGCCGATCGCCTTTGCGGTGCGCTCATTGTCACCGGTCAGCATGACAACGCGAATTCCCATATTCTGAAGCTCCTTGACTGCCCGCGGGCTGTCTTCCTTGATCACATCTGCAACGGCGATAATACCTGCAAGTTTCTTGTCCTGGCTGAAGAACAGCGGGGTCTTTCCCTGCTCGGAAAGGTGTTCTGCCTGTGCTCTCACGCTCTCAGAAACTTCTACCTGCGTCTCAATAAATTTCAGATTTCCTCCACAAAGGATGCTTCCATCCTCCGCGATTGCGGTCAGACCATTTCCCGGAAGTGCCTGGAAATCCATCGTCTCACCGGCTTCGATTCCATTTTCTTCTGCCCGTGCAAGAACAGCTTTTGCCAGCGGATGCTCACTCTTCTTTTCAAGCGCACATGCAAGTTTTAAAAGCTCGTTCTCCGACTCTGCGTCGACCGGAATCATATCGGTAACCTTCGGCTCTCCACTTGTGATCGTTCCGGTTTTATCGAGGGCAACGATATCCATCTTGCCGGTCTCCTCCAGAGAGACAGCGGTCTTAAACATGATACCATTCTTTGCGCCCATTCCGTTTCCGACCATGATCGCAACCGGTGTTGCAAGTCCAAGTGCACAAGGACAGCTGATAACAAGAACGGAAATTCCTCTCGCAAGTGCAAATCCAAAGCTCTCCCCTGCAAGGAGCCATACGATCGTCGTCACAATCGCGATCGTGATAACGGTCGGAACAAAGACTCCGGAAACCTTATCGGCAATTTTTGCGATCGGCGCTTTCGTCGCTGCCGCGTCGCTGACCATCTGAATGATCTGGGAGAGCGTTGTGTCCTCTCCGACGCGCGTCGCCTGACAGCGGATGAAGCCGGACTGGTTGACGGTTGCTGCCGAAACCTTGTCTCCGACGGTCTTGTCGACCGGAATACTCTCACCGGTCAGAGCTGATTCGTTGACTGCACTGTTTCCCTCAAGCACAATTCCATCGACCGGAATATTCTCACCCGGACGTACCACAAACACATCGCCCTTCTGCACCTGATCGATCGACACAGTGACTTCTGCGCCATCTCTGACAACAGTCGCCGTCTTCGGTGCGAGCTTCATCAGGCTCTTCAAGGCATCGGTCGTCTTTCCCTTTGAGCGGGTCTCAAGCATCTTTCCAACCGTGATCAGCGTCAGAATCATTGCTGACGACTCAAAATAGAACTCATCCATGTACATCATCACGCGGTCCATATCGTTTTTGACCTGAGCATCTGTCATTGCAAACAGTGCGTAGGTGCTGTACACGAAAGCGGCGGTTGAGCCGAGAGCAACCAGCGTATCCATATTCGGAGCACGGTGTGCAAGACTCTTATATCCACTGATAAAGAACTTCTGGTTGATCACCATAACCGCGATCGCTAAAAGCATCTGGATCAGTCCCATCGCCACATGATTGCCATTTAAGAAGGACGGAAGTGGCCATCCCCACATCATATGTCCCATTGAGAAATACATCAGGACAAGCAAAAATCCAATGGAATAGCACAAACGGCGTTTCAGAATCGGAGTCTCATGATCTTTGAGCATCTCCTCTCCCTCGGACGCGCTCATCGCACCTCCACTCTTTTCCCCGCTCTTTGCGCCTTTCTCCGAAGCGCCGTATCCGGCTTCGACAACGGCTGAGATAATCGCAGAACTGTCAGCAGTTCCCTCGACACCCATCGAATTGGTCAGAAGGCTGACCGAACAGGAAGTCACTCCCGGCACTTTCGAGACTGCCTTTTCCACTCTTGTACTGCACGCAGCACAACTCATTCCCGTCACAGTATATTGCTTCACGATTTCTTCGCTCCCTTCTCAGATCAGATCGCCAGGCGCGTTCGCAATCTCTGCCTCACGCGTTCGATCAATCTTTTTTCTCTTCTCTCGTTTCTTACGCGTTTCTTCCGCGTTCTCTGCAACTTCCTTCGTTCACTCGTTGATTCGTTGATTCATTGATTTCATCCGTTTTTTCACCAATTTCTGATTGCCAACCACCAACGAATTACTTCATCAGTTTTTGGAGAACATGAACGAGCTCATCGATCGTCTCCTCATGTCCCTCCCGGATATCGTCCGCCACACAGGTGCGGATATGGTTTGCAAGAAGAACCTTATTGAAACTGTTCAGCGCCGCATTTGCCGCTGCAACCTGAACAAGAATATCCGGGCAGTACGCATCCTTCTCCACCATTCCCTTAATCCCCCGAATCTGGCCTTCAATCCGGTTTAAGCGATGAATCAAATCCTTGTACTCCTTCTCCGATCTCTCTTTCGTCTTGTGGCAACAACAGCACTCCTTGTTTTCTTTGCACTCTTTGCTTTCTTTCTTTTCTTCCATAGGATACCCCCATTTGTATGATTTTTATTTATGAGTATATTTGTGTGGGGATATTTTATGGTTTTTTATATACCCCCTGTGGGTATATTCAATATAGCGCACCCGTCCAAATCTGTCAAGTACCTATCTTTCTTATTTTTTCTCAATAATAAAAAAGCAAACAACAAAGGACTCATATTTCTGAAAGCAGTTCTCTAAAACCAAGACAACATCTTCGAATACCCGGATCGCGAATCATAAATCCGAAAACGCAAAAAAAACTGCCAGAATATCCAGACTTGGAAAAGAGAATTTCTCCTTTCCCTCTGGTTTCTGACAGTCTTTCATTCATTTTGTATTTCTTCTGTTTCCAGAAAAACAATTTCATCACAAATACGATCTCTTTGCTCTCTTGCTTTCCTCTTTTTCTCTAATTGTTTGCTTCCACAATCCTGATCACGCCGTAAAATCAAACAACGAGAGCTGGTTGCTCTCCGGCAGGTCGCCGAGAAGCCCCATATCCGCCATCAGATCGCAGAGCGTCTTGCTGACCTTCGAGCGGTTTCTGAAGTCCTCGCGCGACAGGAACGGGCCTTCCGCCGCAGCTTCCACGACACCCTCGGCTGCCTTATCTCCCATTCCGTCGATACTTGCAAGCGACGGCATCAATTTTCCGTCAATAATCTGGAAACGGTCTGCCTGCGCACGATAAATGTCAATCGGCATGAATTCAAATCCGCGCGCATACATCTCCTGCACAATTCTCATGTCGCGCAGGGTATCCTGCTCTTTCTTCGAGAGCGAGTCCTGACGCTTGCGGTAGTCAGCGAGGTGGAACTCGAGTTTTTCACGTCCCTGACACATCAGCTCATACGAAAATCCGCTCGCACGGATACTGAAGAATGCCGCATAGTACGCGAGCGGGTAGAACACCTTACAGTACGCCACTCGCCATGCCATCATAACGTAAGCCGCTGCATGCGCCTTCGGGAACATGTATTTGATCTTCAAACACGAATCAATGTACCACTGCGGGACATCGTGGGCGAGCATCGCCTCAATCCACTCACTCTTTAGTCCCTTACCTTTTCGGACAGACTCCATGATCGTGAACGAAAGTCCCTCCTCCATGCCTTTCTGAATCAGATAGACCATGATATCGTCTCGACAACAGATCGCAGTCTGAATCGTCGCCTGACCACTCAAAATCAGGTCTTTTGCATTTCCGAGCCATACATCGGTTCCGTGTGCCAGACCCGCGATACGCACGAGATCTGAGAAATACTTCGGCTGGGCATCAATCAACATCTGCATTGCAAAGTCGGTTCCAAACTCCGGAATTCCGAGTGCGCCGAGCTTACATCCACCGAGATCCTCGGGCTTGACACCGAGCGCCGACGTATTCTGAAACAGCGACATGACCTCCGGGCTGTCGAGCGGAATGTCGGCAACCGGGTCAAGTCCAGTCAGATCCTGAAGCATACGAATCATCGTCGGATCATCGTGTCCGAGAATATCAAGTTTTAAGAGGTTGTGGTCAATCGAGTGGTAATCGAAGTGTGTCGTCACAGTCTTCGTCGTCATATCGTTTGCCGGTCGCTGTACCGGAGTAAAGGAGTAGATCTCCTCACCGATCGGCAGAACGACAATACCGCCCGGGTGCTGACCGGTCGTCCGTCGAACGCCGACACAGCCCTCAACGATTCGCTCAATCTCACAGTTTCTCTTGTGAACACCACGCTCCTCAAAGTATTTCTTTACGAAGCCGAATGCGGTCTTATCTGCGAGTGTACCGATTGTTCCCGCGCGGAAGGTCTGACCTTTTCCGAAAATAACCTCGGTGTAGTCATGCGCCTTACTCTGGTACTCACCCGAGAAGTTCAGATCGATATCCGGCTCCTTGTCGCCCTTGAATCCAAGGAAGGTCTCGAACGGAATGTCAAATCCCGCTTTCGTCAGCTGTTTTCCGCAGACCGGACAGACGCGGTCGGGCATATCACAACCCGCCATACCCGAGAATTTCTTTACCTCTTCTGAATCAAAATCATAATAATGGCAGTGCATGCAGACGTAATGCGGACTCAGCGAGTTTACCTCGGTGATTCCTGCCATCGCTGCGACAAACGATGAGCCAACTGAACCTCGGGAACCTACGAGGTAACCGTCCTCAACGGATTTCCACACAAGTTTCTGCGCGATGATGTACATCACGGCGAATCCATTTGAGATGATCGAGTTTAACTCACGCTCAAGTCGCTCGACAACGATCGTCGGCAGTTCTTCTCCATAAATCTCATGCGCGCGGTCATAGCAGATCTTACGCAGAGTCTCATCGGAATCTGCAATGACCGGCGGACACTTATCCGGGCGCACCGGCGAGATCCGCTCACACATATCCGCGATCATCCGCGTATTTGTGATCACAACCTCCTCGGCCTTGTCCGGTCCGAGATACTCGAATTCCTTGAGCATCTCCTCGGTCGTCCGCAAGAACAGCGGTGCCTGATCGTCGGCATCATTAAATCCCTGACCTGCCATCAGGATTCGGCGGTAAATCTCATCCTCCGGATTCAGAAAATGCACGTCGCAGGTCGCGCAGACCGGCTTGCCAAGCTCCTCTCCCATTCGCACGATTCTCTTGTTCAGATCCTCGAGATCTTGCCAGGTTTTCACCGGGCTCTTCTCATCGCGGAGCATGAACGCGTTGTTTCCGAGTGGCTGAATCTCAAGAAAATCATAGAAATCCGCGATTCTCATCAACTCTGCCTCGGGAAGTCCGCGAAGAAGTGCCTGATAGAGTTCGCCCGCCTCACACGCCGAACCGATGATCAGTCCCTCACGGTACTCGTTGAGCACGCTCTTCGGGATACGCGGTCGCTTCGCAAAGTAATCGATGTGTGACCACGATACAAGGCGGTAGAGATTGATGCGTCCAACCTCATTTTTTGCAATGATGATCACATGGTGAGTCGGCAGTTTTTTGATCATGTCTGCACTCAGCTCACTCATCTCGTTGAGCTGGTCAAGATTCTCGACTCCGCGCGCGCGAAGCATCTCGACAAACTTGACAAAGATCTCCGCAGTTGCCCCGGCATCGTCGACCGCGCGGTGATGATTCTCAAGCGAAACGCCAAGTGCCTTTGCAACCGTATCGAGTTTGAATCGGTTCAGATTTGGCAGAAGGTGGCGCGCCATTGCGACCGTGTCGAGCACCGTCGGATCAAAGGGAAGCCCCTGCTCTTTTGCATTGTGGGCAATGAAGCTCACATCGAACGAGGCATTGTGGGCAACAAGCGCACAGCCCTCACAGAATTTCAGGAAATCCGGCAGAACAACATCGATCTTCGGCGCCGGAAGCACCATCTCATCGTTGATGCTTGTCAACTTCTCGATCTCAAACGGAATCGGCACATCGGGATTGACAAAGGTGCTGAATTTCTCGGTGATCCTGCCGTCCACGACCTTGACTGCGCCGATCTCGATGATCTTGTTCTTTTCCGGTGAAAATCCGGTCGTCTCGATGTCGAAGACAACGTAAGAGCCGAGCAGATTCTGTCCTTTGGAGTTCTCAACGAGCTGTTTCATATCGTCGACGAGATACCCCTCCACCCCATACAGGATCTTGAAATCATCGCCTTTGTCAAGCGCATGGTTCGCCTCGGTGAATGCCTGCACACATCCGTGGTCTGTCACAGCGATCGCCGGCATTCCCCACGATTTTGCGCGCTTTACGATGTCCTTGACATCGCTGACTCCATCCATATCGCTCATCTTCGTGTGGCAGTGAAGCTCCACGCGCTTTAACGGACTGTGATCCATGCGCTTGCTTGTGAAATCCTCGCCCTTCTTGATTCCGCGCACGGAGCCGATTGTGAGTTCTCCGTCGAATTTATCGATTGTCGTCATTCCGCGCAGACGGATAAACGATTTCTCAGCCGTCGCCTTGTTAATCTCCTCGAGCGAATCCGGATCTGCAAAGAGTTTGACTGTGATCGTATCGGTGAAATCGGTCACCTGGAACATCACGATCGTCTTTCCGCTCTTGAGCAGTCGGCTGTCTTTCTTTAAGATTTTTCCGCGAATCGTGACCTCACCGACTTCTCCCTCAATCTTCTCGATCTCGACAAAGTCATCCTCAAAATCACGCCCGTATAGCACGTCCGGATTGTCGGATTTCTTTCGGTAACCGCCTGAACTCCAGTCGCTCTTCTTGAAATTCTCGCGCTTTCCACCGCGCAGATTGCCCGGATGCGCCCCGGCTCCGCCGGACACGGTTCCGTTATCAGAACCAGCAGATGCACTCTTTGCCACACCCTTTGCCAGACTCTCTCCACCAGAAATTCCACCGCCTGCGTTTGCAGTACCTGCCTGCTTCGTGTTACCTGCATTTCCTGTTGTTCCCGCACCAGAAGAATTTGCACCGGAGGACTTTCTTGTCCCGGCTTCTTCTACTCCGGCTCCATCTGTTCCGGTCGCAGATGCGCCATTTGATTCATCCTGACCGTCGCCCGTTCGCGCGCGCAGATTCAACACATCTGCAACCGCCCTCGTCATCCGCAGTGCTTCCTGCTCTGCGAGAAGTTCTCTCTCGATCGAGGCCTTCGCGCGCGTCGCCGGGACATACTCAAACTCAATCTCGACCGGAACCGAGCAACGCTCGTAGAAAACCTTTTCGAGGATTCGCTTGAGTTCTCCTGCCTTATCACGGTTGATCATCGTGTCCTCAACCGTCATATGCAGAAGATCCGGCTCTGGAAATGAGAACTGCGCCTTTCTGAAAATCGAGTACTCCACGATGCTGTAATGCTTGAGTTCGAGAAGCAGGCTGTCGCGGTACGCAGACAGCAGTTTTTCCGGCGTGTACTGCTCAGACAGATGGTATTTCTCAAAAATCCTGATCTGAATCTGCTTGCCGTAAAAGAGCTGGTCTGCAATCCCGCGCTCCAAATCCATGATATTTTTTCGATGGATCAGACGCGGACTCTCGATGTACACGCGAATCAGACGACGGTCTCTCGTCATGGAGACACGGTCTACCTTCACCATCCCCATCAGTTCCTTCATCTGATCCGTCATATGTAATCCGGGAAATACTTCCAGAAATTCTTTCATTGTGCGTCTCATCCATCCTTTCAATCATGTAATCATGTGTTTATTTTGCTTCTTTTGCGTTCTTTGCCTTCTGCTCCTCAGATGCCTTCACAAGCTCTGCGCGCAGTGCCTGCAACAGATCACTTTCCGGAAGCTTCTTCACAACCTCTCCGTGCTTGATCAGCAGACCTTCCTTGATTCCGCCTGCAACGCCGAAATCTGCCTCTCTCGCCTCTCCCGGTCCGTTTACGACACAGCCCATGACGGCAACCTTGAGATTCAAATGATCGAACTCGGTCACCATGTTCTCGACCTTGTTTGCAAGACCGATCAGATCGATCTGAGTGCGTCCGCAGGTCGGGCAGGAGACAACCTCGATTCCGCCCTTGCGCAGTCCGAGTGTCTTTAAAATTCTCTTTGCAGACTTGATCTCCTCAAGCGGGTCTCCGGTCAGAGAAACACGGATCGTATCTCCGATTCCCTGGTAGAGAATGATTCCGAGTCCGACTGCGGACTTGATATTTCCGGAGGAGAGCGTTCCCGCCTCGGTGATGCCGACATGGAGCGGATAATGCGTCTTCTTGCTGATCAGCTCATGCGCACGCACACACATCATGACGTCGGAGGACTTGATGCTGATAACGAGATTGTCGTATCCGAGGCGCTCAATCATTGCAACCTTGTCAAGTGCGCTCTCAACAATTCCCTCTGCGGTCACTCCGCCGTACTTCTCAATCAAATTTTTCTCGAGGGAACCGCTGTTGACACCGACACGGATCGGAACTCCGTACTTCTTCGCGGTGTCCACAACTGCCTTCACGCGCTCCTCCGAACCGATATTGCCCGGATTGATGCGGATCTTGTCTGCCCCGCTCTCAATCGCTGCAATCGCAAGGCGATAATCAAAATGAATATCTGCGACAAGCGGAATGTGAATCTGTTTCTTGATCCTGCTGATCGCTCCCGCTGCCTCCATCGTCGGAACTGCAACGCGGATGATGTCGCATCCCGCCTTCTCAAGTGCGAGAATCTGAGCGACCGTTGCCTCGACATCCTCGGTCTTCGTGTTGCACATCGACTGGATCAGAATCGGATTGTCTCCGCCGATCACGCGATTTCCAATATGAATTTCTTTTGTCTTCATTCGCTCTGCCATAGTCTGTTTTTACCTCCCCGTTTTTCTTTTCCATGTTTTCTCTTTAACATTTTTTCAACATTTACTTTTAACGTTTTTTCGTAACTGTTCAGTACCTTCACAGTTACGTTTTTTCTAAGTATTTTCGTCACTGCAATGACTCGTTTCTCCCAGTCATCCTTTTGCTTATCCTGCAGGATAAAAACACTTACCGGATAATCATTATCGAATAATCAGCTTGCTGATATCGTTGAAGAGCACGAGTACCATCAGTGCCATCAGAACCATCATTCCTGCCATATGAACCGCATTCTCAATCTTTGGGTCGGTCGGCTTTCTGCGCACAAGTTCAATCAGCAAAAACAACAGTCTTCCGCCATCAAGCGCCGGAATCGGAAGCAGGTTCATGATTCCAAGGCTAGAGCTTAAGAGAAGTACCCAGTTTGAGAGCACGAGTACCACTGCCTTTGTTCCGACCTCGCGTCCTTCCTGCACGGTCTCCCCGACCATCCCGACAATGCCGACCGGTCCGCTGATCGCCTCATCAACCTTGACCTGACGGTGCACAAGCATCCGAATGCTGTCAAATGTCGAGACAACGCAGTATCTCACCTCATACACACTGTCGCTGATCAGCTCTCCGATTCCATGCACCTTCTCATACCCGCGAAACTGCACGCCGATCAGATAAGTCTGGTACTCCTGGCTGTAAGCCGGAGTCAGCGTCACACTGCGCTTTTCAAATGCGCCCTTTGTCTCCCAGGTTCCATCTGCCGGTCGCTCATAGTGAATCACCATCTGCTCGCCCGGGTGCGAAAACGTATAAAGCTGTACATCACGGTACGCATAGATTTTTCTGCCGTTGATCTTTGTGATCCGGTCGCCTGCCTGAAGCCCTGCCTCCTGAGCCGGAGAACCCTCAGTGACTCCATAAAGAACCGGCGCATCATGACCGACTGCCCCGACAATCACGATCGCAAACAGAAATGCGAGAATGAAGTTAAAAACCGGTCCCGCTGCAATCACGAGAATCCGCGCAAATACCGGCTTATTTCCAAATGCATTCGGGTCCGGATGCTCGACATCGCTGTCTTCCCCGACCATCATGCACGAACCACCAAATGGAAGCAGTTTCAGCGAATACACGGTCGTCTCCGATTCCGGCGCAAGCGCATCCGCCTCGGGGCGCGCAAGCAATTTTACCTTGTACGTTCCATTTGTTTTTACCAGACTGACAAGACGGGGACCCATGCCGATGGAAAATTCCACGACACCGATCCCGTTGAGTTTTGCCAGCAGGAAATGACCGAATTCATGTACCAGTACGATAAAGCCAAAAAGCAATATCGCCGCCACAATATTCAGCAATTTACCACCTGCTTTCTAAATATTTATTCTATTTTTCTAAATCATTTTTCTAAAAATATATTCCAGTTACATATTAAACTGCATCATCTGCAAGAATTCATACGTCTCGCGCTCTGCCTCAAGAATCTGCTCGACATCCGGGTTCTCTATCGTGTGATGATGCTCCATCGCCGACTCGATCATCTCAACGATCGCAAGATACGGAATCTCTCTCTTCAAGAACTTGCCAACTGCATACTCATTTGCCGCATTGTAGACCGTCGGCAGGGAACCACCGCGACGTCCTGCCTCATACGCGAGCTTCAGACCGCAAAACACTTCCATGTCCGGTGCCTCAAAGGTAATTTTACCCATTTTTGCAAAATCCAGACGATCTCCCGGAAGAAATCTTCTCTGCGGATAGTAGAGTGCATACTGGATCGGGAGCTTCATATCCGGTGTGCCAAGCTGGGCAATCACTGCTCCATCCTCGTACTCCACCATCGAGTGAATCACGCTCTGAGGCTGTACGACAACCTGCACCTGATCCATCTCGACATCAAAGAGCCAGTGTGCCTCCATGACCTCAAGTCCCTTGTTGACCATCGTCGACGAATCGATTGTGATCTTTCGTCCCATTGTCCAGTTCGGATGCTTGAGCGCATCCTCAACCTGAACGCCTGCAAGCTGATCCTTCGTCCATCCGCGGAACGGACCGCCGGAAGCCGTCAGCAGAATCTTGTGGATCTTATTTCCTTTTTCACCGTTTAAGCTCTGGAAAATTGCGCTGTGTTCACTGTCAACCGGAAGAATCTTCACACCAAGCTCCTTTGCGAGTGGCATGATCAGATGACCTGCGGTCACAAGCGTCTCCTTGTTTGCAAGCGCAATATCCTTTCCTGCCTTCATAGCAGCGATTGTCGGACGAATTCCGATCATACCGACAACAGCAGTCACCACGATCTCGGCATCCGGCTGGGTTGCCGTCTCCATCAGTCCATCCATTCCGGAGACAATCTTCACATCAAGATCTGCAACTGCGGTGCGCAGTTCCCTTGCCTTCTGCTCATCCCAGACACAGGCAAGCACCGGATGAAATTTCCGGATCTGCTTTTCGAGAAGCACAATGTTGCTTCCCGCTGCAAGTGCCGTCACCTCAATATCCCCATTCTGCTCCACTACTTCCAGGGTCTGCGTACCGATCGAACCGGTCGAGCCCAGAATTGCAATCTTCTTCATGGTTCTTCTCCTTTTTCCGTTTCTTCCGTTACCTTTGTTACTTTCGTTACCTTCTTCGATTGTTACTTTTATTCTTGTCCTGTTACTTTTGTCCTGTTACTTTAAAAACGTCAGCGCAAAGTAAATTGCCGGTGCGGTGAACAGCATACTGTCAAAGCGATCCAGAATGCCACCGTGACCTGGAATCAGGTTGCCGTAATCTTTAATGTTGTGGTTGCGCTTGATTGCCGACGCCGCAAGATCTCCGATCTGGGAAATCATTCCCGCAATCGCACATGCAATCGCACATGTGATCTGAGGATTTGCGAGCTCCTGCATATGTGTTCCAAAAATGCTTCCGTAAATAAATCCGAGAAGTCCAGCTCCGACAATTCCGCCGATTCCGCCCTCAATCGTCTTCTTCGGACTCAGCACCGGCGTCATCTTATGTTTTCCGATCAGCATGCCGACGCAGTAAGCGCTCGTATCGCATCCCCATGAGCTGAAAAAGACAAGCCAGACGAGGTAGGCACCATCCGGCATCACACGCACCAGATAGAGATAGGACAGCATCACCGGCACATAAAACAGTCCAAAGAATGCCACCGTGATCTCCTCTGTCTTATACTTCGGAAATGTGAATACATAAATGCTCATCAGCACCATCAGCGTGATAATCGCAAGCAAGGTCACATACTGCTGACCGTTTTCCAGCCAGACCATCCCATAATATACCAGAGCAGAGACAAATCCGACTGCTCCGAGCACATTTTTCTCGATCTTCATCACCCGATACAGCTCAAACAGACCGATCAGGGAGATCAGCGCCGTCGTCGCGTACAAAAGGATTCCTCCCTGTCCGACGATCAGAATTGCAAGAATGACAAGAACAATACCGCTTATCAGTCTCTTCGTAAACATCGTAAAATTTCCTCCGTTTATGTCCTGTTATGTCCTGTCTGCGCGTGCCTTACGCCTGCTTGACTCCGCCAAATCTGCGGTCACGCTTATTATATGCCTCAATCGCCTTCACAAGCTCTGCGCGGTCAAAATCCGGCCACAGACAGTCTGTGATATAGATCTCGGAGTAGGCAAGTTGCCAGAGCAGATAGTTGGACAGACGCAGTTCTCCGCTCGTGCGGATTAAGAGATCCGGGTCCGGCATACCTGCGGTATCGAGATAAGATGCAACCGTGCTCTCCGTGATCGTCTGCGGGTCGAGATTTCCAAGTCTGCAATCCTCTCCCATTCGTCTCACTGCGCGGGTGATCTCATCGCGTCCGCCGTAGTTGACTGCAATGACAAACGTCAAACCGGTGTTGTCCTTCGTCTCCTCCTCAAGGCGATTGATTCCATCGATGATATCCTGTGCGAAACGACTGCGCTCTCCGATCATCCTGACACGTACATTGTTTGCCTTTGCGGTCTTTAAAAGGCGCACCATGTAGAAGCGGAACAACTGCATCAGAGCTCCGACTTCCTCGCTCGAGCGCTTCCAGTTCTCAGTCGAGAATCCATACACCGTCAGATACTCAACACCCATGCGCGCTGCGATCTCAACGGTCTTCTCAACCGTCACACAGCCTTCCTTGTGTCCCATCGAACGCGGAAGTCCTCTCTTCTTTGCCCAACGTCCATTTCCATCCAGAATGATCGCGATATGTTTTGGAACAACGAGTCCCTGCAAATCATTTTCCATAATCTTTTATCCTCCCTAATCAGACATCCCAACGGTCAAAACTTATCCTCATTGAGATTTTCATATGCTTTTTTATATATGCTTTTTCATATATGTTTTCACATACATTTTATATCCTTATATACGACTTATATACGATTGTAAAAATACAGGACAGGAATTTCCCCCTGTCCTGCTAGAATACATATGGATCTGTCTTTGCAAAATACGCAATTTAATAATCAGTCTTTTGCATTAAACAGTCATGATCTCCTTGGTCTTTGCATCGATTGCTGCATCGATCTTCACGATCATCTTGTCGGTCATCTTCTGGATCTTTTCTTCTGCGGTCTTCTGCTCATCCTCAGAGATCTCTCCAGCCTTCTCCATCTTCTTGAATGCCTCGTTTGCATCACGGCGGATGTTACGAACTGCTACCTTTGTCGCATCGCCCTTCTTCTTGACATCCTTTGCAAGATCTTTACGGCGCTCCTCAGTCAGCTCCGGGAATACCAGACGGATCACCTGACCATCGTTCGTCGGGTTGATACCCAGATCAGAGGTCAGAATTGCCTTCTCGATTGCCTTTAACAGGGACTTCTCCCACGGCTGAATCACGATCATACGAGCTTCCGGAACGCTTAAGTTACCAACCTGCTGAATCGGGGTCGGAGTTCCGTAATAATCCACCTTAATCTTGTCTAAAACATGCGGGTTCGCACGGCCTGCACGGATAGATGAATACTCCTCCTGAAGTACCTCCAGGGACTTTTCCATCTTTCCCTCGTAAATCTTTAACTGATCCTGCATAACATCCTCCTGTTAGTTAGTCTACGGTCACAATCGTACCGTTAATTTTTCCCTGCATCGCATTTGCAATGCTGTCTTTTTCATTCAAATCAAATACTGCCATCGGCATCCTGTGCTCCATGCACATGATGGATGCGGTCAGATCCACAACTGCAAGTTTCTGATCGATCACGTCCTGAATGCGGATGGTGTCATAACGCTTTGCATTCGGGTTTACCGCCGGATCGCTGTCATATACGCCATCGATCGACTTTGCAAGAAGAATGCAGTCTGCATCCATCTCAACCGCACGCAGAGTGATTCCGGTATCGGTAGAGAAATACGGATGTCCCGTACCGCCTGCAAAGAATACAACACGTCCTTCCTCAAAGAACTGGTTTGCTAAATCCTTTGAGAACTGCTTCGTCATCGTTCCGCAGACAAACGGAGTCAGAATCTCGGTCTTCATTCCGGTATTGCGGAAAATCTCAGACACATAGATGCAGTTCATGATCGTGGCAAGCATACCGATCTGATCTGCATGCGTGCGCTCGATTGCATCGCTCGTGCGTCCTCTCCAGAAGTTTCCACCTCCGATCACGATGCCGACCTGAACACCTGCATCAACAGAAATCTTAACCTGTCTTGCAACTTCCTTTACCGTATCTTCATCAAACCCGGTTTTCTTCGGGCCTGCAAGCGCTTCACCGCTCAATTTCAAAAATACACGTTTCATATCCATGAAAAATTCTCTCCTTCCGGCCACCCATATTCGTAGTGATTATATCACATCCGACAGATTTTGAAAAGAGAAAAAAACGTCCCTGTCTTCGGATGAAAGACAGACCGAAGCACACGCCCCCCTGCCGGAAATTTTCTCCATTTTTTCTTCGATCCATTCGGAAAAATCATAGAGCGCGCAGTTCTCATGTTCTCCACTCCGCCGTACACGCCCGACCGTACATTCCGGACATTTTCTGCTCTCTATCGATGTTTTCTCAGTCTGAGTATCACTTTCCCACATCTCCTGTATATTCTTTTGAAACGGGAGCTGCGCCTCTCTTCTCTGCGGAAGCAGAATGCGAAACGAGTCGAGCGGAATCGTCAATCCCGTCCCCGTCATCTTCACATAGCTCTCCTTCATGGTCCAGAACCGTGTAAACATCCGGTCTCTCTGCACTCCCTCCGGATACGAAAAGATCTCCTGACATTCCTCCTCACAAAAAAAGCGTCTTGAAACCCCGGCGACCGCTTTGCGAACTTCCTCGACATCACAGCCACACGGTCGGTCAGAAGTAACTGCCATCACCAGATTGATCGAATGCGAGAGATTAAAAAAAAGCTCCGGGCACGACAAAAGCACCGGTTTTCCATGTTCAGAAACACCAATTTCTTCCGTCTTCTCCCTCCGCCCAAATCGCATAAGCGCATGATCAAGCAACAGCCCCGCACAGAGCGAACGCTCCTGATCTTCCATTCTGCGAAAACGATTTGCCTTCTCAATTCGCCGTCCCGACAGCCGTCCCTCTATCCTGGCAAACATCTCCATCTTTTCCTGCTCGTCTTCCGGAAAATCCAACCTCATCAAATCTACATATGTGCTCATGATCCCGCCTTTTTCCCGATACCTGAAAATTAATAAAATATCGTATAACTTCAGAAGGGATTGTCTCCACTCCTGAGAAAGTTTGTGATAATCCCACCTATCGAGGAGGGTGGGACATTCACTCTGAGTTATACCTTGATGGAACTCCGAAAGGCGAGAAAGTGACTGCAAACCCGTGTGAAGCGTCAGTGCTTAGACCGTGTATTTTACGGTCTTATGCACTGCTACGCTGAACCCGGAGCGAGAGCGCGTTTGCAGGACTTTACTCGCCGTCGGAGTTCTCCACAACCGCAAAAATGCCCTCATCCGGCATTTTCACCAAATGAGAGCATCTTGCAAATATTTCTACCGGTTTACCCACTTCTGCTTTGCTTTTGCAACTTCCAGAATCATGTCAACCACACCATCCACTCCAAGTGCCGTACTGCTCAGGCAGAGATCATAGCTCTTCGCATCGCCCCAGCGCTTGCTCGAATAGTAATTATAGTAACTTGAACGCTTCTTATCCGTCTTCACCATGATGTCCTTTGCTTTGGCATCATCCACCTTATACAGATCCTTCAGACGGGCAATTCTCTCCTCATCCGATGCCGTGATAAAGACAGACAGCGTATTCGGATAATCTGCAAGTGCATAATCCGCACACCGTCCAACAATAACGCAGGACTCCTGATCTGCGAGCTTCTTGATCGTATCAAACTGAGCAAGAAAGATCTTGTGATTTAAAGGCATATCCATATATGCAGAAGAATTATATCCCATCGAATAGGTATCCATCACAAGCGAATACAGAAAGCTACTCGTCGGCTTCTCATCATGAGACTCGAACAATTCCTGGCAAAGTCCGCTGTTCTTCGCTGCCTGTGCCAACAATTCCTTATCGTAGCACTTGACCCCCATCTTTTCTGCCAGTTTCATTCCGATATCCTTACCACCGCTTCCGCACTGTCTGCCTATTGTGATAACAAGATTTCCCTTCATAATGTTTCGCTCCTTTCTGTCTTCGTGCGCGTCCGCCGATCACAGAAATGAATGTTGAGACACGCCTAAATCTTTCTAACCCTATTATAACTCAAAATTTCAGAAAAGTACATAAACATTATTCAAAAAAAAGTATATTTTAGAAACTATTGTTACAATTCTCAATCCTGTTCCAATTTTTTCAAAAGTGTCTCAAAATATTCCGGGAGAGGAGCCTGAAATTCCATATATTCCCCGGTTGTCGGATGAATGATCCCGAGCACACCGGCATGAAGCGTCTGCCCCTGCAAACCAGAAAACGGACATTTTGCCGGTCCGTACACATGATCTCCGAGGAGCGGATGTCCGATGCTTGCCATATGCACACGGATCTGGTGCGTCCGCCCAGTCTCAAGCTGACACTCAATGTAAGTAAAACGGCGGAAACGGCGCAAAACCCGGTAATGCGTGACCGCATCTTTTCCATTCTTCTCATTGATGCTCATCTTTTTGCGGTCTGTCGGATGGCGACCGATCGGAGCATGAACCGTCCCCTCATCCTCTTTCACAACACCGTGAACAATCGCATAGTACTTCCTCGTGATCGAGTGCACTTTGAGCTGTTCGGCAATCGCGTTGTGCGCCTGATCGTTTTTACAGACAATCAAAACTCCGGTCGTGTCCATATCGATGCGGTGAACGATTCCCGGTCGCATAACTCCGTTGATTCCCGAGAGATCTCCCCGACAGTGCGCCATCAGTCCGTTGACAAGGGTTCCTGTCGCATGCCCCGCTGCCGGATGCACAACCATGCCCTTCGGTTTGTTGATCAGAATGATGTCCTTATCCTCATAGAGAATGTCAAGATCCATCTCCTCCGGAACAATCTCCGGCTCAACCGCCTCCGGAATATCAAGCTGAATCTTGTCACCCTCTGCGACCTTGTAACTGCTCTTGACAGGGCGATCATTGACCGTCACGCCCCCGTCCTTTAAGAGTTTCTGGAGATGAGCGCGCGACATTTCCGCAACCTGCTCGCTTAAATAGCGGTCAATTCGGGATCCTGCTCCCTCTTCCACACAAAATTCCCGAATCAATGCTTCGCCTCCTTCTTTTTCAGAGAGAAGACCTCGAGATCGCTGTCCTTATAATAAAATCCAAACAAGACAAGAAGAAATGCCGTAGCAGTCGTCACATAGATGTCTGCGACATTGAAAATCGGGAAATCAATCAGGCTGAAATACAGAAAATCTACAACGTATCCGAGGGAAATTCGATCTGCCATATTTCCGATTGCACCTGCCGTGATAAAGATCAGACAGATTTTGAGCGCATGGTATCGCGCATTCTTCCAACTCGGCATCCGATACATCATAAATCCCGCCGTCACTAAAACTGCGAGTGCAATCACAAAGAAAAATCCCTGACGCCCCTGCAAAATTCCAAATGCAGCGCCCCGGTTTTCCGAGTAGAGAAGCTCAAAGACTCCGTCCACGAGTACGCGCGGAGCCTTTCCCTTCAGTGAAATCGTTGCAGCCAGCTTCGTGTACTGGTCAAACCAGAGAAGAAGGATCGATCCGATTCCCCAGACTGCCAGATTGCCAAACCTATCTTTCATTCGTTCCTCCTGCAAGCCATTCCAGTGCCTCTTCCATCTCTGCCTCGGTCACGGTGCGGTCGATATACGCCTCACCTACCTGACGCAAAAGAACAAACTTGATGGCACCGGCTTCCATCTTTTTATCATTTTTTGTTGCCTGAATCACTTCTTTCGGATCCAGACCATAGCCGGAAGTCGAAACCGGCAGATCAAAGGTTGCAAATGCCTTTCTCATCTGATCCACCTCAGCATCCGTGATCATTCCGCGCTTTGCAGAGATATGGGCAGCGGCAAGACAGCCGAGGGCAACACACTGACCATGAGCCAGCTTGAAGTTCATCAGTTTCTCAATCGCATGACCGAGCGTGTGACCAAAGTTCAGGAGTGCTCTCTCGCCCTGCTCCGTCGGGTCTTTCTCCACGACATCTCTCTTGATTTGACAGCTGACAAGAATCAACTGTTCACAGACTTTCAGATCCCGCTCTCTGATTGCATCTGCATGCTCACAGATCCACTGATAGTAGTCGCGGTTCTTGATCAGACCGTGCTTGACAATCTCACCCATTCCCGACGCAAACTGCTCTGCGGACAGCGTCAGAAGGCTTGAGGTGCTTGCATAGACAAGCGACGGCATATGGAACGCGCCGACCATGTTCTTGTAGCTGTCAAAATCAACTCCTGTCTTTCCTCCGATGCTTGAATCCACCTGAGACAGAAGGGTCGTCGGAACCTGGATGAAACGGATTCCGCGCAGATAAGTTGCCCCTGCAAATCCGCAGAGATCACCGACGACACCACCGCCAAGTGCGACGAGAACATCCTTTCTGTCGAAATGCTTCTGAATCAGGAACTCGTACAGAGTGCGAACCGTGTCCAGATTTTTATTTTTCTCTCCTGCCGGAAAGATAAATGTCTCCACTTTCTTACAGCACTTAGAAACCTGCTCCTTTACCTCCTCAAGGTAGAGCGGTGCCACATTACTGTCCGTCACAATACAGATTTTCCGTTTTCCGGTATCCAAAGCCGGAATTTCCTCACCCAGTCTCTCATAGGAGGACTCCACCACAATATCATAAATCCAATTGCCATCTCTGCGCACATTCAATCTTTCTGCCATCGTATGTTCTCCTTTTCCTGTTTTTTCGTTTCTCCTGCTTCCTGTTTCCAAGCCCGTTTTCTGCCCTGCCGTAATTGCTATCAACTCTCAAAATTCAAGAATTCAAGAATCTTTGCAGTCAAACCCTGTTAAAAGAAAAGCAAACAATCTTCCGAAAAATCGCTGGAAAATTGTCTGCTCTATGTATCTTTTCTTCCCAGAACGATGTCCGTTCCGTATTGATTTTTTCCACAGATTTTTCTGTGGATTTCCTGTTGACCTACTATTGATTTACAGATGAATATTCATGCCGGAAACTTCCAGACCGCCATTGTTGAGCATCTCCTGAAAATCACCGGAAAGTTCTACGGTCTCCGGTGTTGCAATGAAGATATAGCTGGAGATCTTCTGAAGATTTCCATTCATGGAGTAAGTGGAACCAGAGATGAAATCGATAATTCTCTGTGCGGTTTCTGTGTGGATTCCCTCCATATTCAGAACAACTGCCTTACCAGCAAGCAGATAGTCACAAGTCTCACGCGCATCATCAAAAGAAGTTGGCTTGATTAACGATACTTCCATCGTCTTCTGCTTCATCGGAACAACCTTCGGGGAGCGGGAGAACAGGCTTCTGCGTCCCTCCTCGATATCGTCATCGTCATCATCTCGCTGTGAAAAACGGCTCTTTCTTGAGGAACGATCTCTATCTTCCACCTCATAATCGTCTTCCGTGTCGAACAGGTCTGTATCGTCTATATCTCCATCGTTCATCCGGAAGGTATCCATTACCTTACTCAAAATACTCATAATTCTCTCTCCAATCCTCATCATCTGGCACCAAAGATTCCCGTACCGACTCTAATCATGGTTGCACCCTCCTCAACGGCAACCTCATAGTCACCGGTCATTCCCATGGAAAGTACACTCATGCTAACATTATCAACGTTTTTCTTTTTAATGTCAACAGATAATTCATATAATTTTTTAAAAACAGGGCGATTTTCTTCCGGATGTTCCACATTTGGCGCTATTGTCATCAGACCGCAAATTTTTAAGTGCTTCATCTGGCTGATTGCAAGGACAGCTTCCTCCACTTCTTCCGGCGCAAATCCGAACTTGCTCTCCTCTTTTGCGACATTGACCTCAAGCAGAATCTTCACCTCGAGTTCTTCCTTCTGCGCCTCTTTCTCGATATACTCTGCCAGACGCACGGAGTCAACCGAATGAATCATCTCAATGTGCGGGAGAACCTGACGGATTTTATTGTGCTGAAGATGACCGATCATGTGGAAACGGGCATCCTCTGGCATCTGCGGTGCTTTCTGTACAATCTCCTGTACCTTATTCTCTCCAAAATCACGGGCTCCTGCCTCATACGCCTCGTGAAGATCCTCGATCGGCTTCGTCTTGCTCACTGCAATCAGCGTCACATTCTTCGGATCTCTGCCACTGCGCGCACAGGCAAGATCGATTTTTTCTCTGACTTTTCTGTACTGTTCCTGAATCATCTTTTTTCCTCCTGTATTTCCTGTATCTTCTGTATTTCCTATATTTTCTGTATTCACATAATCTCTTATGATCTCTCAAAACCTCTCAGATCGATTCTCCATACGAGCAACGATGCATTTACTGATAAATCAGCTCTCCCTCATAGACAGAATTTGCATCAAGTACAATGTGATCAAACACGGCGAGTCCGTAATTGGTTCCCTTCTTCACCGTATAATACTCATCATTTGATTTTAAAATCTCAATCTGCTTGAAGACTGCATATCCCTTGTTGATGTTATAGACGCCCTGAAGAGATGCCGTCTGACCGATCTGGTATCGTTCCTGAGAATTCGGCTTGTCGATATAATCGCCTCCCTTGAGCGGGGCCTTGTCCCCCATCTCAATATAATCATATTCACCATCCGAATAATATATGGTAACAGGAACAAATTCCAATGAAGTTCCTGACTCCGAGTACACTTCTCTCATAAAGCCAATATCTCCATTGTCTCCACCCTTTGCCAGATAATCCTCCGGAACGAGATAGAAATTCTTCTCGGTGACTGCGGTCACAGGAATCTTGAGTCCGTCCATTCTCTCGGTATCCACTTCAAAGTCCACATATCGCTCTCCGACGAACTGCACCATATACTGATGGAAATCCAGTTTTCCGTACTGTGCGCCGTCCGTTCCGGTGAACATCGAAAAATCACCGTCTGTGTCGAGATCATACGTCGGAAATGTCACATGAAGACTTGTCTTGTCGCTGTACTCGGCAACTGCATCTTCCTTCAACGGAAAGATCAGACTCCAGTCGTCCGAAGTCACCAGCTTGTAAACCGGCGTGGACTGCTCAATCAGATCACCCGATTTCGGAATGGATTTTGTATACTTCGTGCGGTCAAACGAATCTGCACTCACCTGATCCGCTGTGAGTCCCTCCATCCCGTCGATCGCATACGATACCACACCGGACAGCGGTGCTCTCACCTGCTGGAACGTGATTCCGGTCTGCTCCAACATCGCATCAAGATTTCCGAGTGCATTGAAATTCACATACTCGAGGACGGATGCCTCTAAGGTGTAGCGCAGATCATAGACATCCGAAAATCTCTGGTCGCTGTATCCGATAGAAAACGAGGATAACTGACGCTTGATGTCAGAGAGATTCTCGCTCGTGAGCGTCACATTTGCATCCGGGTTCTCCTCCATAAACTTTGCAAGACTTCCGGTCTCATCGATCGAGTAGATTCTCGTTCCCACACCGGCACGTTTTCCCTCGCGAATGTAATAGTTGATGTATCCGCTTCGATCCGTCGACTCGACCTGCTCATTTCGCAAAATCAATCCTGTATACTGGGTATCATTGACGATATTTCCCTCAACGACCTCATAAAACTGAATCTTGTCTTTTCTTACATACTTGTAAACACTGAATATCAGATAAATGAAGATAATTGCAAAAATAATCATTCCCACATTAAAATTAATCGGGCGATGATACCTCACAATTTTCGAATTTTTTGATTTTTTCTTTTTTGCCAAAACGATTTCCTCCTGCGCCTGATTCGGCTCCAATTCATTATAAGAGTTTCCTATAAAAAGTTCAAGCCGTTTTTCCATCTCGTCGTTATGGCCTTATTTCTTCTCATCCAACAACACCTTAATAAGCCAGAAAAACACCATCGTCATCGTTTATTGATTGAACGTCAGCAAACCGGATTAAACTCCCTACACATTTGTCAAACACTCTGAGTTGTAACGATAAAGCCCTCCACCATGAGTTTCTACTCACAGTGAAGGGCTTTCTAAACCGGTCTTTGTAACCGCTCAAATCAAATTACTTAAACTTTATGTATTACAGTGAGATGATGACATCTTTCTGTGCGCTCTCCGGCATATCAGCTGCGTCCATCGATACGCTGAGAACAAAGTTTACCGCATACTTATCACTGATTGTTTCCAAGGTTGTGATGGTGTCAGCGATGTCCTCTCCCTCAAGAGATGCCAGCTTTAAGAAGCTGTCAAGGAACATCGTCTCAATGTCATGATCCTGAGAAATGATTCCGCACAGGAAACCGATGAATCCCTGACTACCACTCAGCGGATACTCATTCACATTGATCAGACGGATCTTGTTGCTTAATTCGTACATATGCTTGGAGCTCTTGTCCAGATAAACGATCGAACCGGTTGCTTCCTTTACTCCCTGATTCGCCATGTCTAACAGATGCTTGGTCTTTCCTTTTCCCTTTTTACCTGCGATAATCTGCACCATAGTAATCTCCTCCTTGAGCTTATTGAATTTGTATAAAATTCTTTTTATATTGACTCAATTATAGTACAAATCACAAAATTTTTCAACGGCTATTTAACAATTTTCTGAATAATATTTGTCATATTTCCATATAGTTCCGGTCTGTTTGATGCTTTCATGACAACAGAGATATAATCCTGATTCTGATCATCCTCACAGCCGAGAATCAGACAATAACCTGCCGCCTGCGTCGTACCGGTCTTTCCGCCGAGCACCGTCACTCCATCCGGAGTCTCACGCTTTCCGGTCAGATACTGGTTACTGCTCTCCCATTTCTGACTCTTTGCGACTCCGTTCGCGTCCTTATACTCCGCAGTATACTCCGTCGTCCCGATAATCTTGCGAAATTCCGGGTACTTGAGACACTCATTGAAGATCAGATACAGATCGTAAGCCGTCGTATAATGCTCCGGATCTGTCAGTCCATGAGGATTGACAAAGTGAGTATCCGTTGCACCGAGCTTCCACGCTGTCTCATTCATCTTATCTGCAAACGCCTCAACACTGCCCGCTTCATAGACCGCAATCGCACTTGCCGCATCGTTTCCAGATGGAAGCATCAGACCGTACAGAAGCTGTTCGAGCGTCAACGTCTCCCCCGGATTGATGTGACAGAGCGAAGCTCCCGCCTCCGTGATCACGGTCTCCTTTCCGACGATGATCTCCTTTTGCAGATCCCCGTCCTGAAGCGCAATCAGCGCTGTCATAATCTTTGTAATGCTTGCCGGATTCATGCGCTCAAACGGATTTTTCTGAAAAAGCACCTGCTTGTCCTTCACAGAAAACAGCGTTGCCGCCTCTGCATTGACCCCGGAATCCGAAGAAGGTTCCGATCCCGTGACCACGCAGAGATCACTGGCAAATGCGGATGCGCGTTCTCCGGAAGAAGAAGACTCTTCCAGAAAACTCTCCATGCGCCCATTTTCATATAAAGTCTCTGTCTGCCCACCCTTTCCACATGCAACCAGCGTCAGGCACATGCAGGACAGAGCTGTCGACAGAAACACTCTCCTCTTTTTCAAACCAGTCACCTCTAGCCTCTAGCGGTAAATCTCACGCCATTCCAGATCACCACGATCAAGCGCCTTTACTAAAAGCTCTGCGGTCGCCAGATTCGTTGCAAGCGGAATGTTGTAAATATCGCACAGACGGACAACATCGTTCACATCCGGCTCGTGAGACTTCGGAGTCAGCGGATCTCTCAGATAGATCATCATATCCATCTCATTGTGCTCAATCTGGGCAGCAAGCTGCTGCTGTCCGCCGAGATGGCCTGCCAGATACTTGTGAACGTTGAGATTCGTCACTTCTTCCACCAGACGACCGGTTGTTCCCGTCGCATACAATTCATGTTTGCTTAAAATTCCCCGATAGGCAATGCAGAAATTCTGCATCAGTTTCTTTTTTGAGTCATGTGCAATCAGACCGATATTCATAAGAACATACCTCCTTTAATACCTCTCATAATTATTATTTCGTCTTTGCAGTCCCACATTCATCACAATGCCGACTCCAAAATACAGACTCAGCAGAGAGCTGACTCCCGAACTGATGAATGGAAGTGGTAAACCGGTATTCGGAAGAATTCCGGTTGCCACTGCAATGTTGGCAAAACTCTGAAATGCAAACAACGTCGCAAGTCCAACACAGACAAGCCTTCCGGCTAAATCTTTCGCCCGCGCCGCCATCATCAGACACTCATAAACAATCAATGCCATCAGGATGATCACAACAACGGAACCGATAAATCCAAGTTCCTCTCCCACAACCGCAAAGATGAAATCCGTCTCCTCCTCAGAGAGGAAGTTTCCGTTCTTTACCGAAGAGAGCGTCGTCGTATTCAAACCCTTTCCCCAAAACATGCCGGAGCCGATCGCCATGATCGAGTTGTTCTGCTGGAGATTTGCTTCCGCATATCCGGATTTATCAAAGAATGCCAGAATTCGGCGCACCTGATAATCCGCCAGAAACGGTACAGCTCCCAGCTTCAACAAGTAGACAAACAGACCTCCGCACGGCAGAACGACTGCCAGTGCCCCGAAAATCCATTTGAAACTCAGCCCCGCCACAAACAACATGCTCAGGAAAATCACCAATGTCACGAGTGACGTACTAAGATTAGGCTGACTGAAAATCAGGAAGAAAGCAACAAAGAAAAGCCCTCCCCCGATCAACAGTGTAACAAACTGATTGATTTTGTCCTGATACTTGTCAAAGTACCAGGCAAAAAATACAATCAGACCAATCTTTACAAACTCAGCCGGCTGGATCTGACCGATCAGTGGTACGCGAATCCATCTGGTCGCAATACCCTTGCTGACACCAAATACCAGCACGGCACCCAGCATCAGAACACAACCTCCATATACAACAGGCGCCGTGGAAAGGACCCGGTGATAATCCACCAGTGACAGCCCGATCACAACGGCAAACCCAATGACAATTCCCATCACCTGCTTTCCTACCACAGCCATATCCTGGTTGGAAGCACTTCTGAGAACAAAGACACCAATAATATTAAGAAGTAATACATAAAGGAATAAACGAAAATTGTAATTCCTAAAATGATAGTCCAGTAACATTCTTTAATTCCTCTTGTCTGTAAACTTGCGGATCGGAAATGAGGTAAATAACACTTCTTCTTCCTTTTCTCTTTTCAGCCGAATCTCCACCCGGCTTCCGTCAATCTCCGCATATCGAGAAAGCACATCCTCCATATCCTCCCGGATCTGATCAAGAAGACCAAGGCTTAGACCCGCCTGATCCGAAACCAAAAGAAGTTTCAAACGGCTTCTAGCAATCTCACCAGAATTGCTCCTGCCCCAAAAACAGAATCCCTGTCTCATCCTCGGTTTCCCTCCTTTACGCATTCTGTCATGCCCGTTTCAGAAAACCGGAAATCCGAACCAGAATTCCCTTATGAGGATCAAGATCCATTAACGGAATCGTTTCCCCCGTGATCCGTTTGCAGATATTTAGGTAGGCTTGACCCGCCAAAGACGTAGTATCCACAAGGGGTTCTCCCTGGTTTGCCGACACCACAACATCCTCATCATCCGGCACCGCACCGATAACCGGCACTGCAAGAATATCCGATACATCCTCAACCGACATCATATCCCCTCTGCGCACCATGTCCATCCGGATTCGATTGACAATCAGATCCGTCCGACGCATCTGTGCGACCTCGAGAAGACCGATGATCCGGTCTGCATCACGGATTGCGGAAACCTCAGGTGTCGTGACGACAAGCGCCCGATCTGCCCCTGCGATTGCATTCTGAAATCCCTGTTCGATCCCCGCCGGACAATCAAGAAGAATATAGTCAAACTCTCCTTTCAAGTCCTCCACAAGCTTTTTCATCTGCCCGGGATTCACGGAAGTCTTGTCCCTCGTCTGTGCCGATGGCAACAGATAGAGATTGGGATATCTTTTGTCTCTTATCAGGGCCTGTTTCATTCGGCAGTTGCCTTCCACCACATCGACCAGATTGTAGATAATCCGGTTTTCAAGTCCCATCACCACATCAAGGTTTCTCAGACCGATATCGGTATCGATCAGAACTACGCTGTAACCAAGAAGTGCCAGACCTGTTCCGATGTTTGCTGTGGTCGTCGTCTTGCCGACCCCGCCTTTTCCAGAAGTAATCACCATGACTTCACTCATAGAAATGCCTCCTGAAAAATATATTCGCCATTATTTATTTTACATTAAAAGTGAAAATTTTTCCAGTATCTATTTCAAATTTAGCAGACTTAATCCCGATTTTTTTATTGGTTTCGTACAAATACTACAATTTTCCACAAATGCCAGCATTGGACCGCGACCGATTTTTCTGCCCCGATCTCCGTAATGGCAGGAAACCTCCCCGATTTTGAGCTGGAGAGGCGCCATCTCCATCGCGACAATCATCGCATTCTCATTCCCGGAAACACCGGCACAGACACTTCCCCGAAGCTGTCCGAGCACGACAACATTTCCTTTTGCGGACACCCGCGCACCATGGCGGACATCCCCGATGATCACAATGCTCGCCTCGGACTCAAGCGATTCCCCTCGATTCAAATCTCCGCGGTAGAACTGCCCCGTCTGGGAGGACAGCTCCATCAGCTTCTCATTGAGCGCCTTCTCGCATCTTGCCATCCGCTCGGCATCCTGGTCGAGCAGGCAGAGCACCTCAACCCCGGAATGCTCTGTGATCGCATTGACAATCCGAAGCTCCTCCGAGGCACTCAGCGTCCTTCCCTGCAAAATCAGGGCAATCTGAATATTGCCCCAGAAGCGGGCACTCTTCTCGAATTTTTCTGCGACAGCTCTCTCCAGCTCCGAAAATGAACAGTCCGGATCGAGATTTACCACCATTCCAGCCTTACTGCTCTTGATGACAACTCTGTTTTTCACAACCTGCTCCCCCGCTTTCTTTTCGATTTTCCGAAAAATACTCGCTCTCTTCTCTTTTTTTAATCTCTGGTTTCTAGTCTCTCGTTTCTAATCTTTAGTCTCCGATCTTGACGTTCGATACCGCAAGAGCACCGGTGTTGAGGATCTGGTCAAGCGTCGTATATCCATAGTAGAACTTGTAGACATTCTTTGCAACGCTCGCCGCATTCGATGAGGCATATCCATATGGGATATTGACGGTCACTGCAATCTCCGGATTCGTGTACGGTCCGTAAGAGATAAAGAATGCATGGTTTCCTCGGGAGTGTGTCTCCTGCGCGGTACCGGTCTTTCCGGCGATCTCCACCGGAAGATCACGGAAGATCTGCTTTGCGGAACCATCGGAAACCACGGCACGCATTCCCTGCTGAACCGCATTCCAGGTGCTGTCTGCGACCTCAACATGACCGGTCACCTTCGGCTCATACGTCTTCGTCGTATTTCCCTCATAGTCGGTCACATGGTCAAGAAGCGTCAGATCAAAGACGGTTCCGCGGTTCGCAATCGCAGTCACATAGCGCGACAGCTGAACATTTGTGTAGGAATTCGTGCCCTGTCCCATCGCAGAACGCTCCGGGTCTTCGGTCGTAAGCTCCGGCTGTGCCTCAGAAATCTCAATTCCGGACGGTCGGTCAAGACCAAACATCGTTGCATACTTGCGGAGCGTATTCAGACCGCGCTCAGTCGAGTAATTCCCACTTGCATCGGTCGAGAGGCGATGCGCAACCTCAGCAAAAAAGTAGTTACAGGAATTCTGGATTCCTCCGACAACGTTGAGCGGACCATGTCCGCCTCCACCGATCCAGCACTTGATCGGCGGGGAGACCTCGCCGTACTCGCCCGTGCAGACGATTGTGTCATAGGGATTAATCACTCCCTCCTCAAGTCCTGCAACTGCGGTGATCGGCTTAAACGTCGAACCCGGTGCCTTCTTCGCCTGCGTCGCATTGTTGTAGAGCGGAAGTGAGAGATCCTCGTTCAACTGGTTAAAGTACGCCGCATCCACGCTTCCGGAAAGACGGTTGTTGTCGTAGCTCGGGTAGGTCACAAGTGCACGCACCTGACCGGTCTTGATGTCGGTAATCACGACACCTCCCGTACATGGGTCAAGCGCAAGCTGTGCCGGTGTCAGCTGAATGTTTCGGATCTTCTCGCGGATGAATGTGTAGGTGTATCCGCTTCCATTTGCCTGAAGAAGCTGAACCTGCTGAGCATCATACGGCAGAACACCCTGATCATAGAGTGCGATGCAGAGCTGTTTGCCCGTGATCACATCCCCATTGATCAGATAACGGAAAATCTGCTTGGCAAACTTCGTGTCATCCTGAAGCTGATTCATCACATAATCGACGAGGACAGAATAAATGTCGTCCGCACTCGAGTACTTGCTCTTCACATCAAGACGCGTCGTGTCGATCCAGTTATCTGAGATTCCCGCATAGATGTAATCGCGAAGGCTGATCGTGTCATCCTTCCACCCGAGATACGCCGCACTGTTCTGATCGATCTTGTTTTTCTGGATGATTCCGACCGTCGATCCGGACAGATAGTTGTAAATGTAGACCATGTACGCCATCATGTCCTTCGGCAGATCCTTCATCGCCGTCGGGTGATCGCTCATCAGTTCGTAACGGATGCGCTCAAGCACCTGCTGTCTCGATACCATGAATGTGTTGTAAATCTGTTTCTCCGTCACCGATGCATCGTCCTGCGCCATATGGTTTAACGACAACACATTGTTGTTGATCAGCTGATAGTAGGCATCCTTGACCGGAATCTGGATCTTCGACGAGTCGGTCTTCTCAGTGATCTCCACATCGTGATCGACGAGACGGTCGGCAACGATTCCCGCAAGCTGTTTCTCGATAAGATGATAGATACCGATCTGAAGATCACGGTCGATCGTCAGATAAACGTCATTTCCGGTCGTCGGCTGAGTCTCGGAAACCACCTGCATGATGTTTCCCATGTTGTTGACGATGAGGTTTCGGCTTCCCTTTTTTCCCTGAAGTTCAGACTCCATCGAAGCCTCAATGCCGGTTCGTCCGACGACATCGCTCGCCTCGTAATCCGGATTCTCCTTCTGGAGCTGGTCAAGCTGATCCTCCTGCACCTTTCCGGTGTATCCGATGATCGGCGCAAAGTAAATGCTGTCGTTGTAACGGCGGATCGTCGACTCCTCGATTCCGACTCCCTGAAGCTCGTCCTCATGCTCCATGATGTCCGCGACGGTCTTGTCATCGACGTATGCCGTGATCGTACTCGGCTCATAGCGCTTGTAGAACACAAGAGCCATCGTATAGCGGATGTTGACGATCTGAAGTTTCTCCCAGTCATTCAAGACAAGCGGATTGCCATTCTCATCCTTCATCTCATTGAGCTTGTAGGCGTCTGCCTTTCGCTCAACTGCTTCCCTCGCCGTGATCGCAGACGGATACTTGCCGGAGGAATCCGTCAGATCGTTGACTGACTTCACACCGTAGTAATCTCTAAGGAAGCGCAGTCTCGCCGACTCCGAGTTCGTCGTGTAGGTGAACTCTCCGTCCGCATCCATGCCGATCTCCAGCTTTCCCTGCACATTACAGCCGTGCTTCTCAAGAATCTTCACCAATCGATAGAGCATTGCATTCATCGAAGCGCTGTCCTTATACACACCCGTGTTCTGGATCGTCACGGAGTACGCCGCCTCATTGTAGGCAAGCAGATTGCCGTTTCGATCGTAGATATTTCCTCGCGTTCCCGGTGTCTTCACCGTTCGCTCTGTAAGCTGAACATAATCATCCAGAAATTCCTGCCCCCGCACAATCTGAAGGTCAAACAGCTTGACAATCAGAGTCACAAACATCACCGTAAAGACCACTGCCAGGGCAAACACCCTCGAAGTCAGAATCTTTTTGGCGGTCTCCCGTATTACTTCCAAAAAATCCTTCAGCACGTTTTATCCGTCTCTCCTATTCCTATTCCGATCTTCCATCTCGCGCAGACGCCTGTCTGTAAACAGGAAGAACCGGTAAATCAAAAGCGTGGTCACCACCGTAAAAATCATCTCGGGGATCACAATTTCCTTTACATAGTACAGAATGTCGAGCCGGTTTCGGATCAGAAACCGCAGGACATAGATATAGAGATTATAGACGATCTCGTTGACCAGACTCAAAATCAGCGGGAGCGTGATATAATCCTCATAATAGTATTTCGTACAGATTCCGTTAAAGTAGCCGATGTTCACAAACAGCAAGGTGTAAAATCCGAACGGACCACTGTAAAACAGATCCAGAAGGATTCCTGCGACGAGTCCGTAATACATGCCCGCTGACTTTCCGTGAACAAAGCCAAACGAGAACGTCAGAATCAGTAGCAGATTCGGAGTCGCAGAGAGAAACGGAATCAGCGGAAACACGCAGTTCTGAATCGTGAATGCCACCACCAAGAGCAGTACATTAATCAGAATTCTTCTCATTCTTCCTCTTCTTCCTCTCTATTCTTCCCCGCTCTGCGAAGTCTGGGGTTCTGTCGAAGTCTCCAATCCAGCTCCTGCTTCTGCCCCGTTTTCCGTTTCGGTTTCGGCTCCGGTTCCCATCTGCGATCCAGTTTCCGATCCAGCACTGGTTTCCGATCCAGATTCTAATCCGGTTTCAGCTCCGGTCGTGGAATCCGGATTGCCCGGAATGTCAGATGCTCCTGCACCTCCCTGCTCTGTCTGATCTGCCTTGAGCGTCGTGATCACGAGAACTTCCTGAAGGCTGTCAAAATGAGCCACCGGAACGAGGTATCCCGACTTTGTGAGACGCGTCGGATCGGTTGTGATGTCGGTCGCATAGCCGATCAGAATGCCCGGAAGATATTTGGAACTGATGTTTGAGGTTACAATCCGGTCTCCGTCCTTGACATCCCCATCTTTGCTGATGTTTGTGATCCGAAGACGTCCCTCACCAAACAGCATCAGATCGCCGGACACGATACAGGTATCGCCCGACTGCTGTGCCATTCCGCTGACACGGCTCACATCATCGATGATTGAGCGAACTGTCGCATAGTGAGCGCCAACATCGGTGACGATTCCGACAAGACCGCCTCCCGCCATGACGTTTGCATCCACTTGAACGCCGTCTGCCGAGCCCTTGTTGATTCGAAATACCTGGAACCAGTCTCCCGAATCCTTCGCGATCACGCGCGCGCCAATCTTCTGGTACTGCATATAATCCTGATCGAGCTGATAGAGCTGGCGCAGACGATTTAACTCAAACTGCTCCGACTGTAAGCGACTGTTCTCCTCCACCAGAGTGTCAATCTGCTCCTGCATCGCCTGCTTCTCCTCCATCGCACCCGCAAGGCTCGCATAGTTGCTGATCCCGTTATAGAGGGAGGTTCCCGCCCGGTTGACTCCTGACTGAATCGGACTTAAAAAATATCCGATTCCATTTCGCAGAGGATTTAAAAATCCATCTTTAAATGACGTAATTCCGATCAGAAGCATACAGAATACTGACAATCCAATTAAAATGTACTTGCTTCGTTTTGATTCCATTTACAAAAATCCCCGTTCTTTTAAACTGATGTAGGTACTGTCCCCGATGATGATGTGATCCTGAAGACGAATCCCGATAAGCTCTGAGGCTTCGCGCATCCGCTGTGTCAACTGTATGTCCTCTTTGCTCGGCTGTGGATCTCCGCTCGGGTGATTGTGCACAAGAATCAGGCTGACGGCCTGAAATCGAAGTGCCTCAATCAGAACTTCCCTCGGCGTCGCAAGAGAGGCATTGACCGTTCCACGGCTGATCGTTACATCTCCAGTGAGCACCTGTTTCGTGTTAAACATCAGCACACGAAACTCCTCCCTCTCAAGATGACGCATATCCTCCTGACAGTACTGTGCGACAAGATTAGGCGCATCAAGTCTGAGTGGCTCTTCTGCAATCTTCCTATTCCAGATCCGCCTTGAGAATTCTCCGATACACAGAAGCTGAATCCCCTTGACCTGTCCAATTCCCTTGATCGACATCAGCTCTGCCAGAGAAAGGTGCAAAAGCCCTAAAATACCCTCCTTCGGGTAATTTAAGGCCAGTACCTTTTGAGCCAGCTCGAGAGAACTCTCGTTTCTCGAACCGGTTCGGATAATAATCGACAGAAGCTGTGCATCACTCAAACAGGCGGGACCCTCTCTTAAACAGCGCTCATAGGGCTGTGCATCCCGTGGCAGTTCCTTCATCTTTACGTGACTCATCTTTCCTCCTCACATGACTCTCCAGGTACGAAGTTTGGAAATGATGATTCTCTATTATCATAATACGCAGGCAATACGGTGTCAATTTACAAAATTCGTAACTGTTCCGTATCTTCACAGTCACGAGCAAAAATCCATTGAAAATTCTTACTTCAGACTTGCAAGACCTGCCTCGACAACCTTCTGTAAGGATTTCATGATACCGAATTTTGCGTGATACCAGGTCAGACCACCCTGGAAGTATACCGCATACGGAGGTTTGATCGGACCATCTGCGGAGAGCTCAATCGAAGCGCCCTGTACAAACGCACCCGCTGCCATGATAACCGGTGCATCGTATCCCGGCATATCCCACGGCTCCGGAGATACAAAGCTGTCAACCGGCGCTGCGGCCTGAATTCCCTGACAGAACGCAATGACTCCCTCCGGATTTCCAAACGTCACTGCCTGAATGATGTCGTGGCGGGACTCCGTGCCATTCGGCACAACCGGGAATCCGAGCTTCTCATATACATTTGCCGCAAAGATCGCACCCTTAAGCGCACCTGCGACAACTGTCGGTGCAAGGAAAAGACCCTGATAGAATGACTGATTCAGTCCAAGACTTGCTCCAACCTCTTTTCCAAGTCCCGGTGCAGACAGACGATAGGAAGCGCGATCGACGCAGTCCTTGCGTCCCACAATGTAACCGCCGATCGGCGCAAGTCCGCCACCCGGATTCTTGATCAGGGAACCAACGATCATATCCGCTCCGACATCGGTCGGCTCGATCCGCTCCACAAACTCACCATAGCAGTTGTCGACCATGCAGATCACATCCGGCTTAATCTTCTTTACAAATGCAATCAGCTCGCCGATCTTTGCAACGGAGAGCGTCGGACGAGTCTGGTATCCCTTAGATCTCTGAATCGTCACGAGCTTTGTCTTCTCGTTAATTGCCTTCTCGATTGCCGGATAGTCAAAAGAGCCATCCTCAAGCAGATCTACCTGACGGTAAACAACACCATACTCCTTGAGGGAGCCGACGGACTCACGGATTCCGATTACCTCCTCAAGCGTATCGTATGGCTTTCCAACCGGAGAAAGGAGCTCATCGCCCGGACGCAGGTTTCCGGACAGTGCCACATGAAGCGCATGGGTTCCGCTGATCAACTGCGGGCGCACAAGAGCACTCTCTCCGTGAAACGCCTTTGCGTACACTTCCTCAAGCGTGTCACGTCCGAGGTCATTGTATCCATATCCGGTCGTTGCAGCAAAGTGAATATCGCTCACACGCGCATCCTGCATCGCCTTCAGCACCTTCATCTGATTGTACTCTGCGGTCTCATCGATCTCCTCAAAACGTTCCTTTAAATCCTTCTCAATCTTCTCTCCAAAAGCAATGACTTCCGGGCTCAGTCCCATCTGAGCGTACATTTCTTCCAGTTTCATCGTTTCTCCTTCTTCTTTATCCAAATTTTATCCATTTTTATACATAGCAAAGACACCCTCCACGAAATGATGGACCTCGGGTGTCTATTGCGGATAGTATACCGCATCTCAAAAAAATTTGCAAGGATAATAAAAAGAACCCGTGTTTTGCGCGGATTCTTTTCCTGATTTTTTACTCTCAATTTTCCCTTCGTAATGGCGAAACTATAAAAAACTA
>OGIE01000977.1_pt1 | contig 41524 bp, 30 predicted proteins | sample 1571581 | NCBI WGS metagenome assembly OGIE01 (sample SAMEA2582021, study PRJEB24529) | metagenome | biome: Human gut stool | place: China | collected 2011 | reverse complement strand
TGCCGCCGTTGTGATTTGCTTTCATTTTAGTATCTTTGAACCATTGGAAACAGCCAAGCATCAAGGAACTAATGGAAATGTATAGTTGTGATTTGCTTTCATTTTAGTATCTTTGAACCATTGGAAACAGCAGTTGTCGTTCATCTCTGCCCGAACGTATTGTTGTGATTTGCTTTCATTTTAGTATCTTTGAACCATTGGAAACAGCTGTTACGTTCATAAGCTAAATAGTTAGGGCGTTGTGATTTGCTTTCATTTTAGTATCTTTGAACCATTGGAAACAGCTTTAAGTAAATAGCGTCTAACATGCCCTGCGTTGTGATTTGCTTTCATTTTAGTATCTTTGAACCATTGGAAACAGCTATCCCTCGAAGAAGTAAACAGGACGACCGGTTGTGATTTGCTTTCATTTTAGTATCTTTGAACCATTGGAAACAGCAAGAGTACGAAGGAAAGAAATGATGCCGCCGTTGTGATTTGCTTTCATTTTAGTATCTTTGAACCATTGGAAACAGCCGCGATAAACGCTGTGTTATTACCGTCAAGTTGTGATTTGCTTTCATTTTAGTATCTTTGAACCATTGGAAACAGCACATTGTAATCTCTAACATTCTTCATAATGTTGTGATTTGCTTTCATTTTAGTATCTTTGAACCATTGGAAACAGCGAAGGAGAACATATACCGATCAGTTTTTAGGTTGTGATTTGCTTTCATTTTAGTATCTTTGAACCATTGGAAACAGCGGTGTCGCAAAAGCTATTGACTGGGTTTCTGTTGTGATTTGCTTTCATTTTAGTATCTTTGAACCATTGGAAACAGCTCCATAATCATTAATACGTTGGTCGGCCGGTTGTGATTTGCTTTCATTTTAGTATCTTTGAACCATTGGAAACAGCCCCAGGTAAGCATACCACTGACCTCCGCTCGTTGTGATTTGCTTTCATTTTAGTATCTTTGAACCATTGGAAACAGCGTTCATCGGGTGGAGTATAAAGGACTTTAAGTTGTGATTTGCTTTCATTTTAGTATCTTTGAACCATTGGAAACAGCAAAATTAAATCGTCATTATCGTCTACGGTAGTTGTGATTTGCTTTCATTTTAGTATCTTTGAACCATTGGAAACAGCTCCGCCATGAAAGCATTCACACCGCGCAGAGTTGTGATTTGCTTTCATTTTAGTATCTTTGAACCATTGGAAACAGCAAAAGATTAAAGACGGTGATTTTGAAATACGTTGTGATTTGCTTTCATTTTAGTATCTTTGAACCATTGGAAACAGCCTTTAGACGTATTCTTAGCGTTGTCGGTGGGTTGTGATTTGCTTTCATTTTAGTATCTTTGAACCATTGGAAACAGCACTGTCAGAACGGTGACAGCAAAAAACATTGTTGTGATTTGCTTTCATTTTAGTATCTTTGAACCATTGGAAACAGCGGGCTTCGGCTGGCACACAGGTTCCCGTAGTTGTGATTTGCTTTCATTTTAGTATCTTTGAACCATTGGAAACAGCAGATTCTTTGTTATAGACTAATAATCAATCCATTACACTATAAATTAGAATTATAAAAAACAAGCTGTTTTCAACTAAAAATCCCGCTAATTGGCGGGATTTTAAATTTAAAACAACTCTAGTTGCTGTCCTGGTGCGCCCACATCCCGAGCCTTTTTCCCATAAAAGAGTTCAATATTGCCAAATTGTTTATCCGTAATACACATGATTCCTATCTGTCCAAACTCCGGTAAAAAAGATTTAACCCTTTTTATATGTACATCCGCATTTTCACTACTTGCACAGTGACGTACATAAATAGAAAATTGAAACATAGTAAAACCATCCTTTTGCAGATTTTTTCTAAAATCAGCATATGCCTTCCTGTCCTTTTTAGTATCAGTAGGCATGTCAAACAATACCAGTACCCACATAATGCGATATTCACTAAAGCGTTCCATCACATTTCAGGATATGATAGTCTGCGTAACTCACCGCTAAAACATTTGTAAAGAGAAGCAGTTGTTTGCCCTACCGCTACCATCAAAGGACTGCGCTTGCCCGAAATAACAACATCCAATGTTGGAATTGAAAGAAGCCGCCCTTTTATTTCTTTCGTCAACACCTCATAATCGCCCCCACTCTTCACAATACCGTAAACCAATTCATCTACATATGGACGATAAGGTTCCATTATATCATCAGCCAGACAATAAGCATTATACCGATTGTGATGATGAATACCCAATGTAGGCAGAAGTCCACTCATCACCAACCCACGTGCCACAACAGCTCGTAATATAGCATATCCATAATTCAATAAATTATTAGGTGGAATGCCTTCCCTATCTCTTGTAAAGCCTTCTATCTCAAATAAATTTTTCCAATAATAGGCTGCGGCACGAGCTTCCAAGTTATCAGGGTCTCCACTCTTCACATCAGCCGCCCATATTCTCATACACTTTATCTCTTCACCCGAACATCTCTGCAATACAGCAGCTTGATTCTCTATTTTCTGTCTGACAGTCTGTTGCCATAATTGCTTTGTTAATGGAAGTGAAGCGTTCAGTTGCTGCCGAAAGCGCTCATTTTGAGTTGTATTACCATACAAAGGAAGCATTAAACCAACAGGCATACTTTTACTATCACAAGTAATAATAGCACAATTATTTTCAAGCAGAGCCTCTAATACTCCCGAAGTAATAGTTATCTGTTTATTATCCAACACCACTACACCAATATCTTCTATCGGCTTAGTTACTTCTGACTTCTGTTTGAATCCTTCTGGTAAAATTTCATTTTTTACCACTTCCGGTAATTTTATCACTAACTGCGCATTTTTTAAAGACAAATAAACCGGATTTCCAAAATAAAGTGTCTTTTTAATCATAATATTTTGATTGCAATGATTATTACTCGCCCCCCACTCCAAATAACAATTGAGATAAATAGCTCGCTTTTTCTAAAATCTAACAAGAAATCAGTTATAATACTAACTCCTTTTCAAATTACTCATGAGCAGCCTCAATTATATCTTTCAGCATGTCGCGCTACTGGCTAAATATATTCGATTTCTCCTTCTAAAAAATCTCCACAATGATACATTCGCTCAACACGGTGAAAATTAAAAGCCGATTTTTATTATATTCCCTAATCTATCTACTCTCAGTGGGATACATATATCCTTTATCATTTCATTTGTCCAAGCTCTTTGAGCTTTGTTGTTACTCCCTAATTCAATGACCGCAACTATTGGACTAGCTATAGTAGAGGGTACAAAATGCCCTTCATTTCCTGTACAACTTACCATCTTATATATCCTCTTCCTATCTATCGGTTCCTCAATCCTACCACGCTCCAATTCTTCCTCTGTAGGCACATAAACCAAGTCATTCGGTGACAACCAAAACAGCAATTTATTTCCAGCTTCATTTTTCTCCGGAACAGGAATATAACCTTGCTTTTCACGTTCAACTACAACATTCAAAGGAATTGTTTCATATACTCGCTTACCATCTTCCACAGCATAGACAGCAAAGAATAAATTTGTTCCTTTAGCCGCTTCTACAAATTTAGTTGATTTCTGTCCTGTCTCACCCACACTGTATTTATTACCACGTGGTTCGTAAACCCTTACTTTATATATAGGTTGGTGGGGGGTACCATCATTCAGAAATTCCAAATTTCTATTCATTTCGTCAATGCCATCAGGAGAAAAAGCTAAATCCGCTTTTCCTCCTTTAGCCTCCAAATGTTTCAATAATATTTTCTGAATTCCAGTATCTGTAATAGATTCAATAATTTTTTTCTCTGTAAAACTTGTATCTAAAGCTTTGCGCACAGCTACCAACGGTTCCGAGGAATTATCTGTAAAATAGTAAATAGCTATTTTTGTCAGATTCAAATCTTTCCAAAGATCCGCATTTTCTTTGAAATACTTCTCAATGCGTTTTTTATCATAGTTATAAGAAAAGAGTTGCAATATCTTCGCTTTTAACCTTTTATCTACAATCATTTCAGGAGTATCCAAGGCCACAGATAATCGTATCTCCTTTATTTTTCGAAGATTCACTCTGCCGAATATCGTGTCTTTATGCATAGGCTTCCTTATCGCCCAATTATCCCCTTTAGTCTGTGCCAATAATGTTTTCTTACCCTTTTCATCATAACACTGATAATAATTAGTACTCTTGTTTATCACCCGGATATTCTGCTTAAAGCTTACCACAATATCATTCAAAACGGCCTGCACATCTTGTGTAAATGTATCCCACGGTTTCTTGACAATCCATTTATAGTTTCCATTATCATCCGTCTTGTATTTATCACACAATAATCTTTGTAAATCATGCCGGGTTATTTTAGTATCCTTCCTCGCCGACTCATTATTTAAATAATTAATGTGATTTCGTGAAGCACAAGCTATAACGATAGCATCCATTGCATGATGACGATGATCAATACGTTTTTTGCTAAATCCCTTTTGAAGTTCCAGTGGCAACTCTGTCTGGAAAAAACGTTTTCCATCTTTACATTCCCAATGTCCGAAACACTGAGTATTCTTCAATTTATTTAAACGTTCGAATCGAGGAGACACAATATTATTCCAAACATCATTTAACCCCCAATCCTTCTTCAATCTGTCCGTAACACTACCCGTACAAACAATCACATTCTTTGAGATTGCTTCCTGTTCATACTCTCCATCCTTGTCTTTCTCACGAACGACATTGGAAAGTAAAGTTTTAATTACCTTACTAATATAACGGCTATCATTTAACTGGCGTTTGATAAACTCCTCCGGTATATCATCCATCAGCAGCTTTTTCATCTTAGCCCTCGATTTCGAATAATGTTCCTTCACAAACTGTTCATAAGCCTCAACAGAAAAAATCGTAACGACTTTACCGAAATTCAACTCTACTTTTCGTCCATGATGTTCTTTTATAAACTCATATCCCAAGTATTTATCTTTCAACTTATTCACTTCTGATTCGCAAATTACTTTATTGCTGAACGAATCATCAAAAAAACGAGACTGGGGAATTATATGTTCTATCTCATAAGCCGGTGTAAACAGTTTGGCAAGAGGAATAATTTCTCCTGTATAAGGAGAACGGTACTTCTGCTCCAACCATAGTTTATACCGCATAAATTCTGACTTTGAAGGAGATTTGCTGTCTTTCAGCTTTTTCAGAAAATTCTCAATATCTTCCGGAATATCTGCTACATAATTTAATATTCCATCTTCATAAATACGTAACAATTCCTGTTGACTTGGCGAATAGGGACGCACATTTTCAATGTTATATTCAGGGTTCACAAATTCCGTCAACAGAGCCTTGATGCGAAGATTAGCATTTTCATTTTCCAAAACTTGCATCGTCATTTTTGCCCTATCCTTTGCTGTATTTTTCATTTCACGCCCTAACTCCACATGAATTTCATCAATAGTCCCTACACGCTTCCAAATATCACGGACCACACGTAGTGTTTCCACTATGATTTGCTCTACTATCGGATTACGCAAAGAATGTTGTTTGAATGCTTTCAAATAAGCGTCTATATCAGACGGCGTTTCCCATTTAGTGATGTCCTTCACTTCAGAATGCCGTCCATAGACAACATAACAGACCAACCACAAAGGTAAACCTCTGAAGTCATCAACACTCTGCAAATGTATAGACTTCTCACGAACTTTATTATGAATATTTTCATCATATTCGCCCGTTACGATTTTGTCTATGCGTTCTTTGGTCGTTTTATCAATAACATCTGCACTCCAGTATTTTCCCATTCGCATCAATGGCAACAGCTTCTTTATAGCTTTGGCAGAATAAGCCCCATACTCTTTTTCAAATGGAGGCGCTTTCTTAAAGGTTTCAACGAAAGCGACCTTATCCAAAGCATGCTTAGTTGCAAATGTGGTTAAAGCCTTCTCTAATTCAACTTTATCACTGACTGAATATAATATATGCCACAGAGCCATCTCATTTTCTGTAGATAAAATAAAGTCGCCGGAGAAGACATGTGCTTTGTCCAATCGGGATTTTATTAAATATCTTGTTTCATTGCAAGGATACATTTTATCTTCCACATAATTCCAACGATAGTTGGCTGTTTTATTTTTTAGATTAAACTGAGGATATTTCAGAAAATTCTTCTGATCAATTTCCTTACGTTCATTCAACCATTCAAATAAAGCTACACGATCTTCCTCCGTATTCAAAAATTCACTGGTCACATCCACATCAGTCAACAATCTGTCTCCTTGCTGCCTTTCTTTTTGATAAATCCTGATATTTGATAGAAAATGCCACAAACGAAACTCTTGAAATAATGGGTGCGACTTAGCTATACATTTTAATGACGCATGCTTTATTTCACCAGTCTCCTTGTCCACATATTCATGCTTTTCATAAGGGCAATCGTCAATCAACGACTTCTTACTCTTTAACGGGCGCTGATAAAAAAGAATATCTTCTGTAAACATATACACAAAATCACGATTAGCGATGTTGCGCTTATGTGCATCATTTTTCGGATACAAACATTCAAGGCATTTCTTATATAAATCACGGTCGTGCAATTCAGTATGGAAAACAGATTGTTTTTCCAATATCTGCTTTAGCTCTTCTTTATAAAATTTACGTTCTATGGTACGTACTAACTTTCCTCTTATCTTCTGCTGAGGTTTTTGCAGCAATATATCATAGATATACCAGCCCACAGTCTTACGACTATCGGCCACATCCGCTTCTGTTTTCTTCTTTATCAGTGTCCAATCATCTTCCTTTGGGGCACGGAACGAACGTTTAACCTCACCTTGTTTATCCACTTTAGGACTTCCATCTTCATTCAAATCCGTTGTCACAATAAACTCCTTAATTTTACCCTCCCAATCTAATGGGACATTACTGGAACGACGATAAATCCATCCATTTTCCAAATGTACATTATACCAGGTATCTTTTCCCTTTTTCTCGTCCGTTGCTTCCACACGCACTACTTTCAGGGCATAATATTCAACCCGTTTATTGGATTTTTCTTCTTCCTCTTCACCTCTCAGTTGGTAGTATCCACGTTTCTGATTAAAATTTAATAAAATCCATGCTAATTCTAATTTGGATACCTTCTCTGCCAGAGCCTTTTTTCTTAAATAATAAATAGTCCAATCATAAGGTACTTTTTTACTATTTGCCACTAATGTTGGCTGGTGTTGTGCAAAATCAGCCAGCATCTCGTTAAAAGCGGACTGAAAGATGAATTCATATTTTCCTGTTTCACTCCTCTTCCAGGCCAATTTAGGCTCCGTCAGATTCATAAGTTGTCCTGGATGTTTATCCCAGCTTATCTGTTCAGAATAATGTTCCGGCAAAAATCCTAATATGTGCAATACTTTGTGCAATCGTTCACGCCTCAACAAACATCTTTCACGCAAACGTCTTATCCCGCGAAGGCGGGTTCTTTCTGCCGTCTGTGAAGTAGAATTTCCCCTATCAAAGTCTCCCAATATAGCAGCATCCATAGGAATTATTCGACTGCCAGCCATCTCTAACCATATTTTTTCAGTCTGTTCGGCAATTATCGAATTTATGACAGACCATCCCACACTATTGGTTCCTAGGTCCAACCCCACTGTTACTTTTTTCATAATATCATGTTTTAAAGTTCATATTCACAAAAGTAGAAAAAATAAATATCAAAAGTATAGATTATATCATTTTTATTTCATATCTTTGTCGTACTAAAATGAAATCAAATCACAATAAGGATTATTCCGTTGTGAAAACATTAGGTTCCCTCGTCCTTAACGGGGGATTTTTTTATACCTTACCCCCTACACTTTCAACACCATGCACAATTATTAATTCTTTTCCTGAAAACCCTCCATCGTTTCACTATTATTTATACCTTTGCATACTAAATTTTTTCCATGCAAAGGATATGATATTTTCATGCAACAGTTGTTGCACGAAACATATACAAATATTGCATGAAAGAGTTACACTTGTTGCACAAATAAATTCATGCGAATGCAATATTAATTCGTCGAAACTAAAGAATTTAATTACTGAAGGAACAAGAATATATTTATGCACCCTAAAAAACTAACATCATTAACCCTTTAACTCAAAATCTTATGAGTGCATATTATGATCTTTACGAAACGCCCAATCCGAAAGGGAAAAAAGAAAAAAAAGCGCTACATGCCCGCATCTATCCCAAAAAGACATACACCACCAAAGAGTTCCTGAAACAAGTAGCTATGCTCCAACACCTTCCGTACGCCCTGTTGGAAGGAGCTCTACAGGGTATTATGGACGAATTGTGCGAATTACTATCGGACGGTAATATCGTAGAATTAGGAGAACTCGGCTTCCTTAGTACATCCCTGAAGTGCCTGCGAGAAGCCACACCGGAGAAAAAGATACGTGCAGAATCAATCGTCTTCAAAAATGTGTGTCTGCGCACTAGCAAGGCGTTCAAAAAGAAAATGAGAACTCAAATGATATTAGAACGTATCCAGTCACCTACCCGCCCTTCAAAGGGAGACATCAATATCGAAAAGAAAAAAGAAGCATTGCTCACATTTCTCGATAAAAATGTCTGCGTCTCACGGAGAGAATACATTAGGCTAACCGGTAGCGGAGAGCGAACTGCCATGAACGAGTTGAATGCATTTATCACTGAAGGTATCCTACGCCGGCGCGGAACAGGCAGAAACGTAGTATACATCAAAAATGAAGAAGGAAAATGAAAGAATTAGATCAAAACCCTACGCAGTGGTTCGTCTTCTTTAAAGACCAACTGCTGCTGAAAAAGGAAAAAACAGAAAAAGGAGAAATTAAATACTGTGTACCTTATGGTGCAGAAGCACCATTGAAAACCGACGCAGGCAGTACAATCCACGAAGTATTTCTGCCTACGGATGAAATGGTACATACATTTGCTATCGAACAGCTCGTTGCAGAAACAGAAGAATGGATTATGGTCAACCTACGGGGGTCTTATGAATACATCACCCTGGAAGAATATAAAGCCGCCGGAAAAGCATACCAGATATTGTATTGGGACCAGCACAGTCGCTTCTGTTCCGTATGCGGTATGCCTACCGAACAGCAAACGCCTATCATGAAAAAATGTCCTTCTTGCGGTTACGAAATGTATCCACCCATCTCTACCGCTATCATCGTACTGATACGCCGAGGAAAAGAAATTCTGTTGGTGCATGCACGCAACTTCCGCGGAACATTCTATGGTCTGGTAGCCGGATTCCTGGAACCCGGGGAAACGCTGGAACAATGTGTACAACGGGAAGTAATGGAAGAAACGGGATTAAAAGTGAAAAACATCACTTATTTCGGAAATCAGCCCTGGCCCTATCCCAGCGGATTGATGGTAGGTTTCATTGCCGATTACGAAGACGGAGAAATCAAACTGCAGAAAGACGAACTTAGCGCCGGTGCTTTCTACTCCAAAGAGAACCTTCCGGAAATTCCACGTAAACTAAGTATCGCACGGAAAATGATAGACTGGTGGCTAAATCAAAAAGAAGAATTAAAAAATTAAAAGGAAGAGATAAATGAAATAAGAACAGATTGCGGAGGACACGCACTCAACAAACGAACAACTACGAATGAAACGACTCTCATTCACATCAACCAATCGCGTGCAACCGCAATCTGCATTTTATCTCTATCAGCAACTGCCTCCCGGCAGCCGACAACTTTTAATTCTTAATTCTTCTATTTTAAATTATCAGAGTCCCACCTTTCCCTCAATCAACAGTATCACCGCTATCACAGAACAAGCTGCAATAGCCAGTGCCAGCCAACGTTCGGCAGGAGAAAAAATGAGTTCGCCCTGCGCCCGGTTCTGTTTGCGTGCCACTACATAGAAGTAGATACCAACCAAATAGAAGATGGACGTCACGAGCAAGAGTAATAATCCGCCTGCATAGAGCAACCAAAGGCAGAACAGGGAAGACACAATACCGATAAAGCGGTATTGACCAATCTTCTTCGGGTCTGTTGTATTCAGTTCTCCTTTCATGAAACTGGCTTTCACCAGATAGATTCCGCAGAACAGATAAGCGGGAAGGATCATGACACCGGTAATATCAATAGCTGCATCGTAAACCGACTTCGCCATAGCAACCATCACCATAAATACCTGCATGATGATACTGGATATCAACAAGGCATAAATAGGTGTCGACTTCTTATTCTCACGCAGGAATGACTTTGGCAATATCTTCACCTGAGCAGCCGTATAGGGCACTTGCGCACACATCAGCGTCCAGGCAATCCAACCACCGATAACGGAAACGATGACACTGAGCGCAACAAAGGTATAAGCCCAGTCGCCCACCGCATGTTTCAGCACATAAGCCACGGACGGGTCATCCAACTTCGCCAGTTCAGGCTGGTGCATGATACCGTAGGACAAAACGCTGATTAACGCATAAAGCACCAACGCCAGCAGGAAACCGATAACACCCGCTTTACCCACATCTCTACTGTTGCGGGCATGGGCAGACATCACTACGGCACCTTCCACACCTATGAAACACCAGAGGGTGACAAGCATGGTACTCTTTACCTGTGCCCCTATGGAACCCAGATCAGGTGTATGCCCCCAGAAGTCAAAACTCAGCGCGCCTATTTTAAAGAAAATAAAGAGGATAATGACAATTAATATCAACGCCGCGAACTTCACGATAGTAACCAATGTATTCAAAGCGGCGGCAGCTTTCACACCTCTTGCCACAATGAAATACATGGCCCAAATGAAGAACGATCCAAACACCACCGTCTGCCAGCCATGATGAAGCAGCACAGGGAGGAACTCACCGAACGAGTCATTGAGCATCACGGCAAACGCCACGTTACCCATAGCTGCACACAGCCAGTATCCCCAGGCAATGTTAAATCCCACATAATTGCCAAAACCCTCTTTTGCGTACTGATAGATACCTGCATTGAGATCAGGACGGGCATCGGCCAACACCTTGAAGTTGAGCACAAGGAACAATACTCCCACCCCCGAAATAACCCAGGAGATAAGAGTGGCCCCTAACCCCGCTCCTTGTGCCATGTTTTGCGAGATATTGAAAATACCTCCACCAATCATGGAACCAAAGACGATGGCAACGAGTCCGCCCAATCCTAATTTCTTTGAAGTATCCGCCATATCACTTATTTAGCTAATGGTGCGATTCATCTCCGGGGTGATGGTCACCAAGTTGCCACGTATTTCAAGCGGCATAACAGAGGTGTAAGGAATAAGATTGAAATTTTCAATTCCGGCTTCGTGCAAGGCGAGGTTATAGGTTTCATAAGGCTGAGGTGGGATACCGTCGTTAAAGGCGCCTGTACCACCAATTACAAATCCGAAAATGGGATAACGTGTCCCTTTCATTTCATCCATGATAAAAACATTTATAAAGTTAAAGTTTAGGTTAGGTCTCACTATTCAATCATTGTCAAGTGTTCAAGTCCCAATTTCTTTTCCCACTCGTTAATAGGCATACCTTTCAGGTCGGCAGCTTTCATACCTTCGGGAATAGCATTCTGAGCCAGATAAATGTACGGGGCGCAAGTCAACGCGCAACCCACTTGGTTCGGTTCTACGAAAGTGTACTTGTAGCCTACATAAATGCGGTCGTACTCTACCGACTGGTCTTGTCCGCACAGCACAATGCTGTTGGTTACTTTGCGGAGTGAGCCTTCCAGAAAACCTATGATTTCGGCTTCGGTGGAGTTGTCATCGCCATACGTGTTGGCATCCTCGATGAAAAGGCAAGAGCCGTCACTACGATTTTTCAGGATGGCAATGCCAATGGCCGACCATACCCACACGGGACCGCGGGCTGTCACATCCTTATTGGCGCAGATGACATGTGCGCCCGGCATCGGCGGGAAACGTCGTTGCCCCTCACGTCCGAAGAGACGTTCACTTGCTTCCAGCAATGGGCGGGCATTATATACGGGAATAGCGGGTTTTCCGTCCGGTTGTTCCTGCATGTACATGGGTTTCTCCTTACCTGTAGCAATATCTTCATGTACAGCGAGATCGTATCCCCATACAGCACCGTTCTGGCCGCAGAAAGAAGATACGGTCAGCATGTTGATTTGTCCGATATAGGCGTCATTCTTTTCGCAACGGTCATACGAAACAATGTTTTCGGTAACTGCGTCAAGGTCTTTTACATCGACTGTGCCCACTGAGAGTTTCATGGTAGAGATATATCCCTGACCATTCGGAGCACCGGGGTTCATGTACCCCATGCAGAATTCTTTACTTGGCCCTACAGCCTGTTCAATCACTTTAGCGGCATCATACTTAATGTCGGCAACAAGATCTTTCATAACTATTTTAGTTTAGGTTTAGATGTTGCATATAGAACGGCATTTAACAGAGAATGATTAGAGGATTGACTTAAAGAAGGTAAAAGAACCTTAATCCGAAAAGAATGCACACACTACCCGGTAAAAAACAGAAAAGGTGTAACCCTTCGCAGGATTACACCTTTCCTTCTGCCTTACAGCAAATTATCCTTAGATACCGAGTGACTTACGAACAGCCACCACCTTTTCTTCTGCTTCTGCATCTGCACTGCCGTAGCATTTCGGACAACCCATTTCGCCCTTCACCTCGATATAGAACTTAATCTTCGGTTCGGTTCCCGACGGACGAACAGAAATCTTTGTGCCGTCTTCCGTGAAGTATTGAAGCACATTGGAAGCTTCCGGCATATCCAGGTCTTTCACATTTCCCTGGGCATCGATAGTTTTCAATGTCTTATAATCCTTAATCAGCTTGACGGGTGAACCTCCGATTTCCTTCGGCGGATTAGCACGGAAATTATCCATCATAGCCTTGATTTCGTCCGCACCACTCTTACCTGGTTTCACTACGTTCACAGTAGTTTCCTTAGAGAAACCATATTCTACGTAGATGTCCATCAGCACGTCATACAGCGTCTTGCCCTGATCTTTTGCCCAGGCACATATTTCAGCCAACAGTGAACAGGCAGAAACAGCATCTTTGTCACGAACAAAGTCTTCTGCCAGGAAGCCGTAGCTTTCTTCACCGCCACCGATGTATTGTTGTTTGCCTTCGCTCAAACGAATTTCGCGTGCAATCCACTTGAAACCGGTGTAGCAATCGCGCATCTCAATCTTATTCTTGTCGGCTACGGCTTTAATCAGTTCAGTAGTCACAATGGTCTTTACGATGAAGTCATTAGGCTGCATCTTCCCCATTGCAATACGGTTCTTGATGATATAATACAAGAAAATCAAACAAGTCTGGTTACCGTTGATAAGCACCCACTCGCCCTTATCATCCTTGCAAGCCATGCCCACGCGGTCGGCATCCGGGTCGCTTGCCATCACAATGTCAGCATCGATCTTCTTTGCCAATGCAATAGCCATAGAGAGCGCTTCCGCATTTTCAGGATTCGGAGATACCACTGTCGGGAAATTGCCATCCTTCACCATCTGTTCGGGCACGCAATTGATGTTTTCAAATCCCCATTCCTTCAATGAAGCAGGAATCAATACGCGGCCTGCACCGTGCAAAGGAGTGTAGACAATGCTAAGATCCTTCTGACGCTTAATCACTTCCGGATCAATAGAGATAGAATGAACCTTATCCAGATAAATCTTATCGATGTCTTCACCGATAATCTGAATCAAATCTTTATTGCCATTGAATTTAATATCATCAACAGTCACCTTGTTTACTTCGTCGATGATAGCGGTATCATGTGGAGCAAGCACCTGGGCACCGTCATCCCAATAAGCCTTGTAACCATTATATTCTCTCGGATTGTGGCTGGCAGTGATATTGATACCGCTCTGGCAACCGAAGTGACGGATAGCAAATGAAACTTCCGGTGTAGGACGCAAATCATCGAAAAGATACACCTTGATGCCGTTTGCAGAGAAGATATCGGCAGAGATTTGAGCGAACTTATCGCTATTGTTGCGGCAGTCGTAACCCACCACTACAGAAATCTGTTCTTTATCTTTGAAGCATTGGTTCAAGTAGTTGGAAAGCCCCTGTGTTGCAGCACCTACGGTATAGATATTCATACGATTGGTTCCTGCACCCATAATGCCGCGCAAGCCACCCGTACCGAATTCCAAATCCTTATAGAAACAATCTATCAGTTCAGTTTTATCTTCGTTTTCCAACATGCGTTTTACTTCAGCCTGAGTTTCGGCATCATAAGCCGGGGTGAGCCACTTCTGGGCTTTCTCAGTTACCTGCTTGATAAGTTCCTGATTTTCCATACAATTATTGTTATTTTAGAGGTTAAAATATATCTGTTGTTTGTAAGACACAAATGTAGGCGAATAAGTTCAATTATCCTACTTTTTCATTAAAGATTTACACTGCTTTGTACAGATTTCACAGGCTTTTTATTGTTCCTGTAAAATCTGCAAAGCCTGCAACAGGGTATTATTCCGGCATTTTATAGCGGTCGCCGGTTTGCTTCACATATTCTTCCAGAAACTCTTTCGGGTATCCGGGACGAATCACACCTGCCGGTTGGCCGATAGCATTACGCTCGAACTTACCATCTTTCATACGCTTCACTACGCCATCGTTATATTTCACGATAAGGAACTCACCCAGACGTTTCCAGGTGTCGAGAGTACTTTGTGCGGTCATGTTCGTATAGTTGGTCAGGAATGCTTTTGCCTGTGCCGGGTCTTTAGAGTAGAGCTTGGATGCAGCAGATTCAATGCCTTCCTGCGCATCGTTGAAAGTAGTTTCCAGTTCGGTTTGAGTGGCACGTACATCATCAATCAGCAAGTCGTAACGAGGATAAACCATGTTTGCCACCCAGTTGAAAATCCAGAAAGAAGAATTCCAGGAGAAGGTGATATAATCAGCACCATCTACGCGAGAGTAACATACAGGCACTTTATCCGTGCAGCAATATACAGGAGTGAAAACCGTCATGTTGGCATCATCCGTACCGAACCACAACACACCACCGATGGCATCGGGCATAGTAGAGCGCATCTGAGATACAAACACGAAACCGGATTGCTGGGTAGAGATGGGGCGCTCATTGAAGTATTCCTGGCCGTTCACCTTGAAAGAAAGCGGAGAAAGACGGTAAGGAGTATGATAAGGACCGGCACCGAAATCTTTGCTGATGTCCAGCGGAGTACCTTCGTAATGGTCGCGCATGGCATTCTTCACGTCTTGCACAGAGATTTTGCGGTTGGCTTTCAGATAAAGTGGCATGGGTTGGTCGGTTTTACCTTCTATATAAGGAAGGAACTCTTCACCACGGTCGGTAAACATATTGAAGTAACTCCATACACGGGCTTCGCAATAACGGCGTGCACCGAAATCCAGAGGGGCATAGGCGTCTGCAAAACTAAAGTCCTTGTTCACTCCGTTGAAGTAACCTTTTTCACGGGCGAAAGAGACAACATCGGAAGAGTACATGCAGTTGTTTTTATCGTTCATGTCGAACTGATGGATACGTGATTGGTTGGCATGTGCCGAGATGCAATCATCGGGGATGCGTACAGCCACCCATACGGCACCACGCACACCGGGGCCCTTGCCAATCATCTCCATAATCCAGATTTCATTCGGATCGGCGATAGTGAAAGACTCGCCACTGCTATAATAGCCATATTCCTGCACAAGGTCAGTCATCACCTTGATGGCCTCGCGAGCGGTACGGGCACGTTGCAGACCGAGATAAATCAGACTTCCGTAATCGATAATGCCGGTCGTGTCTACCAGTTCGGGACGTCCGCCGAAAGTGGTTTCTGCGATGGTAAGCTGGAATTCGTTGATATTGCCGATGACGTTATACGTCTGGCGTGCCTGCTCAATCCGTCCCAGATACTTACCGGTGTCCCACTCATGCACATCCATCAATGTACCTTTCTTATGCATTCCCGCAGGATAATGATATAACTCGCCAAACAACCCGTAAGAGTCGGCAGAATAAGAAACAATTGTAGAACCGTCTGTGGAGGCATTTTTACCAACAATGAGGTTGGTACAAGCCAGTGCATTCACCACTGCAACCGCCACAAATAAAACGGAAAGAGTCAGTCTTTTGCTTTTCATACTTCTGTTATTTTAATTATTGATTTATGTGTCGTATCTATTATCTCCGTAGCAAGTCCGTATAATCTCCGTATCCGGTCCGTACCAAGTCCGTGTCATCTCCGTATGATCTCCGTACCTATAAGATACGGAGATGGTACGGACTTGGTACGGAGCAGACACGGAGATGGCACGGAGATAGCACAGACTTGTTTACCAGACAAACGTAAACTGTTCTGTTGTCCGGTTGCCACAACCATCCGTCACAGTGATTTCCACCACGTGCTTGCCCCGTTCCACTCGTTTAGGGTCAATCTCATACACCAGGTTTCCGCTGATGGAGTTAGGTTTGCCAAACAAGGCATACTCCCCATCGATGGTGCCGCGATAGCTGCTTATGCCGGTTTCTTCATCCTTCGCTTTAAACACAATGCGCCCCGTACTTCCCCACTGTTTCGGGTTCAATGGAGTGATTTCGGGCGGCACGGTATCTATGGCAACAGTATAGGTACCTAATTCCCGGATAGTGGTTTTCATGAAGCCATCCTCGTACTTGCCACCTATGCCATATTTTTTTCCACGGGAATTCACACTTGCCACATAGTACTTCGACATATCTTCCAATGGTTTGCGCCTCAACCCGATACGCAACTCACAACGGCCATGCAAAGGAATACGTGTGTCATTCAACTGATAAGTAAACGCGATGTCTCCACTATCCGCCCGCACAGCATAATTCAGATATGCATCATCATACAACATTCCGCGAGAAATCACCAGAGACAGACCGGGTTCCTGCAGATAGTTCACCTTGTTCCATCGGAAAGTATACTTCTCACGATGTTCCACGGGAGCTATCGTCGTCCGCTTTCCATGCACGGTGAAACGCACTCTCGAGGTATTCCCCAGCGCATCCTTCAGCGTATAGACAAAGCGGTACGGACGCTCTTCATTTATATCTATCAGTCCCCGGTTATCATTTGAAGCATGTAGCATCCTCAGCGTATTTCCCGGTTCGATGAACGATTTCATATATTGCCCGTAGGTCCAGGAGTTTATCATGCGGTTTTCATTCTCCGAGAAACGGTCCACCACACTGCGGAATACTTCCACGCTATCCACTTCCAGAATAACCGTATGCACACCGTAACGGTTATGCACCCCGTCCATATAGTCGTAAGCACGGATACCTGCTCCTATCACTCCCCATGCAGTGATGGGTTGTTTGGGGTTGAGCGGAAATGACTGTCGTTTCTGAGTTCTGTCCACCACTCCCTTGCCGGGTTGCGGGAAAAGCATGATGCTTTCGGCACGGGGGGCAGTCGTATCTTTTACTTTCTTCTTGAAGAATGGCAGAGGGTCGATATAATCATCCGTATCTGCCTCAAACACATCAAGATGCAGGTGCGGACCAAAAGAATATCCGGTATTGCCACTCAAAGCGATTATTTGCCCTGCACGTACAGGATACTCGCCCGGTTCGGGTGTAATCTCTATTTCCCATGTCTCCTTTTCGTACTGCAAATCTTCCACCCGGCGGGCTACGTCGCCCACAAAGGCACTGAGGTGGCGGTTGATTGTATTATATCCATTATTATATGCCACATCGAGCACATAGCCCGAACCATGAGTGACACGGATGCGCGAAATGTATCCGTCGGCCAGTGCCCGCACGGGTTTGCCGATGGTGCCGCCCGTCTTGAAGTCGAGTCCGCCATGGAAATGGTTGGCACGTATCTCACCGAAATTACCGGAGAAGGTAATAGGAAAATCGAAAGGAGGAGTAAACGTAACCTCCTGTGCACGTGCAACTCCGCCAAACATCAATAATAAAGATAAGTAAATCGCAGGTTTGGTATATCTATTCATAGGTGTAATCTCATTTTTAAATGCAGGCAAAGATAAAAAATATCCCCATCTCTGCCACAATAAATACCATATTTGTACACAAAGATATTTGCAGAATCCGCCTTATTCCATATCTTTGCAACACAACTAATCAAAATTATCTATTACTGACAAACTATGAATGATACAGTTTTCCTCTGCGCATGCCTCACTTTAGCGGTACTTATCGTTATAGGTCTCATCGTTATGATTGTCACCATTCGCCGCTTGCGCAAGACACAAAAAGAGGTGCAAAAACACGAAAAGACGGAAGTGCTGGAAAAGAAATATGACTGGTACAGGCATTAATCATTTCAGATTCAAACAATAACCATCCTCTGGAAGGGATATTGAAAGCATGCAGACACTTGACGTTTTCAGATTAAAACTTGCATAAAAATACTGTTGTAAAACACCTTGCCCGCGTGAACATCGAAACTGATAATTCGTTACCTTGCGACATGTTTAACCCCCAATTAAAATTGTAAAGGTTATGATTATCGGAGTACCTAAAGAAATCAAGAACAACGAAAACCGTGTAGGTATGACCCCTGCCGGAGTAGCCGAGTTGGTGAAACAAGGTCATACAGTGTATGTACAAGCATCAGCAGGTGCAAACAGCGGTTTCGCAGATGAGGAGTACACAGCAGTGGGTGCGAAAATGCTGCCGACCATCGAAGCGACCTATGCCGCGGCGGAAATGATTGTGAAGGTGAAAGAACCTATCGCCCCCGAGTACAAACTGATTAAAAAGGGTCAGGTGGTATTTACCTACTTCCACTTTGCTGCCGATAAAATCTTGACCGAAGCCATGATAGAAAGCGGCGGTATCTGTATTGCTTACGAAACCGTTGAGAAAGAAGACCGCTCCCTGCCATTGCTCACCCCTATGAGCGAAGTAGCGGGACGCATGGCTACCCAAGTGGGTGCCCGCTTCCTCGAAAAGCCACAAGGCGGAAAAGGAAAGTTGATGGGTGGTGTGACGGGTGTGCGCCCCGCACGTGTGCTTGTTCTTGGTGGTGGCATCGTAGGAACCAACGCCGCACAAATAGCCGCCGGAATGGGTGCCGAAGTCCTGATTACGGATATCAACCTCTCCCGCCTGCGCTATCTTAGCGAGGTGATGCCGAAGAACGTAAAAACCCTCTATTCTTCTACGCATAATATCAAGATGGAATTACCCAACATAGACCTCGTGATAGGTTCCGTCCTCATTCCGGGCGACAAGGCCCCGCATCTTATCACCAAAGAAATGCTCAAAATGATGAAGCCGGGAACAGTGCTTGTAGATGTTGCCATCGACCAAGGTGGATGCTTTGAAACTTCCCACCCGACTACGCACAGCGAACCGACATATGTAGTGGATGGCATTGTACATTATGCAGTTGCCAATATCCCGGGAGCTGTACCGTTCACTTCTACCATGGCACTGACAAACGCAACACTACCCTACACCGTGGCGCTGGCAAACAAAGGCTGGCGGAAAGCATGCAAAGATGATCCTGCGCTGGCATTAGGGCTGAATGTGGTAGAAGGACAGGTGACGTATAAAGCGGTGGCTGATGTGTTCGGATTGAAGTATGAGCCGATAGAATTGTAGCAGTTGCCTCTGAAATATGTAAAAGGGAGTTCCGGAAAAGTGGAACTCCCTTTTTTGTATATATATATGACAATTTACATTTTATCATCAAACAAAAAGTCTTTCTTCCTATAATATGCCCACAGCAACGCCAGCACCGTCACACAAAGATTGAAGATGAACGGAAATTCCTGCGAATGGGTATGGAACAAGAATTGGAAGAAATCGACGATGAACGGACAGAGTAGAACGGCCAAATAGTTCATCGCCATCACAAAAGCCAGTGCCATCGTAGTCTTCTGTGGAATGGCTGTATCGACCGTCTTATCATATATAAGAGGCTGGATAACACCATACCCCAACCCTACTAAAAGACATCCCGGTATTATCAACCATTCTTTGGGTGAAATCCAAATCAGTGCCAGCCCCAGCGCTATACACAACAGACTATAGAATTTCGTCTTCTCCTTCAAGAGCTTCACAACATGGCCTAAGAAGAAGCCGGGTGCCATGATAGCAAGGAAAAAGAGTGAAATCATCATGCCCGAATTACCACTGGAGAAGTGGTGTGCTTCCATCAAAAACGGCAGATTGAAAGTTACGATAAGCACGATATAGGTGGTAAGACCGTAAAAAAGCATCAGTTGCAACAAGTGGCGCACATGGATACCATATTTACCGGGAATGACTGGAACAGCAACATTCGGTGAAGGCGTACTCTCCACTTCGCCGTCCGTATGCTCATTCTTCAAATGAATAGTAAGTATGATAGATGCCAAAGGCAATAAATAGACAACAAAAGGCAGATGCCAGTTTACCTCTGCCAGATATCCCGTGACAGCAGTAGCCACCACCAATGTAACATTTGTGATAGCGGAACTGTATCCGAACTGCTTCACCCGGTAAGTCCCCGTGAAATAACGGGAAATCAGCCCAGTGGAGAGCGGAATAATCAGTCCCGCCCCAATTCCCAGCAGGGCACTGACTGCCACAAGTTGCCACATTTTCGTGGAAAACAGGTACAGCACCCCGCTCGCGGCAAACATCCAGAGCCCCGCGCGTAGCAAGCGGACAAAATCGCGTTTCTCAGCTAATTTACCCGCCAGCAGAATAAAAGGTATAATCAATAACGAAGGTAATGAACTAAGCATCTGGATGTCCAACTCTGTGGCATCCGGAAAAATAGTGGAGAGCTGCCCCAATATGGGAGATACAGCCAACCCTGGCAACGAAGTCAATGCAGATATTGACCAGATGCCAATTAGTGTAATTAAGGGAATAGTCCCCCGTCCGGTATTGATTTTCATATATACAATATTTATATAGTTTGAAACAGTGCAAGAAAAACAATAACGGTTAGAGAAAGTTCAAAGAAAGGGGAAAGGATAAATGATAATTTAGCGAAGCGGAGCTTCGTTTAGTGATTAGTGTTTGGTGATTAGTGATAAGCACCATGCGGAATAATAGCGCAGCCCACTAATCACTAATCACCAAACACTAATCACTAATAAATTATCATTTCCCCCTCCCTTCCCTTTAATAAACGCCAAAATATGTAAAACCCCGGAACTTTCCTTTGCAAACGCCGTTGTTGTGGGAAATTCGACGGGGAAAATCCTCGCCGCCTAAACCTAAACTAAAACATTAGTAAAATGGAAGATGTAAATTTCAGAAAAGGTGATGCCAAAACAGAGGTTTTTGGATCAAACAGAATGTTGCAACCCTCTCCGGTAGAGAAGATTCCTGACGGACCTACTACTCCCGAGATTGCTTATCAGATGGTAAAAGACGAAACTTTCGCTCAGACTCAACCACGTCTGAACCTGGCTACATTCGTCACTACTTATATGGACGACTATGCCACCAAGCTGATGAACGAGGCGATCAACATCAACTACATTGACGAAACGGAATATCCCCGTATCGCCGTGATGAACGGAAAATGTATCAACATCGTAGCAAACTTGTGGAACTCTCCTGAAAAGGATACGTGGAAAACAGGTGCGCTGGCCATTGGTTCAAGTGAAGCATGTATGTTGGGCGGCGTGGCAGCTTGGCTGCGTTGGCGCAAGAAACGCCAGGCTCAAGGCAAACCGTTCGATAAACCTAACTTCGTTATCTCAACCGGTTTCCAGGTAGTATGGGAAAAGTTTGCTCAGCTCTGGCAGATTGAAATGCGTGAAGTGCCCTTGACTTTGGACAAGACAACCCTTGACCCGGAAGAAGCCCTGAAGATGTGTGATGAAAACACTATCTGTATTGTGCCTATCCAAGGTGTGACCTGGACCGGATTGAACGATGACGTAGAAGCGCTGGACAAAGCTCTGGATGCTTACAATGCCAAGACAGGTTATGATATTCCTATCCACGTTGATGCTGCCAGCGGTGGTTTTATCCTGCCGTTCCTTTACCCCGAAAAGAAGTGGGACTTCCGCTTGAAGTGGGTTCTTTCTATCAGCGTCAGCGGACATAAGTTCGGTCTGGTATATCCGGGTCTGGGCTGGGTTTGCTGGAAAGGCAAAGAATATCTGCCCGAAGAAATGTCATTCAGCGTAAACTACCTCGGTGCAAACATTACTCAGGTCGGCTTGAACTTCTCCCGTCCTGCTGCTCAAATCCTGGGTCAGTACTACCAATTCATTCGCTTGGGCTTCCAAGGATACAAAGAAGTACAGTATAATTCGCTGACCATTGCGAAGTATATCCATGACGAAATCGCTAAGATGGAACCGTTCGTCAACTACTCAGAAGAAGTGGTGAACCCGTTGTTCATCTGGTACATGAAACCGGAGTACGCCAAGAATGCTAAGTGGACGTTGTTCGACCTTCAGGATAAACTGTCGCAGCACGGTTGGATGGTACCGGCTTATACGTTGCCTTCAAAACTGGAAGACTATGTCGTAATGCGTGTGGTAGTACGCCAGGGCTTCAGCCGCGATATGGCAGACATGTTACTGGGCGACATCAAGAACGCCATCACCGAATTGGAAAAACTGGAATATCCTACTCCTACCCGTATGGCTCAGGACAAGAACCTGCCGGTAGAAGCGAAAGTATTCAATCACGGTTGTCGCAGTCATAAGAAAGCTGCCAAATAATTAAAGTAATGAGGCTGTGCCAGAAGTGCTCCGCTATGTATACGGACGAAAAATCTTTCATCCGCATACACGAAGTAAACTTCTGACATAGCCTTAAATATTCTAACACATTTACATATTATGGATAAAAAGATATCAATCTCTCAAATAAAAGAGGTTGCCCAGGAAGCCTATGAGCAAGTGAAGGGTAACACAGGGGGAAAAAATGCCGATTACATCCCCTATCTTGCCAACATCGACAAGAATTTGTTCGGCATCAGCCTTTGCCTGATGAACGGACAGACTATTAATATAGGTGATACAGATTACCGTTTCGGTATAGAATCTGTTTCCAAAGTGCACACAGCTATCCTTATCCTCCGTCAATACGGAGCGCAAAAGGTGCTCGACATGATTGGTGCAGACGCTACGGGGTTGCCTTTCAACTCCATCATCGCCATCTTGTTGGAGAACGACCACCCATCTACCCCGTTGGTAAATGCAGGTGCCATTTCGGCATGCTCTATGGTAACTCCGATAGGTGATTCTGATAAAAAATGGGAAGCCATTGTACAGAATATCACAGAATTGTGCGGTTCCGCTCCACAATTGATTGATGAGCTGTATAAGTCGGAAACAGCAACAAACTTCAATAACCGTTCCATTGCGTGGTTGCTGAAGAACTATAACCGTATCTATGATAATCCGGATATGGCGCTCGACTTGTACACACGCCAGTGTTCACTGGGTATCACTGCACAACAACTGGGTATTGCTGCCGGAACCATCGCAAACAATGGTGTGAACCCTGTCACGAAACAGGAAGTTTTCGAGGCTTCACTGGCTCCGAAGATTACTTCTATGATTTCTACCGTAGGTTTCTATGAGCATTCGGGTGACTGGATGTACACTGCCGGAATACCTGCCAAGAGCGGTGTAGGCGGTGGTGTAATGGCGGTATTACCCGGAGTATTCGGCGCATCTGCCTTCGCGCCTCCTTTGGACGAAGCAGGAAATTCTGTTAAAGCACAGCTCGCCATCAAGTTCATCATGAACAAATTGGGTTTGGGCGTGTTCAATGGTGACCGTGTGACCATTGTAGAATAAAAAACAATCTCTCTTTTTCATAAATATAGGCGTCATCAGTCCGTTGAGGATAGATGGCGCCTTTTCCATGAAAGTTCATCACTTTCTCACTTAAGATTCAATTGCTTATAATATTCTTCTTTCTGCTGATTACGTTTCTGTACAAGACTGGTTACGTACACCGTAAATATCGGGAACATCATCATGCCCAGTGCAGCCAGTACAACAGACAGTACACGCCCGGTCACTGTTACCGCTATGATATTAGACCCTACCGTCGTCACATCCATAAAGGCCCACCACAAGGCATCTCCATACCCCGTAACCAACGTATTCGTTCCATGCTCCATGACATAAAATGCCAGACTGGAGAAATAGACTGTGGCAAGCAGGGTGGTCAAATAAGTGACAAACAATCCGGAGGCCTTATTATACGTCAGCCATCCCACAACAATAGCCATTGCATACCCGCCACGCACCAACGGAATGAAACGCAACAGATAAGTAATCTCATCAGAGAAAGTCCACCCTGCCCAGGAAATTATACTCTGGTACGGGATAGCTACCAACAAGAAAACAAAGTGAGTAGCAAAATAACGTCCTTTATGCTTTGCTAAAAACCACTCTAAAATAAAGTCCAGCAAAAACAGCACGCACACCGCAAACTGAACCTTCATAAATACCGCCTGGGTATAGAAAGGAATACCCTTGAACGTGTCTACTGAAATACTAATCACCAAAAACAGCGAAAGTAGCAGAATAATAATGTGTAAGACACCATAAATTCCCTTCTCCCGCAACGAAAATTCTGAAAGAGCCATTTTCATAATAGTACTAATTTATATGTTATGAATAAAATCGGATTGACTGCCTTGAAACGCCTTACACATGGCATTTGTTTAAGTGTTAAAAAGCTAACTTTCACTTTACCTCCGAAAACAACTCCCCCATGATGTTGTTATAGAGACTGATTTTAAAACATATTTTTCACCTAAAACCTTAACTTATGGCAAATATTAAACAAACAGTGAAGCTGGGTGTGTTCACCCTCGCAATCATGAATGTGACGGCAGTAGTATCCCTACGTGGACTACCAGCCGAGGCCGTTTACGGAATGAGTTCGGCCTTTTACTATTTATTTGCAGCCATTGTGTTCCTTATACCGACCTCACTCGTCGCTGCGGAACTGGCTGCCATGTTCCAGGATAAACAAGGTGGTGTATTCCGCTGGGTGGGCGAAGCCTACGGCAAGCGGTTCGGTTTCCTTGCCATCTGGGTACAATGGATTGAAAGTACCATCTGGTACCCCACCGTATTGACTTTCGGTGCCGTATCCATCGCCTTCATAGGCATGAACGATGCACACGACATGTCCCTGGCAAGTAATAAGTACTACACACTCGCCGTTGTACTCATCATCTACTGGCTCGCCACATTCATCTCACTGAAAGGTATGGGATGGGTAGGTAAAGTAGCCAAAGTCGGTGGTATGGTCGGAACCATCATCCCGGCAGCCTTGCTGATTATCTTGGGTATCATTTACCTGGCTACAGGCGGACATTCCAATCTGGACTTCCACAGCAGTTTCTTCCCCGACCTGACGAACTTTGACAACGTCGTGCTCGCCGCAAGTATCTTCCTCTTTTATGCCGGTATGGAAATGGGCGGTATCCACGTAAAGGATATGGAAAACCCATCCAAGAACTATCCGAAAGCAGTATTTATCGGTGCTGCTATCACAGTTATTATTTTCGTGTTGGGTACCTTCGCACTGGGTGTCATCATCCCGGCTAAGGATATCAGTTTAACACAGAGCTTACTGGTTGGTTTCGACAATTACTTCAAGTATATCCATGCTTCCTGGTTGTCACCAATTATCGCTATTGCATTAGCATTCGGCGTACTGGCAGGTGTATTAACATGGGTTGCCGGTCCGTCTAAAGGTATTTTTGCCGTAGGTAAAGCTGGTTATATGCCTCCGTTCTTCCAGAAGACTAATAAACTGGGTGTGCAGAAGAACATTCTATTCGTACAAGGTGGTGCTGTAACTGTATTGAGCCTCTTGTTCGTGGTTATGCCTTCCGTACAGAGCTTCTATCAGATTCTGTCACAGTTGACAGTGGTTCTTTACCTCATCATGTATATGTTGATGTTTACAGGAGCTATCGTATTGCGTTATAAAATGAAGAAACTGAATCGTCCGTTCCGTATCGGTAAGGGGGGCAACGGATTGATGTGGTTCATCGGCGGACTTGGTTTCTGCGGTTCTCTGTTGGCGTTCATCCTGAGCTTCATCCCGCCCAGTCAGATTTCAACAGGTAGTAACACGGTTTGGTTCTCCGTACTGATTATCGGTGCAATCGTTGTTGTTGCAGCTCCATTCATCATCTACGCTTGCAAGAAACCGTCTTGGGTTGACCCGAACACTAACTTCGAGCCTTTCCACTGGGAAGTACAACCCCAGGTTGCCGCATCTGCTGCAACAGCTACGGCTACTACGGCCACTGCTACTACAGCAGGAACTACAAACACAGCTACGGCAACTCCTCATGCAACTCCTACCTCAACCCCTACTGGTACAACAAATAATTCCGGTACACCTAAATCATAGGATTATATCCGGAAATCATGAAATGGGACTGTACATATCGCTTGTACAGCCCCATTTTTTATGAATCTGTTGACGAAAGCCATTCGCCATCGCTCCAAAACGAATAAGCCTTGCCAACGAATCTACTTAGCGCACTGATTATCAACAGATAGCATTTACATTCCATTTACCTCGCAATGTAAAAGCATTTACCGCCGTATGTAACGACCTTTACCTCGGTATGTAACGCTCTTTACCTCGGTATGTAACGACCTTTACCTCGGCATGTAACGACCTTTACCTCGGCATGTAAATGGAGTTACCATTTGGGGTAAACCAAGTTACCATTTAGGGTAAACGAAATTCCCGTGGGAGGAAACAACCGTACTTATAAGGCGCCATTCATATCCGTACGGCAGACAAACCCGTTTCCCCTCGTGAGATAAAAAAATCCGTCTCACAAGATGAAGCATTTCATCCCGTGAGACGGATATTCTCATCTCACGAGGCTAAAACGGTTCGTCTCGTGAGATCATATTTCTTCATATTAATCTTTCAGTTCATCCCATGCTCTTTTATATCCTTCCGTCAGTTCCTGCATCACCTCAGTAACCGTCTGTATCTGCCTGCCGTAAAGCAAAGCTGATGCTTGACCTATCTCCAACTCGCCTTCTTCCAAGTCTCCATAAAAAATACCTTTCTTAGCACGTCCACGCGCCAGAAGAATGCGAAGTTCATCCTGGGTTGCCCCCACTGCCTCAGCAGCTTCCACTGCATCGCGGAAATTACTTCTTGCCAGACGTACCGGAGCAAGTTTTTTTAGTAATAACCTGGTATCCCCCTCTTGTAAGCGCAGACAGTAGTCCTTGAAATATTCGTGGGCCGAGCTTTCCTGTGTCAATGCGAAACGCGTACCTATTTGTACACCTTCCGCTCCCAATACGCGAGCGGCAAGCATAGCTTCGCCCGTAGCAATTCCTCCAGCAGCAATCAATGGTAAGGTAGTAGCGGCACGCACGGCAGGTATCAGGCACAAAGTGGTAGTTTCTTCCCTTCCATTGTGTCCGCCGGCTTCGAAGCCCTCGGCCACAACAGCATCCACCCCCGCCTCTTCGGCCTTCATCGCAAAGCGGGAAGAACTAACCACATGTACCACTGTCACACCTCTCTCCTTCAGCCATCCGGTCCACTTGGCAGGACTTCCGGCAGAGGTAAATACTATATTGACTCCCTCATCCACTATTATCTGCATGATTTCTTCAATCTGTGGATACATCAACGGAACATTGACTCCAAAAGCATGATGTGTAGCGGCACGGCATTTGCGGATATGCTCGCGCAAAGTCTCAGGGTGCATTGATCCTGCTCCAAGCAAGCCCAGTCCACCCGCGTTACTCACTGCCGACGCCAAGCGCCAACCACTACACCAAACCATACCACCTTGGATTATTGGATATTTTATTCCGAAAAGGGAAGTAATTCTGTTCATAGTTTCCTTCGTTTAGGCATTATTAAGGAAGAAACAAGAAAAAAGGACGAAAGGTTCGGAAGAAAAGACGATATGTCATAAAAACTGCACCCGGAAATACGAATATACAACATACGCATAACCGGGTGCACAAATAATACAAATGAAGATTAAACAATTATCCTTATAATAAACACATCTTTTCCTTAATTACTAATTGCCTTGACCGGCTCTTTTCTCTGCACTGCTATAGAGTCTCCATACGCTCGCAGCACTTCCAGCGTACGAGCCCGGCGTTTACGCCCCTTGACGTTCCAGAACTCTTTGGTAAAAGGTGCCAGAAAGTCACCGGTAAAACCTAAACCGCCACCGGCGCCCTGCCAACTCCCCACAGCCATATTATTTGCCCGTTCCGTTGCCCGGTAACGCATTCCGGTCGCTTCTATCTCGTCTACACTTTCACGTACACCCTTATCAAAGGGATGTTTTGCCCAGTTGCTATAAATCTTAAGTGCCGTAAGTTCATAGAAAGGATCGCCTCGCCACGTATTCTTATCTATTTTAATTTTCTTCTGATACACCGGGTCCCAGTTGTACTTTGTATTCGCTGTATAAGGGCGCAAGGTAAGGACCACTTTCTTCTTCGGCGTATTGGGTATCTCAGGTAGTGTTGTGTTGAAGTCCAACCATTGTTTTTCCGTCGACATCTGTTGCGTACCTATAGGCTGATCTATTCCCAGCTCTTTCAGTACCTCCGGATTCAACTTCATTTCCCCCTCTCCATCCAGCAAGCGGCGCAATCGCAGAGAGTCCTGAGGTGTCCAGTTCTGAGCGCAAAAGGGAAGGACTGCTGCAAAAAGCAGTCCGATTATAGTGCAATATCTTCTCATTAATTTATTTTCTTACCACCACATATATCCGCTTCCGCAAAGCGGTTCATCATAACAGGGGTCTATGGTCCACATTGTGCGGGGATATTTGCGGCTCTCCCACCAACGGCGATAACGGGCGGCAGCATCCAGTACCTCGTCATCAGACAAAAAGTAGATGCCTTCATAATTTTCCGCATCCGCATGTACCATCTTACAACCCATTGAGGCATTCTGCCCTAAACGAATGGTTTCCACCGTCCACAAAATACATTCACCTAAACGTAGCTTGCCTCCAGCGGAGTAAGAAACCGGTGCCAACGGGAAAGAAGGAATTACCGTCATATCTTCGGCATACTTCAACAGACCTTCTATGTCGTTAACAGTAAACCGGGGCACAGTGTTCAAACCTTCCGGGCTTTCTACTGAATACTTCCCTCCTTTCAGTTGCTTGACAAACAAATCCACATCAGGATTATTATAATCCAACGTCTCTTCAGTGCATGACACAAAAGAAATAGAAAAGCAAAGCAGTAACGCCAACATTGCGGTGCGATATGAGCGGATATTGATTCGTCCGCCAGCGAGTATAGTATATAGAGATAGAGTTCTCATTATTGTATTGTATTAAGGTTAATATGTCATACGAACACCGCAGAGCAGGTTAAGGTTCGTGGAGCGTTCTGTATGCAGTGTTTTTGTCTGCGAATCCGTATCAAAATGATGGGATACCGTAGGTTCGGCAAACAGGGCTATCCGGTCGTTAAGTTTATAACGGATACCCAGACCGGCTGCAACAGAAAGTTGTATGGGTTCTGCACCGAAGCCGTTATCTCCTGCCCCAGCTATGCACTTCTCTGCAGCGCCACCCAGCGTAGCATAAAAATCTACTTTGGAACTGCTTGCCAGCATTGCATTCAGTTTCACCGGAACAGCCAATGTATGTATGGTATGATCTGCATCCAGACGATTGTATTGCAAACCTGCCTCTAGGGAGAAATGTTTATTCAAACGACGTTCTGCCGAAACGTTGGCAGTGAACGGCATTCCGAAATCACCCTTTGGTAATGATGTACCGATTCCGGCTTTAAAAGCCCAATTCTGTTTTTTGCCGGCAGCATCTGCACTTGCCAAAGCAGCACCTTTCCGCTTGGAACGCACGTTAGAGTCAGTATCGGGAGTTGTATTGGCAGGATCAGTCGTTGCATGATAATCACTTCCATTCTGCGTTGAAGCATTCTGTCCATACATGGCATTTCCTCCCTGCTGGTGGTTGTTGCCGTATACACGCTGCGTAATCGTAATGGAAACAGTGACAGATACGGATTCGTCTTCTTCATCGTTCGAAGCAAGCACTGCAGCAGATGAAGATTGTCCCGGATGTTTGTGACCGGGCTTCTGTGCCGTTGGGTTGGCATCATGGATAGAAGGGAATTTCTCCTGCACCACGTCTCCGTTCAGGCTACCTTCCGGTGTCAGGGTAGCAACCTTCGTAAATGCTTCCTGGATTTCTTCTTTCGGAGAGAAATACCAGAATGCAGCCGAAGCAGCTCCCAGCACCAATACTACGGAAGCGGCCGCAGCCACCCGGTAGAAGCGTGGAGTAAGGACGGCCCCCCTTTGTTTTTGCCCGGATAAGTTGGCAGCCTGTCCGGAAGCAACAGCCGCAGAAGCATCTGTCACATCAGATCCAGCTTTCGAAAGGTCGCTTTGCAGTCCCTCCCAAAAACCATCCCGTACCGTCATCTCTGCACCAGCGAGGCGACTGCGGAACAAACCGGTTATTTCATTATTTCCTTTCATACTCTGTATATTCTTTAATTCTTTTTGCTAACAAATTCTTGGCGCGATGCAACTGCGAGGTGGACGAATGTACCTTAATCCCAAGCATTTCCGCTATTTCCTTGTGCGATTTCTCTTCAAACACATACAAGTTGAAAACGGTTCGGCATCCATCAGGTAATTCTGCAACAAATGCCATTAATTGCTCTTCGGACAGGCGGTCGCCATTGTCGACTATACTTGCTTCGTCGGGCAGGTCGGGCAATTGTTCTTCGTTCACCACCAATTGGGTGATGCGCTTCTGCCTTCGCAGATAGTCTATTGCCTGTGTCACCATTACTCTTGTCACCCACGTTGCCAGTGCACATTCGCCCCGGAAAGTGAAATGGGTGAAGATTTTGATGAACCCATCGTGCAGTACGTCATGCGCCGCATCCACATCGCCCGTATAGCGGTAACATACCGCGAGCATCTGCTTGGCATAAAGAGTGTACAGTTCCTTACGAGCAGAATCTTTCCCTGCCCGGCAGCCCTCTATCAGTTCTATATCATTTTCCAATGTCAGTGCTCTTTTTTACGGACGCCTCTTCGCGTCGTTTGTTAGTTAGACGCAGCTTTCCGAAGAATGCTGCAATGTTATCTCTAAAAAGAAGTTAAAGAACAGAGATTATTTTTCAGCGTTCAATACGCTGATTATCTAAGCAGAAAGCTTCTCATAAAGATTGCAATATGATGGCAAACTTATGAGAAGCTTCCTGCTATTCTTTAAATACGGCTTTCTGCCTTTGTCAACATGCTTTAAAGCTCATATCCAATCCCTTCACGGAGTGGGTCAGAGCGCCGACTGAGATAAAGTCTACGCCACATTCGGCATAGTCGCGCAGCGTATCGAACGTGATGCCGCCGGAAGACTCGGTTTCGTAACGGCCTGCTACCATATCCACAGCTTTCTTCGTCATTTCGGGCGTGAAGTTGTCGAACATGATACGGTCTACGCCGCCAAGATCGAGCACTTGCTGCAATTCGTCGAAGTTACGTACTTCAATCTCTATTTTAAGGTCTTTGCCTTTCTCTCTGCAATATTCCTTGGCACGGTTGATGGCCTTATCAATGCCTCCGGCAAAGTCCACATGATTGTCTTTCAACAGGATCATATCAAAAAGACCGATACGATGGTTTACACCGCCGCCAATCTTCACTGCCATTTTCTCAAGAATACGCATGCCCGGAGTGGTCTTGCGGGTATCGAGCACACGCGTATTCGTACCTTTCAGTTTCTCGGCATATCTGTGTGTCATAGTGGCAATGCCACTCATGCGCTGCATGATGTTCAGCATCAGGCGCTCCGTCTGCAACAGAGACTGCACTTTTCCTTCCACCACCATAGCCACGTCACCCGGTTTCACTTCCGCACCATCGTTGATGAACACTTCTACTTTCATAGTCGGGTCGAAACGACGGAACACTTCTTTGGCTACTTCGATACCAGCCAGTATGCCCGGCTCCTTAATCAAAAGTTTGGACTTACCCATCGCCGTAGCAGGGATGCACGAGAGGGTGGTATGGTCGCCGTCGCCTATGTCTTCTGCAAAGGCAAGGTCTATCAGCCTGTCAATCAATTCTTCTTCCTTATTCATTCGTCTTATCTATTCTTATTTGATGTATGACATATTTGTTCTGTACTTTTCTAAAGAAACAATTCACCCGAAAGTTTCCGTTCTTAGTCGCCAAAGTACCGATGATGAAACTCGACTCATCGCGCTTTCCCTGGTGATTCACATCAAAACTGCTGACTTTGTTATCGTCGAAGAAAGCGGCCATAGTCTCTTCCGCCGTTTTCTTGTTAGCATTCGTCGTGCGATTTTGAATAATCAAATCCACTTTATCACCCAGATACCTGTTTAGTTCCTGAGAGTTTCCCTTCTTGAAGGCTGCAATCGCCCCTGCAGGCACGTCCTGCGCGGAGAGCGAAGACATCCATACGAAGAGACAGGTCAACAGCAAAACTACTCGCTTTTTCATAATCACAAGTATTAATGATACGCAAAGGTAAGCATTTACTGTAAAATACAATAAAAAAGTACTAATTTTGTGCACGAATCAGAACTAAAGCTGCATGAAAACAACCTTACTCGTCGTTGGAAGAACCGTAGAACAACATTTTATCACTGCCATTAATGACTATGTGCAGCGCACCAAACGCTACCTGTCATTCGATATGGAAGTCATCCCGGAATTGAAGAATACCAAGAGCCTTTCCATGGAAGTACAGAAAGAAAAAGAAGGGGAATTGATATGTAAGGCATTCCAGCCGGGCGACGTCATCGTATTGCTGGACGAGGGGGGAAAAGAAATGCGCTCCATAGAGTTTGCAGACTATATGAAGCGCAAGATGAATACCGTAAATAAACGGCTTGTATTCGTTATCGGAGGACCGTATGGTTTCTCACAAAAAGTATATCAGGCGGCACACGAGAAGATGTCTCTCTCCAAAATGACATTTTCACATCAGATGGTGCGGCTTATTTTCGTGGAGCAATTATACCGGGCCATGAACATACTTAATGGCGGACCCTATCACCACGAATAGTATTTTAAGACCTCGACACCTGGAACCCAGCCCCTGAAAGTGACATTTCCACAAACCGCGCCCGCGGATTCGGCACATTCTGCATCAATGTCTCCCGGATACGCAGTGCTGCCTGCGGATCTTTCGCCACCATATACAGATAACCACCCCCACCGGCACCCGGAAGTTTATATCCCAGCGTGTAATCTTTAATACGATCGATTATCGCTTCCACCGCCGGAGGATTTGTTCCGCAATCCAACGCTTTATTCTGCATCCAGGTCTTACCAATCAGTGCGCCGTAAGTTTCAAAATCATTCCGCTGAATAGCTTCCGCCATATCCAATGCATGTGCTTTCATATCTTCCAATATGCCCAGATGAACAGATGAATTAAGGAACATAGAACGCACTATTTCTGCCAGAATACCTTTGGCTGTACGGGTAATACCAGTATAATATAGTAAATGGCAATCGCGATATTCAGGGTGCGTAAAGAGATGTTCGGGCAACCAACGTATCAACGGATTTTGCACAAAACCCGGTTCCGTCTGCAATAGTTTGATGCCTTGCAGCACGCCTCCATACTGGTCTTGCCAACCGCCACCTGTTGTCAACAACTGTTCCAGGGCAAGGGTGCGGCGGCATATTTCATTCTTATCCCACATCAGACCACAAAAATCACTCAAAGAACCCAATACGGTAGAAGCCAGTATCGAACTGGTTCCCAAGCCTGAACCTGCGGGAATAGCGGACAATAAAGTAATTTCTATCCCTGTGCCGAATGCCTGCAACTGCTTTTCCAGAGAAGGATAAGCCACCTCTGAAAATGCCGGACCAAACCCTGCCAGCGTCAACGCCGCTTTCGGAATAGAGAAAGGAGAACCAATCTGGCAGTAGTCCTGCAATTCGTCGAAATTGTTCACCACTTCCATCGCTCCCATATCGATGGAGCGCAATACGATATGGAAGTCCTTACAAGGTTTCACATAGACCTGCAAAGGGGGCTGACCGTTCAGTTCTATTGCCAAGTTCACTACGTTTCCTCCGGCAAAGAGAGAATAGGGTGGAGTATCCGTCCAGCCACCGGCAGCATCTATACGCACAGGGCTACGTCCCCATACAATCTGGTCGCCATATACGTTCAGGTGCGGGCGGCTTTTCCGTTCGTACAAATCTGCAATCAGTCCCTCACGCAACAGACCGAAAGCTTCTTTTTCATCATTTTGGAAATCAGTTCCATTCAGCTTATCTATCTGCGCCCGGAGCATACGATTATGAATACGCTGCATCTGGGGAGCATCAGCCAGCAATATATCCGGCTTCTTCAATTCTAAATGATGGAAATCTTCTGCAACATCAGCTAAGTCCAACTGATAGAACACGCTTTTCTCATAGTTGCGTGCCAGCAACTCCCAGTTGTTTTTCCGAAAACTCTTTCTTTGCGCATATAAGCGGCGTAAATCAGCCTGCGCTGAAATTTCATCAGCAGATAACCGTTGACTGTTCAGCCAAATTTCTTTGCCTTCCGTCAAATCAGGTTCCGAAACCATCCAACGGAGTACCTTTCCCATCTGCTCGATATCTGCTATTACAGGAAAAATCTCCGCTGCCTGCAAGTCGTCCTTCCTTCCGGTTACGTCATCTGCAGTCAGCCCGCGCTCAGCCAGCCAAGTTGGGAAAGATAAACCCAGAAACAAGGTCTTTTCATCCCGAACATCTCCCTTGAATACATCGTCGAAACCATACGGACGAACCACCCAACTCTCTTTTCCAAGAGGCACAACATCTACGCAGACTCCATCAGGAAGAGTCAGCGCCCAGTTATTTTCCGGTACACCCGTGATGATTTGTCGAGAACCGATAGTCCACGATGTTCCAATAAAGCTATTTTCAATCCAGAGGTTATCATTCTTTGAAGAAAGAGATACATGTATTTCCGCATTTTGTACAAATATCGCAGGATTCGGCTTCACTTTACGATGCATAATCTGACGCTGGTCATATACTTTATTTTGCAATGTAACAGTCGAAGAAAGCAATTCACGGCTCGTTCCATAATGATAAAATTCACCACCCGGCAATGGCAATATGGCTACGGAAAGTTTATTCAATTCGTCATCACTGATGCGCGGATGGTTTCCTAAAGATAAACCGAAGTCCGAATATAAATCATAGTACTTCAAATCCGAATACGGAATATTTTTATCCGAAGCACCTTCCACTTTCTGCGAACGTTTCATCAACAATTCCACCGCCCGATCACTTAGCAACCAGATACCTATATCCATCAGAAAGAGATGAGTCTTGGACAGATTTTCCAGTTCATGCAATGACGGTTTCTGGAGCATAAAGTCCAGCTCCTCCGGGTGTTTTCTATCAGAGACGAATACGCCATGATGGGTAGCCAGCACCGGATCTACCCATAGTCCGTAGCATACCACATCTGCATCCGGTATTTCCTGCAAAGGTTTCTCTGCACGTATATACACATCACCACTGGCAATCAGCGTACGTAAATCCTCCGGCGCCCGTTCCATAATTTTTTCGTAGAGCGGAAGTTGAAGAGATAACAGGTTCTGCCCCAGCTTCTGCCCGCGTGCCCAACGGAATACGGGTATCGGAGTCAGTATCTTACCCGAAGGAGCATATCCCGGCAGGCGACGACTTTGTCCGCCTGCATGCAGCAGGATACGTTTTTCTGTGGAGTGTTCTGTCTTTTGGTTTCTATACCATTCCCGTAAAAGCCAGGTAGTTCCCCCACCCGATCCCAGTTTCATACCTACAGGATCAGATGTACAGAACCACTCCGTACGGTCCACATTTTCCAGTTCATAGAATGCCGACACAAGATTAGGCGGCAAGGATAATAATTTTTGCATCTCCGATTGCTATATTGCTTAATTTGTTAGCTGCAAAATAAAGCAATCTTAAGCAAAATCCACGAAAAGTTTTTAATTATTTTGATGGTGGAGACGGAAATATCTCCACCGGGATTCTCAATTCTCCAACATAGATATGACTTGCTCCAATATTACAGGCATTTCGTGGGTGGTATTCTTAATCGCAGCTATCTGTTCCTTTCCTTCAGCAGTTAAAGAAAAATGCATCTGACGTTTATCGACTTTGCCTACAACACGGGCAATCAGCTTCTTTTCTTCCACAGATCGTATCAATTTGGAAGTATTGGAATGAGTAAGTCCCAAAGCCTCCGCTATCTCTCCGGAAGTCAGTCGGGAATGATCCAGGAGCGCACAGAGCAACATTCCCTCATTTAAAGAGAGATTATATTGCAGCATAAACTGGGTTTCAAACTCGGCTATTGCCCGATAGATATCACGTATCTTACATAAGTCCTTCATATTATTCTATTTCTTATTCACTTAATAAACAAACAACTATATGAAAAGGTTGACATTCGCTTTATCGGCCCTCTCCATGTAAGTAGCAACACCACCGATAGTTACCTCATCCAACAACTCTTCCCGGCTTATCCCCATCATATCCATAGACATCTGACAAGCTATAAATTCCACTCCCTGGGCAAGGGCCTGAGCACGAAGTGATTCCAGAGAATCCACACCTTTCCGCTTCATCAGAAAACGCATCATCTTGCTGCCCATGCCAAACATATTCATTTGAGATAACTTCAACCTCAAAGAACTGGAAGGAAGCATCATGCCAAACATCTTGCCGAAAATATCTTTCTGCACTTTCGGTTTCCGCACTTTCTTCAAAACATTCAGTCCCCAGAAAGTAAAAAAGACCGTAACTTTCTGACCGGTTGCCACAGCACCATTTGCCAATACAAAGGTAGCTAAAGCTTTATCTAAATCATCACTGAACAGAATAAATGTTTTTCCTCTGCCCGAGGTTGCGCTCCCTACTGACGGACAAGTCGCTGCCGGATCGCCTTTCTCTATCACAACCGTATGACGTCCTTTTTCTTCATAAATATCAATCAGCTGGTTACCTGTTGTATCACACCAGGCAGAAGCGTCCCGCGCAAAACCGGCATCTGTAGCCACAATCTCTACTCGTTCGCCCGGCGCAAGGGTATCCATCGCTTTCTTAACCTGCATGATGGGTCCGGGACATTGCAGACCGCAAGCATTTATCTTCAAAGTCTCCTTGGCAGGTGCAGAAACCACAGAAGCAGGATTCGGTTGTGATGCAACGGTCGGTTGTACGGCAGGAGTACTCTGCGAACTGATTTCTGCAGGAACAGGCACCGGAGCAACAGCAGCAGAATAAAGTTTATATCCTCCGGATAGATTACGCACATTTTTGTAACCACGCCCCATCAGGATACGTTGTGTAAGGTATCCACGCAATCCAACAGCACAGAACAAGACTACCGGCTTATCAGTGGGAATTTCTGTAATACGTTCACGTATATCATCCAAAGGGATATTTACCGCTCCCGAAATCGTGCCGAAAGAATATTCTTCTGCCGTACGGGTATCCACCAACATCACTTCCTTCTTTTGTTCGACCAGCTCGCGCCAGGTAATGACAGGCATTGCACCGCTTATAATATTGGAAGCCACATATCCGGCAATGGCAATAGGATCTTTAGCAGAAGAGAACGGAGGCGCATAAGTATGTTCTGTTTCCATCAGATCGTACACCGTTCCACCTTGTTTGATAAGCCCGGCAATCTGATCGATGCGTTTATCTACACCCTCATAGCCAATGCACTGTGCACCATACAACTTTCCTGTGGTAGGATGGAAAGTAAGTTTCAAAGTCAGGGGAAGAGCATCCGGATAGTATCCTGCATGGGAAGCGGAATGCGTAACGGAACTTTGATATTCCATATTCCATTGTTTCAGGCGTTTGGCAGCAAGTCCTGTAGAAGCAACTGTCATATCAAATACCTTAGCAATAGAAGTACCAATGGCACCTTCATAAGAAACGGTATTGCCAAATACCATATTATCAGCTACAATACGTCCCTGACGATTAGCAGGGTTCGCCAGATAATTCAGCCACGGTTTACCGGTTAGGGGATGCGGATATTCGATAGCATCACCTACGGCATAAATATCTTTTTCAGAGGTTTCCAGATATTCATCTACCCAGATACCACCCGCCTCTCCTATTTTCAGTCCTGCTTGTTTTGCCAAAGCTGTTGCCGGACGTACTCCGATAGAGAGCAACACCATATCTGCAGGAATCGTCTTTCCGCTTTTCAGGAAGACAGTGATACCTTGCTCTGTACGCTGAAAATGAGTAACGCCTTCTTCCAGATATAGAGAGACGCCTTTCTGTATCAAATGTTGATGAACAGGAGCCGCCATGGAAAAGTCGATGGGTGCCATCACCTGATTCCCCATCTCCACCACTGACACAGCAACTCCGGCATGGCGTAGATTTTCCGCCATTTCCAAACCGATAAAGCCTGCACCAACAACAACCGCACGCTTCACAGCATGTTCCGTGAGATAGGATTTTATATGATCGGTATCTTCGACGTTGCGGAGAGTGAAAATTCCTTCGGAATCGATACCTTCTAATGGGGGCCGTACGGGTGTGGCTCCTGGGGACAGTAAAAGTTTATCGTAAGCTTCTTTATATTCGCGTCCATCGGCTGTACGAATGGTAATTGTTTTATTCTGCGGATGAATGGCAATCACTTCATTTTCCACACGCACATCTACTCGGAAACGCTGACTGAAAGAAGCTGGTGTCTGCACCAACAATTTCTCACGCTCAGCAATGACGCCACCTATATAATAAGGTAAACCGCAATTGGCATACGATATATACTTGCCTTTCTCCAGTAAAAGGATATCAGACATCTCATCAATTCTTCTCAAACGGGCAGCAGCCGTAGCTCCTCCGGCAACTCCACCAACAATCACATACTTCATATTTATTCTCTTTTTAGATTAAGAACAATACAAAGTTAGAAATTGTTTTCCTATAACTAATATTTTCCAAAGGAAATTATCATAATATACAGATTAACAGCATCTGTTATCACTAATTTGAGGATATAAAAGAAGAGAGATTACCAGTTTAGCTCATTGAAACCGGCAGCTGTATACCATTCGGTAGAGCGGTAAGCTTTGTCCGTAAGATTATCAGAAGTGGTAGGGATGTAGCAAGATACACCATAAGTATTTCCCATAGAGAACATCCTGACATACGAAGAATAATTCATAGGGGTAGTATTCCAATACGCTACAGATGCATCAAAAGCACGCTTCCATGTTGCATAAGCACTATCATTAGCAATTAGACGCATCATACCTAACAAATCATAGTAACCTACATGACCATCCTGATACCCGCCGGAACCGCCACGTTTATCATAGTCAAAGACAGATGAGCGAAGTTGTGCCTTATCGGCTACTTCAGGTAAGATTTGCTTCGTTATTTTTGCCAGATCACCCAACTGATCAGTTTTCAATGCACACACAGAAACCCCACCCGTCCAATTATTATTCGTAATACCATTACCACTATCATATTTAGCAGCATAAGGTTCATAATAAGCTCTGGCTATATTTACTGCCGCATCTTCTGCGGAGAACATAGCAGGTATGACTTCATCATACGAGGCACCGGGTCCAGGAATTTCAGTTGGAGAACCAATGCAGTAGTCTGTGTAATCACGTAGTTCATAAGCAACCTCTACAGACTGCATAAAGCAAGCATCAAACAAGATAAAATCAAAACGAGGAGCAGTCTTCAATATTTCGGCAAACTCCGAAATATTCATTCGGTTATCCCCGTTACCTGTATCCTGTCCTACCCAGCGGGTACCAGCCCGCAACGGATAAGGGAGCCACCCGTCACCATGTGACCAGTAAACTAAACCATAACTATCAGCCTGATATTTTGAATTTGAAAAAACATCCGCAAACACTTCCTGAGTCTCAGCTACACCAACAGAATTACGGCTTCCATAAGTCTTTACCACCGTCTCCGTAACCTTCCCGTTTTCATTCTTCAGTTCAAGCAAGCGGGGAGACGAACTACCTTTCGCATCTATATAAACCAATAAATGCGCACCGCTATTCTCTACCTTTGCCATACCTACCTTCATTTCTGCTAAATCTCCCGAAGCAAGACTATAAAGAGAATTATCTGCTGCGAGATATGCTAGCACAGTACGGCTTCCTTTAAGAGGCATTCCCGGTTCAACAGTCACCTTGAAAGCCACACTCTTTGCAGCGTCTTCTGTAACTACAACTATAGTCGCTTCTCCTGCTCGCAAAGCCGTTACTTTACCATCAGCACCAACCATTGCTATACTCTCATCATTCGAACTCCAAGTGACCTTTTTATTAGTTGCATCTTCGGGTGTGATAATCACTTGTACGGTTTCGCTTTTTCCTTCTACTAGCGAAAGCTCCTTCTTATTTAGTTCAACGCCTGTTACAGGAACCTCAGGTTCTACAACCCCATCGCCGCAAGTCACAATGCAAACATCATACTTCGCACCATCTTCCGTAATAACAGTTATAGTTACCCTTCCCGACTTCAAAGCGGTTACCTTGCCATTCACATCAACCGTAGCTACACTCGTATCACTCGATTTCCAGGTGACTTTTTTATTTGTAGCATTATCCGGCGTAATAGTAGCTATCAGAGTCTCACTTTTACCCTCTTTCAATGAAAGCTCACTCCTGTTCAACTCTATACCTGTTATAGCAATAACATCCGGTTCCCGGGTGCTATCATCACAGGAAACAAATAATACAGAGAAACAAATCCATAGAAGAAAATAAAGTTTAGTTCTCATAGCTCAAAACGATAATTGGTAAAAGTCCTATTTTACTAAGACAATAAAAACAAGTTATTCTTCCGGCTTCTTAAAGCGGAATGCTTCAGAATCGACAGGCATCAGCACTATTGTTTTGTTTTTCTTATATTTAGACTTTACTTTCGCAGCTTCTTTCTCCAACTTTTTCTTGTTCTCAGAGAAGTAAATCATGCAAGTATAATCCAGACATCTCAAATCATATTCCAGATAGTTCTTCAACTGATACGTGTATAAATCACGCTTCGGCAGGAAACCATTCTTGTCCAGCTTCACACTGTCCAATGCTTGAATATCGGTAAAGTACACCACTGTGTCATTGAAAGAGGCAGCAACGCCAAATGCATACACAGCCTTTTCCTTATCCCCTTTTCCTTTTTTGAATGAGAATGCCGAGCACACCATGAAGACCAAAGCTACGGCAAAAAGTATACGAACGTATTTCATAATAATATAATATTTGCGCATTAAATTGCGGCAAAGATAACAAAAAAAACCGGCGGTCAAAGCATGACCTACCGGTTTTTAATTCTTTCTATTTGTCGGAAATTGATATTTCTTATTTATCCTAAATAAGACTTGAGCAATTTACTACGATTACTTTGTCTTAATCTTCTAATTGCTTTTTCTTTAATCTGACGCACACGTTCACGGGTCAAACCGAATTTGTCGCCGATTTCTTCTAATGTCATTTCTTGTTGTCCGATACCGAAAAACATCTGTATGATTTCTTTTTCCCTATCGGTTAACGTAG